>Ga0265295_1000015_pt1 | contig 340092 bp, 325 predicted proteins | sample Munlansysbiofilm_FD_192503 | JGI IMG/M metagenome (GOLD analysis project Ga0265295, IMG submission 192503) | Leachate microbial communities from a municipal landfill in Southern Ontario, Canada - Methane capture system biofilm | ecosystem: Engineered > Solid waste > Landfill > Unclassified ... | reverse complement strand
AATCATTTATCCATTTCATTACAAATTAATTTCAAAACAATCACTTACATTTTTATTTATCCTTTTTACTTGACATACTCAATCGATCCTGTAAAATCTAATCACTAATCACTAATCACTAATCACTCACCCTTATAAAAAGTTTGATTTCCTATATTGGTGCGTGATTACGCACCCTACGCGATAGAGTAATGACGGAATACATACACTTGACATATACTCAGAACTCTGTCATGATGCTTACTGCTTACTGCTTACTGCTTACTGCTTACTGTTGGTTGATATTTGATTTACTCCTCATTAACCCCCATCGTTTATAATGGTATTAGAAAAGGCAGCCAACCTTGGATGAGTTTCATTTACTCCTTGTTCAAAAAATGTAAATCTCCTTGTTTGACTCTTCCCGGCTCCCTTTTACAGAAGAGCCTTTCCTTCCCTTTTTCCTTGTGTTTGGGCTCTTCGATTTCCGCCGTATCTATCTTCATCACTTACTTCAAAACAACTTTACGTTAAAATACTCCCAATTACTTTTACTAGGATATTCTATGGCAAAAAAGATGGCATCAGCTAGGATCTCGACAGCGAGTTCCGAACTTCTTACCGAACTCAACAACTCTCTACCTTTTGACAAAGCGCTCTATGCGGAGGATATCGAAGGTTCGCGTGCCCATGCCTATATGCTGGGAGAGCAGGGTATCATCTCAAAAGAGGATGTCGCTGCGATCGATGCGGGGTTGGCTCAGATCAAAGAGGATATCGAGGCAGGCAAGATCACGCTCGATGGTGATGATGAAGATATCCATATGGCGATCGAGCGTCACCTTACCGAGCGTATCGGTGATGCAGGAAAGCGTATGCATACTGCCAGAAGCCGTAACGATCAGGTGGCACTTGACTTCAGGATGTATGTGCAGAGAAATACGCTTTTGATCGGCGAACTGCTTCTGGAGAATATCAAGACCTTTATCGATGTTGCAGAGAAGAACGCAGAGACACTGCTCCCTGGTATGACACACCTGCAGCATGCGCAGCCGATCAACTTCGGCTACCATATGATGGCCTATGCGAGTATGTTTAAACGTGATTATGAGCGTTTTATGAGCTCTTATGAACGTAACAACTTCTCACCGATCGGTTGTGCAGCTCTTGCAGGTACACCACACCCGATCAACCGCAAGATCACGGCAGAGAAACTTGGCTTCGATGCACCGACGCTGAACTGTCTGGATACGGTAAGCGACAGGGACTTCGCACTGGAGATACTCTTCAACATCTCTACGATGATGATGCACATGAGCCGCCTTAGTGAAGAGCTGATCATCTGGAGCACGAGCGAGTTTGGGTTCGTGACGCTCAGCGACAGACATGCGACGGGAAGTTCTATCATGCCGCAGAAGAAAAACCCCGACATCCCGGAACTTCTCAGAGGTAAGACAGGGCGTGTGAACGGCAACCTGATCTCTCTGCTTACAGTGATGAAAGGACTCAGCCTTGCGTATAACAAAGATATGCAAGAGGACAAAGAGGGTGTCTTTGACTCAGTAAGAACTGCAGTGCTTAGCTTGCAAGTAATGAATGAAATGATCGCTGAGATGAGAGTCAATGTAGAGAAGATGGCAAAAGCATGTATGATAGGTCACCTCTCGGCAACTGACCTTGCCGACTACCTTGTACGCGAAGCAGGGCTTCCGTTCCGAGATGCCTACCATATCGTAGGTAATGTCGTGAATATGGCTGAAGAGAAGGGGCTTGATATCTCAGAGCTTTGTCTTGAAGACCTTCAAAGCGTGGATGCTCGTATCGGTGAGGGTGTCGTAGCACTGCTGGATAACCGTGCTTCGATGAATGCACGTAAGTCTGAGGGCGGTACGGCTACCGAGAGAACGCTTGAGCAGGTGGAGAGTATGAAGGGTTGGTTGGAAAAACAAAGCTAACCTTTTTTAATTTTTCCTAGAAGATTGAAGGTATTTCAACTCAATCTTCTCATTACTTTTCTCCTTTTGATATTATTCACTGGCTGAAGCCCACTTTCCCTACACATTCCTCGACAAATCTTTGATATAGATTCAAACTTAATAAAATCTTAATTTTGTTACAATTATAAACTATTCAAAAAAAGGGGGAAATATGAATAAATTTAAAATCTTTATTGGTGCTGTATTCCTGTTAGGGGTACTAAATGGATGTAGTGTCATGAATCCTGGTTACTTATCGAAAAAGCCAGAAGTTAAGAAGTATGTGCCTTATAAAACCAGTATGAAAAAAGTTACATCGAATTTGGGTACTCCCGCGATATCTAGAATAAGTGTTCAGAAAGGTAAAGTGAAAGTAATAAATACATATTTTTACAAAACACCAAATGCTATTGTAGATACGAAAAAAATGATACAAGGCAACTATAAGGACGGATGTAAGGAGTGTGGTAAAATAATAGTATATTCGAAATATAAAGATTTATTAACCGGTATCAGAGTAGAAGATACTATGATGTATTTGGATTTCAATAAAGCTATGGGACTAGTAAAGCATAAAAAGTTCAATGAAGCATATCCTAAATTAATTACTCTTGCCGATAATCATTTTTCACCTGCACAACATATTTTAGGTTTGATGTATATCAATGGTGATGGTGTGAAAAAAAATTATTCAAAAGCAGCAACATATTTTGCTCAATCTGCAGCTTCAGAATATCCTCCAGCATTATATGATTTAGCTATAATGTATAAGAATGGTGAAGGTATACCAAAAAATTTAACAGCGGCGATAACACTTTTGGAAGAAAGCGGAAATCTGAGTAATAGATTAGCAATGCGTGAATTAATTAAAATATATAAAGCTATTGGTAATCAAAAAAAAGTTGAATATTGGACTAATAAAATAAAAAAATAAATATTTCCTTGTTCCAAACATCTAGTGGAGAATGCGTCCTGACCAAAGGGAGGAAATACCCTTGGGGTGCATATCGCAGGTTAATCTATAAGTAATTTATAAGTCCATCACTAGATGGCATATTAGCGTTTTTCTACACGAAGCACGAAATGTTGGAAACTTTTCCCTTGTTCCCAACGTCCTCGTTGGGAATGCATACTTCGCTTTAATACGCTTATAGATATTGAATCCATCGCTAGATGGCAGACAGAGCGTGGATTTCCGGGTGACCGTAGGAAATGCCCTTGGGGTACGGGGTAGGAATGACGTAAAGGTTGATGTAGGTTTCTAGTACTCGCGGGGAATACCATGATTGTATATCAGGAATTACAGGTGGGGCTAAAGCCTCCACTTCCTTTTACAGGAGGAACGAGGGTGGTGGTTCCCTCTTACGCAAGCTTCTCCTGCCAATACTCTTTCCATACCGTTACGAGTCTTGAACGGTGTGTTTTTCTCAGTTTCTTGGGAAGGTTGTATCGGAGATTTCTCTCCAGGCTTCTTGTAAGCTTTTTGTTTTTCATAATGGCATTGAAACCGCCTGCACCCTGCTGGTGCGCCCCGTAGATGGTAAATGCATTGATCTTGATGCCGTTTTTTTTCAGTTCTTGGATATTGGATTTGAGGATCGCCTGAAAGATTCTGTCCTGATTTCGCGGCTGTTTCCATTGACTGTAAGGGATACCGAGCTTTTGCGAATAGTGTCTGGCTGTTTTCGGCATGATCTGGTAGCGTCCATAGGCACCGCTTTTTTTATTTTCAATATGATAGCTGCCCGTAGTAGACTCTACCTTGACGATCTTCTTCACGATATTTTCAAATGTTTGGTGATTTATTCCGGCATGTTTTGCTATGCGTTCGTAAGCAGCTTCAGCGGCGGTGGTACCCAAGAAGAGAAGGCTGAGCAGTACAAGTAGCTGTCGGGTGAAGGCGGTACGTTTTGCTCCGACCACCATCAACATGAGAGTGATAAATGTAATAACTGTATAGGCTAGTACTTCGATGTTTGCTCCTTTGTGATAAAACTTTGATTTGGGAGATTAAGAGAGAAAAATTGTCTCTTTTATTGAAGTCAGGTGAAATTATATATAATAAAACTTAATACAAAATAAAACTTAAATTTTTATTAATTTAACTCTGATCAGTGTATCGATAGGTAATCTTTTTGCTGATCCCATATCGCGAGAGTAGGGGGAAACGAACGGCATGAAAATAACTGATCTTATTTTTATTTAATATTTATGAAGTATAATGTATACAGATATTAATGTTAAAAGCTAAACTTGTTGTGAAGCAAGGACAGAAAGTCATGGGTCTTTATGTTAAAGATCGCCAGACCGCACACCCCAAAAGGTATCTTTTCCCCATACATGAGGATTATTCTGCCTTCTTCTCTCCCCTGCTTTTTGATCGTTAATATGATGCAGACCCCGTTAAAGGATTGTTATGAAAAAATATCTCTTTATCTTTGTTATCGCTCCGATTTTTCTTTTTGCAAATATTGAACCGCTCTCAAGCTCACAGGAGATGAAAGCAGATCTGGTTACCGTAGTAAAATCAGAAAGAAAACTCTATCTTTCACATGAAGGAAAGATATTAAAAGCCTTCAATATTGCTCTGGGCGGAAATCCTGTAGGCCACAAAAAAGTGCAAGGTGACCAAAAAACGCCGGAGGGCTACTATAGGCTTGATTATCTTAAACTCGATAGCTCCTTTTATAAAGCCCTGCATATTTCATATCCCAATGCAACCGATTGCTGCAATGCCCAAAAAATCGGTAAAAGTCCCGGCGGTTCGATTATGATTCACGGTCAGCCGAACAACCAGGGATGGTTGAAGTCATTTTTCAAACAGCGTACCGACTGGACTGCGGGATGCATCGCACTTTACAACAGCGATATGGACGAAGTACTGAAGTATATCAAGGTGGGGACACCCATTCTGATCAAGCCTTAACGGTTGCAATGGTCCCCTTTCGGTCTGGGCCGTTACCGGTCCGGTACTCTCTTTTTAATGCCTTCAATGCTTTGTTGATGCGCTGCAATCCCTCTTCGACCTCATGTGGGGCAGTATAGGTAAAATTGAACCGGATCTCATCGCTGATGGGCTTATCAAGATAGAACTGGTTTGCCGGGACATACACAACTTTTTCTTTGATGCACTTTTGTACCAACTCAAAGGTATCAACACCGGGCAGCGAACCGAAGACAAACATGCCCCCTTTGGGTGCTTCAAATTGGAAGTCTTTTAAGTTTTCCTGCAGCGCTTTCGTAAAAACATGCATCTTTGCTTTATAGGCACCTCTCAAGGAGCCCAGGTAATTCTGATAGCTGTTAAGATCTTCCAGATAGTGATCGAGTATATACTGGGAAATCCCGCAACTATGCAGATCGATGGTCTCTTTGATCATGGTAAGCCTTTTGATCATCTCCTCATTTGCCCTTACCCATCCTATCCTCAAACTCGGAGAAAGTACCTTTGAAAAAGAGCCCAGATGGAAACTGTTGTCGGGGATCAGGCTGCTGATGCTTGGCATTTTCTGATCAAAGTAGAGTTCGCTGTAGGGTGCATCCTCGATGAGATAGCCGCCATGTTTCAGGACACTCTTTGCCACTTCACACCTTTTTTCGCTGCTGTAAAGAGATCCTTTGGGATTTTGAAAATCCGGAATAAGGTATGCCAGCTTTGTATCGGAATAACCATCTTCAAACTGCCCGCTCTCAATACCGTCATATGCCAGGGGAACGCTTTGCATCGCCAGGCCGTTCATCCGAAAGACATTGACGGCACCAAGGTAGGACGGCTCTTCCACGATGATTTTCGTGTTTTGAAAATATTTGGCAATGATAAAAAGACCCTGCTGGCTTCCTGTCGTGATAAGGATATTGGAAGCTTTGGTCTCAAAGCCCTCTTTGTTATAAAAACCGGCTATCTTTTCCCTGAGGGAGGGGATGCCGTTGCTGATGGTGTATTGCAGGTTTTGAGGATTGTCAAATACTTTTTCACTTGCTTTTCTCAGATCTTCAAGCGGGAAGAGCTTCTCATCCGGCAGTCCTCCGGCAAAAGAGATGGTATCGCTGTCGATCGATTCGAGTATCTCACGTATAAATGAGCGTTTCACTCTCTATCCTTTTATTTTTTCACCATTGTAGTAGAATGAGAGCGTTTATTCTCCATTTTAATTGCGTATAAAACTATTTGATATTGCTTGAAATAATTTTTAATATTGCTATAATGGGATATGAAAAAAGATACGATACAGCAGCATACCAAGATCGCCAATGATATCATCTACTATATCTATAAATATATCGATACGGATATCCGGCTGGATGAGCTCAGCAGAGAGTTCCATGTAAGCAAGTTTCACATGCACCGTATCTTCAAAAAAGAGTTTGGCAGAACTATCTATGAAACGATCAGATCGATACGGCTGCAAAAAGCGGCAAGCCTGCTTTTGACAAACAGAAACTCCACCATCACGCAGATAGCCAAAATATGCGGCTACTCTTCGCAGACCGCTTTTACCAAAGTATTCAAAGAAAAATTCTTGATGACACCAAAGGAGTGGAGAAACGACGGCTACACCTCCTATATCAAAAATATTCTCAGGAGATCAAGCAGCGCTGCCAAGTCAACCGCCGACTTCAGTTCGCTCATACCGACCATCGTAAAAATGCCCGAGATGCAGGTGTACTACATTCGCCACCAGGGGTATGACCGGTCCATCAAAGAGACATGGCAGAAGCTACAGACCTGGGTACTCAGCAACGAACTCTACAATGTCGCCCAGATAGGAATGCATCATGACAACCCGACCATTATACCCTTGAACGAGTGCCAATACATCGCATGTATCGCCCTGGAAACAAAACTTGAAAATCCGACCCTCCCGACCCTCAATATCCCCAAAGGGGTCTATGCAAAGTTTGATTTTGGCGGAGTGTACGGGGATGTGCTGCGGTTTATGAACTGGGTCTATTTTGACTGGCTGATCCAAAGCGGCTATGAAACCACCACAAACCCCTCGTATGCCATCTACCACAAGAACCATTTTTTATCCGAGGATGAGAAGTTTGAGTTGAGCTACTACATTCCTATAAAGCTGTAGAAAACTTTTTCACAAAAATCAAGCTTCCAAGAGCTATTCTCATGCAAATTATAATAAAATGTAAAGAGAATGATATTTTTTACCTATATTTATAAAAGTTTAAGGAAAGTTCATATAAAATAATTTTTATCAAAGGATAATTTTTATCCTTTATAGAAAGGATTGATTATGGCTTGTGATACAGGTTCAAAACCGATAGAAGAAACGCAAAACGTTTCGGAACAGAATAACAATATTAATACAGAAAAAAAGGAAAATAGAATGAGTTCATCTTTAGTACTAAGAAAAGCACCGGAATTTGCCATGGATGCATATGATGCTAAAACAGGTCACTATACAAACGTAAAGAGTGAAGATTATGCAGGTAAGTGGCATGTGGTATGTTTTTACCCGGCAGACTTTACTTTCGTATGTCCTACAGAGATCGCGGCTATGAACGCGAAATATGACGAGTTCCAGGAGATGGGTGTTGAGATCCTTGCAGTCTCTACGGATACAAAGTTCTCGCACAAAAGATTTGTCGAGACGGAACCGTTGTTGAAAGGACTTAAGCTTACGATCGGTGCCGATCCTACCGGCAGAGTGAGCAGAGCATTCGGCGTGATGATCGAAGAGGAGGGGATCGCTCTTAGAGGAAGATTCCTGATCAACCCTGAAGGGACTGTCGTAGCGCAGGAAGTACAGGCACCGATGGTGGGAAGAAACGTCAACGAGTTCCTCAGACAGGTCAGAGCGTGGCAGCATGCAGAAAAGACCGGTGAAGTATGTCCTGCAGGATGGCAGCCAGGCAAGAAAACCCTTCCGGTCAATACGGATGTAGAACAGATGACAGGGAGAGTCGGCGACTATATCACGATAGAAGAGATACTCTCCTAATCTCCAGTGGGTTCCATATCAAGAAGATAGGGAACCCATATTTTCATAAAATTTCCAATAATAGCCACATTATTTCGCAAACAATATCATTCAGTTGTATCTCTGGAAAAAATTTAAAAATAAACTCATCTTCTGATATGACTTTTACTTCATGAGGACCTCCCCGAAAAGTCGGATGAATCATCATTTTTTTGTTTTCTATCTTTCCAGTTACCTATATGTTTCATCGTAGGATTATATTTTTTAATACTACTTAGGAGATTAGGAGTGAAGAGGCAGGGGAAGAATGAACTACTCTTTAAACTCAACGATCTCCTCTAAAGAAAGTCTGTGTTTTTTAGGCTGTTCATTGACACGATAGCCAAAAGCAAGGAGCAGAGCTATCTCCTCCTGATCTGTATCGATATCCAGCGCATCTTCGACCTTCTCTTTCTTGAATCCCTCCATAAAACAGCTGTCTATTTCTCTCATCGCAGCACTCGTAGCCATGGAGCTGGCTGCGATATAGCACTGTCTGGCACACCACTCATAGATCGGGCGATCTTCGGTAAACTTTTTGTAGAAGTAACGCGTAACAAATCTAGTAATCTTCTCTTTGAGAAAACTTTTAAAGAAATTGAGAAGACCTTCTACTTCCTTTTTGTCCTTGACTAAGCGTCCTAGCATCTTGGTGGTATAGGTGTCATTTGTTATAGCCGCAGTCTTGGTGAGTATTACGACCAAATGACTGCATGAGGTGACCTGTTCCTGATGCCAGCAGTGTGGTTTGAGCCGGGCTTTGAGCTCCGGGTCTGTGATGACAATAAACCTCCAGGGCTCCATCCCGAATGATGAAGGTGAGAGCCTGGCGGTTTCCAAGATAAATGCAAACTCATCATTAGGTATCTTTTTGTCTGTATCGAAAACTTTGCAAGCATGACGAAAGTAATAGGCTTCCAGTATAGAGTCTTTATCGATCATATCTATTCCCCCCTTTTTGGATAGTTGAAACTATTATAGTATATTTTGATGACATTAGAGAGTTTCTATCTTCTCAATAAGCTTCTCAACCTTCTTAGCCTTCACCTTCACCCCGTCTACTTTTGCTAAAGGCTGAGACTTACACCTTTTACACATATTGATGCAGGATTTGACTTGAATGGAAGCATCAGGAAAAGCCTTGGAAAGCTTTTTCTCAAACTTTTTTATTTTTGGAAATTTTTTACATATATTGATCTTCATAGTGTGACTATAGCACTGTGAGTGTGTAGTGTGCGGGGAAAGATCATCATTTCGATAATGACACAGTCTCCAGGTAGCAGTACATGAATCAAAGTTTATATTTTATCGCTTTTATGCTATCGTATCTCCTTAACACGGAGGAGCAATGATGGGAAGTGAGCGTATGGATCTAAAGTCTCTGGACCTCTATCTTGACAAGCTTGAAAAAGGCACCTATGATGTGCATATGAGCGACGCGGACCATGCGGCTTTTCTGGAAGTGCTCAAGCAGCATGACGAGGAGAAGTTCTTCACCTATATCAATCTCCTTTCACCGGAGCTGAGGGCGGAGATACTGATGGAGCTTCCCGTTCCTTTCCAGGTCGATTATATCCGTGAAAGTGATGAGGTGAGGCTATCCCGGATCATCGAAGCACTGGACAGTGATGATGCGACCAATTTTTTTCTGACCGTTGCAAAGAAAGAGAAGGAGAAGAGCCGGAAGGTCTATGCGCTTTTAAGCCCGGAGAGACAAGAAGTTATCTCTAAGCTTATGACCTATCCGGAGGATCAGGCCGGTGCGTTGATGCAGACGGAGCTCTTTGTGGTGCCAAGCTACAAGAGTATCGCTGAGGCCATAGAGATATTGGCCGAGCTCAAGAGGGAAGGGCTGGGTACGGTACAGTCGGTATATGTGACCGATGAGAGAGGGAAGTTCATCAAAGCCATCCCGATAGATGACCTCCTGATAGAGAAGCCGGATCAGACTTTTGACCAGATCATCGACAGGTATCCCGAGTCATACAGTGTACTTGCGCATGAGAGTATCGAGCAGGTGATCGAGAGTGTGAGCAAGTATGACCTTCCTACGCTGGCCGTGCTGGATAACAAAGGCCATCTTTTGGGACGTATCACCCATGATGATGTCGTGGATGCCGTGCAGAAGAGTGCCACGCAACAGATCTACAATCTCAGCAGGCTGCATAAGGCCGAAGAGATACAGGAGAGCTTTCTCAAATCGACTGAAACACGCTCTATATGGCTGGGGATCAACCTGGTCAATGCGATCGTTGCATCGCTTGTGATAGGCATTTTCGAGGAAGTGCTCTCTGTAATGGTGGCACTGGCGATCCTGCTGCCTATCGTTGCCAATATGGCGGGGACCGCTTCTGTGCAGACGATGACGGTGATCATCCGGCAGATGGCTCTGGGCAATATCAACTTTGAACTGCTTCGGCCTGTCTTCAAAAAAGAGCTCAGTATCTCTCTGACCAACGGGCTTCTTTTCGGTGCCGCCAGCGGGATAGCAGCACAGGTATGGTTCGGGAATGGGAATATCTCCGTTGCGATCGGGCTTTCGATGTTTGTGAGTCTGGTTTTGGCCGGTGTACTGGGAACAACGGTGCCGATACTGCTGAAAAGAATGAACTTCGACCCTGCGGTTGCCAGCTCGGTGATCGTGATCACCGCACTGGATATCATCGGCTTTTTTACATTTCTCTGGTTTGCGGAGTTGATGGCAATATCGTGAAAAGAACTCCCGGTGAACCGGGAATAGCAATCAGGCTTGATGCCAGAAAGGCGTACCGATGGTCGGTGTGGATGGAGATGCCATGTCCCGCTCCTGCATCGCTCCCGCTTTGTAGCCGAGTCTGCCTGCTGTGAGGGCATGCTTGAAGGCTCTTGCCATCTGGACAGGATCGTGCGCAAGGGCAACGGCGGAGTTGAGCAGTATCCCGTCATATCCGAGCTCCATCGCCTGGATCGCGTGGGAGGGTTTGCCTATCCCTGCATCTACGATCAGCTGAAGATTCGGGAACTGTTTGCGGATCGCTTTGAGGTTATAGGGATTCATCAGACCTCTTCCCGATCCGATCGGCGAACCCCACGGCATCAGTGTGGTACAGCCTGCATCGACCAGTCTCTGTGCGAGGACAAGGTCATCCGTCGTATAGGGCAGTACCCTGAACCCCTCCTTGACAAGGACCTTGGTCGCTTCAACCAGTTCGAAGGGGTCGGGCTGAAGGTTGTACTGGTTGCCTATCACCTCTACCTTGATCCAGTTGGTGCCGAAGACCTCCCGCGCCATCATTGCAGTAGTGATCGCCTCCTGCGCGGTGTGGCATCCTGCGGTATTTGGCAGGACCTGGACACCCAGGGACTTGATGATTTTCCAGAAAGGGTTCCCTTTGTCACCGCCGGATTGGCGGCGCAGGGATACGGTGACGATCTGTGCACCTGACGCTTCGATCGCCTCTTTCATCACTTTGGGGGAAGGGTAGAGTGCCGACCCGATCATCATGCGTGAGTCGAACTCCTTGCCTTCAAGTATCCATTTGTCGTTTTGTGTATCTATCATATCTGTATGGCTCATCTCAGCCTCCTTGTACAGGTGCGAGGATGTCAAGTACATCCCCCTCTTTGATCATTGTTGTCTCATACGTCGTGTTGAGTACGAAAGTGGTGTTGAGTGCCACGGCAAATCCCTCTTTGTACTGAAGCGCATCAAGCAGCTCTCTCACGCTCATCTGTTCTTTTTCAAAAACTTTTTTCTCACCGTTCACGTAGATCGTCATGCGCCTCTCCTGATGCCGGTGTTTAGCGCCTCCTCTACAATGGCAGGGGTTAGCAGATAGCCGTGGCGGTAAAGACCGTTGATACGGGTAAACCCTTTGTGCTGTTCGATACGGGGGAGGTTGTCCTCCAGTGACGGACGGCAGTCTGTTTTTGTCTTGACGATACGCGCCTCGGCAAAGCTCGGGTGCATACTGTAGACCGCTGAGAGCAGCTCAAGGGAAGAGCGTACCGACATCGGTGAGTCATCCTCGCTCTCTATCTCCGTAGCACCGATCACAAAACGGTGGTTGGCGCGCGGAACGATATAGATCTTGTAGCGCGGGTGCATCAGCCTGGTCGGCCTGCTGATATCCACTTCGGGCGCATCCAGCCAGAAGACCTCGCCGCGTACACCGCGAAGATCAGGCATATCCGCTTTGGCACCCAGACCGCGTGTATCAAAGACCCAGTCAAAGTCTGTACCGTGAACAGCATTGAAGGTATCTACATCACTGAGCCCCTCATCGACCGGGTGGTTTTCATACCATGTCACCCTGGGGTGATCCAGCAGATACTTCGTCGATGCCTCTATGAACATCGCAGAGTTGACCTGCCCCTCTGCATAGAGGTGGTATGCCTGTGTATGGTGTTTGAGCGAAGGCTCCAGCTCCACAAGTGCACGGTTGTCCAGCGTCCTGATCCCTTCTGCTGCCGGTACTTTGGCATGCAGCGTAGAGATGAAGCGGTCGAGTTCGGCCTGGTCCTGCGGGTGTGCAGTGATGATGCTTCCTGTCTGCTGGTAGGCTTCGGGGATACCGATCTTCTCCAGGATCGCAGGCCAGAGTTTGATCGATCGCATTCCATGGTCCAGGATCACTGACTCTGCAGTCTCGAGCTCGGCAAAGGGTGCAAGCATACCCGCAGCCGTGGATGCGGCAGCTTCTTCACCGTCGTATCCTGCTTTCTCGTAGATCGTCAGTTCGACATCTTCATTTTCCAACAGGTTGAGTGCCGTGACCCTTCCCAGGAGTCCCGCACCGATAATCGCTACTTTTTTCATACAAACCCCCTTACTGATTTGTTTTTTCCGGATCTATGTAGACCTCGCTCCCCATTGCCTGGAAAGTCATGGACATCTCTGCCATCCCTTTCTGTTTTGCCTCTTCGATACTCATATTCTGTGCATCGGCAAAGTCTCTTACCTCCTGGGAGATCTTCATCGAACAGAACTTCGGCCCGCACATAGAACAGAAGTGCGCACTCTTCGCAGCTTCCATCGGCATCGTATCATCGTGGTAATCCATTGCACGTTCGGGGTCAAGACCGATATTGAACTGGTCATGCCATCTGAACTCAAATCTCGCCTGACTCATCGCGTCATCTCTCGCTCTTGCACCCGGGTGGCCTTTGGCGATATCTGCTGCGTGTGCTGCGAGTTTGTAGGTGATCAGCCCCTCTTTGACATCTTCGCGGTTTGGCAGGCCGAGGTGCTCTTTTGGCGTGACATAACAGAGCATCGCACATCCGAACCATCCGATCATCGCAGCACCGATACCGGAAGTGATGTGGTCATACCCCGGAGCGATATCCGTAGTCAACGGCCCGAGTGTATAGAACGGCGCTTCATGACACCACTCAAGCTGCTTCTCCATGTTCTCTTTGATCATATGCATCGGAACGTGTCCCGGTCCTTCGATCAGGGTCTGAACATCATACTCCCATGCGATCTTGGTCAGTTCGCCAAGTACTTTCAGCTCTGCAAACTGCGCCTCATCGTTGGCATCGGCGATCGATCCCGGTCTCAGGCCGTCACCCAGTGAGAAGGTGATGTCATACGCCTTCATGATCTCACAGATCTCTCTGAAGTGCGTATAGAGGAAGTTCTCCTGGTGGTGAGCGATCATCCATTTTGCCATGATCGAACCGCCGCGGCTGACGATGCCTGTGACACGTTTCGCAGTCATAGGTACATGGTGAAGCAGCAACCCCGCATGGATCGTGAAGTAGTCCACCCCTTGCTCAGCTTGCTCGATCAGTGTATCTCTGAAGACTTCCCATGTAAGGTTTTCTGCAATCCCATCTACTTTTTCAAGTGCCTGATAGATAGGTACTGTCCCGATCGGTGTCGGTGAGTTACGTAAGATCCAGTCACGTGTTGTATGGATGTTTTTCCCTGTAGAGAGGTCCATCACCGTGTCTGCACCCCATCTTGTCGACCATACCATCTTCTCTACCTCTTCGGCGATCGATGAAGTGGTCGCGGAGTTACCGATGTTTGCATTGACTTTGACCAGGAAGTTACGTCCGATGATCATAGGCTCGACTTCAGGGTGGTTGATGTTACACGGGATGACGGCACGTCCTGCGGCCACTTCCTGTCTTACGAACTCGGGAGTGATCTCTTCGGGAAGGTTCGCACCGAAGCTATGGCCTTTGAGCCTTGCTTCTCTCTCCTCGTCATTGAGGTATGTGCGCGTCATTTCAAGGTTCTGGTTTTCGCGCATCGCGACAAATTCCATTTCAGGTGTGATGATCCCCGCTCTTGCGTAGTGAAGCTGTGTAACGTTCTTCCCTTCTTTCGCGCGGAGCGGTGTACGTACCAGCCCTTTGGAGCCGGCTGTCACGAACTCGAGCTGCTCTTCGGTGTTGTAGCCGTTGTCCTCAGGCGCCATGATACGCCCCTGGTAATCCTCCACATCGCCTCTGGCTTCGATCCATGATTTACGGATAGCGGGGATCCCTTTTTCCACATCGATCTCAACACTTGGGTCGGTGTAGGGGCCTGATGTGTCATAGACATGTAGCACATCGTCATTGGTCAGTGTGATCTTTCGCATAGGAACACGGATTTCGGGGTGTATTTTCCCTTCGAAATATACTTTTTGTGATCCCGGTAACGGGTCTCTGGTGATAATGTCGCTTGAAGCGCTTAATGTGTCCTGGAATCGTTTTGTCATTTTTTTACCTCATATATTGGAATATATTGTGTGTAAAAAAGACGGAGTTGCAGCTTTTAGAGAGATATGCATCATGATGCATGGAGTGTTCTAAAATGGCAGGCTAACCCGAGGGGTCATTGCGCCGTTGCTTTCCTTCTTCCTTACGCCGGTATGATCCGGTTCAAGTTCAACGGGTCTGGCATCTGCCATCTCAGCCCACTGGGCATCCATTTGCTAAAAGTCTGCGCTCTTAGCAAATAGATGCCTTTTGGACTCCCCGAAAGGACTTATCCGCACTATAGCAAAGTAAACTTTAATCTAATATAAAATTTGTTTGGTGTTATTTTTTTATGGGTTGTTTGGTGACACGATAAGTGCTAAAGTATACAAAAAATGTTCTAGTCTCTGGCAACGAACTACAAAAAAGTACCTGCGGCATACATAAAATAAAAACATAAGAGGCTGGCGCTAGCTGTACTTGAACCCTCTGAAAAATACCGTCATTCCGGACTTGATCCGGAATCCATAGGCTTGCAGCACCCTAAATGCATAGATCCTGAATCAAGTTCAGGATGACGAAGATAATTTTTCAGAGGGTTCAATTGCCATTTTGATTTATATATTTTTTAGTGCATAAAGTATATCTGCTAGTTTTTTGTTTCATCAAGGTTTTTGAACCAAAGAGAACAGAGAATGGTATAAAGCTCTTTGTAGAGGTGGAGTTTTTTGAGGTTGATCCTGGCGCTGTTTTTGAAGTAGCTTCTTAAAAAGTAGTGCTCCTCTCTTTTTGTGAGGTGGTACTCTGCTGCGATCGTTGCCAGGTCGAAGTAGCGGTCATTGAGCCCGGTGTATTCCCAGTCGATGAACTTCACTTTTTGGTTGTGAAAGAGGATATTTTTGGGATTGAGGTCATGGTGGGTGAGGACAAGTTCTCTGGGCTCCCTGTTGAGCTTCCTGAGCGCATGAAGCGCTTTGGTGTGTCTGGGCTTGAACGCTTTTTTGAGTCTGTAGGGTCTGGTTCTCAGCTTGATCTTGTGGAGTTTGCGCAGGGTGGAAGCCAGGGTACGAAGTTCCCTGGGGGTGAGCCTGCTCTTGTGTTCCCCTTCCAAAAAATCCGAGATCATGAGGTAGTTTTCCGCATCATAGTGAATGGGTTTGGCCCCGAGTTTTCTCTGGTGCGCCCGGTGTTGTACCCGGTACTCAAAGGCACGGTCTATTTGATTGGGCTGAAGCTTTCTCAGCAGATAGCGTGTATTTTCGGTGATCGCTAGGTAGTTGATGTTGCAATACCCCTGCTCGGGGAGCAATGAGAGGGTTTTGATCGGGTCTTTCAGGAAAATCGGGCAGCCCTCCAGCTCAAGATCCATCTATACACCTGCCTTGGACTTGCGCCAGCTGAAATAGCCATAGCCTGAGAGTATGACGTAGATCGTGAAAAGAATGATCGTGACGTAGTATCCTGTCGACCAGTAGAGTGAGATCGCAGCAACGTCGATCACCATCCAGTAGAGCCAGTTTTGCAGTATCTTTTGTGCGAGCATCCAGGTCGCGAATATGGAAAAGACCATGACCGCAGCATCAAGATAGGGGAGGCGTGCCGGGGTATAGGCAGTCAGAAGGTACCCTGCAAAAAGGCTGAATAACACTCCGGTTACAATAGCGAAGAGATGTCTGGAAAGCGGCCATGAGGTGACAGCAAGATGTTTCTCCTCTCTGCCTTCACCGTGTTTCCAGAGGATAAAACCGTAGATTGACATCCCCATATAGTAGAAGTTGAGGAGTGCGGAGGAGAGCAGCTGCCCTTCCCAGAAAAGGATCGTATAGATCAGGGTACTGAAAAATCCTGACACCCAGCACCATGCAGACTCTTTTGCAGCGAGGATGATATAGAGTATCCCGAGTATGACCGCGATGATCTCCCCTATGGGCATCGCAGCAAAGGCGTCAAGTACAGAAGCAGGGTCAAAGTTCATCTAGTAGATACCTTTGCGGTTGTTTCCTACAATTTTGAGGACAAATACCGAATCGGGAAGTTCCTCAAAAACGGCATATATCTCCTCTTGCAGCAGTGGCATAATGATAGCATAATCCCCGTGTATCTGGGTGCTCAGTTCATTGCGTACGATATCTACGTTAGGTTCTTTCTCCAGTGCGGCGATGAAGTCCAGGATCGGCTTCTCATACCCCTCTTTGAGAGGGTAGAGACTGATATCTACAGAGATCTGCATGGTAGCTCCTTAGAAGTCGTACGATACTGTCAGGCCGAAGGTTCTTGGGTTGCCTTTTTGAGTATATAGTTTAGTGTTGCTCCAGTCATCAGCAGGAGTATTGGCCCAGTAAAATCCTCTCGTTGCATATTCCTTATCAGTCAGGTTTTTACCCCAAAGAATAGCACTCCAGTTGCCATTTATATATTCTATACTTGCATTTAAAAGATTATACGCTTTTGATTTTTGATCATGTCCATCTGAAAAGTAAAAACTGTCTCTACCGGTCATATTGGATTTTATTAATAAATTGTGCGAAATCATGTATTTAAATCCAATATCATATTGATATGTCGGTGCCTGTGCAAATTCTCTTTCTTCGATATCATAAGCCTCTTCGTTTTGGTTATCATACTCATCAAAATTTGTTTTCAATAAGCCAATGTTGCTGTATAGCTCTAAATTATCAGTTGCTAAGAATACTAAACTTGATTCTAAACCATAACTATGTCCGCTGGATGCATTTGAAATATATGTTTCATAGCTATCTTCTACTTGAATGTCCGTGTCAATTTGTATATCTTTACGTTTGGAATAGAAGATATTTAAACGGCTTAATAGTTTACCTTCAAAATATGATGAGTTATAACCTGCCTCAAGATTCCATAAATATTCTGTATCATAGCTAGTAGTATCTACATCTGTTAAGAGATTTTCAATATTGAAGCCACCTGGTTTATAACCGCGAGAAAGAGTTAAATACATTAAGTTAGATGGATTGATTTGATAGTTTAATCCAATCTTTCCACCTGTTATTGTCTCATCATATTTAAGATCGTCATTATTATCGTCACTGTATTTTGCTTCCCATTGCTCAAGTCTTAAACCCGTAACAAGGGATAGTTTAGAATCGATTTGAGTATTAATTTGTCCATAAAGGGCAGTTGATTTGGTATCATACTTTGAGTTTAATGGTGTATACCATTCTTCATATCTTTCGAGCCTAGCTAATTTTTGTTTCTGGTTTTTATGATATAGCCCCAAGGTCCAATCCGTTGTTCCGTTAAATATTTTATGTGCATCATCGGAAAGCAATTTTGTATCTATACTCCAACTTTTGTATTCTCTGTCATATGAGTCACTCCCTGAATATTGTACTACACCGTCTTCAATCGCACCTGCATATGACCAATCGTTATCGTACTTATACAAAATATCGCTTTTGCTGCCTTCAAGTTTCGTAATCCAATTCGTTGTTTCAAATTCGTATTGGGATTGCATGAAAAGTGCATCAGTTTTCTGTTTATCTTTACCCGGTTCGTCAGCTTTTGATATCCAAGAATTATCTAAAGTAAAAGCGTCATAACCATTGTCGATATCTATATGAGTGTACTTTAAATCAATCGTATGCTTCTCTGACACGAACCAACGTAATTGTGTTTTAGCTATCAGTTCGTCAATATTATTGGTATCGTCACGATCATAGGTACTGTTTTTCATAAAACCGTCAGAAGTATTTTTATAGATCGAGAATCTTCCCAAGAGGTTTTTATTGATTTCTCCACCCATAGCAGCTCCAAAAGCTTTGGTATTGTAGTTGCCTACCGTTGCTTCGATGTGGCCTTCTGTTTCTCTTGTCGGTTCATTACTTTGCACACTTACCACACCAGCTAATCCATTTGCCCCAAATGTAGTTCCTTGTGGCCCTCTAAGTACTTCAATCTGTTTTACATCAAACATAGATGCACCCAAAGAGATATATGAAAAGTCTACCCCATCTACTATTAGGCCAACTGATGGATTGAGGGGATACTGATATTGTCCTCTTTCTCCAATTCCTCTAATTTGAATGAACTTGGCTTTAGATGCACCGGTAGTAAAATTTACATTTGGCGTACTGGATAATGTTTCGATAAATGCTTGAGAGGCTTTGTCGTAAATTCCCTCCTCTCCGATTACTGTGACTGCATTGTTTGTTTCTGAGAGCTTTTTCTCCCTGAAATCCGAACTGACCACGATCGGGTCAAGTTCTGTAGTACCCTCTGCATACGCACTTTGCAGTGCCATAGCAGCGATCAGTGACAGGGGTAACAGTTTTGTATGCATCATACTATCCTCGATTTATAGATTTATCGGTGTATTTTTGGGGAAGAGAGGTAGAAATCCTGAAGTGATGAAAGTGCTCTTTCCTACGCCGGTATGACCCGGATCAGGTTCAAAGGGTATTTCTCAGGCAAAACTACCACCCCTAGATACAATGATATTTCAGTAAGTATACAAGAATTGTGCTTAGTAGATTAATAGGATAAAATTTATCTGATTTAAAAGGGCTGAAGGAGAATGCGTATGAGATGAAAGGTAACAGTGATGATTCTCCAGCCCCTCTTTATCTGAGGGGGAAGAAAGAGCGTTAGATACTTCTGTGTGCATCTTCGTGGGAGTGGTCCCACGTGAGTTTTGCGCCGCCGAGCATATGGAAGTGAAGATGGAAAACCTCCTGGCCGCCGTCCTCTCCGTTGTTGGTGATGAGCCTGTATCCTGTCTCATCGATACCTACTTTTCTAGCAACCTCCTGTGCAAAGAGCGTCAAACCTGCCATTGTCTCTGCACTTACATCCTGAAAGCAGTCTACATGGACTTTTGGGATGATGAGGATATGAATGGGTGCCTTTGGGTAGAGGTCATGAAATGCCAAAAAATGTTCGCTTTCATGCACGGTATTGTTCGGGATCTCTCCGTTTACGATTTTACAAAATATACACATACTGCTTGTCCTTTATTACGCTTTTCATGGGCAATTATAACACAGATAAAGCATAATAAATCCCACTGTTAGCAACTTTTCGATAAAATCACGGCAATATACATAGAAGTCATCTACAGAGGATTGTATGAAAGAATTAGAAGAGAAAATCGTTCAGGCTGCGTCGCTTGAAGCACTGGAAAAAGTACGTGTGGAACTTTTCGGCAAAAAGGGTGTGCTTGCTGCAGAGTTTGCGAAGATGAAAGATATCCCGGGGCCTGAGAAGAAAGCATTTGCCGAGGGCCTCAACCAAACCAAAGCTGTGCTGCAGGAGCGTTTTGACACACGTTATGAAGCGTTGAAGGCCGAAGAGATAGAGAATCTTCTCAAAGCCGAAGCGATCGATGTCTCTCTGTATGGCAACAGGGTAGAGAAGGGTGCACTCCATCCGGTGATGGAGACGATGGATAAGATCATCGACTACTTTGTGGCGCTCAACTTTGCGGTCGAGAGCGGCCCGATGGTGGAGGATGACTTCCATAACTTCGAAGCGCTCAACCTGCCGAAATACCATCCTGCACGCGATATGCAGGATACCTTCTATTTTGGTGACGGTTCTCTGCTCCGTACGCATACCTCGCCGGTACAGATCCGTACGATGATGCAGACCAAGCCGCCGATTCGTATGATCGCGCCGGGGTCAGTTTTCAGACGCGACTACGACCTGACACATACACCGATGTTCCATCAGGTGGAGGGGCTTGTGGTCGATGAAAAAGGCAAGATAAGCTTTGCAAACCTCAAAGCGATCCTGACAGATTTCCTGCGCTACATGTTCGGGGATGTAGAGGTGCGTTTCAGGCCGAGCTTCTTTCCGTTTACCGAACCCTCTGCTGAGGTAGATGTCTCCTGTGTTTTCTGCAAAGGAGAAGGGTGCAGGGTCTGTTCGCATACCGGTTGGCTTGAAGTACTTGGGTGCGGGATCGTAGACCCCAATGTATTCAAGGCTGTAGGGTATGAAGATGTGAGTGGTTACGCATTCGGTCTTGGGGTAGAGCGTTTTGCGATGTTGATGCATGATATCCCGGATCTAAGAAGCCTCTTTGAAGGGGATATTCGTTTGTTGGAGCAGTTTAGATGATAGTAACAAGAAGTTGGTTAAGTGAATTTATAGATCTCAGTGATGTGTCCAATGATACGCTCTACAAGACCTTTAACGCGATAGGCCTTGAAGTAGACAGTGTTGAAGAGATCACGATACCGGACAAAGTCGTTATCGGTCAGATACTTTCCTGTGAAAAACATCCCGATGCGGACAAACTGAATGTATGCAAGATTAATGTGGGTACGGGAACAAGACAGATCGTCTGCGGCGCAGCCAATGTGGTGAATGCGGAGTATGTAGCCGTTGCGACGATCGGTGCGGAGTTGCCGGGTGATTTTGTGATCAAACATGCTAAACTGCGTGGTGTTGAGAGCGAAGGGATGGTATGCTCCTCTACCGAGCTTGGGCTGCCTGCTATGGGTGATGGGATTATGATCCTTGATGAGAGTATCGGAGCCCTTGAAGTCGGCAAAGAGCTGGGGGCATATCCTGCAGTGGCCGATACGATCTTTGAGCTTGAGCTCACGGCAAACCGAGGGGACTGTCTGAGTATTTATGGTGTAGCCAGAGACCTGAGTGTGGCGCTGGACAGGGAACTGAAGGTGTTTGAGTACAAGCAGGAAGAGAAGATGAAGCTCGGTATTGCCAGAGAAGCGGAGATCCACCAGGAGGGAGAGATCGATGCAGACCTCTACTATAAACTGGCAAATCTTGAACAGGCGCACAGCAGTTTCCTTATCAGCCTCAGGCTTGCGATGATCGATGAAAGTACAGAGGGGAAACTCGATGCGATGCTGAAGTATGCGATGCATACGACGGGTATTGCACTGCGAGCCTATCAAAGCAGCCTCTTCCGCAAAGATGAAAAGGTCACAGTATCCGTACGTTCCTCAGAGAAAGGGATCGTAGAAGTTGTAGGCAACGGCAAAGTGTTTTCAACAGTCGGTGTCAACCAGGATGAAACGGCGAAAGCAACTGATGAGAGCGATCAGATACTGATAGAAGCCAGCTATATCAACCCCGATGTGATGGTGGAAGCGGTTTGGAGTGCCGAAGCCTCTTTTGTTACGGATGACCTCTACTATTATACTTCAAGAGGGAGCAACCCCGACTTGGCTTTCGGGCTCAGTTACCTCTCGATGCTGCTTGATACCTATTTTGAGTTCTCCTGTTATGAGGGTGCGCTCCGTGTGGAGGTAAGCAGGGAGAAAGAGGCGATTGCGGTGGATACGAAAGAGATCTCATCGATTATAGGTATGGAGATAGAGAAGAGCAGGATCGTTTCGATTCTGCAGCATCTGGAATTTGTGATCAGCTCGGTAGATGAGACCGTGGTCTCTGCAACCATCCCGCTCTTTAGGCATGACATCAAAAATGTCCAGGATGTGGCTGAAGAGATCGTGAGGATCATCGGGATCAACCATATCGAAGCAAAACCGCTGGCATTTACCGAAGCAAACCGCCTCAATACCACGTCGGACAGGTACAAGGTGAAAAAAGCCTTCAAAAACCGTGCTGTAGGATGCGGCTTTTATGAGAATGTAAGCTATATCTTTACGCAAAAAACGGTACTGGAAAAGTACGGTTTTCCTACAGTAGAGGAGAAACTGGAGCTTTCCAATCCGATCGCAGAGGAGCTGAATACGCTCAGGACCACGATTCTGACCAACCTCCTGCAGGCAGTGAAGCGGAATGTAAGCTACTCCAAAAAGTCTATCCCCCTCTTTGAGATAGGTACGGTATTTGATCCCCAGAGACAGGAAAAAGAGGTACTCTCTTTTGTTGTTTCGGGACATTCTGAGAGCGAAAGTGTGCAGAATGCAGGCAAACCAAAGTCGATCGATTTTGCTGCATTCGTCGATAAGATCAGTGCGATCATCGGTGCGTTTGAACTGGTGCCCTGCAGCAGAAGTAATGGATTGATCCATCCCTACCAGTCTGCAGAGATCGTAGTGGACGGCAGAGTATGCGGGTATCTCTCCAAGCTTCATCCGACAGTACAGGAGAGTTACGATATCCCGGTGACATTTATTGCCGAGATCGATCTTGACCCGCTGCTGCCAAAGCATATCAATGCCGAGGGGGTTTCCAGATTCCAAGGGGTCTATAAAGACCTTTCCGTAGTGATCGACAAATCGATCCTCTACTATGAAGTCGCAAAGGTAATCAAGGGTCTTGATCTTCCGATGCTGAAAGATGCGTATCCGGTAGATATCTATGAAGATGAAAAACTGGGCGAGAAGAAAAGTTTGACGATCCGTTTCTTTATCCAGTCTATGGAAGATACACTCAAAGAGGGTGATATCGAGAAAGTAATGGACAGTATCATGAGTGCGCTGGCAGAAGCATTTCATGCACAAATCAGGTAGGCAGATGATGAAAATTGAGCTGGCTTCCTCTTACGGTTTTTGTTTTGGTGTCAAACGGGCGATCCGTATCGCAGAAGAGCATAAGGGAAGCAAAACATATGGCCCTCTTATCCACAATAAAGATGAGATCAATCGACTCCAAGAGGGGTTCAATATCGGTTTGGCCGAAACACTTGAGGATATCGATGCCGATGATGCTGTAGTGATCCGTACGCATGGTATCCCTAAACACGAACTTGAAGTTTTAAAAGCGCAGAAAAACAGAGTAATCGATGCGACCTGCCCCTATGTGACAACGCCTCAGCAGATCGTCGAGAAAATGAGTAAAGAGGGATATTCCATCATCATCTTTGGAGACAAGAACCATCCTGAGATCAAAGGCGTGGTAAGTTATGCAGTCAATCCCGAAGATGCATTTATCGTACTTGAGGCAGAGGAGCTGGAGGCATTGCCCCTTAGCGGTAAAGTAGCCCTTGTCTCGCAAACGACCAGAAAGCCCGAAGATTTTCTCAAGATCGTCAATGCGTTGATCCTGACACGCAAAGAAGTACGTGTCTTCAATACGATTTGCAATGCGACCTTTGAAAACCAGGATGCGGCGGCCGCGCTGGCAAAACGCGCGGATGTGATGATCGTTATCGGCGGCAAACACTCTTCAAACACAAAGCAGCTGCACAGTATCTGCAAACGTGACTGCGAGGAGAGCTATCTGATCGAGAATGAGCAGGAGCTTGATCCCTCCTGGTTCGAGGGGAAAGAACTCTGCGGGATCTCTGCCGGTGCTTCAACACCTGACTGGATTGTGCAGAACGTGATCGATAAGATCGAAAGTATAAAACAATAGGGATATTGATGAACTCTATCACGCTTAAACCTATCTCAAAGATCGATGGAGAGGTGAACCTTCCGGGATCCAAAAGCCTGTCGAACCGGGCACTCTTACTTGCAGCATTGGCTAAAGGCACTTCCAAAATCACCAATCTTCTGGAGAGTGATGATACACGCCATATGCTCAATGCATTGAAAATATTGGGTGTCAGCTATCAGCTCTCTCCAGATAAAAGAGAATGTGTTGTAGAAGGGAATGGAGGAGCTTTTGATCACAGTGAGACTATAGAGCTTTTTCTCGGAAATGCCGGTACGGCAATGAGGCCGCTTTGCGCGGCACTCTGTCTTGGAAAAGGGAGATATCGTCTCACGGGCGAACCGCGTATGGAAGAGCGCCCGATCGGACACCTTGTGGATGCATTGAGAGAGGCAGGAGCGAAGATCACCTATGAAAAAAACGAGGGATATCCTCCGCTTTTGATCGAGGCTTGCGGTCTGGAGGGCGGTGAAGTTGAGATAGACGGTGCGATCTCCAGCCAGTTCCTTACTGCTTTGCTGATGGCCGCTCCGCTGATAGAGCATGATACAACGATCAGGATCAAAGGCGAACTGGTCTCAAAACCTTACATTGATATTACTTTGGATATCATGAAGGATTTTGGCGTGACTGTTGAGAATGAGGACTACAGAACGTTCAAGGTCAAAGGCGGGCAGAACTATCATGCGGTTGAGAGCTTTATGGTAGAGGGTGATGCCTCTTCTGCCTCCTACTTTCTTGCAGCAGGAGCGATCAAAGGGGGCAGGGTCAAAGTGACGGGCATCGGCAAAAAGAGCATCCAGGGGGATATCCGTTTTGCCGATGTGCTGGAGAAGATGGGCGCAAAAGTGGAATGGGGGGATACCTATATTGCTGTCAGCAGGGGAGAGCTTCATGGTATTGATATGGATTTCAATCATATTCCCGATGCGGCAATGACGATCGCAACGACGGCACTCTTTGCCGAAGGTACGACGACATTGCGCAATATCTACAACTGGCGCGTCAAAGAGACCGATAGGCTCACTGCGATGGCAACAGAGCTTCGTAAAGTCGGTGCGGCAGTGGAAGAGGGGGAGGACTACCTGAAGGTGACACCCCCTCCAGCGTTGAAGCATGCAGCGATCGATACCTATGATGACCACAGGATGGCAATGTGCTTTTCTCTGCTGGCACTTGATCCGGAATCTGTGACGATCAATGAACCTGAATGTACGGCTAAGACCTTCCCAACCTATTTTGATGTACTTGAGAGTATTTCCTCTTGAGTAACGAGTGATTACTCAAACCTAGCATATCAATTCTTAAAATATTCCTGAAGAGATCATCTTTTTTATAGAGATCTTCGGCATTTCCGTACCTTAAAACCCTCCTTGTCAGTAAGCGTTCTTTTGGAAAAAGTAGGTATAATATCACAAAATTAGTGTACACATAAGGATAGGTATGAAGTTCGAAGATATCGAAGTAGAAGACGTAGATTTTGAGGCGATGCTAGAGGAATCGTTCAAGAAAGCAGAATCAAAAAGTGATTTGGTAAAAGGTACGATTGTAAAAATTGATGAAAAAGACAATCTGGCAGTGGTAGATATCGGTGGCGGAAGGGATGCAAATCTCAGCCTTGATGAGATCAAAGATGCAGAAGGCAATAACCTTTTCAATGTAAATGATGAGATCGAAGTAGTCACGCTTGGTAGAGGTAGAGTATCTTATAAAGCAGCTCAAGGTAGGGTAGCGATCAATGAGTTTATTGCTGAATACGATCCTGAGCAAGAGTATATTATCGAAGGTACTGTGACCAAGAAAAATAAAGGCGGATATGTAGTAGAGGTAGATGGCCTTGAGTTCTTTATGCCGCGCACACTTTCTTACCTTTCATCAAAAACAGATCCTATCGGTAAAAAAGTCAAAGCAATGATCGTAAAAGTTGATAAAGAAAAAGGTTCAGTTGTAGTATCAAGAAAAGAGCTTATCGAAAGAGAGAAAGCAAAAACAGATGAGATTGTAAACGCTTTGCTTGAAAGTAAAGAGCCGGTAGTAGGTACGGTGAAAAAGATTACATCTTACGGTATGTTTGTAGATGTAGGTGGGATGGATGGTCTTGTCCACTACTCACAGATCTCTCACAAAGGGCCTGTCAATCCTGCAAAATACTTCAACGAAGGTGATGAAGTAAACGTGGTTGCACTTGACTATGACAAGAAGAAGAGACACCTTTCACTCTCTATCAAAGATGCAAACCCGGATCCATGGGCGGATATCGACTCTATTATCGGAGTAGGTGACACTGTGACAGCTACGGTATCCAATATCGAGCCATACGGTGTATTCGTAGACCTTGGAGAAGATCTTGAAGCCTTCCTACATGTATCAGAGATCTCATGGGATAAAAATGTTAAACACCCAAAAGATTACCTTGAAAATGGTCAGGAGATCAATGTAGAAGTGATCGAGGTAGACAAAGAAGGAAGAAGATTGAGAGTAAGTCTTAAAAACCTTCTTCCAAAACCAATGGATGCATTTACAACAGAGTATAAAGTCGGTGATGTTGTAAAAGGTACAGTGTCGTCTGTCACTGATTTCGGTGCTTTTGTGATCGTGGGTCCTGTTGAAGGCCTTCTTCATAACCAAGAAGTATCATGGGATAAGAATAAAACTGCAAAATCAGAGCTTAAAGCAGGTGATGAGATTGAAGTGAAAATTATCAAGATCGATAAAGATGCGGAAAAAGTATCTCTTTCCAAAAAGGCTTTGGAAGATTCACCGGTAAGTGCATTTGCACAAAATCATAGAAACGGTTCGATTGTAACCGGAACAGTAAAAGACAAAAAAGACTTTGGTATCTTTATTTCTCTGGGAGACAATGTTGATGCATTGATCAGAACGGAAGATCTTCACCCTCTGAAATTTGAAGAGGTCGAAAAAGGACAGGAGATCAAGGGTGTGATCAGCTTTATCGATGCGGATAACGACCGTATCAGAGTCTCAGTAAGAAGACTTGAGCGTCAAGAAGAGAGAGAAGCGATGGAAAAACTCAATCTTGAGCAGGATGATAGTATGACGCTAGGTGATGCATTTGGCGATGCATTTAAAAAATAATCATTTTTTTAGAGAAATTAAAGCTTCAAATCCTATACTTCGATGAAAGAAAAATGGGGGTAATTTTACCTCATTTTTCTAATCATACTAAATTATGTGTTCTTAATAAATTGAAACAAAGGTTATTACATGTCAAAGAAGACTATTGTTGTTTGTGACCACATCCATCAGAGTGGTTTAGATATTCTTACAAATGATAATGATATTGAGCTGATTAATGCTGCCGATGAACCAAAAGAGAAACTGATTGCCGAGATTATCCCTCTGGCTGATGTTGCGATTACACGTTCTTCGACGGATGTTGATGATGCCTTTTTGGCAAATGCGAAAAAAGTGACTGCTGTCGTACGTGCAGGTGTCGGTGTAGACAATGTCGATATTCCCGGCTGTAGCAAACAGGGAATTGTTGTGATGAACGTACCGACTGCCAATACGATTGCAGCAGTGGAACTTACGATGACACATATGCTTTCTTGTGTCAGGACTTTCCCTTATGCACATAATAATCTTAAGCAGGACCGCATCTGGAGAAGACAGGACTGGTATGGTACTGAGCTCAAGGATAAAAAACTTGGGATTATCGGTTTCGGTAATATCGGATCACGTGTAGGCAAGAGGGCAAAAGCGTTCGAAATGGATGTGATCACCTATGACCCGTATATTGATTCTTCCAAGGCAACAGATCTTGACATCAAATATACGAAAAACTTCGATGATATCCTGGCATGCGATATTATTACGATCCATACGCCAAAGACCGAAGAGACTGTCGGTATGATCGGTGCTGCAGAGATCGCAAAGATGAAAGAGGGTGTGATTCTGATTAACTGCGCAAGAGGCGGGCTTTATGACGAGGAAGCACTTCTTGAAGGATTGAAATCAGGCAAGATCGCTATGGCAGGGATCGATGTCTTTAACAAAGAACCGGCAACGGATCATCCGCTGCTTGATCTTGATAATGTGACAGTGACACCGCACCTAGGTGCAAATACCAAAGAGTCTCAGAGAAACATCGCGGTCCAGGCAGCAGAAAATGCGATTGCAGCTGCAAAAGGCATCGCTTATCCGAATGCACTCAACCTTCCGATTAAAGAGAATGAGCTCCCAGATTATGTTCGCCCGTATCTTGAACTGATCCAGAAGATCGGACATATCTCTGCTCAGGTAACAAAGTCGGCGATCAAATCGATCAAGGTTACGGCAAAAGGCGAGATCGCAGAATATGTTGAGTCGCTTGGTACGTTTGCCACGGTAGGTGTGCTGACTGAGTCGCTCTCCGACCAGGTAAACTATGTCAATGCGGAGTTTGTTGCAAAAGAGCGCGGTATCGAGATCATCAAAGATACCAAGCCGAATACAAGCGGATTTACTAATAAGGTTGAAGTCAAGTTGACTACACAGCAGGGCACGATCACGATCGGCGGTACGGTATTTGACGGTACCGAACAACGTATTGTTGAAATTGATGAGTATATTTTGGATGTTGAACCAAAAGGGACAATGGTCTTTTTCAGAAATACGGATACTCCGGGTGTTATCGGTGATGTGGGTAGAATTATGGCGAGCCATAATCTCAATATTTCTGACTTCAGGCTCGGACGCGACAAAAAACAGCAGGCACTCGCCGTTGTCAAAGTCGATGGACAGGTAACAAAAGCGATTCTCGATGAACTTTCAGCGCTGGAAGCGTGTATCAACGTAAGCCACGCATCTCTATAATGTAACAGCCTTCTGGCTGTTTGCAACGATCAATTCTTCATTAATAGTATGATAAGTTATATATGATATAATCCCACCTTATTATAAATAAATCTTAGCTTACTCTCCGTTTGTTAGGTTATAATGTTATATTTACTGGGGGTATTGATGATGAAAAAGTATCTGATCTTTCTTTTGGCATTGCCGCTTTTTGCCGGACTGGAAAACCTTCCGCTGCAAAAGGCACTGGAGCTCTTAAAGGAGAATAACCTTGAACTGAAAGTCTCACGTTTTGAAGCGCAGATGAAAGCGTATGAAGCAAAAGCGGCAAAGGGACACCACTTTGGTAAACTGGATGTTGCGGTATCTGGAATGCGCTCGAATGATGCAGGAAATGTCTTCGGGTTCAAACTGGCGAGCCGTGAAGCTACGTTTGGAGATTTTGGTTTTAATGAGTTTCTTAATCCATTAGGGCAAGCAATATATGATGCATCCCAGGGTATACCTCCTCAAGATATGAGTGGTTTGTTGCAAGTAGCACCAGATGATCTGAATTACCCTGAAGCCAGAAACCACTTTCAGACTAAACTCTCCTATATGCTGCCGCTCTATACCGGGGGAAAACTGACTGAGTACGGGCGTATCACCGAATCGATGCACCAGATGAGTCTCTATGATGCAAAGCAGCTGCTCAACGAAAAGATCTTCCAGACGAAAAAAGCTTTTTATGACATCTCATTGGTTGAAAACTACATCAGCAATCTCTCAAAGATCCTCCAAAACATCCATCATCTCGAGAAGATCGTATCTACAATGAAAACCGAGGGATATGCAAAAAATATCGATCTTCTGGAAGTTCAGGCGCGTAAAGCTGAGGCGATGAGCATGTACAACCAAGCGAAACTGAACAGAGAGCTGGCATACCAGTTCCTCTCTTTTCTGCTGAACACCGAGGTTTCATCGATTGAAAAAATCAGCGAAATGGCAGCTATCCCTGCGGTAGACCAAAAGAACCTCGAAGCCAATAATATCGATATCCAGAAAGCGCTTCTTGGTGAAAAGATCGCAGAGATGGCTGTAGGGGTCGAAGAGGCGAATTTTCTGCCGACTGCCGGTGCATTCGCAGAGTACGGTAGCTCGGATGACAAATTTCTGAATAAGTTTAAGCAGAAAGACTCCTATACTGTCGGAGTCCAAGTTCAATGGAACCTTTTCTCAGGGGGAACCGACTACGCCAATCTCGAAAGAGCGAAGCTCAACCGGTTGAAGATACAAAGTCAGGTAGCACTGGCAAAGAGCGGTATCAGCCTGCAAGCAAAAAAGCTGGAAACCGAGATTAAAAGCAAGGATGCGGATGTGAAAAGTTATCAAAAACAGCTGCAGTTTGCAAGAAAAGTCTATGAAAACTATCAGGGGCGCTATGAGGAAGGGATGGTCTCTATCTCGGATGTTCTGATCAAGCAGTCTCAAGAACTGGAGATCCTGTTGAAACTTTTGACTGCGAAAAATGAGCGTAACACCAAAGTGTTTGAACTCAATAGTTTGTTGAACAGTAGTGATATATAAGAAACGAGGAGAAGATATGAAAAAACTAGTCACGTTGATAATGCTTTTATGTATAACGGTCGGTGCAAATGCCATCGATATTGAATTGAGCGGTTCAGTGGTTTCGGATAATCAAAAAATGATTACCAGCCGTTATATGGGCTATGTCAAAAACATGGCAGTCAGTGAAGGAGAAATCGTCAAAAAAGGACAACTTCTTTATGAGATAGACTCCAAAGAGATCGAAGCAGCAGAAAGCCAGGTGGACCTGGCGATATCACAGGCAAGACTCGCGCTTCAGATGAACAAAAGCCAATACACCAATGTCCTGACCAACCTTGCACGGCATCAAAGGCTTTATGAGAAAAAAATGGTCTCCAAGTATGAACTGGAGACCTTGGAACTTGCTGCGGCAAATCTCAAGGATATGGTTGAGATCGCAGAGCAGCAGGTGAAGCAGGCAGAGGCAAAAAAAGAAGAGGTGCTGAATCAGTATAAATACCTTCAGATCACTGCACCCAATGATGGTGTCATCGTTGACAAAAAGCTCAATGAAGGTGAGATGGCGATCCCGGGTATGCCGGCAGTCGTTCTGACGGATCTTAGCCGCTTGAAAGTGATCGCAGAAATCGCGGAAACCCAGTTGGTGCATATCAAGGTAGGGGAAGAGGTGGATTTGATGATCCCTTCTATAGATTTTTCAACCAAGGGGAAGATCTCCTCAATCATCCCCAGCTCCAACCCTATGACACACAAGTTCAAGATCAAGATGGAGTTTGACAAACAGGATGCATCTGTCTATCCTGGAATGTATACAAAAATTATCATAAAGTGTGATTGTGATGCAAACCACCAATAAGAAAGAATATCAAGTAACCGATGTTGCAGGCAAGCTTGCAAAAGGGTTTTTAAGAAACCCTTTGACGGCGGTCTTGGGTGCTTTTTTGATCCTGATGGGGTATTTGGCATTGAACATTATGCCACGTGAAGAGGACCCCCAGATTGCTATCTCCGGCGGTGCAGTGATCGTGCCGATGCCGGGTGCTTCTCCCAAAGAGATCGAAAATGTGATCATCAATCCGTTGGAGCGTAAACTGAGAGAGGTCAGCGGTATAGAGCATATCCACGGCATGGCGATGGAGAATGTCGGCGTGGTCAATGTGATGTACTATATCGGAGAGGACAGGGAAGACTCAAACCTCAAGCTCTACGACAAGGTGATGCAGAATATGGATCAGCTGCCAAAAGGAACGATGCAGCCGATTGTCAAACCGTTTGATATCGATATTGATATCCCTATCGTCACCATTGCCTTTTATCCCAAACCCAAGAGCGATCTCTCCGAGGTAGAACTTTTCAAAATCGTCAGAGAAGTACAGCAAAAGCTCAATTCGGTCAACAATGTCGCAAAAACCACACTCAAAGGTGCGCGTAAAGCACAGTACAATATCGAAGTGGATATGGGAAAACTCTCAGCATATCATCTCTCCCTCGGACAGATCATGAAAGCCGTCCAGTCGGTGGCAGTCAATGTCCCTGAAGTGAAGGGGCGAACACAGCAAAACACGCTTGTGGTTTTCGGAGTGAAAAATGCGATAGAGAGCGTAGATGATGTGGGCAATGTTATGGTCGCGCAGTATATGGGCTCACCGATCTATCTGAAGGATGTTGCAAATGTGACGGAAGGTATCGATATTCAGAACTTCCAAACCGCAGAGATCCTTCATAAGAATGCCAAAGAAGAGCAGTTCAGCGAATCAGCCAAACAGGTGACACTTACTGTTGCCAAACTTGCGGGTACCAATGCCGTATTCGTTGCAGATGAAGTGATGGAAGTACTGAAGTCCTATGAAGCAAGATTTGAAAAAGAGGGTATCGGCTATCTGGTCACAAGAAACTATGGTACCAGAGCCAATGAAGCCGTCAATGAGTTGATGCACCACCTGATCATTACGATTATTATTATTGCAGTGATGCTGGTCTTCGCACTAGGATGGAAAGAGTCTATTATCGTTACCTTTACAGTACCGGCGATTTTGGCGATCACACTTTTTGTTGCCTATCTGTCGGGACAGACGATCAACAGGATCACGTTGTTTGCATTCCTTCTTTCGCTGGGGCTTTTGGTGGATGCAGCGATCATTGTGATAGAAAATATCCACAGACATCTGCATGCGCATGATGTAGAGAGCAAAGAGATGGGAGAACTGCTCGTCGAAGCGACCGATGAGATCGGTGCACCGACCAATGTGGCGACACTGGCGATCATTATGACAATGGTGCCGATGGCGTTTGTCGGGGGGATGATGGGATCGTTTATGCAGCCGATCCCATATAATGTACCTGTCGCACTGATTGCTTCACTTTTTGTGGCATATATTTTTACCCCGTACTTGAGTCTGAAACTGCTGAAAAAACCAAAGCATAAACATCATCACAATGAGGAGGCACACTCGTGAAAAAATTGGAAAATTTTATCTATGACATCCTCAATGAAAAGAAAAAGAAGAAACTTGTAGTCACTCTGACTGCCGTAGCCTTCTTCGCTTCGCTCTTGATGTTTCCTACCAAAATGGTTCTGGCGAAGATGCTTCCGGGCAAAAGTGACAATACCTTCTCGATCTATATCGACACCCCTACAGGCTCTTCGATCGAAGAGACGAAAAAGGTCAGCTCCTGTGTGATCGATTTCCTGAAGAAGGAAGAGGAGATCATGCATATCGAGCTCTTCCTGGGGCAGGGGATCCCCTTGGATTATGCAGGTCTGGTCAAAGGTGCGAGTATGAAACAGACGGAAAATGTTGCCGAGATATCGGTCAACCTTACCGATAAGCACCACCGTGAGGAACCTTCGTTCCTGATGGTACAGCGTCTGCGTCCCGTGATAAAAGAGGCCTGCCTCCCTCTGGTCAAAGAGACCAATATCAAGTTCATCGAGCAGCCTGCAGGCCCTCCGACAATGGCTTCTGTTGTTGTCGAAGTTCATGGCGAGAATCTTAAAAAGATCAGAGAAGTGGCACTGGAGACCTCTGAGATCCTCAGTCAGACAAAAGGACTTGTGGATGTTGATGTCATGGCGGATGAGATTTTTGACAAATATGAGCTGATTCCGGATAAAGAGAAGATCGCACGTTCAGGTCTGAGTGTCGAGCAGGTTAATAATATCCTCTACCTAGCATTTGAGGGGATGGTGGTCGCGCATAAAAACTCGAATAATTCCACCGATCAGATTCCCATTTTCCTGGTATTGGAAAAAGAGAGCAAGAAGCTCTTTTCAGAAGAAGAAAATGCGCTCAAAAGCAAGCTCTCTTCGCTCAACCTGATGAATATGCAGGGAATGATGGTGCCTTTGAGTGAAGTGGTGCAGATCAAAAAAGTGAAATCCAATCCGATGATCATGCATAAAAATCTGAGCCGTATGATCAATGTGGTCGCAGAGACAGATATGGTCTCCCAGGTCTATCCGTTACTTGATGCCAGAGCGCAGATGATGGAGTATTTCGAGAAGGAGTATATCGTTGAAAAAGAACCGGGTATCAATACCTATATGTTCGATCTGCACCTGACGGACAGGGAAACAGGAGAGAAGTTTCTGCTCCGTTGGGATGGCGAGATGAAGGTGACGCTGGATACCTTCAGGGATCTTGGCGGTGCATTTATCGCCGCACTGGTTTTGATCTTCCTGTTGCTGGTGGTTTACTACAAGAGTTTTGTGCTCAGCGGTATCATCCTGCTCGGTTCCTTCCTTTCGCTTATCGGGGTGATCGTGGGACACTGGGTGGCAAACTGGTTTACGAGCGAAACCTTTTTCCTTACGGCAACCTCGCTGATTGGCTTTATCGCACTGATGGGAATCAGCTCAAGAAACTCGCTGCTGCTGATCGACTTTGCCAAGTCATTGATGGAGTGCCAGGGGATGCCGAAACGCAGAGCGATCGCAGTCGCCACGGCAACCAGGGCGAAACCAATCGCATTGACGGCTGTGGCGATCATCCTTGGGTCGGCACTGCTTGCGAGTGATCCTGTCTTTGGGGGTCTCGGAGTTGCATTGATCTCAGGTACGGTCGCTGCGGTATTTGTATCGCTTCTCTTTGTCCCGATCCTGATGGACAATGCCAAAGCGATGGATTTTGAGAACGGCACATGTGATATGGAGCATCATAACATCTCTATTACGAAATAGTCTTTTTATATCTGCAGTGTTCCCGCTTCTTGGCGGGAACGATTCGCCTCACCTATTTATTAACCAACCATTCGATATAATCTCTCCAATGATTTTATTTTGAGGAGCTAGTATGGCTACAATCGGTATGGGTGATATCAAAAAAGGTACAAGATTTGAGCTCGACGGAAACCCTTATAGGGTAATCGAGTTTCAACACGTGAAACCGGGAAAAGGAGCGGCGTTTGTAAGGGTAAAGATTAAAAACCTACAAACAGGCAAGGTGATCGAAAAAACGATCCATGCGGGTGACAAGTTTGAAGTACCGGAACTTCAGCAAAAAACGATGCAGTATCTCTATGATGATGGCGAGTTTCTTCAGTTTATGGACACAGAGACATTTGAGCAGATCGGTTTGACACATGAGCAAGTGGGTAAAGATACTTTTGATTTCATGATCGACGGCATGGAAGCAGAAATACTTTTCCATAACGGAAAAGCGATCTCTGTCGAGATCCCTCAGACGGTAGTCCTTAAAATCGTAGAGACTCCGCCAAACTTCAAAGGTGACTCACAAGGCGGTAAAAAGCCTGCGAAGCTGGAGAGTGGCGCAGTGGTACAGGTACCGTTCCATATCCTTGAAGGTGAGATGATCAAGGTAGATACGGTAGAGGGCAAATACCTGGAAAAAGCCAAGTAATTTTTCAGATCGGGTTTTCCCGATCCTTCTCCCCCTTTTTTTCTCTTTTAAAAACTTCTCAACAGATTCAAGTTTTTCTTTCTTGACTCTGCCATTTAGCATTTATTGATCTTATATCGTTATAATCACTAGAGTTTCACAGATAAAGGAGAACAGATGGCAAAAGTAGTATTACCACTGGCAAAAGGATTTGAAGAGCTTGAGGCGGTTGCACTGATCGATGTGATGCGTCGGGGAGGCATCGAAGTGACTATTGCGTATGTGGGGCAGGATCGCGCAGTGCTTGGAGCCAATGGGATCACCCTTATGGCGGATACCCCTATCGCTGAGGTCAGTGCCGATGCGTTCGATATGATGGTGCTTCCCGGAGGATGGGGCGGGACCTATGCACTGGCTGAAGATGCAAAGGTAATCTCCCTGCTTCAGGAGTTCAAAGCAAACAAGATTGTAGGCGCAATGTGTGCCGCACCCTATGTGCTTAAAAAAGCCGGTGTGCTGGGTCATGATTATACTTGTTACCCGGGGTCGAAAGATGAGATTAACCATCCTGGATATAGAGAAGACAGTAAAGTGGTTGTTGACGATAACGTGATGACTTCACAGGGACCGGGAACTGCGGTCTGTTTCGGGCTTGCAATTCTTGAGAGACTGGGCGGTGTTCAGGCGATGCAGTCGGTAAAAGAGGGAATGTTGCTGGATTATTGCTAATACAAGAGCGGGATTTAAAGGAGATTTATCTAAAATACGTCCCAACAAATAGAAAGGTAGATGATGTCAGAAGAACCGAAAAACATGCCAAAATACACCCATTTACATCTCCATACCGAATACTCGCTGCTCGATGGGGCCAATAAGATCAAAGCATTGGCGAAGAAGATCAAGGAGCTGGGTATGGATTCGGTCGCGATGACCGACCATGGCAATATGTTCGGTACGATCGATTTTTACAATACAATGAGAAGCGAGGGGATCAAACCGATCATCGGGATGGAAGCGTATGTCCATAATCAGCCTGATATCGATGACAAGAGTATACGTCAGCGTTTCCACCTCTGCCTGTATGCCAAGAATGAGGTGGGATACAAAAACCTGATGTACCTGAGTTCTCAGGCGTATCTGAACGGCTTCTACTACTACCCTCGCATCAACTGGGATCTGCTCAAAGACCATGCCGAAGGTCTGGTCTGTACCTCTGCCTGTCTTCAGGGTGAGGTCAACTGGCACCTGAATCTCTCTGACCGTAATGTGAAGTTCGGTGCCAAGGGATATGAAGAGGCGAAGCGCGTAGCACTCAAATACAAGGCGCTCTTCGGTGATGATTTCTATCTGGAGATTATGCGGCACGGTATAGGTGATCAGCTTCGTATCGACTCTCAGATCATACAGCTCTCACAGGAGACGGGTATCAAGATCGTAGCCACCAATGATACGCACTATACAAATCCAGAAGATGCAGATGCCCATGAAGCTTTCATGTGTATCGCGATGAACAAACTCTATGATGACCCCAACCGTATGCGTCACTCGGTCCATGAGTTTTATGTCAAGTCTCCCCAGGAGATGGCAAAACTCTTCGCAGATATCCCTGAAGCACTTGAAAATACACAGGAGATTGCTGAAAAATGCAATCTTGAGATCAAACTGGGCAACCCCACACCGCCGAACTTCAAATTTGCCAGAGAAAAGGCGGCACTGATAGGGCTGGAGCTTCCCGAGCCCGACCAAGAGTACTCTCTGGCGAACGATACGGCACTCTTTATTGAAGAGTCCAGGAGGGGGTTGGAAGAGCGTCTTAAGATCGTGGACCCTGCCAAACATCAGGAGTACCGTGAGAGGCTGGAGACCGAAATAGAGATCATCACCAGTATGAAGTTCCCGGGATATATGCTGATCGTATGGGAGTTTGTTGATGCGGCCAAGAAGATGGGTATCCCTGTAGGTCCTGGACGTGGATCTGCTGCGGGGTCTTTGGTGGCATACTCACTGCGTATCACGGATATCGATCCGATGCCATACGGCCTGCTCTTTGAGAGGTTCCTTAACCCGGAGCGTGTATCGATGCCGGATATCGATATGGACTTCTGCCAGGCCCGCCGTCAGGAGATACTGGATTATGTGATCGAAAAATACGGACGTGTGAACGTTGCACAGATCATTACGTTCGGTAAACTGCTTGCCAAAGGGGTGATCCGTGATGTTGCCAGAGTATTGGATATGCCATACGCCAAAGCCGATGCCATGGCAAAACTGATCCCCGATGAACTGGGGATAGACCTGAAAAGTTCCTATGAAAAAGAACCTAAGATCAAAGAGCTTCTGGAGAGTGACCCGTTGGCAGCACGTACCTGGAAGTATGCGCTGGCACTGGAAGGACTCAACCGTAATGCCGGTACCCATGCGGCCGGTGTTGTGATCTCAAATGAACCGCTCTGGAAGAAGACACCGCTCTTTAAACCTTCCGGACTCGATACGCTTGCAACACAGTACAGTGGTAAGTATGTCGAGGATGTGGACCTGATCAAGTTCGACTTCCTGGGGCTGAAAACATTGACTGTCGTTGAAGAGGCCAATAAACTGGTTGAAAAACGTTATGGGAAGCGTATCGACTTCGTCCAGGAAGATATCAATGACAAAGGCGTCTATGACTATATCTCTACCGGTGAGACACTGGGACTCTTCCAGATTGAATCTGCGGGTATGCAGGATCTGGCGAAAAAGCTTAAGCCGTCAGGGTTTGAAGATGTGATTGCGATGCTTGCACTCTATCGTCCGGGTCCGATGGAATCAGGAATGCTAGATGACTTCGTGGAGCGTAAGCACGGGCGCGCGGAGATCACCTATATGTTCCCTGAGCTTGAACCTATTCTCAAGCCAACCTATGGGGTTATCGTCTACCAGGAACAGGTCATGCAGATCGTGCAGACGATCGGTGGCTTTTCTCTGGGCGGTGCAGACCTTGTCAGACGGGCTATGGGGAAAAAGATCAAGGAAGAGATGGACAAGCTGAAAGAACAGTTTGCAGACGGTGCCCAGGAGAAAGGTTTTGAGCGTGCGAAAGCGGAAGAACTTTTCGACCTGATCGTGAAGTTTGCCGGATACGGATTTAACAAATCCCACTCTGCAGCCTATGCGCTGGTTACTTTCTATACCTCATTCCTGAAGCGCTACTATCCTACAGAATTCATGGCAGCGATCCTGACACTGGAAAAGAACAACACAGACAAAGTTGTGAAGTATGTCGATGAGTTGAAGCGTATGGATATAGACCTTTTGCCTCCGGATGTCAATATCTCCGGACTCGTTTTCGAGGCGAAAGAGTTGGAGGGAAGAGAAGTTGTCATGTTCGGTATGGGAGCGATCAAAGGCGCGGGGGATATTGCGATCAAATCGATACTGGAAGCACGTAAGGAGGGTCCTTTTAAGGATCTAAGCGATTTTGTTTCCCGTATTGATTCGAGTAAGGTGAACAAAAAAGTAATTGAGTCACTGATCAAAGCCGGGGCACTTGACTGTTTCGGTTATTCGCGCCATGCGATGCTTTCTCAGATTGAAGAGATCATAGAAGCGGCGAAGAAAGCCGCTGATGCAAAGAAAATGGCGGAAAATTCGCTTTTTGGCGCCGGGGAAGAGATGACAGCGGTAACATTGACACTTTCAGATATGCCTGAGTTTGACCCTCTTGAGATACTGGAGATGGAGAAGGCTTCTCTTGGATTTTACGTATCCGGGCATCCTCTGGACAAGTTCCGTGATACTTTGGAGGGGATTAGCTATACGCTCAGTTCGGAGATCGATGATCTTGCAGACGGTTCGGAGGCACTGCTTATCGGCAAAATCGAAGGGATCACAGAAAAGATTAGCAAAAAAGGCAATAAGTTCGGCATCGCCAATGTCATGGACCTGCATGGGAATATCGAGCTGATGCTATTTGAGAAGAGGCTGAAAGAACTCGAGGAGGACTTTGACCTGACCAAACCGATCGCTTTCAAGGTCAAGATCACCAAGGACGGTGAATTTACCCGTATGAATATAGTAAAGATCGAGTCACTGAAAGATGCAAAAAAAGAGAAGGTCAAAGTCAAAAAAGAGGAGAAACATGTCGAGGAGCCGGAACAACCGCCGCTTATTCTGGCGCTCAATCTGATGCCGGACCCAAAGATCGCGGAAGAGCTGATGTGCCTGGCTGAAAAGTATCCGGGCAAACGTCCCCTTGAACTCCATATCAAATCAAAGCTTGCGGATGTGGTGATAGAGAGCAAAATGAAAGTGAGCGAACTGATCCTTGAGGAGGCTAAAGAGCTGGGTGTCTATCTGGAAGAGCCGTTGATGGTGGATGATAGCGCCTGAGAAGCCGGGTGCTACATCATCAATACCACACGCGGTCAGGCAGAATGAACGAATAGAAGGAGAAGAGAATGTGGCGTATGTTTATTTTATCTATCTCTCTGCTCGCCCTGGGTAATGCGGAGGAGATGACAAAGATGCTGCATGCACACAGCATCGAAGTAAGCTATCAGACCAAGGATGGCCGCACAGCAAAGATAAGGGTCGCCAGGGATTCTGACCTGAGATGCAGGGAAGTCCCTTTTGACGGCAGAACATTCTGGAGCGAAGCCTATCCTCTCCAGACGGTACCTGAGTTCTGCACAAAGCGTTTTATTACCACTGCCGGTGTACTTTCTCCCATGAAGATCCATGAGAAGATCGATACTTACGGCGAACTGGAGGTGCTGGAGTTTCTGGAGGAGATGCAGGAAGATCCGCATATGCTTTTTGTCGACAGTCGTAAAAAAGGGTGGTATGAGGCTCGGACAATTCCCGGTGCGGTCAATATCCCTTTTGTCTATTTTACCGAAGAGGGAAAGTGGGAAAAAAAGAAACAGGAAGCACTGGTACTGCTGGGAGTGAGATCAACAAAAGAAGGGTATGATTTTTCAGAAGCCAAAACTGTGCTTTTTTTCTGCAACGGTGTATGGTGCAGGCAGTCTCCCCAGATGATCGAAGCACTGCTGGCAATGGGATATCCTCCTGAAAAGATGAAATGGTACCGCGGCGGGCTGCATAGCTGGCTCAATGTAGGAATGACTTCTATCCGTCCTACAGAGAAGAAAAAAGGAGTATAGAGTGGATATACTGATGCTGATCATACTCGCAGCAGCACTCTCTCTGCTCCTCAATCTGCTGTTGAAACGTTTTGATATCTCGACAATCGTAGGATATATTTTTACCGGGTTTATCATTGCAACATTTTTTGACTATGCCAAGATCGATCAGGAGGTCTTGGCAGAACTTGCGGAGTTCGGTGTGGTTTTTCTGATGTTTACGATTGGCTTGGAGTTTTCTCTGAACCACTTGAAGCGGATGAAGCAGGAGGTATTTCTATTCGGGATATTGCAGGTAGTGCTCACTGCATTCTTATTTACCTACTTAAGTATTTCACTCTTTGATTTGACATTGAAAAGTGCTTTAGTGGTGGGAACGGCACTTTCACTCTCCTCTACAGCGATCGTGCTAACCACACTCAATGACAATGGCGACATACACCGTCCATATGGAAGATATGCACTCGGGATCCTTCTTTTTCAGGACATAGCAGTGATACCTATATTGCTCCTGATCTCTTTTTTGGGCAAACCTTCCGGTTCTCCATCAGAAATTATTTTGGGTACATTGGTTTCAGGTTTTATTGTCATCTTTACGCTTTTTGTCGTGGGAAAATATGCAACGACTAAATTTTTGGGTGCTGTTGTCGACAGCAAAAAAGAGGAACTTTTTATCCTGGCGATATTGCTGATCGTGCTTTCTGCATCACTGTTTGCACATGTATTCGGGTTTTCCTATTCCCTTGGTGCCTTTATTGCAGGAATGCTGATCTCTGAGAGTAAGTACAAACATCAGATCGAAGCAGACCTTGTCCCTTTCAGGGATATCCTGCTCGGACTCTTCTTTATCACGGTAGGACTTCAGATCAACCTTGAAGTGGTCAGGGAGTATTTCTTTGTCATAGCCGGATTGACCGTGGCGATCCTTCTTCTTAAAACGATCATCATCTTTTTGATCACCGTGATCTTCTCGTTTCCAAAGCGTGCCTTTAAAACGGCACTGGCTCTGGCACAGGTAGGGGAGTTTTCCTTTGCCGTGTTTGCCCTGGCAAAATCCTATCAGCTTGTTGACAATGAAGTGCTTCAGGTGCTGATCTCCGTAGTCGTAGTTTCACTGATCTTTACCTCATTGTCAGTCAAGCATGTCAGGGCCTTTACCAATCTCTTCTATCAAAATCCTACTGAGGCGATGAGGGAACCTATAGGCTCATCACCGATTTCTCATCATATTCTTGTGTGCGGATATTCGTTGCTCGGTCAGCGTACAGTAGAAGAACTCAAATCCCAGGGGATCCCTTATATAGCGATCGAACACGACAGAAGTCTGGTGAAGTTGGGAGAAGAAAAAGGTGACAGCGTTTTTTTTGGAAACGCAGCCTCAAAAAGACTCTTGAGTTCATTGGATATCAAAAATGCGACCGCCGTGATCATTGCGATTGACAACGATGAAAAGATCAGGCTGATCTGTGAAGCGATCCAGAGTATTGATGAGAGGATCGATATTGTCCTCAAGGTTTCGGACCGCAGACAGATCGAGCAGTTATCAGACCTTCCGATCAAAAGTTTTGTCAACCAGAATGAAACTGTGGCCAAACTCCTGGTTGACCGGGCACTCAGATGCGATATAGACAAAGGTACGCTTTCCCCGTAAAGATGAAAGGCGTCAAAAGTAAAAGATTTCTTTCCAAAATGTTACATATTGATATAAAATGTGCAAATAAACCGTGTGTATCAATCTATTTTCAGGATTTGATTTTCAAAGTTTTTCTCTTTTCCCCTCGTCCTTCAATGGATAGTTGTGTAGTATGGAAACATTTTTAGCGGATAACTTTTTGATAACCAAAAGTTTCATTTTCCTTATACAAGAATAGTGCTACACTTGTTCCACTAAAACAAAAAAGTAAGGAACAATTATGGCAAAAATCATTTGGTCAAAAATTGACGAAGCTCCGGCTTTGGCAACATATTCGTTTTTCCCGATTGCATCTAAATTCTGTGCAGCTGGCGGTGTAGAACTTGAACAGAGTGACATCTCGCTTGCAGGTCGCGTACTTGCGGCGATGGGTAAAGCAGAAGATGAACTTTCAAAACTGGGTGAGCTTGTACTAAATCCTGAAGGTAACATTATCAAGCTTCCAAACATCTCCGCATCTATCCCTCAGCTCAAAGAGTGTATCGCAGAGCTTCAGGAACAGGGATATGACATTCCTAACTTCCCCGAAGACCCGAAAACGGATGAAGAGAAAGCGATCAGAGAGAAGTATAACACCTGCCTTGGTTCAGCGGTTAACCCGGTACTGAGAGAAGGTAACTCAGACAGACGTGCAGCAGTTGCAGTAAAAAACTTCGCACAGAAAAACCCGCATAAACTCAGAGCATTCGAAGAGAATTCCAAAGCATGTGTAAGGCATATGAACGATGGCGATTTTTATGAAAATGAACAATCAGTGATCACATCCAGCAACGAAAATGTAACGATTTCTCTCAATGGTAAAGTATTGAAAGAGTTGACAGATGTTCAGGACAAAGAAGTACTTGACGGTACATTTATGTCTGCAAAAGCGCTTAGAGCATTTATCGCGGAGACAATCGAAGAAGCAAGAGAAGAGGGGCTACTCTGGTCTATCCACCTCAAAGCGACTATGATGAAAGTATCTGATCCGATCATGTTCGGCCACGCTGTTGAGGTATTTTTCAAAGATGTCTTTGAAAAATATGCTGAGCAGTTCAAAGCACTTGGGGTAAATCCGAACCTAGGACTTGGCGATCTTGCAAAGAAACTTGCAAACTCAGATATCAAAGATGCAGTTGAAGCTGACCTGAAAGCGGTGATCGATGCAGCAAGCCCGGCTATTGCGATGGTTGATTCTGACAACGGTATCACCAACCTGCACGCTTCCAATGACATCATTATCGATGCTTCCATGCCGGTTGTTGTAAGAGACGGTGGAAAAATGTGGAACAAGGACGGCAACGTACAGACGTGTATGTCTGTAATTCCTGACAGAGCTTATGGGACAATGTACAAAGAGATCGTTGATGATTGTGTGAAAAACGGCCAATTTGATGTAACGACAATGGGGAGCGTTGCGAACGTCGGTCTTATGGCTCAAAAAGCTGAAGAGTACGGTTCACACCCGACGACTTTTGAAATGGCAGAAGACGGTGTGGTAGAAGTCACTCAAAACGGTGAAGTCCTTATGAGCTTTAAGGTTGAGAAAGGTGATATCTGGAGAATGTCCAGAGCAAAAGATATCCCGATCAAAGACTGGGTAAGACTTGCGCATGAAAGAGGAAGATTGACGGGTGAGCCGATTGTATTCTGGTTGGATTCAAACAGAGCACACGATGCCAATATGATCAAAAAAGTGATGGAATACTTGCCTCCGCTCCTTGAAGAGACGCCGATAGAGTATCACATTATGGCGCCAAAACAAGCGATGAAATACACATTGAGAAGAGTGAGAGCAGGTCTCAATACGATTTCTGTAACCGGTAACGTTCTCAGAGATTACCTGACTGACCTCTTCCCGATCCTGGAGCTTGGAACATCTGCAAAAATGCTTTCAATCGTTCCGTTGATCGCCGGCGGCGGTCTCTTTGAAACCGGTGCAGGCGGTTCAGCGCCTAAACACGTTGACCAGTTCCTTGCCGAAGGTCACCTGAGATGGGATTCTCTTGGTGAGTTCCTTGCACTTGCCGAGTCACTGAGAATGATTGACCAGAAGTATCCGGACGCGAAACTTGCAGCTGTGACAGCGGCACTTGATGAGGCTAACCAGGGATACCTTGACAACAACAAGGCGCCAGGAAGAAAAGCGGGAGAGCCTGACAATAAAGCATCCCACTTCTACGTGGCTCAGTACTGGGCAAGAGCATTGGCAAACAGTGGAGACGCTGAACTTGCTGCAAAATTTGCACCGGTTGCCGAAGCACTTGAAGCCAATGAAACAAAAATCATGGAAGAACTTCTTTCTGTAGAGGGTAAAGCACAGGATATCGGGGGATACTACCACCCGGATGATGCAAAAACTGAAGCGGCGATGAGACCGTCTGCGACACTCAACAGTATCATTGACGCTATCTGATACGTTTCTATAGTGGACAATATGGACACTGCATCAAAAGGATGCAGTGTTTCTTATCAAAATATTTCAACATTTTGGTATACTAATCTTCTCAGATTTTTCTGAAAACAACATGGGGTAGTCGACTTCTAAAGCATTGCAAAACATTATTGATGATCTTACGGGCTGCCAGCCCCTAAAATGATGAGTTATGTTTTGCTAAAGAGTCACCCTGTGGATCTCATTAGAAAGGATTCAAATGGCTAAAGGTAGAAAAGTAACCGTTGTCGGAACGGGCAACTTCGGTTCAACCGTTGCATTTATTTTGGCAATGAACGGAGCATGCCACAATGTCGTATTAAGAGGACGTGATATTGACAAGGCAAGAGGAAAAGCACTGGATATGTCCCAGGCTGCGAACGCAGCACGTCAGCATACAGTTGTAAGGGCAGCAAGGGGGCCTGAGGATATCGCCGGTTCTGATATCGTAGTGATCACCGCGGGTGCGCCAAGAACACCAGGTATGAGCAGAGATGATCTGCTTACCAAAAATGCAGCGATCGTGAAAAAATATGCGCTGGAGATCAAAGAGTATGCTCCCGAGTCTATCATCATTGTTGTATCCAACCCGCTCGATGCGATGACGTATGTTGCACAAAAAGTTACAGGATTTCCCAGAGAAAGAGTGCTTGGGATGGCCGGTATCCTGGATGCTGCACGTATGGCGCACTTTATCTATGAACAACTTGAGTATGGCGCAGGCCAGATCCGTGCGACTGTGATGGGGGGACATGGCGATACGATGGTTCCTCTGCCGAAGTTTACAACGGTAGCAGGAGTACCGATCGAAGACCTGCTTGATGCAGAGCAGATCGGTGAAATTGTCCAGAAGACTAGAAACGGAGGTGCAGAGATTGTCAACCTTCTGGGTGACGGTTCGGCATACTATGCACCGGCAAAATCTACGGCGATCATGGTAGAGTCTATGCTGAGAGATACGAAGCAGATTCACTCTTGTGCCATTATGCTTGAAAATGATTATGGATATTCAGGCATTGTCTCCGGTGTTCCTGTGATGATCGGTGCAGGCGGGGGAGAAGAGGTGATACACATGACACTTAAACCGCTTCAGCAGGAACGTTTTGCCAAGTCTGTGGCTGCGGTACAGGAGATGGTAGACAAGCTCTATGAACTGAAGTTTTTTGACGAAGAGGCATAGTGTGGCAGGACGTAAAGTAGGGATCGTAGGTGCCGGTGCCGTAGGTGCTACGGCAGCATACTCATTGGTCATGACGGGCAGTTGTGAGGAGATCATTCTTTTTGATATCGCCGAAGGTGTAGCACAGGGTAAAGCGATTGATATGGGGCAGGCGGCCCATTACTCGCCCAAAGGAGTACGGGTAACCGCAGCAAAATGTGCAGCAGATATCAAAGATTGTGATATTGTCGTGATCACTGCAGGTGTACCCAGAAAAGGTGAAATGACCAGAGCGGATCTTCTGATGATCAATGCGAAGATCATGAAAGAGGTGGTTGAGGACGTAGCAAAAAATTCTCCGGATGCCATCATTATCTGTGTATCAAATCCTCTGGATGTGATGACCTATGTGATCCACAAGATGACAGGATGGGAACGTCATCGTATCATAGGAATGGCCGGGGCACTGGATGGTGCCAGAATGGCATATCAGATCTATCAAAAACTGGGCTATGGAATGACACAAACCGGTGATCTTGTCATTGGTGAACATGGTCAGAATATGATACCTTTGCCACAGAAGGTACAGATAGGTTCAGTGAATGCTTCAGAACTGTTGACAAAAGAAGAGATGAAACAGATCATCGAACGTACAAAAAATGGTGGTGCAGAGATCGTGAAACACTTGGGGACCTCTGGCTATTATGGCCCTGGCCGTGCCGTGGCGCATATGGTAGAGGCCATACTTGATAATGCCCGTATTGTTGTCTCTTCTTCTGTATTGCTGGATGGAGAATACGGTTATAGTGATGTAACAGCCGGCGTACCGGTGATACTTGGGCGTAACGGGGTTGCAGAGATCATTGAGATGGAGTTGGATGAAGAGACAAAAATGAAGTTTAAGGTTTCTATAGATTCTATCCGGGAAGGTATTGATACGCTCAGAGAGAACAAATTTTTTAATTAGGAGACAATGATGGAATACAGAATAGAGAAAGATACAATGGGGGAGATGCAGGTTCCTGCAGATAAGTATTGGGCTGCGCAGACCCAACGTTCACTACTTAATTTTGAGATCGGAAACGAGAAGATGCCTTTGGAAGTGGTATACGGTTTTGCAAACCTCAAAAAAGCATGTGCACTCGTAAATAACGAACTCGGTCGCCTGAACGATGAAAAGACTGAAGCGATCACCAAAGCCTGCGACACTGTACTCAGCGGTAAACTTGACGATAACTTTCCGTTGGTAGTATGGCAAACCGGTTCTGGTACACAGTCCAATATGAATATGAATGAAGTGGTAGCAAACAAAGCCACTGAGATACTCGGTGGAGATTTTACCAAAGAGAAACTGGTCCACCCCAATGATGATGTCAACAAAGGGCAGAGTTCCAATGATACCTATCCTACCGCTATGCGTATTGCTGAAGTTGTCGCCGTGACAGATCAATTGATCCCGGCACTCAATCAACTGAAAGATACACTGGATGCTAAATCAAAAGCTTTTGAGAATATTGTAAAGATCGGTAGAACTCACCTTCAGGATGCGACGCCTTTGACACTCGGACAAGAGCTTTCGGGTTATGTAGCGATGCTGGAAACAAATCTCAAGCAGATCAATGATGCGCTTGAATACTGTAAAGAATTGGCAATTGGTGGTACAGCCGTAGGTACAGGGCTGAACTCCCACCCTGAATTCTCACAAAAAGTAGCAGCTCAGCTCAATAGTTTCATGGAAAAAAATTACGGTTTTGTTTCTCAACCCAATAAATTCCATGCGTTGACCGGACATGATGCAGAAGTGGTACTTTCAGGCGCACTCAAAGCGCTGGCTGCAAACTTGATGAAGATCGCAAATGATATCAGATGGTTGGCATCAGGTCCAAGATGCGGGCTTGCAGAGATCGAGATCCCTGCAAATGAACCAGGTTCTTCTATCATGCCGGGTAAAGTGAATCCTACACAGGCTGAGGCGATGACAATGGTAGCCGTACAGGTAATGGGAAATGATGCGACTGTAGGTATCGCCGCAAGTCAGGGTAACTTTGAGCTGAATGTATTTAAACCCGTGATCGCCTATAATATCCTGCAGTCTACCAGACTTTTGGCAGATGCAATGGTCAGTTTTGATAAGAACTGTGCAGTCGGTATCGTGCCATTGAAGGAGAATATAGAGAGATTCCTAAATGATTCGTTAATGTTGGTAACAGCACTCAACCCGTATATTGGATATGAGAATGCAGCGAAGATCGCAAAAACAGCGCATGCAAACGGTTCAACGCTGAAAGAAGAGGCCGTAAATCTTGGACTTATGTCCGCTGAAGAGTTTGATGCTGCCGTGAAGCCGGAGGAGATGATCGCTCCTAAAGCGTAACATTTTACTCCAGGTGAAAGTGTTCATCTGGAGTAATTTTTATTTTTCCTCTCTAAAACTGTGTAAATATAATACACTTTTTCAAAATCAAAAGAACTAATAATAGAATTAATCCTATATTATCTGATGAAAGCCTATAATAAATGAATTAATTTGTAATTTTAAAGGAGATTAACGTGAATATTCATGAGTATCAGGCAAAACAGATTTTTGCCAAATACGGTGTTCCTACGCCAAAAGGTATCGTTGCCAACACTCCGGACCAGGCGGCCAAAAATGCTTCCGAGCTGGGCGGGGATATCTGGGTGGTAAAAGCACAAATCCATGCAGGCGGAAGAGGACTTGGGGGCGGAGTCAAACTTGCAAAGTCCATCGATGAAGTAAGAGAGCTTGCGAGCCAGATCCTCGGGATGACACTTGTAACACACCAGACGGGACCTGAAGGTAAGCTGGTACAGAAAGTCTATATCGAAGAGGGTGCGGATATCAAAGATGAACTTTACCTTGGTGTCGTGCTTGACAGGGCAAAAGAGATGCCTGTGATCATGGCTTCTACAGAAGGCGGTATGGAGATCGAAAAGGTCGCAGAAGAGACGCCTGAAAAGATCATCAAAGTTGCTGTTGACCCTGCGATCGGTTTCCAGGGATTCCACGGGAGAGAACTTGTCTTCGGACTGGGGATCACGGACAAGAATGAACAGAAGAAATTTATCGATTTTGCTTCAAAACTCTACAGGGTATATATGGAAAACGATGCGGAACTGATCGAGATCAACCCGCTGATCAAGACAGGATCGGGTGACTTCCTGGCACTTGACGGTAAAATGGGATTTGATGACTCTGCACTTGGCAGACACCCGGAGATCGAGGATATGAGGGATATCTCAGAAGAGGATCCGGATGAGAGGGAAGCGAGCCAGTACGGACTGAGCTATGTGGCACTTGACGGTGAGATCGGATGTATGGTAAACGGTGCAGGTCTTGCAATGGGTACAATGGATACGATCAACTATATGGGCGGAACACCGGCAAACTTCCTTGATGTGGGCGGTAAGGCGAATGCAGAGACTGTGGCAAAAGGGTTTGAGATCATTCTTAAAAACCCCAACGTCAAAGCGATCTTCGTAAACATCTTCGGCGGTATCGTAAGATGTGACCGTATCGCCAACGGTATCCTCGAAGCGACAAAGATGGTAGATGTACACGTACCGGTAATCGTAAGACTGGATGGTACCAATGCACTTGAAGCAGCAGAAATTCTTAAAAATGCAAATATCGCAAATGTTATCCCGGCAACTGATTTGGCTGATGGTGCGGCAAAAGCAGTGGCAGCGGCAAAAGGAGAGTAAGAGATGAGTATTCTAGTAAACAAAGAGACAAAAGTAATCGTACAGGGGTTTACCGGTAGCGAAGGTACATTCCACGCAGAGCAGTGTATCGCATACGGGACCAAGATCGTCGGTGGTGTTACACCGAATAAAGGCGGGCAGGAGCACCTTGGCAAGCCGGTATTCAATACCGTAAAAGAGGCGGTTGAAGCAACCGGTGCTACCGTTTCTATGGTATTTGTTCCTCCTGCGTTTGTAGCAGATGCGGTGATGGAAGCGGCGGATGCAGGTATCGAGCTTGCCGTGATCATCACAGAAGGTGCTCCGGTACGTGACATGCAGGCGGCAAAAGCCTATGCCACAAAACACGGTATGAAGACAATCGGACCAAACTGCCCCGGAATCATCACGGCTGAAGAGTGCAAGATCGGTATCATGCCAGGTATGATCTTCAAAAAAGGGAATATCGGTCTTATCTCCAAGTCGGGTACATTGACCTACGAGGGAGCAAACCAGGTCGTAAAAGAGGGATTCGGTATCTCAACAGCGGTGGGTATCGGCGGTGACCCGATCATCGGTCTTTCCTACAAGCAACTGTTACCGATGTTCGAAGCGGATCCTGAAACAGAAGCGATCGTGATGATCGGTGAAATCGGCGGTGACCTTGAGATCCAGGCAGCGGCTTTTATCAAGGAAAATATCACGAAACCGGTTGTTGCTTTCATCGCAGGCCAAACTGCGCCTAAAGGGAAAAGAATGGGGCATGCCGGTGCGATCGTATCCGGTTCGGCAGGTACAGCTGCAGAGAAGATGGCAGCACTCGAAGCGGCAGGTGTCAAAGTAGTGGTCTCTCCTGCAGAGATCGGGAAAGCCGTCAAAGAGGTACTCTCCAAATGAGAACCTTTAAGCAAACGACAGAAGTTTCTCACAGAGAGTGGCAAGCACAAGGTCGTTTGTAGGTTCGGAACCGAAGCGGTCGGAACGAAGTGAAGCCGCGAAGGATTTTCCGCATACCCTCAACTTTGAAGTAGCAGCTCAATGGCTTACCTGGCGTAAGCTCTTTCAGTACAACTTTCAAATCTAACGCAGACGAAAATATAATTTTACAAAAAACAATTTTAGAAACCCTGTAACAAATTTTTAAAATCTACACACTCCTTACATATTTTTTCACTATAATGGTTGGATAAGATAAAAGGTAAAATATGAAACAGACATTTGAGGTACTTAACGTTAAATGCGGGGGATGCGCTTCTACCATCAAAACAAAACTTTTGGATGCCTTTGGCGAAGTTGAGGTCGATCTGAGCAAGGATCCCCGCGAGATCACAGTGGATATTGCGGAAGAACGGGTACCGGAACTCAAAGCGGCACTGAAAAAACTTGGTTATCCGATGAAATGCGAACAGATGGGTTTTGTAGAGACCAGCGCAACAAAGGCAAAAAGTATCATATCCTGCGCACTGGGTAAAATGAATGAATAAAAGAGTGAAAAAGTCCGTTTATTCTTGCTTCAAAACGTAACAAAGTCACTTATAGTTAGAATAATGCCATGTTATTCATAGCCTCCTTAGAGAAACTAGTGTATCCTCAACCATAGTGAATTGTTTATCTCACTTAAATATACTATATTAAAGGGGCACAAATGGCAGTAATGACAGCACCAGAGAATACTCCGGTATGGGTAAATACGGCTAGATGTAAAGCTTGTGATATCTGTGTGGATTCATGTCCGGCGGGTGTACTTTCTATGAAGGCAGATGCGAGTACAACATTGGGTGCAATGATCTCGATCGTAGCGCCTGAATCATGTATCGGATGTAACGAGTGTGAACTTTCCTGTCCGGACTTTGCAATCTATGTTGCAGAGAAAAGCGAATTTAAGTTTGCTAAACTTTCCGACGCTGCAAAAGCAAGACAAGAAGCGATTTTAAACAACGGGTATAGACTACCTGCGGACTACAAGGAGACTAACTAATGGCGGAATTAAGAGAAGTTATATCAACAGGTAACGACCTTGCTGCGATTGCGGCGGTAGATGCCGGATGTAGATTTTTTGCTGGATATCCTATCACTCCATCAAGTGAGGTAATGCATACGATCTCCGATCTGCTACCGACAGTAGGGGGCGCGGCAATTCAGATGGAAGATGAGATCGCCGGTGTTGCAGCAGCAATCGGTGCGGGGATGAGCGGTGTGCGTACACTGACTGCGACTTCAGGACCTGGTATTTCATTGAAAGCTGAAAACCTTGGTCTTGCTCAGATGGCAGAAGTTCCTCTGGTTGTGATCAACGTAATGAGAGGTGGTCCCTCTACAGGTCTTCCTACACGTGTTTCACAAGGTGACGTTGCTCAGGCCAAGAACCCAAGTCACGGTGACTATAAATCCATTACTGTGTGTGCCGGTAACCTTGCAGAGTGTTATACTGAGACAGTGAGAGCATTTAACCTCGCGGACAGATTCATGCAGCCGGTTTTCGTACTGCTTGATGAGACACTCGGGCACATGCACGGTAAGGCAATGATCCCTACTGCAGAAGAAGTGCAAGCAGGTATCAAACCAAGAAAAACATTTGACGGTGCCCCTGAAGAGTATAGACCCTATGGTGTGGCACAGGATGAGCCCGCGGTACTTAACCCGATGTTCAAAGGTTACAGATACCACTATACCGGTCTTCACCATGATGCAATGGGATTCCCGACTGAAGAGATCGAAACATGTAGGAAACTGATCGACAGACTCTTTAGAAAAGTGGAAGAGCATACGGATGAGATCGAATCAAATGAAGAGTATATGCTTGACGATGCAGAGATCCTTCTGATCGGATATGGTTCAGCATCACTTGCGATCAAAGAGGCGGTATCTGTACTTAGAGCCGAAGGTATCAAAGTAGGTATGTTCAGACCGATCACACTTTGGCCAAGTCCGGAGCAGACAATGTACGAGCTTGGACAGAAGTTTGACAAAGTACTTTCAGTAGAGTTGAACCAAGGTCAATACCTTGAAGAGATCCAAAGAGCAATGGGAAGAAAAGACATCGAAAAGTTGACAAAAACAAACGGTCGTCCATTCTCACCTGCAGATATTATCGAGAAGGTTAAGGAGGTATTCTAACATGGCTTTTAATTACGACAGTTACTTAAGACTTGAAAAGATGCCAACACTATGGTGTTGGGGATGTGGGGACGGTATCGTTCTTAAATCATTTATTCGTGCGATTGACAAGCTCGGACTCTCAAAAGATGAAGTGTGTGTGGTTTCAGGGATCGGATGTTCGGGGAGATTCTCTTCTTACGTAGATTTCAATACGGTACACACGACTCACGGTAGAACAGTGGCGTTTGCTACGGGGATCAAGCTTGCCAACCCGGATAAAACGGTGGTATGTGTTGCCGGTGACGGTGATGCACTTGCGATCGGTGGTAACCACACGATACACGGCTGTAGAAGAAATATTGACATGACATTGATCATTATCCAAAACTTCATCTACGGTTTGACCAACTCTCAAACTTCACCCACAACACCGCAGGGGATGTGGACGGTTTCTCAAAAAGCGGGTAACATCGACCCTACATTTGACGGTTGTAAACTGGCAGAAGCTGCAGGTGCGTCATTTGTGGCAAGAGAGACTGTAACTTCACCGAAAAAACTTGAAAAAATAATGGTCGAAGCGATCAAGCACAAAGGGTTCTCTTATGTGGAAGCGCTCTCCAACTGCCATATCAACCTCGGAAGAAAAAACAAAATGCAGTCAGCGATGGAAAACCTTGATTGGATCGACAGTATTACAACTCCTAAGAAGAAGTATGATGCTCTTTCTCCTGAGGAGCAGCTGAACCTTCTTCCTACAGGTATTTTGAAACAGGATACTGAAGTAAGAGAGTACTGTGATATGTATGAAGATATCAAAGCAGTACACCAAGGTAAACGTGGGCCGATTACACAAGACGACTTTAAGAAAAAAATCTAAGGAGAGAAGAACATGAGTAGAATTGTAATGAGATTTACCGGTGTTGGTGGTCAAGGTGTTCTTCTAGCGGGTGAGATCTTTGCAGCTGCAAAGATCAAAACAGGTGGGTATGGTATCAAAACTGCGACCTATACCTCTCAGGTACGCGGCGGCCCGACTGTGGTTGATATCCAATTGGATGACAATGAGATCTTCTACCCGTATGCAATTGACGGGCAGATCGACTTCATGCTTTCTGTTGCTGATGTAAGTTTCCAGCTCTTCAAAAAGGGTGTACGTGAAGGTGGTACGATCGTTATCGAGCCAAACCTTGTTTTCCCAAGTGAAGAGGATAGAAAAAAGTGGAACATTGTTGAGATTCCTATCATCACGATCGCGAAAGAAGAAGTAGGGAACGTGATCACTCAATCCGTTGTTGCATTGGCGATCGCAAATACGTATATGGATGCGATCGATGAGCAGACACTTATTGACACGATGCTTTCAAAAGTACCGAAAAAAGTACATGAGCTTAACCTGAAAGCTTTTGAGCTTGGAAAAAAATACGCAAACGAAGCGATGGCACAAGCCTAATCTGCTTGGTTTTTGCGTCAAACGGGATCTCCCGTTTGTCCGCATTCGTTATACTTCTCCTTCTGATCCCTCTCTATCTACACTCTTGATACTGTCCGGTCAAATTCTTTTGCTGTATAGTATGCTGATTTTATGCTATAATGCGTTTAAAGGTACGACAGGTAGTTGCTGGCAACATCATTGTTGCGAGAGGAAAGTCCGGGCTACATGCAAGACAGGGCTCCATCTAACGGATGGCCGGAGCAATCCGAGGGCAAGTGCAACAGAAAGTAGACCGCCGGTTTTAGTTAGGAGTTAGGAGTTAGGAATTAGGAGTTGTAGTAAGTGGTGCAGTGGCTCCACTTTGGTAAAAGCTTTTTTAAAAGCATACAGACACTCTTCATTCCTAGCTCCTCGTTCCTCACTAACTTCCGGTAAGGGTGAAACGGTGGGGTAAGAGCCCACCAGTGCCTGTGGTAACATGGGCAGCTAGGTAAACCCTTCCCGTAGCAAGAAGTACATGGTAATAAGTCTTGCTAACGCCGCCTCGAGCGGCAAAAGTACTTCGCTTGAGCGTATTGGCAACAGTACGCCTAGATAAATAACTACCCACGACAGAACCCGGCTTACGGCGTGCCTTTTTTCAATTAACTATTCTACATTTTAATCTATTTCAACTGTAATCTAAAGAAAACTTTTTTCATAATGGGATATGATCAACAACGTTACTATTCCTTTTTTGACATTACTATGCTAAAGTAGCGGAAATAACCCTATGGTACAAAGGAAAAAAAGAGTGGCTTACTACATCATAAAACTCATTATTACCTCATTTCTGATCGTTGCAATCTCCGAAGTTGCCAAGAGAAGCAGCCTCATGGGTGCATTGCTTGCGGCGATTCCGCTGGTATCGATATTGGCTATGACATGGATGTATATCGATACACAGAGCAGCAGCAGCGCCGTTGAGTTTTCCAAAAGGATCGTCTGGCTGATCGCCCCTTCGATGACACTCTTTATCGCTTTCCCGTTTTTGATCCACAAAGGCTTCGGATTTGTTATCAGCATGGCCGTCTCGGTCACTTTGACAGTCATGGCATACTACAGTGTGATTTTTATCCTGGGAAAATTCGGGATAAAACTCTAGGCCAGGCTAATACCGAAATGCTGCCAACAGCTTGCTTCAATCCAAATTTGCTATAATCGTTTCAAAAAAGAGATACCTCATGAAATTGTTTTTATTGCTCTTAACCCCTCTGTTTGTATGGGCCAAAGTACACTATGCCAAACTCGAACCCTATGAATCCGTTACATTGAAGTCTGCGGTCAGTGCGTTGGTCATGGATGTTGACCTGGATGCTGAAGGGAGTGTAGTGGATCAAAAACGCGTGATCTATCTGGATGACCGTTTGGATAAAATCAGCTTGAAAACATCAAAAGCAAATCTTCTTATTCTTCAGGAAACGTTAAAACGGAAAGAGTCCTATTTTCACCGTATCGATAAGTTGAAAACAGCATCTGCTGCCCAAAAAGATGAGGCCTTCTACAGCTTTGCTTCTGCCAAAACACAGTATATGGATATGGAGTATAAGATCGCCCAGCTTGAAGACAGTATCGAAAAAAAATCGATTGTACTTCACCGTAAGTATCTGTATGAGATTATGGTGCGTAAAGGTGATTATGTAACGCCAGGTTCACCTTTGGCAAAGGTAGTGGATGCGAGCAGGGCAAAGCTCGTACTCTATCTGGACGCTGAAGAGTTGGAGGGTATCGAAGAGAAATCTGTCTATCTTGACGGCAAAAAAAGTGAACTGAAAGTAGACAAGGTGTGGCGGGTTGCCGATGAGAAGTTTATCTCATCGTACCGTGCAGAGATCTATCTGGATGCACCCGAAGGTTCTTTCTCTAAACTCGTCAAAGTGGAGCTCAAATAATGGCTGAAAAGACAGCATGCGGTCTCGACTGCTATGATGCTTGTCGTATCCTTCATGAAGAGGGCAGGATCAGGGGGGATGCAGATCATCCTGCGGGTAACGGGGCACTTTGTGCCGTACTGAACAGATATATGGACGAGACAGAGCGCATCACCAAACCCAGAGTAGAGGGCAAAGAGGTGAGTATGGAGGAGGCACTGGCTGCAGTGGCAGAGGCTTTCAAAGCAGAAAAAAGCCTGCTCTGGAGAGGTTCGGGCAATGTAGGTGTGATGCAGGAGGTAACCGACCTCTTTATGGAACAGATCGGAGGTTGCCTGACCAAGGGAAGCCTCTGTGACGGTGCCGGGGCAGCGGGGATAGCAGAGGGGAGAGGAGTCAACAGGACACTTCCCCTCGAACAGATAGAGAAGTCCGAAGTGGTGGTGGTCTGGGGACGGAACCTCACGGTAACCAACTCCCACCTGATGCCCTATCTTGAAGGGAAAAAGCTGATCGTGATCGATCCTGTTCGTACAGAGATCGCAAAAAAAGCAGATGTTTTTTTACAGGTTGCCCCGCGTACGGACTACTATATAGCGATTATGCTGGCGCGCTTTATCTTTATGGAAGACAGTGAAGACAAGGAGTGGATGGAAGAGTTTGCCCCTGATTTCGAGGAGTTCTATGACTATACCAGAGAGCACCGTATCAAGGCGATCTTGAACTATATCGATCTTGACCTTGGGGATTTTGGGCGTGTTCTGAACTATCTTCGTGACAGAAAAGTAGTTTTTCTGGTCGGGACAGGTGTACAGAAGTACTCCACCGGTTCCTATACCCTGCATGCGATAGATTCTCTTGCGGCGGTACTGGGGCTATTTGGCCGCGAAGGGTGCGGGGTCAGTTACCTGGGGGAGAGCATGCTGGGGTTTGTCAACCCTTTTGAAACGACATGTAAGCGCGTGAGCAAGGTAGATACCGAGTTTGGCGATTTTGATACGGTCCTGGTACAGGGCGGAAACCCGGCAGCCTCGATGCCTGACAGCAACAGGGTAATCGAGTCGCTGGAGGGTGTGGAAAATCTCATCTATTTCGGTCTTCATGAGAATGAAACATCGAGGATGGCAAAGATCGTGATCCCTGCGAGGACATTCTTTGAAAAAGAGGATGTCAGGCTCAGCTACGGCCATCAGTATGTTTCTCCGATGAAGAAGATCAAAGATTCAGCTATCGGTATCAGCGAGTATGATTTCACCCAGTATCTTTTTGGGGCTTTCGGTTTCAGCGGGCTGGAGAGTGAGGAGTACTATATCAATGCATGGCTTTCCCAGTGTGAAGAGCTCAACGGCGAACTGGTTAGCCCGGCGTATGAGGCACTGCCCTACAGTGAGGGGTTTGGAGAAGAAGGCGATGAGGAGTTTGCGTTCATCGAAGAGTTCAACGATGACTTTGTCAACATCAAACGTTTTACCAAATACAGAAAAGAGAGCCAGAACAAACCCAAAGATGAGACACTCTGGCTGCTCTCACCAAAGTCGAAGAAGTCGATCAACACCCAGTTTGTACGGGACAACAGAGTGGAGCTCAATCCCGTACTCGGATTTAAAGAGGGGGAGAAGGTAAAGGTAAGCTCAGAGCATGGGGAGTATATCTTTGAAGTGCAATGCTCTGAATACCTCAGAGGCGATACGGCGCTGATCACCAACAACACGATCGGCGTGAACTACCTCACCCCTTCGATCATCAGCGACGAGGGGGAGAGTGCCTGCTATCAGGAGGTAAAGGTGAGGGTAGAGCGGGTATAGCCAAAGAAACCATCCCTCCTCTTCATCTTCTAGTCACCAGGTTCCGTAGGTCGGGGTGGGGACACCCGACCTACGAAATCATGACAATTTGACATATTATTCAACATCCAACCCAAATTTTCTTATCATACTGTCATGCCATATAGACGAATTTTTGTTTGTTTCCACGCGCAATGATAGAAGAAAACCCCGCCTATAAAGTAGTAGGTTTTAGAGAGGTAAGAGAGCAAATTTGAACTCACGAAATATGCCATTGATTATCCAAGCAGCAAATACAAATGTTATGACTTCTAACTTAAAATGATACACTTCACTGGATTAATCATACCGTTTATGGTATGATTAGGAGAAATAATCGTACCATAAAGGAACCACTTTATGAAAAAATGGATATGGCAGCAAGATGATTATCCGAACTTTACCTATGATTCCAGAAGATTGGAAGCCTTGATCCAGAAAATATCACTTGAGCAAGGCTATCTTATCGCTCTGACCGAAACAATGAATCAAGAGAATATAATTCAAAGACAATATGATGCCCTTTTAAATGAAGCAATGAGTACCGCTGCCATAGAAGGTGAGCTGCTCAATCGAGACAGTGTGAAAGCCTCTATCTCCAAAAAATTTGGACTCAAGGCCGTTGACGATAAAAAACTTGATGAAAAAACAGATAACCTGGTAGAGATCCTCATCGATGCCAATACAAACTATGAAGAGGATCTGACCCTGGAAAGATTGTTTGGCTGGCACAACGCACTTTTCCCAAAGGAATATAGCGGTTTGCACAAGATAAATACCGCAGATTTCAGAGGCCCCGATACGATGCAGATCGTTGGCGGATGTGCAGGCAGGGAAGTCGTTTACTATGAAGCACCGCCGAGAGAAAATCTGGAAGATGAAATGGATAGATTCTTAAACTGGTTCAATGCCGCTGAATCAAGTTTGATCAAGGCCTCGATCGCTCACCTTTGGTTTGTCATCATCCATCCGTTTGAAGACGGAAACGGAAGGATCGCCAGAGCGATAACAGATCTCGTTTTATCCAAAATAGAAAACTCAAAGATATCAAGACTCTATTCAATGTCAAGTGCGATCAATGAGGATAGAAAGGGGTACTATAAGGCACTGGAGAAGAGTACGGGATATATAAAAAAAGAGGATAACCACCTTGATGTCACCTATTGGTGCGAGTGGTTTCTACAGACCTTATATAAGGCATTATCTGATACAAAAAGCAAACTCAACCACATTGTTTTAAAAACAAGGTTTTGGGATAAATACAGAGATGAAAACCTCAATGCAAGACAAATAAAAGTACTGAATTTTATATTGGATATCGGAGTAGAGAATTTCAAAGGTAATCTGAGTAAGAAAAAATATATGCGTATCTCAGACAGTGCTTCCACAACCGCATCGAGAGATATCGCTGAACTCTTGGAAATGGGATGCATCAAACTGGTTGAAGGGACTGCCGGGAGAAATGTAAGTTACAGGATCGATATCCCTTCTGTTTAAGCCGCGATGGAGCATCTCAAACGTTTGACGGCGCCAAACCTGCGACTCCTGCCCCTTATGATATTACAGGTCTTGCGATATTTGCCGATGGAGGCCTTTTGGAGCGTTTTCTTTCATTCATATGCACATCAAGCTGCGGTAGCGGCATATCGATGCCGTTGGCCTGCAGCGTCTCATAGATGAGGATAAGCAGGTTGGAATGGGTGGAGGGCCTGAGCCCTTCGATCCATACCAGCAGCTCCAGTTCTATGAAGCTTTCCCCGACAGTGTGCATCCATACAGTAGGTTTTTTGCGGGGGATATCACGGATGAGTTTGATATTGCTCTCCATCACTGCATTGATGATCAGTGATCTGATCTTTTTGATATTGCTGCCATAGGGGACCTTGAAAGGAACGTAGATCCTGCGGATACGGTCTTCCATCGTAAGGTTGATCACCTGCCCGTCGATAAGATCGCTGTTTGGTACGATGATATCGATATTGTCGATGGTGCGGATGACCGTTGCCCTGAAACCGATATCGATGACTTTGCCCGTCAGACCTTCATTGATCGTGATATAATCCCCTGTTTTAATATATTTTTCACTGAGGATCACCATACCTGAAATCATACTGGAGACGATACTCCTGAGCGCAAATCCTGCACCGATGGAGAGTGCACCGGCAATGACGGCAAGATGGGTAATACTCAGGCCGATACTCCCCAGAGCAATGACAAATGCAGCAAAAAGGATCAGCGTCACCCCGAGATTGGCAATAATCTTGATCGTGACAGCCCGGGTCCTTTTACGTTTTTTGTAGAGTATGATAAAGAGCCGGAAATAGATCCTGGCGATGACAAACCCTACCAGCAGAATCCCGAGCAGTTTGAGAATGCTGAAGAAACTGATCGGTGTCTCATCGATCACAACAAACGGTTTCTGTAGAGATTCATAAAACTTATCATAGCTTGAAAAGAGCTTCTCTCTGAGCGAAAGTACGTTATAGTCTATCACCTCTTCGCTCTCTTTGCCCAGCCTTTCCAGTACCGTCAGTTTTGCATGCAGCAGAGTGTTCTGAAAGGAGAGCTGGGAGAGGATGCTGCGTATCTTTTTCTGCGATTGCAGGAAAGATTGGAATGTCTTGGTCTGGAAGTAGTAGTGTCCTGCGAGCAGTTCTTGCTCTGCAAGTTTCAGCAGGGCGGTATTTTTCTCCTTGATCAGATGATCGATCCGTTCTGAAAGTTTTTTGGAGATATTTTCCTGCGAAAGGAGTTCCCGTTCCTTGGAAAGGTTTGCAGCGATCAGTTTCTTGTTGATGCCTTCAAGCTCTTTTGCTGTTTTGGCTGCATTACTATTGATTTTTTTGATATCGAACCGGACTTTTTCTATGAGGAGGGAGAGCGTTCTTTCCCCTTCTTCTATGAAGAGAGTCAGATTTCTGAATGCCAGTTCGTCATGATGCTGTTTGAGCTTATAGTAGGCGAACTGAAGCTGGTAAAGCTGAAGATTTTTATATTGAGGGTCGGTGATAGACTCTATGGTTTTTTTGAGGTAGCCAAGCCTCTCCTGGGTAAACTCCTGCATCTCTTCAAGCTTTTGTTTCTGCTCAACCGCTGAAGAAAGTATCACAAACTGTTTCATCCATTCGTTTTCACTGATGGTCTCTTCTTCGACCAGTGAAGTATCAAATGTCTGAACCTGCGGTTCTTTTGTGACCAGTATCCTGAGCTTTTCAAGGAGCGCTTTTTCATTTTGAAGCCGTTCGGCTTCCTCGTCATCCATCGGTGTAAAGTGAGAGAGTTTCTGTGAGAGCTGGTCATAGTAGGCCAGTGTATTTTCGCCCTCATAGAGCTTTGTATCGACCGGTATGGACCAGAGCGTAAAGGTCAGGAGAAAAAAAGACCAGAGGAGTTTCACATATTAGCCTTTTGGTATAAACTTCTCTGTCATCATAGCATACATTCGGAGTGGTTTTAACTTATGAACGTCAATGAAAGTGTATTCTTTTTGAGAGAGGAGAGCGTTATCTGGAAATATCAAGAGAGAAGCAAACTTTGCTATAATATGACAAATTAAAATCACAAACGGAAAATCGGAAATGACATTAGAAGAATTAGACAAAAAATATGTGCTTCATACCTATGCACGTGACTATACGAACTTTGTCAAAGGCGTAGGGGCTACACTTTACGACGAGAATGGAAGAGACTATATCGATTTCGGTGCGGGTATCGCGGTAAACTCTGTAGGGCACAACCACCCCAAGCTGGTTGAGGCGATCTGCAACCAGGCAAAGAACATCATCCACATCTCAAACCTCCAGGTGATCGAACCGCAGGCAAAACTGGCACAGAAGATGGTAGAACTCAGCGGATATGATATGGGCGTATTCTTTGCTAACTCGGGTGCGGAAGCGAACGAAGGGGCGATCAAGATCGCCCGCAAATACGGAGAGACAAAGTTTGAGAACAAGCGTTACAAAGTGATCACCCTTGAGCACTCGTTTCACGGACGTACGATCACGACAGTGAAGGCAACGGGACAGGAGAGTTTCCATACACCGAACTTCTCACCCTATCCTGAAGGTTTCAGCTATGAGAAGCGTATCGAAGATGTCTACAAAGCGATCGATGGGGAGACCGTAGCGGTGCTCATCGAGCTGGTCCAGGGTGAGGGCGGTGTCCAGCCTTTTGAGAAAGAGGAGATCCAGAAACTTGCCGCACACCTCAAAGAGAAAGGCATTTTGCTGATCGTAGATGAGGTGCAGACAGGGGTCTACCGTACCGGTGAGTTCCTCGCCTCCAACCTCTATGAGATCGAACCGGATATCATCACGCTTGCCAAAGGGCTTGGCGGCGGGGTGCCGATCGGAGCAGTGATGACCAAGCATAAGGAGCTTCTTGTACCGGGTGACCACGGCAGCACCTTTGGAGGGAACTACCTGAGTACGGCAGCCGGATTGGCGGTATTGGAAATCCTCGAGGAGTACTATGAGAGCGGTGCTGTAGCCGAAGCGCTGCTCTACTTTGAAACGAAGCTTCAGGATATCGCAGCGCGCTATGAAAACCTCTTCGAAAAAGAGGTGGGTATCGGACTGATGAGAGGACTGCGTGCAAGATCTGCAGAGATCCAGGCTGCAACGATCAAAGGCGCGATGCAGGAGGGATTAGTGATCTTGAAGGCGGGACGCAACACAGTACGTTTCCTGCCCAGCATCACGATCACCAAGGCAGAGATGGATGAAGGATTCAAACGCCTCGAATCCGCATTAGAGAAGGTAAGTTGCAATTAAAAATGAGAAAGTAAAAAGCGCGTAGGGTGCGTAGCCACGCACCAAAATAGAGGGATGAAGGGTAGGCTTTTAAGCCCATGCTGTAAGAGAGAGTGGGCAGAACGAAAATATAGCCACGAAAGAGAAGAAATGTTGCTCAGTAAAAAGGAGATTGAGAGATGAAAGCAAGCATAATGAGAACAGTGTTACTGGCGGCGGGAGTATCGATGCTCTCTTATGCAGATGAGTTGGGGGAGATACTCTCGACCAAGAAATCGATGATCTTTGACTATCAGATGCAGACCAATGAGCTGGAGAGCGATAAACTCTCCAAGAGCTGGGTCAACCCTGTGATGCTCAGATATAATAGAAGTTTTAATGAGCAATTTAAGTCAGGTACGATTATTACTGATAATTTCACAGTGAGTATTGATCAGCCTATCTTCCGCTCGGGCGGTATCTACTATGCGATCAAGTACTCTGAGGCACTGCGTGAGGCCAATGATGCAGAGATCAGGCTGCAAAGGCGGATGATGATCGCCGATGCGGTCACGACACTCTTCAATATCCACAAAAACAGGCTCCAGCAAAAGAAGATGCGCTATCAGATCAACAATGACAAGATCGATATCCGCCAGAAACGCGACAGCTACAATGCGGGGCTGCTTGACAGCAGTTTCCTGGACCAGGCAATGCTGAAAAAAAGCCAGGATGAGACGACGTTGCTGGAGCTGCAGCTCGGGTTGCGGGCATACCAGCAGCAGTTTACGCTCCTCAGCGACAAAGATCCCGATACCCTGAAGCTTCCCACGCTGACGCTTGTCAACAAGAAAGCCTACAAAGAGGCGAACCTTGAACTGCAAAGAGACAGGCAAAAAGCACTCGAGATGAGCCATAACCAGAAGATGACATGGGCAAAATATCTGCCAACAGTAAGTGTGAGCGGACAGTATACAGATGGTGATATTAATCCACTTTTTCAAAATCCTAATTTGAAAGAGAAATACTATAGTTATGGAATTTCTGTCAGTATGCCCCTGGATATCAACACCTTTGACGATATCGAGGCGAGCAAGGTAGCCAAGCTTCAGGCTGAGGTGCAGGTACTGGATCGCGAAGATACTGTGGAGCAGGAGTATGAGTGGATCCTCAGCAACCTTGAGATCCTGGAGAGAAAGATCGCATTGGCGCGCGAAGATGAAAAGCTCTATGAAAATCTTTATGAAGTGACAAGCAATTTAGCGAAAGCGGGGGAGAAGACCTCTCTGGATGCGGACGTGATGCAAAACACACTCCAGATCCGCAAACTTGACCAGAAGATCTATGCCATCGATAAACAGATAGAGTTGCTGAAGCTCTATGCGAGGATGGCGGAGTAATGCGTTTCAGTGCCTATATGGATGAATGGCTCTACGGGGAGGACGGGTACTATAAAACGTTCAAAGCGATAGGGAAAAGCGGGGACTTCTATACGGCGGTAAGCACCAGCAGGTTTTTCGGTGCGAGTATCGCCAACCACTTCTACAAGCTCTTGAGCGAAGGCAAGGCGGACCGCAACGGATGGCTGATCGAGGTGGGGGCGCATCAGGGGTATCTGCTCTGCGACATGATCCAGTGGCTCTATACCTGTGATCCAACACTTATTGAGACATTGAAGTTCGGTATCGTGGAGCGTCAACCTGAAGTTCAGAAAGCACAGCTTGAGTATATCAAAGAGCGTTTTGGTGAGGATATAAAGATCACCCACTTTGATGATATCGATGACGTGAAAGCAGAGTATGCCTTTGTGGTCGCCAATGAGATTTTTGATGCATTTCCCTGCGAACTCCTGAAAGACGGGAAGATCGCAGTTGTTGATGATCATACGATAAGCTGGGAAGAGGCGCCTGCAAATCTGCTGCAATGGGCCCAGAAACATTATCTGAAACAGGGAGAGGTCGCTGTGGGGTACGAGGCTTTTGCCAAGGCGATGGCAGCGGGGATCGGGAAGTGCGATTTTGTCAGTTTTGATTACGGGGAGAAGTATGTCCGCAATGACTTCTCCATCCGGGTCTACAGAAAGCACGAAACCTTCCCGCTCTTTGATGAAGAACTGAAGCTTGCCGACGCTTACCAAAAAGATGACATTACCTATGATGTGAACTTCGGGCATGTGATTGAGTCATTTGAGGCTGCGGGTTTTGCAGAAGAGGCCTATGAGACACAGGCAAGGGCGCTGATCCGGTTTGGACTGATTGATATCCTGGAGATGTATTCAAAACAGGCGGACAAGGTAGCCTATGTCAGGGAGGCTGACAAGATCAAGACGCTGATCGCCCCCACGATGATGGGCGACCGTTTTAAGATGGTGCACTTCAGAAAGTAAAACTTGTAAGCTGATGCATTGCAACATTAATGGTTTTGCATCGCCTTGAGGAGTGTACATCGTTTGATCGCTGCTGCTTCGCTTGAGAACATCTCGGTATACTTTTCAAACTTTTCTTCTCCGATCATTGCGATACACTCCTCTTTGGTTATGGTGTCGCCGGCGGTATTCTGCTCCGTTCTCTCTTCTTTTTTGACCGGGTTGGGCTGCACTTTGTTTGAAGGATACATGTACTCTGAGGTATAGTTGTCTGTTTGAACTTCTTTAGGCTTAAAAGACTTTTTTGGCGGAGCGGGAGGCGTATAATTTTTTGGAGTCTGCGTCTGGGGCTTTTCTGCTTTTAGCACTTTGGGAGCGTGTTTCTCCGGCTGGCCGGTGCTGCAACCTGCGATGAAGAGTGTTAAGAGTAGGGTTACGATCGCTTTCATTTTATTCTCCTGTTTTTGATGGTTTAGATCTCTATGACTACGATAGATATGGCAAAGCCGCCATCATGGCTGATAGAGAGCGATGAATTTTTGATCTGATGCCGTTCCTGGGCCTGGGGGGAGAGCCTGAAGTGCGGCGCTCCTTTTTGATCTTTATAGATGATAATATCATGAAAGGATAGCTCTGCGCCTATCCCGCATCCCAATGCCTTGGCGATTGCCTCTTTGGCTGCCCAGAGCCCTGCAATGGACTCCACTCTCCTGGATGCATCGATCTCGGAATGTGTAAGAAAACGCTCCTGGAACTTTACGCCGTACTTTTCGATCATCTTGCGTACACGCTCTATCTGTATAATGTCTGTACCTATCTTCATAGGAGTATTATATCAGCATCTTGCATGACTTGGGCTTCTTTTTTTAAGCTATAGACTCTTCTCCCACTGTTTACGGGGGTGTATTTGTAATTTTCAACGCCCAGATAATGAACAATGGCTGCAAGGGAAAATAGCGCTTGATAGGGGAAATGCCGGACATAAAAATCCTGTTCGTATAAATTTAAGAATAATTTTATACAATTCGTTGTTTATAAGTATATATAACGATACTCTTTCTATATCGTTATATATTATAATATACAGAGGGGAAATGTTTGTTTAGCGTCGATATGAAAATATACGGCAGATGCCCAAAATTGCCAAAAGAGCAGCAATCTGGAATCACTCTTGCATACTCTCTTAACAAAATCACAAGGAAAACAGAATGTTAATAAAAAAGATTCTTCCGCTTTTAGTGTTTTTGAGTCTTGTTTTGCACGCAAAAACGATCAATGAAGCGCCTCAAGAAGTCTTCGGTTCGTCACCGCCGATGAACTATCTTCTCTATGCGATCAATCCGCAGAAGATGGCCGGTTTGAATTTTGATGCGAAAAACCTGAACAATGATGCGGATGAGCGCTATTTGAGCAAAACGTTCCTGGAGCTTCCGGTGATAGGGACGTTTCACAGTACGGGAGCGGGGATGAATGTAGAGACGATCCTGAAGTACAACCCTGACCTGATACTGGTCTGGGAGGATGACTATCTTCATGAAAAGGTTTCGCAGGAGATCGCAAAGACAAAGATCCCTACGCTTACGCTTCCCTTCCGCAAGATAGACGCGATGGCCTCATCCATCCTTCTTGCCTCGGAAGCCATCGGCGAAAAGGAGAGGGGGGAGCAGCTGAGCGCATACACAAAAGAGCGTATGGCGTATGTCAAAAGAGTGCTTGAGGGGGTTCAACCGACACGTTACTACTATGCTGAGGGAGTAGATGGGCTTGCGACCGAATGCAGTGACTCCTTTCATGTCGAAGCGCTCAACTACGCAGGGGGAGAGAATGTACACCAATGTACCCAGAGCAATCTCCGCGGCCTGGAGCGCATTACGTTCGAGACGCTTTTGGGATACAACCCTGAGGTGATCATCGCACAAAATCGACTGGTGTATAACGAGATCGTGTCAAACCCGCTCTGGCAGCACCTGAAGGCGGTGCAGAAAAAACGGGTCTACCTTGTCCCGAACAGACCCTTCAATTGGATCGACAGACCGCCCTCTTTTATGCGGATCATAGGGATAGAGTGGCTTGCTTATCGCTTTCATCCCGAAGTGTATAGAGCAGATATTTATACGCAGATCAAAAAGTTTTACAAGCTCTTTCTGGATGTAGAGCTTACCAATGAAGAGATACAACAAATTTTAGGAGAAGCATAGGATGAAAAAAAGAAGTATTGTTTTGTCGCTTGTCGCAACAGCGACACTGACGGCAAATCCAATAAGTATAGAATCGATCGTAGTCAATGATGTAATGGCAGAAGGAGATCCTCTCTTTTTGGAGGAGCATAATCTCTCAAAAGCCGACAATACTGAGCACTTTACCTCCAAAAGCATTGCAACGCTCTCCAGCCATGCCAATATGAACCCTTACACGGTGATCGCTTTTTCCCCGTCGGTGAATTTTACCCCGGCAGATACGGCGGGATCAAATGAGCCTTCTTTCCACGACCCGATCCGTATCCGCGGAAAGAGCCAGTCCGGGCCGGGAGGTGTCTATATGATCAACGGTATGCCCCTCTCTTCAAATCCGGGAGGCGGCAAATATATGCTTGAAATGGAAAATACCGCTTCGATCGATCTGCTGAAAGGGTACCTCCCCGTGGATAAGAACCTGGGATTTTCAAGCCTGATCGGAAAGGTGGACCTGAATGTCCTTGACCCCAAAAAAGAAGCTGGAGCCATCCTGTCGCAGTCGTTTGGTACGGAAAATTTCAAAAGGTCGTTTTTGCGTTTTGACACCGGAAAAATAGGGGATTTTGCTGCTTTCGGTTCTTTTTCCACACTTTCTAATGACAAATATAAGGGGAAAGGCGACCTGGAAAGGGTCAACGGCATGGTGGGGCTCTCCTATGCGCCAAATGAGCGTTTTGAGGCAAAGCTCTATGCCATCCGAAACAGCGATGAACACCACAACTATGACTCTCTGAGCTATGCCCAGATAGAGGACCTTGATACCTATTTTGACAAAGACTTCAAGACAACCAAACCGACATCAGCGAACGATGTGGATTATTATGATTTCAACAAGCAGGATTTTTTGACGACCAATATCTTTGCCGATATGGTTTACAAACCCACCTCTGATGACACGATCACCTTCAAGCCCTACTATAAACAGGATAAGGGGGAGATCTTCTTTTCAAAATTTGATGCGACACCGGCAAAACAGGGCGTGATCAATTGGAAGATGGATCATGACCTGTATGGTGCCGTTGCGGCGTATGAACACCGCTTCAGCGAGGCGCTCAAAGCCAAAGCAGGGTATTGGTACCACAAGCAGCTTCCTCCCGGGCCTCCAACGGATAGACGTATGTACGGGGTGAATGCAGATGGGGAGCTTTTCTTTAAAAAATATGCCTCATTGGCAGAGGTGGAGCATCATGAATTGCAGTCGCCGTTTGTGGAGGTAAGCGGAGAGGCGGAGAACTTCATCTACTCTGCCGGTCTGCAGTACCAGAACTTTCAACTCAGTTCGATCAAAAACTATCTGACGGACAGCAATACAAGCCTCGATTATGAGACGGCGATCGCTACTTCAACATTTGATCCGTGGGGGAGCGTCGAAGCAAAGACCTTCAAAACCTGGCTGCCATCCGTCTATCTGGCGTACAAGCTTGATGAGAGAAGTGCCGTCTATCTTGACTATTCGCGTACCTATGGGTTTGATGTGAACCTCTATCCGACCTATACAAGCAACTACGCAAATTTCAAAGGCAAGGGGATCACACTGCAGCAGCTCTGGAACGATCTGGAGCTGGAGACCTCAGACAATATCGATCTGGGGTATAAAACAACCATCGGTTCTGTCACACTCCATCCGAGTCTTTTTGTCTCTTTTGTCAGCAATAAGCAGGCAAATATCTATGACAGTGACCTGGATGTCAACTACCCCGCTAACCTGGGCGATGCTCTGGGGTACGGTGCGGAGTTCTCGGCGTATGGTGCAGTGAATGATGATCTGGACTTTATGATGGGGCTCTCCTATAACCGCTATTCGTTTGATCAGGATTTTGCAACGAGTGCGACTACCACGAGCGATATCAAGGGCAATCAGCTTCCGGATGCGCCGAAGATCATGGCAACAGGAGCACTTTCGTACTACCTGGACAACTGGACCTTTACCCCAAGCGTGCGTTATACATCCAGCCGCTATGGGGATGTGGAGAACACGCAAAAGGTGGACGGTTTTGCCGTGGCAGATCTGGATATCTCCTATAGGGCAAAAAACTTCCTGGGGTCAAAAGATACGCTCTTCCGTCTGACGGCGACGAACCTGACCGATGAAAAGTATATCGCGACGATCAATACGCCCGATAACGTGCTTGCAGCATCTGCGACATCAAGCACCTACCAGACAGGTACACCGCGTATGGTCTTCTTCAGCGTGACAATGAAGTATTAGGAATGAGAATGGTCGGAAAAGAGCGTCGATATATCCTGGCGGGAATAGTGATCTTGGGTTTTCTTGCTCTGTTTTCCCTCCTTTGGGGGCAGTACCCTATAAGCTTAGAGGTATTTCGTGCGTATATGAACAACCTGATATTCTCTACGCCCGTAGATGCGTCATATAATCTGGAGCTTATCCATAACATTATTACGGAGATTCGTCTGCCGCGCATCCTGCTGGCGATACTGATCGGCGCGGCATTGGCGACAAGCGGGGCGGTCTTCCAGGCGATGTTCGTGAATCCTCTTGTCTCCCCGGGTATTTTAGGCGTACTTGCAGGCGCATCCTTCGGGGCAGCCTGCGGGATGCTGGTGAGCGAGAACTGGCTGGTGGTGCAGGTGATGGCATTTGTTTTCGGTTTTATCGCAGTGGGCTTTGCGGTGCTGGTGGGATCGATGGTGACCAATTCACGCTCGACCGTGATGCTGGTGCTCGGCGGAGTGATCAGCGGCTCGTTGTTTACCTCGCTGCTCTCTGTGGTGAAGTATGTGGCAGACCCCTACAGCACCTTGCCGGCGATCGTCTACTGGCTGATGGGGTCACTCTCCATGGCGCAGCTGGATGAAGTGCTTCTGGTGGCTGTTCCGATCCTGATGAGTATTGCGGGGATGGTCTTTATGAGCAAATACTTTGATCTTCTCAGCCTGGGGGATGAAGAGGCAAAAGCGCTGGGGGTGAATGTAGGGCTGATCCGCATCATCGCGATCGTTTTAGCCACGCTCGCCAGCTCTTTGGCGGTGGTGATGGCGGGGATCATCGGCTGGATAGGGCTGATCATCCCCCATATCATCCGTATGGCGATAGGGCCTTCGCACAAGCTTCTGGTGCCGCTGAGCGCAATCGTCGGCGGCGCCTTTCTGCTTGCTGCGGATGCGGTATCGCGTCTGGCGCTCAGTGTTGAGATCCCGATCGGGATACTGACTTCACTGATAGGGATTCCTATCTTTATTATTGTACTGAAAAATGCGAGGGCAGCATGGAACTAGAACCGATGATCGAAGTGAAGGATCTTCATTTCGCCTATAAAAAACACAAGGTGCTCAAAGGGATCGATTTTTCGCTATTCAGGGGAGAAGTGGTCTCTTTGCTGGGGCCGAACGGATGCGGAAAGAGTACCCTGATCAGGCTGATACTCAAGCTTTTGGACGGGGAGGACAAGATCAGGATAGCGGGGAGAAGCCTGAGAACCTACTCCCATAAAGAGATCGCTGCGCATATCGCCTATATCCCCCAGTACCATCATGTCCCTTTTGGCTATTCGGTACTGGAGATGGTGGTGATGGGGCGCGTCTCAAAGCTCGGTTTTTTTGCTTCGCCTTCAAAAAAAGACTACGAGATCGCTTCCGCTGCTTTGCGCAGAGTAGGGATAGCAGAGCTGGAAAACCGCCCTTTCGGACAGCTCAGCGGAGGGCAGAAACAGCTTGTGCTGTTGGCGCGCGCCATTGCACAGGAGGTGAATGTTTTCATTATGGATGAACCGGTAAACGGGCTTGATTACGGCAACCAGATCCGTCTTTTGGAGCTGATAGATTCTCTCGCAAAAGAGGGGTATACCTTTTTGAAAACAACACACTACCCCGATCATGCACTGCTTGTCTCCAGCCGTGTTGTGGTGATGGACGGAGGGAAGATCATAGCGGACGGAGCACCCGATGAGGTGATCCACAGCGATATGATCAAGCGTGTTTACGGGATCAATGCCGAGATCATTACACATGATCTCCATAAACGCTGTGTACCTGTTTTCAGATAGGAAACATTTTTTTGGATAGCGTTATATACTCATATATATAAAGGAGGAAGAGAATGAGGATCTTCATTGTTATAGCAGTTTTACTGACTCTTGGGCTTGAAGCAAGGGTCATCACAGATGATTACGGGAGGGAGGTAGAGGTGCCTGAAACGGTCACAAAGATCTACGCCGCTTCTCCTCCGCTGACCATGAGCCTTTTGGCATTCGACCCGGGTGTGATCGCCGCGCTGAATTTCCCCTGGAGCGAACAGCAGAAGCCCTATGCGGGAGAAGCGTATGACAGACCCGTGGCGGGCGGTTTCTTCGGGCAGGGGATGCGGCCAAACTTTGAGGTGCTAGCCGAGTCAAAACCCGATGTGATCATCATGTGGGGGCGGATGAACGGCGCCGAGAAGATCGTGCAGAAGCTTGAAAAACTAGGGATTCCCGTGCTGATGGTCCGCAATGATTCCATCAAAGATCTGGTGGGCCAGTTTGAGCTCTACGGCAAACTGACGGGAAACACAAAACGGGCTGAAGCGCTTGTCGCGTATACCCGTGAGACCCTTTCGCTGATCGATGCGCTTCAGGAAAAGCTTGCTCAGCGCAAGCCGGTACGTTACTACTTCGCCGAGGGGGCAGACGGGCTTTTCAGCGAGTGCAGAGGTTCGTTCCATCTTGAACCGTTCCGCTACAGCGGAGCAGAGAATGCCCTTGAGTGTCAGATGAGCTCGAATTACGGGATGGAGAAGATGAGCGCGGAGCGTGTTGCGATGGCCGATCCCGATGTGATCGTCGCAATGGAACCACTTTTTGCAGAGGGGATCGAGAAAAACCAGCACTTCCAACATCTTCGTGCCGTACGTGATAAAAAGGTCTATCTTGTGCCCTCAGCACCCTTTAACTACATCTCACGGCCACCCTCTTTTATGCGGCTTCTCGGGATCAGATGGCTGATACACACTTTTTATCCGGAGCTTTTAGAGGTTTCGCTGGAGGAGGAAAAAGCGCGTTTTGAGAAGATATTTTTTAAAAACCACAACAACCATAAAAAATAGGAAGGGAAAAGGATGAAACAAAAATTACGGATAAGTGCAGCAATGACGCTTTTGCTGCTGGGCAATGAAGTGGCGGCGGAAACGTACGCTCTGGAACCGGTGAATGTCAATGATACAGGAACGTACCAGCGTGACGATGTTGCTTTGGATAGCCCGACAAATCTCTATAAAGTAGAAAAAAGCGCGCGATTTGCCACGGAGGTGATCACCAAAGAAGAGATCGAAGCGCATCAGCCCAAAGATATATTTGATCTTTTGAACAAGGCGACGGGTATGGATCTTACCTACCATGGGCGCCGCAGCCCCTTTTCGCTCAATATGCGCGGGAACGGAAATATCACCTATATCATAGACGGAGCGATTCTGCCGCCCTCTACCAGCCGTATCCTCTACAAGATCCCGATGCTTGCGATCGAAGAGATACAGATCGTGCGAAGTGCGACAGCGCTCTCTATCGCCCCGTCGATCAATGTCGGGGCATCCAACAGCGGCTCCGGCGTCAATATCGCCTATGTGATCATCCGTACCAAAGAGCCCAAAATGACTGAGGGGGTTCTCAGCGCTTTTTATGAAAAAGCGGTCTCGCAGCCGGGTGCAAACGGACAGAGCCTCTATGCAGGAACACGCTTTGGAGATAAAAACTCCTGGAATGGCTACATGGGTATCATGCTTTCGCGTTTTGAGAGAAAAAGCAAAAATACATGGTTTGACGGCTCAGACAGTCAATCCGGTATGTTCAACGGCGGAATACGTAACGGCGGCTTTGCACTGAACTTTATGGCATATAAAGACAGCGGGCGCCTTGAGATGCAGCGGGGGGTGAAACATGACGGGACGCTGGATGACTCCAAATGGTATTATGATCCGCTGAAGACGACCATACTCTCTCTTGATGGGAGTATGCTCTGGAACGAGCACCATGTCACGCTTTTCTCTTTGGCAGATACAAAGTATCAACAGAATGAACATAATGAAAACTTTGCAAATGCGGCGGCTTCAACACGCGATTATGAAGAGAAGACAAGAACATACAGCTTAAGACACAATGCCCGCTTCGGTGATACCAGGGTTCAGCTGGGAACACAATACATAGAAGCCGAAGGTGTGGGTTCGGATCTGTTCAACCCGTACATAAAATATGACACCTCTATCAAGGGGGCTTCGGCATCGATAGAACAGAGCCTATTGGACGGAGATCTTGTCATAGATGCCGGATACCGATGGGACCAAAAATCGATCAAAGATTCGACGGCTGCCAAATCAGAAGCACTTGCAACGCCAAATGCGAACAAGGGGGTTGATCTCTCCCCCGCATCGATCGTGACGCTGGGAGGTCTCTACGCGCTGAACGATCAGCACGCGATCAGTGCACGCTATTTTTACGGGGATCAGGGGGTATCGGGCGACTTTACCATGCAGACAAAGGATGGAAGCGCTCTGGATGCGGAGAAACAGTATCGCTATGAGATCGCACTGGAATCCAAGATCGCACCCTATTTTCACTCCCTTGTCACCTATTTTGACACCGATATCCGGAATGAAAAAAGGGCGACCTCCGATACCTATATGCTTGATGACTCCGAATACTACTACTATAAGCAGGTTGATTCCCGTACAAAAGGGGTGGAGCTGACACTGAAAGGGACGATCGCTGACAATACACGCTATCAGTTTTCATGGACGAGGATCTTGAGCAAAGAGACACAAAACTATCAGAATGTGGAGGATGAGGTAGGGGTGGTTATCCCGCGTGATACCTTCAGCCTGCTGCTTACCCATCAGTGGAATGAGTACCGTTTCAATCTTTCAGGGAAAAAAGCAGGTGCCTATACGAGTTCGCTGAGCCCCATGGGACTATCCTATGCAGATTTGGGGGACTATACACGTATCGATCTCAATATCGCAAAAGATTTTGTGTTTGACAGATATGTGGCAACGGCGAAAATCTACGGGAGGAATGTCACCCATGACCAGTACGCTACAAAGTATACGACAGGGTATTACTATGACAGAGGGCGCACACTTGGGTGTGAGCTGAGTATCTCATTTTAAAAGGAGGAGGAGATGCAGGGAAAAAAAAGATATCCCGGTGCAGGTGACCCGCAGGGGTATGACCGTATCGTCCGTGAAGTGTTTGCACCGATCTATCCGGTGATCGCCGGGCAGATCGTCGTAAGAACAGGAAAACAAGAGGGGCATTGTCTGGATGTGGGATGCGGTACAGGCGCCTTGGGGCGTGCCATAGCGGGGTTGAGCACTCTGCATATCACTTTTTTTGATCACTCACCCGAGATGATCGCGCTCTCCAGGGATTATGCCGAAGAAGAAGAGCTGATCGGGCGGAGTGATTTCCTGGTGGGCGATATCTCCAGGCTTGCACTGGATGATGCTACGATGGACCTTGTGGTCAGCAGGGGTTCGGTCCCTTTCTGGAACGATTGGGAGAGGGCCTACCGGGAGATAGTCCGTGTGCTCAAAGAAGGCGGCCATGCCTATATCGGTGGCGGTTTTGGCAGTGCAGCACTGCGTGATGAGATCGTACAGACGATGAATGAACGCAATAAGGAGTGGCGCCGCCCTTTTCAGGACAAAGTACGCCTCTATCAGGAGGCATTGCCAGCTATATTGGAAGCGTTGCCGGCGGCTCAGTCAAACATCATTGACGACGAGAGCGGTTTTTGGGTGCATATCATTAAATAAAAAAGGAGAAAAGATGCAACACAACAGAGAAAACAACAGTTGCCAAAACGGCAGGATCAATTCATTTACACAGGTCAATCAGATACTTCGCGAGGGGAGAACAGCACGCTTTGGAGGGGAAGAGATACGCGTAGTCGATTCGATGATCGATATTATCTATCCGCCGGTGCCTTTCCCTTCCAACAGGATCTTCAAGGCACTCGGCGAAGATAAAATTCGTGCGATGGTATGGTACCACCACGAACTTTTGCTCAAAACAAAGGTAGGCAAGCTTTTCCCGGCGAATGAAGAGGCATTTAAAATGGCAGTTGACAAGAGTGCCGATTTTTTTGTAGAGGCACTCGGCGGGGGCGAAGTCTTTACCTCGGTTCACGGCGAGCCGCACTTGCGCATGCGCCACTTCAAAGTACCGATCGATGAAAATGACCGCGAGATCTGGTTGGCGATGTATAAAAAAACACTCAAGGAGACCGGTTTTCCTCAAGAGCACCTGGAGGAGTTCTGGAACTGGATCGAGCCGCTCTCCATCCGTATGATCAACCGCCGTACCAATATGGATGCAGTCAAGCGCCACCCTTGGAGCGAAGTCAAACATGATCTGCTATCAAAGAAGGCGGTGCAATGAAAAAGAGAAAAACAGCATTTACACTACTGGCGTCATCGCTCTGTTGTTCCCTGCTTCTGGCAGAAGAAAAAACGGTGGCACTCGAAGAGATAGAGGTCAAGACAGAAGTCTGTGAAGCATCAAGCATCGGTTCTGAAGCTGTAGTCAATGCCAAAGAGATCGAGGTGATCAGCAGTGCGGAGCTCCTCAGTCCCTATAAGGCGATCTCGCTTGAAGCGGGGGTGGATATCCGTACCCATGATCCTTTCGGTATGAATATCACCCATAAAATACGCGGAAAGGGAGATCGAAATATCGGTGAGACACTGGAGGGCCTGCCTCTGAAAGGGATCGGCCCGGGAGGAGGGCTCTCTACGATGGTCGATATCGAAAACGTGCAGAGTGTGAGTGTAGAAAAAGGGGCGATCAAAGCGGACAGCGGTTTTGGGTACGGAAGCGATAACGGTATGGTGGATATGAAGATGCAAAAGCCATCCGGGAAGTTTTCCGCAGAGCTCAAACAGGCGCTGGGCAGTTACGATTTTACGAAGAGCTATTTTCGTGTAGACAGCGGCGAAGTCGCCGACATGGCAAAATTCTTCGTCTCAGGTTCCCTCACAAAAGCCGATAAATTCAAAGGGGAGGGGGAATCCCCAAACCGTAAAAATTTTGCCTTCGGTGCCGCGAGTACATCAAAGCAGGAGATCGAATGGGAAGTCTATGGGATCTACAACGATGAGAAGAAACACAACTACAAAGGCTTGACCTATGAGCAAAGCAAAGATCTCTCCCGCTATAAAGATCTTGACTACAACACGGAGTTAACGGGCGATTCGGCCACTGACAGCAGCTATTATGACCGTAACAGGCAGGATTTTCAAACCTACACGATCCTGGGAAAACTCAAGGTCCCGCTTTCTTCAGCTGATTCCGTGACCTTTCGCCCCTATTTTTTGAATGACAAGGGGTACAGCTATTCTGGTAGTGGCTCGAATGTGATCGACTGGCTTGTCGACCATGATACCTACGGGGGAGTTTTGGAGTATGCACATATATTTGACAATGCTAAAATAAAAGCCGGATACTGGTATCAGGAGGATGAGCCTCCGGGGCCTCCGACCAGTAGAAAACTGCGCGATGCGGCGACGATGGATTTTGTCAAGTGGGAACGTATCGTCAAGGTCAATGAAAAGCACACGTTCAGTGCACCGTTTCTGACCTATGAACAGCGGTTTGGTCAGACGATCGTGGATGCGGGGCTGAAATATCTCTGGCTGAGCTCGCCGAAACTGACCAGCTACAACACCGCAGGCATAGGGGATGTAAGCTACGAGCGTGCGCTCTCCCAGGTCTCGGCAGTGGACTTTACGCTTCCTTCAAATGATTATGAGGTTTTTTTACCCAATCTGGGAGTGACCCATTTTCTGGATGACTTCTCTTTTGTCAAGGCAAGTTACGGACGAAACTACAATACCCCGAGCTACGGTTTTGGCGGAAGCATGATGAAGTACTTTTCGGCAATCGGCAAAGATGAAGCCCTCCTGCAAAAGATGTGGGGAGACTTGAAGCCTGAAGAGTCTGACAATTTCGATCTCACTTACGCCTATGAAGAAGGAAAGTTCTCTGCGGAAGCGACACTGTTTTACTCCAAGGTAAAAAATGTAGGGGGTACTTTCTACGATCCGGTGCTTGACTATACCTATCAGCAAAACACGGCGGAAGCCGAGTCCTATGGACTAGAACTGAGCGGAGGCTACAGGGCGCTTCCCAATCTTTTGGTCAGAGGTGCAGCGACCTACAACCATTACGCGTTTACAACGGATATCGAGTCTTCAGCGGGTTCCTTCATCCAAACCAAAGGGAATCAGCTCCCTGATGTACCGCTCTTTTTTGCCAACCTCTCTGCGGAGTATGAATTGGACGGCTACACGTTCGTGCCGATCGTCCGTTATCTGGGCAAACGCTATGTGGATGTCGAGCATCAATATGAGGTTGATTCCCATTTCCTTGTGGATCTCTCGGTGAGTAAAGAGTTCAAGATAGACGAAAAACATACACTGACCCTCTCTCTGGCGTGTACAAACCTTTTGGATGAAGCATATATCTCGACGTTTGGTGCATCCGAGATCAATGTGAAGCCCGAAATTACCTATACGGTGGGTGCACCCAGAACCATATTTGCTTCTCTGAGTTACAGGTATTAGTGATGCGTAGTTTTTTACTGCTGAGTCTTTTACTCTCATTGATCTGGGCAGAAGAGAGAGTTGTACAGGTACAGGACTTTGCCCATCAATGGGTAGAGCCTGTGGAGACAAAAGAGAAGATAGCGATCACCTGCTACGGCGGCGCGGTACAGCAGATCGCGCTTTTTTTGGGGGAAGAGGCCATCTCTGCACATCCCGGTGCACAGCGGTTTCCTTTTTTTGAGAAACTCTACCCCGGATTGGCACAAAAGCCAAGCATCGGAACTTTCAGCGATGTCAACTTTGAAACCCTGCTGAAGGTCAAACCGGACCTTGTATTTGCCGGTGTGACCTCCCTTCAGACAAATGAGCGAATCAAAGCGCTCGGCATTCCTGTTTTTACCCTGGGGATAGGCCGCCATACGATGAGGACACTTTTAGAGGAGTTCAGAGCGGTCGGAATTTTTTTGGGTAAAGAGAAAAAAGCAGAAGAGCTGATAGCCTACTGGAAAGAACAGCTTCAGCAGATAGAGCGGAACCTCCCTGCGCAAGAGCAAAGAAAAAAAGTACTCTATATCAACGGTGCTTTCAAGCTATCAAGCGAAGGCAAAGGGTGGTGGGGTGATGACTTCATCACACAGGCCGGAGGGGTGAATATCGCCAAAGATATTCAAGTGAAGGGGAGTATCACCCCGGAGCTCCTGCTTGCCTTCGATCCTGATGTGATCATCGTTTCCAACAACAGAAACTTCAAAACTTCTCCGGAAGAGCTGATGCAAAACCCGCTGTTTAAAAATCTCAAAGCGGTACAGGAGGGGGAGGTTTACTTCTCGCCGGTAGGCGGATTTTGGTGGGATCGTCCCTCTCCAGAAGCAATCCTAGGGATAGTGTGGCTGAGTAAAATACTTTACCCTCAGCAGATGCACTCGGTTGACTTGAAAAGAGAAACAAAACACTTTTTTGAACATTTTTACCACTATAAGCTTCAAGACAAAGAGTATGAGAGCTTTTTTGCCAGAGCGAAGGATAGAAGATGAGAACAGGGATTTTTTTATTGACAGAAAACTATGACGGTTCGTCCAGTGACACCATAAGAAACGATATAGAGCTGGGTGTCTATGCCGAAGCGCTTGGCTTTGATGAGGTGTGGTTTGCCGAGCATCACTTCAATGCTTTCAGTGTGATCCCCAACCCGACGCTGATGATGGCTGCCCTTGCGGCGAGAACCACACGTATCCGTATAGGGAGTGCCGCTTTATTGGCACCTTTTTACCAGAGTATCCGCCTCGCCGAAGAGATCGCCACACTGGACAATCTCTCATCCGGTCGTATTGATGCGGGGTTTGCCAAAGGAGGTTTTGCCTACGATGTAGAGCATTTTGATAAAAGCCCGCAAAACCTGCGTGAAGAGATGTTTGAGAGTGTAGAGAAGATAGATAAAACGCTCTCCGGCTATCCGTTATTGGAGCCGAAACCCTTGCAAAAAAAGGTTCCCTTCTATATCGCGACGTTTTCTACGACGGAGACCATAGCGTTCGCGGCAAAACATGGCTATGGACTGATGTTTTCACAGGGGGCGACTCTGCAGCAGTGCGTAGAGGCTCAGGAGTACTATCATGCAATCGCGGGATTTTACCCGGAGGTGGTTCTGATGCGCGTGTTTTGTGTGGCTGAAGATCATGAAAGCGCATATACGCAAGCACTGCCTGCGACAGACCATTTCATCAAATGCATGCGTGCCGTACAGGCCAAGGCGGAAAAACCTGATTTTCATCAGGCAAACTATGAAGCGTTACTCGATCAGCGGTATCAGTTCTTTGACGGAAAGGTTTTTCTGGATAATGCGATCCTGGGAAATATCGGAGAGTGTGCAGCACAGATTGCACAACTCAAACGTTCGATCAGGCATCTTCATCTCGTGCTAAAGCCGGCTTCTTCCAGTGCGGAACAGACACGCGAAATGTTAACGATATTCAGCCGGGATATCCGGCCGGAGATCGAAGGATAAAGGAACTGGAGTTAGAAGTACGGCGTCTGCTTTTGCTTAATGGTTCTCCCTGCCTACGCGGGTCGTACTTTGTTGCTCCACCTTGCCTCCAGCGGTGCACAAGTGCACATCGCTTCCTGTTCCGAGCTTACAAAAGCAAAGCAGTTTGCTTTTGCTTGACAGCTCTCATGGTTTCACTCTACAAACGACAAACAGCTCTCACAGAGAGTGCAAGTACAAGGTTGTTTACTTAACGGTCTCACAGCCTTCGTGGCTACACTTCGCTCCGACCACTTCGGTTTCGAACCTAAAAACGTGAAGCAGTTCACGTTTTCTTAACGCTCTCCCAGCCTACGACGGTGCACAAGTGCACATCGTCTCCGGTTTCATCGCTATAATCGTGAAGCAGTTCACGATTATTTACACGACTCACATCCACTCTACGACCTTTGAGACCTCGCTGGCAACAAAGCATTTGACCGAGGAGGGTTCAAGCGGTTTGTTGGGGATGACCGCTTTGGTAAATCCCTGTGTCTCTATCTCTTTGAGGCGGTTTGAAAGTCCAGAGATCTCCCGTATCTCTCCGGTGAGGCTGACCTCTCCCAGGAAGAGTGTTTCCGCACTGAGCTCCCTCTCTCTGTAGCTGCTGAGTATCGCAGCGATGATCGCAAGGTCTGCAGAAGGCTCTTGTATCTTGATCCCCCCGGAGACATTGATAAAGACATCATAGGTCCCAAGGGGAAGGTCCAGTTTCTTCTCCAGAAGTGCCAGAAGCATCCCCAGACGGTTGTTGTCAAAACCGGTGGAGCTTCGTTTGGGGTGCCCGTAAGCCTCCGAGACTAGCGCCTGTATCTCGACGATGATCGGCCGGCTTCCTTCCATGATCACTGTGAGTGACGAGCCGGACTGGAGCTTCTCTTTGTTGAAGAACCTGCCTGCCATACTTTTGGCATCGCTCAGCCCCTCTCGGTTCATCTCGAAGATACCTACCTCGTTGGTGGAGCCGAACCGGTTCTTAAAGCCGCGCAGAAGTCTCAGTTCGGAGTTGCTGTCCCCTTCGAAATACAATACCGTATCGACCATATGCTCCAGCACTCTCGGTCCGGCGATGGAACCGTCTTTGGTGATATGCCCGATGATGAAAATGGGGATATGCAGGCTTTTGGCGATGCGCATCAGCTCAAAGGTGATCGTACGCACCTGTGTGACGGAACCGGGTGCGGATGAGGTCTCCTCGGAGTAGAGCGTCTGGATCGAGTCTATGACGATAAATCCGTACGTTTCGTTGTGTATCTCCGAGAGTACCGCTCCAAGGTTGATCTCTGAGAGAAGATAGAGGTTGCTGTGGTTCGCCCCCAGCCTGTTGGCACGGAGCTTGATCTGCCCGGCAGACTCCTCACCCGAGACATAGAGCACCTTAGTCCCCCGGTTTGCCAGGTTCCCCGCGATCTTCAGCAGAAGCGTGGATTTCCCTATCCCAGGGCTTCCCCCTATCAGGGTCAGCGAACCGGGGACGATTCCCCCGCCCAAAACAAGATCAAGCTCCTTGCTCCCTGAGGTGGACCGGGTGATATTGTCCTCCTGGATATCGGTGATCGGCTGTGCCCGGTTTTTTGAAGTGTGTACGGTTGCAGAGCTCTCTTTCAAAAATTTGATCTGATCGGTGGTGAGTTCGACCATACTCTCCCACTCGCCGCAAGAGGTACATTTTCCCATCCATCGGGGAGACTGAAATCCGCATGCCTGGCACTCAAACAGTGTTTTTTTCTTTGCCATTTCCTATCCTTGGGTTACTTGGAGAAATTATAGTATAAAAGCACAAGGATCTGGGAAAAATATGTCATATTGTCATATCTTAAATCACTTGGTAAATAGTGCTTTGGTATAATTGCGTTTCAGATTATAAAAGAGGCAACGGAAATTTATGATAAGAGCATTTTTACATATACTTTACGGAATGTACCTGACCAACAGTTACGGTTTGAGGTTAAAACTCACACAAGATACGCAAAAGAAAAAAAGACTTAGAATCGCTTATTCCCAGGCGCAGCTGAATGCATTGGGAATCAAGGTGAAGGTGAAAAATCCTGAAAACCTGCCTGAGGATGGACAGTACCTGTTGGTCTCCAACCATAGAAGCGTGATCGATCCTTTGATTATCGAACTGGCACTGAAAGATACGAAGCTGTTCGGACTTTGGATTTCGAAAAAAGAGCTCTATTATTCGCCTTTTTTCGGTCTTTTCGTCCGAAATGCAGGGTCAATACTCCTCGATCGCGAAAAGGCGCAGATGAGCGGATTTTTTGCAGAGGTGAAAAAGGGGGTGCAGGAGGGGCATTCTATTTATATCTTTCCCGAGGGAACACGAAGTAAAAGCAGTGCACTGGGAAAGTTCAAAGAGGGTTCCCGTATCATTGCCTTGAAAAACAGATTGCCGATATTGCCGGTCTATATCGAACAAAATGCCGATGAGATTTTAAGGAGATCGATGAGAGAAGGTCTTAAGGATCAGGAGATATCTATCGTGATAGGCAGAGAGATCTCCTACCGTACCAAAGGCGATCTTGAAGCACTCTATAAAGAGGAGTTCGGGTTAGCATAGGGTACCGGATCAGAGAAAGATCTCATCCAGTATCGTGTTGACATATTCGTTGGCTTTGAAGCGGATCATATCTGCAGGTTTTTCTCCGGTGCCGATATACCAGATAGGCATTTTCAGTTCATCTGCGATACTCAGCACCGAACCCCCTTTGGCCGTTCCGTCGAGCTTGGTGATGATGATGCCGTCGATACCGATCATTTCATGAAACGTTTTCGCCTGGTTGATCGAGGAGCTTCCCTGCGTACCGTCAAGCACAAGCATCTTTCGGTGGGGCGCACCTTCCATCGCCTTTCCTGCGACACGGATCATCTTTTTAAGCTCTTCGCTGAGGTTCGTCTGCGTATGCAGGCGTCCTGCGGTATCGATGATCACATGGTCGATACCCTTTGCCTTGGCGGACAGGATCGTATCGTATACGACAGCGGAAGGATCATGCCCCTGTTTTGTAGATACAATCGGCACATCAAGTTTATCCGCCCATCTGCTGAGCTGCTCTATCGCAGCGGCACGGAAGGTGTCTCCTGCACCGAGGATCACGCTTTTGCCCTGCTCCTGATAGCGGTATGCCAGTTTGGAGATCGTCGTGGTTTTTCCTGCACCGTTCACCCCGATGATCATCTCCACAAAGGGGCTGGCATCGCTCTCTTTCCAGTCGGCTTTATACTGGAAAACCGAAATCAGCGAGTTGAATGCCTGTATACGGTTGATCTTTTCAGGCAGTTCATCAAGCAGACGTTCCACCAGTTCATAGTTGACATCCGCTTCCAGAAGTATCTCTTCAAACTCATCTTTGGAGATCTCTTTTTTCCTATCCGGTGCGACCTCTTTGATCGCTTCACTGGTTTTGCCCAATACTTTTTTGAAAAGATTAAACATGAATGGCTTTTCCTTTACTCTTTGTTTATCATAACGATATCGTGCGTGATCATCTCTATGGGCACTGCACCTTCATAGACGGAATCTGCCTGACCCTGATGATAGAGCAGTGTCGTCGGTGTGGTCAGCCCGTCGATATCCAACAACCTCTCAAAGAGATAGCCCAGTGTCTCAGGGTTGCTCTCATAGGAGACGAAGTAGTCGATTTTCTGCATACTGATAAATGCTTTGAGCTCCTCTTCATCCAGTGATTGGTTGGTGGGGATACCCAGTACGGTGAGACGGTCGCCATAGGTCTCCTGGAGACTGCTCAGATAGGGGATCTGCGCCATTGAAGCATGCTCGTAGGTATCAAAAAGGTTGATGAGCAGTATCGGTTTACTCTGGGGGTCAGGCAGCAGTTTCCCTCCCTCTATCATCAGTGTATAGGTCGATCCGTCCTTCTTTTTAAATCTCAAACGCTCAGAAGATACGGGTGTATGGGCAGATGCTCCCTCCTTTCGCACTGAACTCTTTTCCGCTGTGACAGGCTTACGTTGGGTACCTACGATCTCTGTACTGTTTTCTATCGGAAATGCTGCATCCGTTTTTTTCTCTTTTCCCCCGCATCTGGCGAAAAAGAACGAAAGAGAGAGTAGTATCCCTATAAATAGTGCAATTTTGATTCTTTTCACAGTATACCTTTGCTGTGTTGGAGTTGAATTCAGGGGTTTTGGATAGACCCATTGGATATAATAAATTTAAAAAAAGATTATAACCAAAGAGCATTAAAAATGAGGAACAGTATACGATGAGGCAAACCATTGAGAAAAAGGCCTTCAGGGCGTCCTGTCTGGAAAAGCTGAGAAAAGCATCCCAAAAAGGTGCCTATCAAAAAGATAAAAAGATTTTACAAAAAGTCTATAGCGAGATCATAGCATCCAAAGCGCAGACAATCATGCTCTATCTCCCCCTTCAGACAGAGGTGAACCTCTATCCTCTGATTCTAAAATTGAGAAAAGAGGGCAGGAAGCTTTATGTTCCGTTTATGGAGGGTAAAAGTTTCAGGTTGGTAAAATATAGATTACCGCTTGAGGAAAAGAAGTTTGGGATCAAAGAACCCAAAGATTCAAAACAGTATAGACAAAAAGCGATTGATATGGCGATCGTGCCGATAGTGGGACTGGATGTGACACAGAGACGTGTTGGATTCGGTAAAGGAATGTATGACAGATTCTTTGAAAAAGAAAGAAAAAATATTAAAACAACCGTATTTTTAGCACGTGAATTATGTTACAGCGAAGAGATTATTACAGACGATTTTGATGTGAGGGGTGACATAATCATCACGGGATAGAAGAAAATGGAGGCAGACCGGAATGTATGCCTCTCGCGGTGTGAGGAGAATAGATGACAGAGACAATTGGACTCTCCTCTATAGCAGGAGTCGCGGTAGGCGCAGCAAGTTGCTACTTTTGGCTAAAAAGCAGTACACGAAGCAGGTTTTCCTATATGGAGCTGGAGAGTAAGGCAAAAGCAAAAGCGATCGAGCATGAGGCTGAACAGCTGCTCGAAAGCAGTAAAGTAAAGATCAAAGCGAATGAAATAGAACAGGAGAGAGAGTACCAAAAGCGTTTATCCCAGCTGGAAGAACGTCAGCGCTCTCTGGTCCTTGAACAGAAAGAGATAGGAGCCGAAAAAAAGCGAATTGAAGAGAAGAGAAAGAGTCTGAAAAGGAAAGAGCGAAACCTTGAAAAACTGGAGCAGAAAAAACAGGCCGTGATCTCTGAGGCAATTGAAAAGATAGAACAAGCCGCCTCTCTGACTCAGGAGGAGGCAAAGGCCTATATCCTGCAGAAGGTAGAAGAACAGAGTCGGGCAGATGTGGCAAATATTGTACGGAAGTATGAGCAGGAAGCAAAGGAGGAAGGGGAGAAAAAGGCCAACTACATTCTTGCGCAGGCTACCACACGTTATGCCGGAGAGTTTGCCGGTGAACGTCTGATCAATACCATTACCCTTCCGAGTGATGAACACAAGGGGCGGATCATCGGGAAAGAGGGGCGAAACATCAAATCTCTGGAGATGCTCCTAGGGGTTGATATCATTATCGATGAAACCCCTGGGGTGATCGTGGTAAGTTCTTTTAACCTCTACAGAAGGGCGATTGCTACCCGTGTCATAGAGATACTGGTAGAAGATGGACGCATCCATCCGGCCCGTATCGAAGAGGTGCACGAAAAAGTACAAAAAGAGTTTGAGCAGAAGACCTTTGAAGAGGGTGAGAGTATCGTGATCGACCTGGGGCTTTACCCTATGGCCGAAGAACTGATGCGTCTGTTGGGCCGTCTGAAGTACAGGGCCAGCTATGGACAGAATGCACTGGCGCATACCCTGGAGGTTGCCAATCTGGCGAAAGTGATGGCTGCCAATATGGGCGGAGATGAAAAACTTGCTTTGCGTGCAGGACTGTTGCATGATATCGGCAAGGCATTGACTCAGGAGCACGGAGGTTCGCATGTAGAACTGGGGGTAGAGCTTTGCCGCAAGTATCATGAACACCCCACTGTGATCAATGCGATCTATGCGCATCACGGCTATGAAGAGCCGGATTCGGTAGAGTCGGCAGCAGTCTGTGCGGCGGACAAACTCTCTGCTGCCAGACCCGGTGCGAGGCGTGAAGTGCTTGAAAGCTTTACCAAGCGGGTCGAGGAGATCGAGGAGATCGCTACAGCCAAAGAGTGTGTGACAAGTGCCTATGCGATTAATGCGGGGCGTGAGATACGCGTATTTGTCAATGCAGACAAGATCTCGGACAGTGAATCCGTACTCCTGAGCAAAGAGATCGCCAAAGAGATTGAAGAGAAGGTCCAGTATCCAGGAGCGATCAAAGTCAATGTGATCCGGGAGACAAGAGCCGCCGCTTATGCCAAATAAAAGTAGAGAGATTTATTTTTTCTACGATATAATCAGCGCTATAAATGACGAGGAGTAGAGCAAAATATGGATAGATGCAGTCAGATCAAGGCGAGTGTAAGAATGGAAGAAAGATATGCAGGCATGTGCCTTACCTTTGCCAGTGATGATCAGAACCTTCGCAATGAGGTCAACGAAGCCATTGAAAGAGTCAACAAAGAGACGAAGATCACGCCGCAGATCTGGGACAACTTTGAAAAAAGGACTATGTACGTGGAGTTCAAAGAGGATGTACAAAGAGATTGCGGTGATTATTTCGAGAAGCTGCTCAAAGAGCTGAAAATAGATAAATGTGAAAACGATATATTCACGCTGTAAGGAAGGAGAGAAGCGATGTTCAAAAAAGTATTGATGATTGCACTGCTGTTTTGCGGGCTGCAGTTACAGGCAGAAGAGAAAGCTCCTGTGGTGGTTCTTGAGACCAACCTTGGGAAGATCGAACTGAAACTCTATCCCAAAGTAGCACCAAAAGCGGTTGAGAACTTTACGACGCATGTAAAAAACGGCTATTATAACGGGTTGATCTTTCATAGAATCATCAAGGATTTCATGATACAGGGTGGGGATCCTACCGGTACGGGCAGAGGCGGTGAATCGATCTGGAAAACAGATTTTGAGGATGAATTTGCCCCCAATGTGGTATTTGACAGACCGTTCCTGCTGGCGATGGCAAACCGCGGACCGAAAACAAACGGAAGCCAGTTTTTTATCACAACGGTACCGACTCCCTGGTTGAACGGAAGGCATACGATCTTCGGAGAAGTGGTTGCAGGCAAGGATGTAGTGAGCAAGCTTGAAAATGTCGATGTGGACCCCAGGATGAATCGACCCTTTTTTGATCAGAAGATCATTAAAGCCTATATCAAATAGAGCGGATATCTTTAACGCTTTCAATCCAGAGGAAAGATGTCCTGTCGACATACTTCTTCTGGTTCACAATGACCGCTGATATGGGGTCATTACCCTTAAAATCATTTTTTAACTTTATTAAGGCACTTATGGATTTAAATCAACTCAGAAAAGAGCGTCAGAATTGGTTGACATGGAAAAATATCGCTCCGTTTCAGGAAGCAATCAAGGCACTGCCGGAATTTGAAAACATCACGGTCTCATTAGGAGATGCAGTGAGTATAGATATCCCTGATCTTACACAGGAACAAGCTGAGCAGATCAGGCAGGCTGCGCTGCTGATGAAGCCATGGAGAAAAGGGCCATTCAGGATCAATACACTTTTTATCGATACTGAATGGCAGAGCCAGATCAAGTATAACCTGCTTGAGCCGCATTTCGATCTTGAAGGGAAAGTGGTCGGAGATATCGGATGCAACAACGGCTACTATCTTTTCCGTATGCTGAGCCAGAAGCCCAAACAACTGATAGGATTCGATCCTTCCGCGATCTACTATTCACAGTTTCAGTTCATTGATCATTTTGTAAAATCGGGGATTATCTATGAGATGCTGGGAGTCGAGCATGTAGAGTATTACGAATACAAGTTCGATGTGCTCTTCTGCCTCGGTGTCCTTTACCATCGCTCCGATCCGGTATCGATGCTCAAGTCGCTCTATAAAGGGCTGAATAAGAGTGGAGAGCTGATCCTGGATACCTTTATGATCGATGGAGAGGATGAGGTGGCACTTACCCCGGCCGGTAAATACTCCAAGATACCGAATATCTACTTCATTCCGACGATACCGGCACTGAAGAACTGGTGTCATCGTGCAGGGTTTGAAAGTGTTGAAGTGCTTGAAACGAAGGTAACCGATCTCAATGAACAGCGTAAAACCGAATGGATCGATACGCAAAGCCTTGAAGATTTCCTTGACCCGAACGATCCGACCAAAACGGTAGAGGGTTACCCTGCACCCAAGAGAGTCTATATCAAAGCAAAAAAATCATTATAGGCATTTTATAGTGAGATAAAGGCTGAAATTGCCTTATAAGATTGACAAAACATTAGAATAACCTTAGTTTTATTTTTAAATAAGCTTGTTTTTGATATAAATTTACCACTAAACAGAGAAATCGAACAAAGTTTAAGTTTCGGTTTACTCTTTGTAGACCAATAAAAGCAGTAAATATGAGAATCTTAAGTGTAGGGTTTGACGACGATTTCGTCAATGAATTAGAAAAAGAGTTGGATAAATACTTTATCTGTATCGTAGATAATGCCAAAGATATGTACGATGCAACTAACTTTACAGATTTCAGACATTATGAATTGGTGATCATTGTAGACGAAGGAGTTCAGTTTTCTCTGGAGCGCTATGTCAATGAAGTGAAGAAGAAAAAGAGCGAGACGAAGATCATTATATTGACGGACAAGCCGAAGTGTCAGTCAGAATTTTTTAAACTCGGGGTCGATGATGTTGTCTATGAGCATTGTGACCAGCCTGACCTGATCGCAGCAAGGGTACTTGCAAATATGAGACACCTTTTCGGTACACAGGTTGAAGTCGATAAACTGGTGATCGATATCGCCAACAAGAGAATACAGTATGATGACAAAAATGTTTCGCTGAACGGCAAGACGTTTGATATCCTGGCATACCTTGCACTTCGCGAGAAGAGGGTCTTCTCCAAAGATGAGATCATCAATGCACTCTGGGAAGAGCCGGAGTATGTCAGCGACAATACGGTCGAGGTAGCGATCAACCAGATCAGAAAAAGACTCAAGCAGATCCTCGGGTTCCAGGTGATCCATACGGTACGTCGCCGCGGCTACAAATTCGCCTATTAAGTTGAATTTTGATACCCATCCTACTCGTTCCATATTTTCATATGGAACGAGTAGGATAAAATCTTCTTTTTCTCATCCACTAAAGCATTTTATTAATGAATATCATTTATAATAAGAAATATTTTAAACCAAAGGAAGATTTTTTTGAATTCTAGTTATCCTGGAGACAGGTGTACCCACACTACTTCACTCACGAGTCATCTATCATGACACTTTTATTTTTATATCTTTTTATTGCTCTGGCCGTATCTTTTGTCTGCTCCATTTTAGAAGCTGTTTTGCTCTCAAGTACAAACTCATATATAGAAACGCTTTCAAAAGAGAAAGAAAAGACGTTTAAGATTCTCAAAAGTCTTAAATCAGACATCGACAAACCTATCGCATCGATTTTGATCCTCAACACTTTTGCACACACTATGGGAGCAGCAGGTGTCGGTGCGCAGGCACAACTTTTATTCGGTGTTGAGTGGCAAGCGCTCATCGCTGTTGTTTTAACGCTTTTGATCCTTTATATTTCAGAGATCATCCCGAAGACCATCGGAGCGATCTACTGGAAAAATCTCCTGATCCCATCGGCTTATCTTATAGCGTTTATGATAAAAGTAAGCTACCCGCTTGTATGGTTTTCTTCGTTCATCACCCGGTATATCTCTCAGGGGAAAAAACAACAAGCAAACTTTTCGCGTGAAGAGATTATCGAAATCGTTTCTATGGGAGAAAAAGAGGGAGCGATCCTGAGTAAAGAGAGCCATCTGTTTAAAAACCTTTTAAAACTCAGTAACATCAAGGCAAAAGATGTAATGACTCCCAGAAGCGTTGTATTTGCGCTTCCGTCAAGCATGACAGTTGAAGAAGCTGTAGAAGAGGACAGACTTTATATCCATTCACGTATTCCGGTTTACGGAGAGACTATCGATCATATCACCGGAATAGTCTTCAACCAAACTATATTGGAAGAGAGTCTTGAGGATAACGACAAAAAACTTTTGTCAGAGATATCCAATGCGCCCCATTTGGTTTCTGAAAATACCCCTGTAGCGGTCCTGATAGATCTTTTCATCAAAAAACGTACCCACCTGTTTATCGTTCATGATTCATATGGTCAAACCAGTGGTGTTATTACCCTTGAAGATGTGATCGAAACTCTTTTGGGAGTAGAGATAGTCGACGAAAGGGATGAAGTGGACGATATGCAGATCCTAGCCAAAGATAAAAGTAAATTTTTTCAAGACCGTATTCGCTTGGATAAAAAACGAAGAGAAGTTTTAAAAACCCAATAAACTAAAACAACAGGAAGGCCAATGCAGTTAAATACCCATCTAAATATCGACAGATCACTGTGCGGCAAGGTCACCAGGTTAGAGGAGGGTTATGCTGAAGTACTATTACATACAACACGACAAATGGGTGCAGATGCTCAGGGGTTGGTACATGGCGGTTTTCTCTTTGGTGCAGCCGATTATGCCGCGATGAGTACGGTCAATGATCCCTATGTGGTACTCGGGGCTTCAACTTCCAAATTTATCGCGCCGGTGAAAGTCGGAGATGTCGTGCTGTGTAAGGCATGTGTGGCGAGTGAAAAAGGAAAGAAAAAAGAGGTGAGCGTGACAGCCTTCGTCGCTGACAAACCGGTCTTTGAAGGAACTTTCACGACATTTGTGCTTGAGAAACATGTGCTTGATTAGGCTTGAGTAGATCGAATCTCTTGAGACTCCTGCATCCTGAGCTTGCCCGCAAAGGTATGATTTGTGGGCAATTAGTATCTCAATGTAAATACCGTATATATGGGATTCCGGATCAAATCCGGAATGACGAAAAGACTCGAAATCAGCGTGAATCTATACGCAAAAGATTTCGGACTAAATAGTTCTTTTTACTTGGTCTATCCAGAAGGGGATGTTTTTTTGTTCGGCTTTGAGTGTTGTACTTCCTCCGTGACCCGGGTAGATCGTGAAGTCTCCTTTGACCTTCAAGGCTTTCTCCAGACTTTCGATCATCTCTTTGCCGCTGGAGTAGGGGAAGTCCCACCGTCCGATAGACTGCTCAAAAAGAAAGTCCCCGCTGAACCATACATCGCCTATCTCGATCACCGAACAGCCCGGTGTGTGGCCGGGGAAGTGGCGGAACCTGATCTTGACCCCCTCCAGCTCGATCTCTTCATCTCCGTTGATGAGAATATCCGGATGGCTTGGCGGTGTTCCCTGGGAGAAGGGATCGTTCGCCAGCATAAACGCATCACCTTTTGGGCAGTAGATCGGAAGGTTCAGCCTCTTTTGCACCTCGGCATTGCTCCAGACGTGGTCGAAATGGCCGTGTGTGTTGAGGATCGCCACGGGATGGGTGACGTTGTTGAGTACCCAGCTGGTGGCACCGACACCGGGGTCGATGATGAAGTCTTTCCCCTCTATTGTGGCGATATAGCAGTTGGTCTGGTAGGGGCCCATGGGTTGCATTTTGATTTGCATGTTATAATTCTCCTGATGAATACGCAAAATAATCACTTTTACCACTTATTGGAAACTGCGATACGCAGCGATGATATCGTGCTCAAAGAGCAGTTGGTTGCGCAATGTCTGGAGTATTGTAACCAAAATTCGGTTAGCCTACCGCAGGATTTTATACCGGCAGTGTTTGAATCGCCTTCGTATGCCTCCAGATGCAGGATCGTGAATCCCCGGGATCTCCCTGCGCGCAAAGAGTTTGATACCTCCGAGGGGCTTGCGACCCTGGTACACGCCATTGCGCATATCGAGTACTCGGCGATCGACCTGGCACTCGATGCGGTCTACCGTTTCCCCCAGATGCCGCCGGAGTATAAGAGAGACTGGCTGGTGGTGGCTGAAGATGAGATACGCCACTATAAGATGCTGCTTGATCTGCTGGATGATCTGGGGTATGCGTATGGTGACTTCCCTGTGCATTGCGGGCTTTTTGATGCGGCGGCGCATACCGCAGATGCGTTGCTTGACCGCATGGCGGTTGTGCCGCGCTACTATGAGGCAAGCGGGCTGGATGTCAATCCCCAGATCATCAAAAAGCTTGAGAACAGACGCAAAAATCCGCTTGTTGCAAAGCTGATCGCGGCCTTGAATGTCATCTATGAGGAAGAGATAGAACACGTCCACAAGGGGGACAAGTGGTTCAAACACCTTTGTGCCCGACAGGGGCTGGACGAATCGGTCTATTTTGAGATACTGGAGCGTTATAAACTCATGGGCAAACACCGTCCGCATATCAATGTGGATGCCAGAAAAGAGGCAGGGTTTACCTGCAATGAGATCAAAAAACTGGGTGCAAAAACGTGCGAATAGACCAGGCCTATGAACAGCTCCTTTTTTCCCCGAGATGGTACCATCTGCCATTCATCGTGCTGATGCTTCCTCTCTCGCTTCTCTACGGCGCTTTGATGTGGATCAGAAGAGTGCTTGCTTCCCCCAAAGATTTCGGTATCCCCATTATCAGTGTGGGGAACCTGATCGTCGGAGGAAGCGGCAAAACCCCCTTTACCATCGCTTTGGCTTCAGGTATGGAGGATGTCGCGATCATTTCACGCGGGTATGGAAGAAAAAGCAAAGGGCTGGTCGAGGTAAGCAAAAACGGCAAGATAGTGGCTACGGTAGAGCAGAGTGGTGACGAGCCGATGCTTATGGCGATGTCGCTCCCCCATGCCTCGGTGATCGTGAGCGAAGACCGGCCCGGGGCGATCACTCTGGCCAAGAAGCAGGGGGCAAAACTCATCATACTCGATGATGGGTTTAACCGTGTCGGGATCAAAAAGTTCGAGATTCTTCTAGAGCCTGAGACGATCAAAAACTCTCTTCCTTTCCCTGCCGGGCCTTTTCGGGAGTTCCGGTTCACTCAAAAGTATGCGGATATCGTTGCGAGGGAGGGGAGAGACTTCACCCGAGTGGTGGAGATAGACCAGCCGCGATCTAAAATGCTGCTGGTGACCGCGATCGCAAATCCACAGAGGCTTGAGCGCTATCTTCCCGAAGAGGTTGTAGGGAAGGTCTATCTTCGTGACCATGCCTATTTTGATGAAGGAGAGATCAGAAAGCTGATGGAGGAGTACGGCGCGGATTCGGTTCTGTGTACCTCCAAGGACAGGGTGAAAATGCGGGATTTTGACCTGCCGATCTCCGAGTTGAAGCTCAAACTAAACATAGAAGATGATATAATAGAGAAAATTCAAACCTATATTCAATCAAGTCGATAAAAGCCGGTTTTGACAGGTAGAAGCGGGGTGTACCGTAAAGCGCACCTAGGTGCAAGAAGATACTGACGAAGCGTTTTTTGGAAGACTTGTCCCAAAGGATTCTATGCAATGAGAGACAATCTGGAAATAGTAAAAACACTGCATGAAGCATTACCCTATATCAGGCGTTTTGCCAATGAAAAGATCGTGATCAAATATGGCGGAGCAGCACAGACAAGCCCTGAGCTCAAAGAACAGTTCGCCCGTGATATCGTACTGTTGCATTTAGTGGGAATGAAACCGGTCATCGTGCACGGTGGCGGACCGAGTATTAATAGACTGTTGGCTGATTTGAATATTGGTACGACATTTGTTGATGGGCAGCGTGTTACGACAAGAGAAGTGATGCGTATCGTGGAGATGGTGCTTAGTGGTGAAGTCAATAAAGAGATCGTTTCACTGCTTGACAACCATGGAACCAAAGCGATCGGTATCTCTGGGAAAGATGGCGGATTCCTGAAAGGGATCCCCAAAGATTTTGAGAACTTCGGCTATACGGGGAAGATCGAGCATATCAATCCCGATATTGTGAACAATATCATCGAGGACGGGGCAGTACCTGTCATCGCCCCTATTGCGGGGAGCGATACGATCGGGCATCCGGGATTCAATATTAATGCGGACCTGGCAGCCAGCAGGATCGCTGTCGCACTTAAGGCGAGGAAAGTACTCTTCCTGACGGATACCCCGGGTGTTTTGGACAAGAATATGGAGCTTATCACCAACCTTGACATCGACAAAACAGAAGCGCTCAAGCGTGACGGGACGATACAGGGCGGCATGGTGCCGAAGGTAGATGCCTGCATCGAGGCGCTGCGTGGCGGGGTGAGAAAAGCCCATATCATTGACGGCCGTGTCCAGCACTCTCTGCTGCTGGAGATACTGACAAGTTCAGGTATCGGTACCTGTATTGAATTATAGTATCGTGCCATTCCTGAAAAAGCGGAAACTTAAGCTTTCCGCTTTTCTAAGATAGACACTTTATCTCTTTTAGTGACAATTTTTTTATTTTTTGCTCCACAATTGTATTCGGTAAAGTGCTCCAGACCAAAGATTTAAGATCATTGAACCACACTAAACCGATTTTATATCGGTGAAGGCTGCTGCTTGTTAAGAACTGCCTGAAAAAGTGTTTTTAAGGTTTATTCACAGAGTAAAAATCATCATCTTTACATTGATGCAACGAGCCATTTGTAGGGTATATAGATCTCTGCCCGCCTTCCTTAACAAAGATTGGCTATAATACCGTAACTTATATATAGGAAATAGTTGATGCAATTTATCGAAACACGCGGCAATGATGGACAGAAACCTGTTTCAGTCTCTTTTTCTGAAGCAATTCTAAGTCCGAGTGCAAGTTTTGGAGGACTCTATGTACCGGAGTCGCTTCCCCGTCTTGACCAGGCATATCTTGAATCCCATCTGAAGAGTCATTACAAAACACTGGCGATCGATTTTTTAGAAAAATTCGGTATCGATATTGAAAGAGAGGTGCTTGAAGAGGCACTGAAGCGATATGATGCGTTTGATGACCCCTCAAACCCTGTACCGCTTACGCAGATTGAAGAGGAGTGTTTTGTCGCTGAACTCTATCATGGTCCCACACGTGCATTTAAAGATATGGCACTGCAGCCTTTCGGATATGTGCTTGCCAAACTGGCACAGCAGAGAAATGAAAATTATCTGATCATGGCTGCGACAAGCGGCGATACGGGACCGGCGACTCTCGAGACTTTCAAGAACCAAAAAAATGTCAAGGTCGCCTGTCTCTATCCTGATGGCGGTACTTCGGATGTGCAGAGATTGCAGATGGTCACAGAGGACGGCGAAAACCTCAAAGTGATCGGTGTCAAAGGAAACTTTGACGATACGCAGAACACGCTCAAAGAGCTGCTCGCTTCTGAAGATTTCAATGCAGAGCTTAAAGCACACAATATCAAGCTTTCTGCAGCAAACTCAGTCAATTTCGGGCGTATTATCTTCCAGATCATCTACCATATCCACTCCTATCTGGAGCTGGTACGCAAAGAAGCGATCACAATGGGAGAGAAGATCTATCTGGTAGTCCCAAGCGGCAATTTCGGGAACGCGCTGGGTGCATACTATGCGAAAAAAGCGGGCCTTCCGGTCGAGAAGATACTGATCTCCTCCAATATCAACAATATCCTGACTGACTGGATCAACAAAGGGGAGTATGACCTGACTTCAAGAACATTGATTCAGACCGAATCACCTGCGATGGATATCCTGAAAAGCTCCAATGTAGAACGTATTATGTATGATAAGTTCGGTGCCGAACGTACCAAAGTATTGATGGAATCCCTGGCGACTACAGGGAAGTATCAGCTTACAGAGGATGAGGTTGCGATGATCCAGGAGGATTTTGCCGCTTCATTCTCTGATGATACGGAGTGTGAGAGTGTGATCGGAGAATATGCAAAAAAAGGGTATATCATGGACCCTCACACAGCGACCTGTATCAGGGCATACAGAACACTCAGGGAGAATAACCTTAAGACGGTAGTCTACTCGACTGCCGAGTGGACGAAGTTCTCTCCTGCTGTCTCCAAAGCACTCGGGAAAGAGGTGGAGGGGGATATCGCGGCACTCAAATCAGTAAGCGAATCCGCCAATCTCACTGTGCCGGATATGATTGTTGCACTTTTTGATAAACCGGTGAAGCATACGGTAGTCGTCGATAAGGAAAACATCAAGGGAGAGATGCTGAACTTTCTGTAGTTCGGCATATGCGAATGAGAAGGTTTTTATACTCTCTGCTTATCACCGGTGCAATTGCTTCGGCCAATAGCGTGATTGAGTGCAGAGTGGTGACTGAAGGATATCGGACCTGCGATCCCTACAGCACAAAATACCTCTATACCGAAGAAATAAAGTATGATAAGGACCGTAAAAAGCTCATCAGGTCCAAAACCTTGCCTCTTAATGAAGAGAAAACGCTGCTTAGAGTGATCTCTGTAGAGGAGACAGCAGCATCCTATAAACTCTCCAAAGAGTCTCTGCGTTTCAAAGGAACTGCTAGCAGTACCTTGGAAAAACCTCTGGAGATCATCGGCAAGGTTACTGTGCGTAAAGAAGAACGCCCCTCCCTTAGAACTAAAGGCCTTATGGCGGAAGAGGATCTCGAAAAACATATTAGCGAACTTGAAAAATATGCTAAAGAGCTTCAAGTAAGCGAAGAGAAAGAGAGAGGTATCTACCGTGTCGTCGAGGGCGATGCATTGAGCCTCATTGCAAAAAAATTCAATATGAAAACTGCCGAGTTGAGAAAGTTAAATAAGCTGGAAAAGGGCGCCTATATACGCATAGGACAGAAACTGATCCTGCCGTATTCGCAGGAGATGGTTGATGCTATTACCACTGCCCGTTATAAAGTCAAAAAAGGCGACAACCTGATCTTGATCGCAAAAAAATTCAATCTTCAGCCTGAAGATCTGATGAGCTTCAATAAGTTGAAAAAGAGCGCACTGATCAGGATCGGAAAGGTACTGGACCTTCCTTTGCCGCATAGACTGGCCGAACTTGCAGCACAAAACAAGTATAGCAGGTATGGCAGCCGAAGTCTCAGGGTTACCGCTACGGCATATACCTCCCATGAAAATCAGACGGACAGTTCACCGTTCCTTGCCGCCTGGAACAACCGGCTGACCCCGGGGATGAAAGTGATCGCAGTGTCAAGGGACCTCCTTTCGATGTATGGACTGCGCAATGGGACTAAAGTACGTATCGGGGGGCTTCCGGGTATCTACCATGTACGCGACAAGATGAACAAGCGTTACAAAAATCGTATCGATATTTATATGGGGCTGGATCGCCAGAAAGCATTGCGCTGGGGAAGAAGAAGCGTAAAGATCTACTGGGATTGAGTTTAGGTAGCAGGGAGTAGGGAACAGGGAGCAGGTTCTTCTCGTTTGTATCGTCCTCCCTCGTTACGTCTCTCTGAGGCGTAATGCATACTTTATTTGAATTACTCAAAAAAGTTATAATCCATCGCTAGATGGCTGGGAAATGTCTGATATGTAACCTACCGGTGAAATTATATTTCCATTTCAGTTTTAAATTAGGGTATGCATTCCCACTCGGGAGAGTGGGAACGAGGAAAAGATCTACTAGGATTGATTTTTGGCAGTTGAAAGCAGGTTTGGCAAGCATTTTTTAAATGCCAACACCTCTTGCATACTACTGCTCCTGCAGCTCCTCGTAGATCTCAAGTACTTCCAAGTATCTGTCGCTTAGCTCTTCGTATTCTTTTTCTGCTTTTGCAAGCTCTTCCGAGATCGCTGTAAGTCCTTTCTGCTGGTAGCAGTCAGGGTTTTGCAGACAGTTGTTGAGCTCATCTATTTTCGCTTCCAGTGCTTCGATCTGTGCGGGGAGGTTGTCAAAATCCTGCTGCTGTTTGTAGCTGAGCTTGGTCTGTTTTTTGGCCTTCGGTTTCTCTTCTTCCTTTTTCGCTGCATTGTCGGCACTCTCCTTTTCTATCTCGCCCAGTTCCCTGATCTCCTTTTCGATGCTGAGATACTCCGTATAGCTTTGATAGGACTCCTCTATCTCACCGTTACCTTTAAAGATAAAGAGCTTTGAAGCGATCTTGTCGATAAAGTACCGGTCATGGGAAACGAAAAGGATCGCCCCGGGGAAGTTGATCAGCTTCTCCTCGAGGATGTTGATCGTCTGGATATCCAGGTCATTGGTCGGTTCATCCAGGATGAGACAGTCCACTTTTTTGGTCAGAAGCAGGGCAAGCGCGACACGGTTTTTCTCCCCGCCGCTGAGTACGCCGATCTTCTTGTCCAGAAACTCTTTGGGAAAGAGGAAACTTTTGAGATAGCCGTAGACATGCATATTTTTCCCCTGCACCTCGACCCTGTCACCGCCGTCCGGACAGAAGGTCTCTATGAGTGATTTTTCGTCATTGAGCATTTCGCGGTGCTGGTCAAAGTAGCCGATGGAGAAATCCCCCTGTTTGATGATCCCGCTGTCGGGCTTGATACGGCCCAGCATCAGCTTGAGCAAGGTGGATTTGCCTGCACCGTTGATGCCGACAATGGCGATCTTGTCTTTTTGCAGGATACGTGTGGTGAAGTCCTCGATCAGTTTTTTCCCCGGTACACTGTAGCAGAGATGGTCGATCTCGAAGAGCATCTTTTTACGCGACACACTCTCCTCACGGTTGAAGTGTTTTTTCTCACGTTCCAGTTCGATCATCATTTTGCGGATCAACGTCGGGTTCGTTTTTGCCTCATCGCGGAGTTCAAAGACACGTTTTTTGCGTCCCTGGTTGCGTTTTTCCCTCGCTCTTACCCCTTTTGCCAGCCATGCCTCTTCCTGTTTCAACAGGCGAAGCAGGTTATCATGGCTTTTTTGCATCGCTTTCATGCGCGCCTCTTTCTGTTCCAGGTAACGCATATAGCCGCCGTTATAGGAGACAAGCTTCTGGTTGTCCACTTCTACGACACGTGTAGCGATCGTATCGATGAAGTGTCTGTCGTGAGAGATAAAGAGCAGAGTGAATTTCTCTTTGAGGAGCATCTCTTCGAGAAACTCCACCATGTAGACATCGAGGTGGTTGGTCGGTTCATCCAGCAGCAGCACATCGGGTTTTTTGAGGATCAGGCCGGCAAGCGCAACCCGGCGCTGTTCCCCTCCTGAGAGTGTGATCGCCGGACGATCTTCATACTCTTTGAGTTGAAACTCCTGAAGCACACGTTCGATCTTGTCGTCAAGATTCCAGGCATTGTGGTGATCGAGATAGTTACCGAGTTTCTCGTGTGCTTTAAGCAGCTCCAGATTGTCAAAGTCTGTGGCAAGTCGGGCACTGATCTCATCATAGTTTTTTTTCGCTTCTTTGAGCTCTGTCAGCTCACTCTCTATGGCCTGGCGGACAGTGAGCCCCGGATCAAATTTCGGATGTTGCTGCAGCATCTCTATCTGTACGGACTTGTCGATGACGATTTTCCCCTCGGTGGGTTCCTCACTTCCAGTAATGATCTTCATCAGGGTCGATTTCCCGCAGCCGTTCTGTCCGATGATCGTCACTCTCTCCCCTTCGTTCAGATGAAAGTCAACATCATCAAGCAGAAGTTTGACATCATACTGTTTTTTGATATGAAAAAGATCGATCAGCGCCATAGTAAAATCCTATAAATATAAGTTGTGGAATTATAGCAATTTAAGCCTTGATTAGGTATATTCCAGACAATGATTAAAAAGGATAAGCATGTTAGAGACAGTGATAGGACTCTATTCCCTCTATTTTATACTGAGATTCTATATCTCGGTGATGCAGATAGGCTACATCAACCAGGAGAAGTGCAAAGCCCCGGTATTGATGAGTGCAGAGAAATATTTCACAGCAGGGAGCTATGCCGTGGCGAAAGAGAGACTCTCTCTGATCGAAATGTTTGTGGATTACCTGATGTTCCTCTGGTGGGTTATGGCAGGATTTGCCTGGCTCTCAGGCGTGGTGCAGGTAGAGGGTACCTTGTTGAATGCGGTGCTTTTCCTGTATGGTTTTATTGCCATCAACTATATCGTCGGTTTGCCGTTTGAACTCTACCAGACATTCAAGATCGACGAAGCGTACGGGTTCAACAAAATGACACTCGGTGTATATATCACCGATACGATCAAATCAGCCTTGATGTTCTTTATATTCGGGGGAGCGCTCTTTGCCTTCCTGGCATGGATCATCACACACTTTGCGATGTGGTGGTTCTGGGGATTTGTGCTGATCTTCGCTGTCGCTGTGCTGATCAATGTGCTTTATCCTACGCTTATTGCGCCGATTTTCAACAAATTCGAGCCGATCGAAGAGGGTGAGCTGAAAGAGGAGATCACGAAGCTGATGGAGCAGGTGGGACTGAAGAGCGACGGGATCTTCAGGATGGATGCCAGCAAACGTGACAGCCGCCTGAATGCATACTTCGGCGGGCTGGGGAAGAGCAAACGGGTCGTACTTTTTGACACGCTTCTGGAGAAGCTCAATACCAAAGAACTGCTTGCCGTACTCGGACATGAGCTTGGGCACTTTTCGCATGGGGATATCTGGAAAAATATCGGTTTGATGGGCTTGCTGCTCTTTATTGCATTCTATCTTTTCGGCCATCTGCCCGAATCGCTCTTTTTGGAGATGGGAGTGATGCAGCATGCGGGTGTACAGATCGCGATGCTGCTGGTGCTGCTGCCCTTGGTAAGCTTTCTTTTTACACCGTTTATGAGTTATGTGAGCCGTCATAACGAATATGCAGCAGATGAGTTCGGCTCTCAGATGGGAGGTCGGGAAAACCTGGTATCTGCACTGCTCAAACTCATCACGGAAAACAAGGCGTTTCCCAAGTCTCATCCCCTGGTGATCTTCTTTTACTATACCCACCCACCGGTATTGGAGCGGCTCAAGGAGCTTGGATATGATGCTACCGGCATTGTCGTAGGCGAAGAGAGTGAGCTTCCCAAAGAGGGTATCTTTACGTTTATCGGCGATGACAGCTGTAAATAACCGGATCGTAATCGCAAATTAAAGAAGAGAAAGGAAGCTGTTTGACGATATCCCAAGCATTGAGATGGGCCCAAAAAGAGCTTATGGAAGCATGCGATAGGCCTCTTTTTGAAGCGGAACTTCTGTTGGCCTATCATTTACAGAAGGAGCGCCTCTATCTTCATATCCATAGTGACGAAACGATAGAAGATGCAGAAGGCTACAAAAGGCTGGTAGAGCGGCGGGCCAAGCATGAGCCCTATGAGTATATCGCCGGGAGTGCGAGTTTCTATGATATCGAACTTGAAGTAGCGCCCGGGGTCCTGATTCCCCGCCCTGAGACGGAGATACTCATTGATAAAGTGGCACAGATCATTGAAGAGGAGGGGATCACCCGTATTGCCGAGATAGGGGTGGGAAGCGGTGCGATTTCAGTCGTGCTTGCAAGAAAGTTCCCGCAGCTTCGGATCATTGCTACGGATATCTGCGATACACCGCTTCAGGTAGCCGGAAGGAACATTCAGAAGTTTGGTCTGAAAGATCAGATCGAATTGCGAAAATCCAATCTGATCGATGAAGTACCCGAGGCACTGGAGCTTGTGGTATCCAATCCTCCCTATATCGCGGAAGATTGTATCCTGGAGTCCAATGTCGTGGATTATGAACCCCAGGAAGCGCTCTTTGGGGGAAAGGCAGGTGATGAATTGCTCAGGCAGATCATCACCGATGTCTCCCGCCGCGGTATCCGGTACCTTGCCTGTGAGATGGGGTATGACCAGAAGGCACCGATAGAAGACTTTGTTAAAGATTTTGAGATAGAATGTATCGAATTTTATCAAGACCTTGCCGGCTTTGACAGAGGATTTGTGATCAAGTTTAAAGGATAAATATGAACAAATATTTCAGAAGAGTGACGATGGCATACCTGATACTGCTTGGCGTGATGCTGGGGGCAGGGCTTTTTGCTGGTGTCGTGGTCGCACCGGTGACATTCAATACCGCTTCCTGGCTGGGCACGGAGGTGCTTAGCCACTACCAGGAGGGACAGATCATGACGGAGAACTTCGTACGACTCTCCTATCTTGTCAATTTCGTAGTGGTTGCAGTAGTCCTCTACGAAGGGTACAAATACAAAAAGTTCGAGAGAGACTGGATCACACAGGTGGCAACCTTCTTTGTGATCGCTACGGGTTTGATGTTTGGGCACTACTATCTGCCGGATATTGTTGCTATGCAGCAGGCGGGGGAAGCGGCAACCCAGAGCCAGACATTTGTCAATATGCACAAAGGCAGCGAGATCAACTTCAAGGTTTTCTCTTTGGCATTGCTCGTACTGATGATCCGCAATATGCAAAAAGCATGTAAATAGATAGTAAATAGTAAGTAGCAGGGAGCTGGTAGCAATGAGCAGTGAAAATTTAGAACATCCTTTTGATCCCATTGTCTTTAGAGATACAGAGATTTTGGTCCTTGGGTCATTTCCCAGTATTCAGTCCTTTGAGAACAACTTCTATTATGGCCATCCACGCAACCAGTTTTGGAAGATCATGGAAGCAGTGACCGGTTATCCCATCAATAACCGTGACCAGAAGATATGGCTGCTGAAAGAGGCGAAAGTCGGCCTTTGGGATATGGTCGCTTCCTGTCAAAGGGACAACTCATCGGACAGCTGTCTTGAAGAGGTAAAGCCCAATGATATAGAAGCACTGCTGGAAAAGTTCCCGAAGATCAAAAAGGTCTGTTTTACGGGGAAGAAAGCCGAGACACTTTTCAGGAAATACTTTTCACATTTATCCGTAGAGACCTGCTATCTCCCTTCGCCTTCACCGGCGTATCAAGCGATGGATTTTGAGCAAAAAGTACTACAGTATCGTGAAAAACTTGGCTGTGAAGAAGGAGTATAGGTGGCGATATGGGCGATAGGCGATCTGCAGGGGTGTTACAGCGCTTTTAGAAGATTGCTTGATGAGATCGGGTTTGACCTTGCCGATGACACGTTATGGCTGGTAGGCGATCTGGTCAACAGGGGCGAAGACTCTCTGGCGATGCTTGAATATATCTACAGTATCCGTGATAGTGTTGAAGTAGTACTGGGCAATCATGATATTTCGCTGATCGCCGCCTACTATGGGGTAAAGAAGAGCAACCGTTTTATCGATCCGATTCTTGAATCGCCGCATGCCGAAACCTATATTCACTGGCTGCGACATCAGCGCTTTTTGCATATTGACTATCAGCTGGGCTACTGTATGGCGCATGCAGGGATCTCTCCGGAGTTTGATCTGGGGATGGCGATACGCTACGCCAAGCAGATCGAAGAGAGGCTGCAAGCCGATGAGAATAAAGTGAAAGTATGGCTGGAGAAGATGTTTCACCATACCTGTGACCGTTTTGACCGTAGAGCGAGTATCGATGATATTGAACGCTATATTCTGAGTACCTTTACACAGATGCGTTTTTGCTACAGGGACCACAGGCTTGACTTCGACCAAAAAGGTCCGCCGACAGATAAAAAGCTTGAGGAGAAAGGTATGAAGCCCTGGTTTCATGTGGTTGACAGAAAACCGGTGGACCTGAAGATCGTCTTTGGCCACTGGTCGGCACTGGGCTATTACCAGGATGAGCATGTCCTTGCCCTCGATACGGGATGCGTATGGAACGGTAGGCTTACTGCGGCAAAGCTGGATAGCTATACCCCTGAAATCATCTCGGTCCCCTGTCCCCGCAAAGAAGCACTAGAGGATCTCATTTTTTAAAGTACATTCATACTCAGCACGTTTTACTGCAATAACTTGTTTTGGATCGTTTGCAACTCCATTTTATCCAGGTACGCTTCAAGCATACTCTCCTCTTTCAGATCTTTACCGGTGAGCTTGATCATGATCTGTCCGGCCATGAGCAGAGTGATCTCTGTGGTATCCCCATTTTTTTGCTTGATCCCTTTCAGTTTTTTATAGCGGTAGGGTTCGCCACCTTCTGCACCTGAAAACATAGGGTTGTTGACCATCATCGCAACCGTTGCGATCATAGGTGAATTGGCAATGATCTGTATCTCTATATGCTCATCTCCGCGCGTATACTCTGCTGTGGTCATCGAACCCCCGCCGAACATATTCATCGCGGCCTGTCCGCTCTCATCGCCTACCTTCTTTTCCCATCCGTCCAAAGGATCAGGGAGAAGCTTCCTGTTTTCTTCCGCATCCAGTTTCTGGAGTGCAGCGGTAGCATATTTCAGCTCCTCTATGGCAAGCTTGTACTCTTTGTCTTCATAGGCTTTCAGTGCGGTCTGGATAGGGTCTGTTACATTGTCGGCGAGCAGGGGCGCAGCAAACAGTATAGGTGCTGCAAGGAGCAGGGTCGATAGGCTTTTTTTCATTTTTTATCCCTTTGGTATTTTTTTAAAAGGAAATGTTTCCCCCTTTTTTTAAATCATAACAGGATACGTGGGTTTTGTAAAGGTTTTGAACGATAATAAAAGGAAAAAAGTATTGGATGAAAGTAAAGGAAAAACCGACCGTTGGGAAACGGTCAGCGGACGATATGGCCGACGAATTTTGCCATATTGTCGAGGATCTTTCCCCCTCTTCTGAATCCCAGTCCGCAGGCCTCGTAGGCATAGAAGACCCCGGCCTGGTAACTGAATCCTTCTGCGTCTGTCGGAAGTTCCGTGTAGGCCTGGTAGAGCAGTTTATGGTTCTCATATTCGCTGGAGATCTTCTCTATTTCCATCCCGTTCTCATCGATGATCGTAACGCTGCCGCCTTCTCTTCCAAAGACAGGCTTGCTTACCTGTTTTTGCCCCATGAGCGGTTCAAAACTGCTTTCCAGAAGCAGCGGATGGTTGGGGTAGAGATCCCACAGGATCTTTAAAATTCCCTTGCTTTGGAAGAGCAGGGTGTAGGCCGGGTTGAAGATGATCGCTTTTTGGTTTTTGATGATATCGGTAAGGATCATCGCCAGGTCGGACTCCTCCAGTGCGATATTTTCCCAGGGGATCAGCTTGAACCAGAGTTCATAGTTCTCTCCATCAAAGAAAATTCCTTCCTCCTCACTGAACTCTATCTCATCGATGTAGGCAAACTCGGTAATATACCCCGCTTCAGAGGCGATATGCTGAAGGAGTCTGACGGTATTTTCTTCTTCCGCATTGCCGCGGATAGAGGTGAAGAGGAACTTCCACCCCTCGTAGTTCTCTTCAAAAGCCTCCACGCTCTCTTCCAGCGTAACAAGCCGCTGAAAATTCTCCACGAGTGCCTCATAGAGCCCATTAAACTGGCTCTCTTCGTCCATATCGTTTCGTTTAAGCATCGCCCATTGGATGATAGCAGTTTCGAAGAGTGCCGTAGGGGTGTCTGCATTGAATTCCAGCAGTTTGATCGGTTTCCCGTCGATCCCGCCTGCAAGATCAAAGCGCCCATAGAGGTGCCAGTGCACATCACTCTCCCAGGACTCTTTGATGATATCGACAAGGTTGAATGGTATCCCGATCTCATGAAAGAGGTTGTTGTCGATGACATGCTGGGCTGCTTCGATGAACATCTCATAAAGGGTATTGCCGGCCTCATAATATGCTTCAGCCTCCATCGGATCGATGACGACCAGCTCATCGGCGATATAGCTGCTCTCATCGCTGTCTGTATGCCATACAAAACCGAGTGATTCAAGGTAGGCTGTATCAAGCGGAGCGGTTTTCTGTAGTTTCATCTCTTATCCTCCGAAGCTGCTGCTTCTTGAACTGCCCTGTTTGTTCCCGAAAAAGCCGCTCTTTTTGGAGCCTGACGTTGTTGTAGCCGGTTTATTGAAGCTGTTTTGGCTTCTGGAAAAGGTTGAAGGGCTTTTGTAGCCTGCTTTACGGTTGTTCTGGAAGTTTTGATTGCCAAAGAGCTTGCTTCCGATCCATGATCCGATGATAGCTCCGGCAGCACTTGCCAGGATCGCTTCACCCAGTCCCATTCCTCCCTGTGCAGACATCTGCGGCTGGGTAAGGTTGGAAGTACCGTTGTCAATCTTTGCCTCTTCTTCCTTGAGAAGGGCATCCATCTCCTCTTTTGTCATTACCTTTTCTGTACCGTCCAGCTGTTTCAGTACAATACGCGTCTCTTCCGCCGGGAACTCGTCTTTTATCTTGTATTTCCCCGGTGCAGTCTCTTCAATGATGACAAACGCCCCTTTTGCCTTCTGCTGTTCCTGTGACTGTTGATCCCCTCCTCCGACACATCCGGTAAGGCCTGTAGAGAGTAACAATCCCAGACCTGTGGCGGAGGCGACAGTTGAGAATTGTTTTAGATATTTCATGGTTTTTATTCCTCTAAAATTAATATAAAGGAATCATAACAAAAAAGTGTAAATAGTAGGGTAAATAAGAGGTATAAAGAGAGGGGGAAGCCCTTCTTTATACGAAATAAAGGAGAAAAATGGAGGATCAATCCATCTGTTTTCTTAGAAAGGTAGGCACATCAAGAATATCTTCATTGTCATTGTATCCACCTACAACCATTTTGGAGCGAAGATTATTGAGATTGCCTGCTGTGGTTGTACCGCTGAGCAGTGTTTCCTGTTTCTTTACCGAAGGCTCCGCAACGGCATTGGGATCTTCAAAACCGGTAGCAACGATAGTGATTTTCACTTCGTCAGGCGCCATATTGGTATTGGTTGTCGTACCAAAGATGACAGAAGCATCTTCATCGGCACTCTCTTCGATGATATTCATCGCTTCACCGATCTCCATGATAGGATATTCAGGGTGGATATCAAAGTGCACAAGTACACCCATTGCACCGTCAATCGAGATATTGTCAAGAAGAGGAGACTCAATGGCTGCTTTTGCTGCATCATAGGCAGCATTTTTACCAGATGCGTATCCTGCACCCATCAGTGCAAGACCTCTGTGGCTCATCACTGTTTTGACATCGGCAAAGTCAAGGTTGATATCGTTCTCACCGTGGGAAAGAATCACTTTGGAGATGCCGCCTACTGCCTGAGCCAGAATATCATCAACCATTCTGAAACTCTCTTTGATGCCGAGGTTCTTCTCTACAATGGAAAGAAGCTTTTCATTTGGCACAACAATGATAGAGTCACTCTCCCTTTTCAGCTCTTCGAGGCCGTCTTTTGCCAGTTTTGCTCTCTTGCGTCCCTCAAATTTGAAAGGGCTGGTGACCACAGAGACAGTCAATGCGCCCACCTCTTTTGCAGCCTGGGCAATGATAGGGGCAGCACCGGTACCTGTCCCTCCGCCCAGACCGGCAGAGATAAATACAATATCTGCACCAGAAAGCATTGATTTGATATCTTCAAAACTCTCCAGTGCTGCTTCTCTGCCTTTTTCAGGTACCATTCCCGCACCCAGTCCTCTGGTCGCATTGATACCAAGCTGCATTTTGTAGGGGGCAACTGAGCTCTCAAGTGCCTGCTGGTCTGTATTGGCTACGATGAGATCGATACTGTGTATCCCCTCATTGATCATGTGGTTGATCATATTCCCACCGCCGCCGCCGACACCGATCGCTTTGATTTTTGCACCGGTTGTACTTGATTTTGCCTCTGTGATCTCTATCTCAAAATCTTCCATTTTTTCCTCCTTTATATGATGTGGATCTCTTACTAGAAAAGTTGTTTTGCCCAGTTGACAAATTTCTTGATCGGATGATGATTCCCCTTGCCGATATCGGGTAGATCGTCAAAGATAATATTCTCTTCTTTTTGTGTCTTTCTGTCTGTTTCCGGTTTTATCTGAAGTGCACTGTGCTCTTCTCTCTCTCTGTTTTCGCTGCTTTGTGCGATCCTGATATCCCCGAGATCCTCTTTCCTGACAGTTTTTGAATGCAGCAACTGCTGGTTAAAGTTGATCTCATATTCGGTATGTCCTCCGGCGCTATAAAGTACCAATCCTACCGCGCTTGAGAATTCCGGACTTTTCAGCTCTTCAAAAAGTCCATCAATTTTTTCTTCATTCGGATATCCTATGCGTACAGGCATCGTTGGGAAGACGGATTGGGCCAACTCCCTCATGCCCTTGAGCTTCGTCATACCACCGGTGAGTATGATACCCGCACCGATCTGCTCTCTAAGCGCACTTTTGTCGAGTGATTTTGCCAAAAGCATCAAGGTCTCTTCGACCCTGGCAAATATAACCGAATGGACAATATCAAGGGAAACACCGTTTCGGCTATCCTCATCACCGATAATCGGAAGTTCGATGATCTCATTGCTGGTTTCGCTCAGGTTACCGTGACGTATTTTGACATTTTCCGCAACCTGCAGAGGAGTATGTAGGGCCATGGAGAGATCGTTGGTAATATGATTGGATCCGACACCGAGGAAATCATTGTACCTGATAGAGTTGCCGGTATGAATCACGAGATTGCTGGTCTGCCCGCCGAGGTCGATCACTGCTACCCCGAGTTCTTTGTCATCCTCGTCCATCGTAGCGATTGCCGAGGCATAACCATTGAGTACGATACCTTCTATCTCTACACCTGCTGAACGTACAGCCTTGGTAAGATTGGAGAGATTTGACTTTTGGGTCATAATGATATTGACATCTACTTCGAGCCTGCTTGCATTCATCCCGTAGGGATCTTCGATAAAGTCCTGGTCATCTACCTTGAAGTTGTAGGGGAGTACATGTACGATATCAAACTCATTGGGGATATTAGCATTATAGAGTGCAGTTTTCATTACCCGTTCAAGTTCTTTGATAGAGATGTCTTTATGGGGGATGTTGACAACTCCGGTGGAGTTCAGACTCTTTGCATAGGCATTTGAGATAGAGACAACCGCAGAAGAGATATTGCTGCCTGCGATGCGTTTTGCATCGTTGAGCGCTTTTTTGATCGACTTGGATGCAAGCTCGATATTGGTAATGGCACCTTTTTTAACTCCCTGGGATCTTGTGATGCCATGACCCTGGACCTGGACTCTCCCGTCTTTGATTTCAGCTATGATCGCACATATGTTGATGGAACCGATATCGATAGCTAAAATTGTCTTGTTCAATTTGTAAGTCCTTGTACATAAACTTCAACGGGATATTTTTTGTCAAGCATTTGGAGGAAATTATTTTCAAAGATACCTTTTTTTAATTGCTCGGCTGTCTGCCTGATCGATGCTGTCCGATTCCCGTCAGCCGGCATCACTTTTTGCTCTAGTATCTTATAAATGACAACTTTATCCACTACACTAATCATACCTTTTTCTTCAGTCGATGTAAAGAGTTTTTGGGTAAATTGTAAACTTTCATTGAAATTTAACGGTGCAAGATTTACATTTTGATTCAGTGTCAGGAACTCCGAAATTGTCGTATTTGCTTCGTCAAAGTTCCGGAGGGTTTTTTCGGCCAGTGTCCGGAGACCCTCTTGCTGCATTTTTGCCCTGTAGATCGCTCTCGTTTCTGTTTCTGCCTCTTCAAATGTTTTGACCCTCGGTTCAATCACCTCTTCGATCTTGACAGTGGCATAACGGTCATTTGCGACCTTTGGTTTCAGGATATCCCCGGCACTTTTTTGTCGGATCTCCTCCCATATCTCAGCAGTGAGTTTTGCATCATTGACAGGAAGTGTCAATGTCTCGTTACTTGACAATTCGCCTTTTTTAAATGCGATATAGGCCCTTTGTGCATCTTTTTTACTCTTTTTGAGTTTCAGATCATTGGTGAGAGCTGCTTTTGCTTCTTCAAAGGTAAGCTGCTTTCCCTCGCTGTCGGTGTAATTAAAACTTTTTTCGGCAAAGAATTTTTGAAGTTCCTCTTCTGTTGCTTCAGCCCCTGCACTTTCTGTCCAGAGGATAGAGAGTCTGTACGCTCTTGGGGTCATGAAGTTCTCTTTATGCTCCTCCCAGTAGGTACGAAGTTCCTCCTCCTTGAGCTCCACTTCGATATCAGCGGGTGCAAGCACTTTGTATGCGATTTTGTCTGCGACATTGATCGCGGAAGAGACTATCTTCTCTTCAAATGGGAGTGCCTTAACCGTGAGAAGGTTGAGTGTTTTTGCAATGGTAAGTTCCTCTCTCAGGGTCGTTTCGAATGTCTTTGCCGTTATTCTGCGGTTTTTCAGATAACTGTTATAGATCTCTTTGCTGAATTGTCCGTTCTTCTGAAACGCTCTAATCTCTTTGAGTGCATCGGCTACCTCTTCATCCGAAACGATGATGCCGTTCTCTTTGGCAAAATTGAGTATTTTTGTCTGTACTGCTATGATGGAAAAAGCCTGTTGCACCAGCCCCAGCTCTTTTGCTTTTGCCTCATCCAGCTGTCCCTGCATTCTCTGGTTGTAATCCTGATAGATATCGCTGTAGAGCATATTGAGTCTGCTTTGTGGAATCTCGATCTCTCCTACCTTCGCTATATTGCCGGCTTTTGATCCGAAACTGTAGCTTCCCCATCCTACGAAACCTGCACCTATGAACGCGATGGTGGCTACCCAGATCGTCCATACAAGATATTTATTGTGCCTTTGCATCCAACTAATCATACTTTATCTGCCTTCAATTGAAAAATTTGTACAATATTCTATCCAATAATAAATTAAAAGGGCAGCGTGAAGGATCAAGATGGTATCTAAAAACAACGAAATGATGCGCAGGGACCTGGAAGTGATCTGGCACCCCTGTACACAGATGAAAGATCACGAGACTTTGCCTCTCATCCCTATCAAATCCGGGAAAGGGGTCTACCTCTATGATTTTGAAGGGAACAGCTATATCGATGCAGTGAGTTCGTGGTGGGTCAACCTCTTCGGCCATGCCAATCCCCATATCAACGAAAAGATCAAAGCACAGCTTGAAATGCTTGAGCATGTGCTTCTGGCAGGATTTACCCACGAGCCGGCTATCGAGCTGGCGCATAAACTTGCGGATATCACCCCCGACGGCCTAAACAGAGTGTTTTATGTGGACAACGGTTCGAGCGCTGTGGAAGCAGCCCTCAAGATGAGCTACCACTTCCATCTGAACATGGGGAAGAGAAAAGCGGTTTTTCTCTCGCTGACAAACTCCTATCACGGTGAGACCATCGGTGCATTGAGCGTAGGGGATGTTGCGCTTTACAAGGAGACTTATGAACCGCTGTTGATAGCCAACAGGCAGGTACGGGTACCTGCGGATCAGAGCCGGGAGGCTGCTGAAGATGCTCTCGCCGAACTTGAAGAGGTACTGCATCAACACGCCGATGAAATCGCTGCGCTGATCCTGGAGCCGCTGGTGCAGGGGGCAGGGAATATGCATATGTATCATCCCGCCTATCTTGCCGGTGCAAGGCAACTCACCCGGAAATACGGTGTGCACCTGATCGCTGACGAGATCATGACAGGATTTGGGAGGACAGGGAAAATGTTTGCCTGTGAACATGCGGATATCTCTCCCGACTTTATGACACTCTCCAAAGGGCTGACCGGAGGATATCTGCCGCTCTCTGTGGTGATGACAACGGACGAGATCTACAGTGCTTTTTATTGCGACTATAGTGAATATAAAGCTTTTCTGCACTCTCACTCCTACACGGGGAATCCGCTTGCCTGTTCGGCTGCGCTTGCAACACTGGAACTTTTTGAACAAGAAGATGTGCTTGGCAGCAATAGAGAAAAAAGCCGATATATATGGGAAAGGGCCGAAAAGATCGCTGCGCTTTCAAATGTGAAAGAGATAAGACAACAGGGGATGATCACCGCGATTGAGCTGCAGGGGTACAGTGCCCAAGAACGTGTGGGTATCAGTGTCTACCGGTATGCTTTGAACCGGGGGGTGCTGCTCAGGCCTCTGGGGCATGTGGTCTATTTTATGCCGCCCTATACGATCTCCTATGAGGAGATCGACAAAATGGTCGATGTGGCATATGAAGGGATAGACACAGTAAAGAAGGAGGGCTAGAAAGAGAAGAGGCCTCCTTTATTTAAGCGTTCAAAGTGCATCCGGGCCCGTTTGATTCCAAAATGCATTGCTTTTTGATAGAGCGCTTTTGCTTTTTTCTTGTTTTTAGCGATTCCTATTCCGTGTTCGTAAAACTGTGCAAGATCACAGATCGCTTCAGGATATTCCTTCTCTGCAAGATATGTGATACGTTTGAAAGCTTCGGAGATATTTCTCTCCAGAAACCTTCCTTTAAAAAACTCTCTGGCAAGGGCCAGTTGGCCGAATTCATCCTCTGTGAGGCCTGATAGAAGCAGAAGTTCTGCTGCTTCAGTACGCAGAGAGGGAGAATCCTCTTCAGCCAGTTCGAGCGCTTTCACGACCACTTTTTCCACGTCACTTTTTGTATAGCCGCTTTCATCCCTGATCTGCGCTATCCACTGTTTTACGGACTCAAAGGGCTGGGTACTTCCGGCAAACAGAGGGTATTTTTTTGAGAGTTCATGAAACTGCTGCTCGATGGAGAAGATAGGGCGATAGCGGGTATCGTCTTCTGGTGTGCCGGTCGTTGTCTCTGTTTTTTCAAAAGCACTTTCTGTTTCTGTTTGATGGAGATGTTCTTCTTCTGCAGTGGTCTCTTCTGTGAGTGTGTCCGAGGGGTGTTCCGCCGGCATCGTCCGGCGATTCTCTTCTTTTAGCAGATCTTCTTTGCCCTCATCGGTTTTTTGCAGAGGTACTTCTGCCGGCGGTTTGTCTGTGTCCAGAAGAAGATTATCCTCGCAGGTGCTATGCATATCCCTTTTTCTTGGCTCCCTCTCATCTATCTCAAGCAGACTGTCCAGGTCCGGTTCTGAGTGTTTTTTGGAGGATGGAGTGTTGTTTTGCCGGTATTGGTCGATATCTGCGATCTCTTTCTTCTTTTTCCCGCTCTGATCTGTGACGAAGAGATCAAACTGCTTGATAAGGTCCAGTTCCTTTTTGCTATAGGCTTGTTTTGTCTCTTCTCCCGGGATGCGCTGATGCACCTCCTGTACGGGGTTGTCGATATACTCCTGTATCATGATCTGGGCCTGGGCATAGCTCTCAGACTCCAGGGCATCAATGATTTTTCGGATTCGAGGGTCTGCCCTGAGCAGCCTTAGTTTGGAAATTTGCAGCTGAATCGTTTCAATATCCGTGATAGATATCGCCAGGTTGATGATGCTTAGTCTTTTTTGGGTTTGATTCATTTTTCTTATCCGCTTTATGGTTTGTGGCAGAGTTAGAGTATAGCAGAAGTAAGTTTATATTTATGTGTATCTTTTCTCTGAGAGCTTCTGAGAAGAACCAGCAGAGATGCCTTTCTCCGCAGAGCAGCGGCTCAATGGACTACAGAGGAGCCCTTTTACAGGTTTGCACCGAGTGCCAGAAGCCTGCACGAGTTTTCAAGAACAGCGACTTTTTTTGCCATCTCTATGATATCTCTGTCATAAGAGATCACGCCAAACCCTTTGATCAGGATCAGGTGGCTTTCATTATGCTGAAAAAATTTCGGGATCTCATACTGTGCCCTCTCCATCCAGTCATCGATGTTTTTAGGGTCATAGATGGTGATATCGCCCAGAACTTTTTTCCCATGGTAGTCCTGCGGGGACACCTTGCCGTGCTTAAGGGAATAGGCGGTTGCATAGGGCGGCATGGTAAAAGAGATATATTTGGCATTGGGGATCACTTCATAGATATGTTCGTGGATATATACATCCTGGCTTGCTTCAGACCATCTGTAGTCTCTTTGGGTGTAGTCCAGTTTGACCATACAGTTTTCCGTGACTTCGTTCAGGATCGTATCTTTGCGGTTGATCATAAACTGGTTGATCGAAATGCGTGCCGAGATCGAACCGTGGTAAACACTGAAGAAGTTTTTATTGAACATTGAGAGTGAAACGCGTTTGATCTCTTCGATAAAGTGTTTATCTACCACGGACAGCCTTTGTTAGGAATATTTTGTTATTATATCATTGATATTTTAAGGGCATGGACAAGTGCCTGTTATTTTATAAAGGTGTATTGTGCAGACCCCCCATATTCCCGTTTTGCTTGAAGAGGTCCTGGAAAGTTTCAAAGAGATCAAGGAAGGGTATTTCGTCGATTGTACCCTGGGGTATGCCGGACACAGTTCCGAGATGCTCAAGCGCTATGGGCACATCAGGCACATAGGCATCGATAGGGATGAAGAGGCATTGGTATTTTCACAAAAACGGTTGGAGCCGTTTGGTGAAAGAAGCACCCTTTATAAAGGAACCTTTGCGAAAGTGTTTCCTGCACTGACGGAAAGCCCCATCATGGGAGTCCTGGCGGATTTCGGTGTCTCTTCCCTGCAGCTTGACAAGATGGAGCGGGGATTCAGTTTCAACTCGGAAACACTTGATATGCGTATGGATGCTACCGCGCCGCTGAGTGCCTACGAGGTAGTCAATGCGTATCCCAAAGAGAAGCTGGAGTATCTCTTCGATATGTATGGCGAGATCAAGCCTTATAAGAAGTTGGCAGCCGCAATAGTGGATGCGCGGAGCCGGGCACCGATCAACTCGGCCAAAGAACTTGCCCGGATTGCTGTAGATGTGCTGGGAAGCCACGGCAAGATTCATCCGGCAACCCTGATGTTCCAGGCGATACGTATCGAGGTCAATAATGAGCTCGGAGAGATCGAGGGGCTGTTGGATGCACTGGAGGAGAAGCACTATAAAGATGAGATCGTTTCACTGATTACGTTCCATTCGCTTGAGGACAGGTTGGTAAAGAACCGGTTTAAAAAGTGGAGCACCTCCTGTATCTGTGATCCCCAGGCGATGCGGTGTACCTGCGGCAATGACTACGCACTAGGCAAACCGATCCGGCGAAAACCGGTCACCGCGGGGAAAGAAGAGCTGAAAAAGAACCCTCGCAGCCGCTCGGCAAAACTGAGAAGTTTCAGATTTACAAAGAGCAGTTGATGGCAGTCAAACGAAAAAGCAAAGAACCCAATGGGATCACCTTTAAAATGTTTATGATTATTATGATCTCCATGGCAATTGTACTGATACTCAGCCTGATCAAGATCTATATGAGCAATCAGATCTATTATGAGAGCAGGGAGGTGAACCGCCTTCAGCAGCATGTCTCCGTACTGGAAGTGGAGAAGCAGCTGCTGGAACAGAAAGTGGAGGCACTGAAGTTCAAAAACAGGGTGACAGATACGATCTTTGTGATCAAAGAGGGGGAATAGCATGATACGCTCCTTTGTCACTTTTGCGATTGACAGACCTATCATCAATCATATCCTGCTGCTCTTTCTGCTCCTTTTGTCTATCTTTTCCTACCAAAATATCCCCAAAGAGATCTTCCCTCCTGCAGAGCTTGACCAGATCAGTATTACCGGCGGTTATCCGGGTGCCAGTGCGGATGTGCTTGATAAAATGGCGGTAAAAAATATCGAAGATGAACTGGGGAGCATCTCCGAGATCGACAATATCGAAACGATCATCCAGAACGGACTTTTCTTTATCAAGGCTGATATCAAAACGGGCAGCGACAACCAGCTGGTCCTCAGTGATGTCAAAGATGTGGTTGCGACTATCAGGCGTGATCTTCCCTCCGATATGGATGAACCAATCGCCAAGATCGCGATACAGGAGTTTCCGCTGCTTCTTGTGGCCGTCTCCGGTGATCTCCCCACCAAAACGCTTTTGACGATCGCCGATAATCTCAAGAGCAGGTTGAGTACCTATAAGGAGCTGAGCGGCATTGCGATACGCGGCGATGCGGATGACGAGGTGCTTGTTCATATCGACGAGAAGAAACTGATCGCTTACGGTTTATCCAAAGAGTCGGTTTTCCGTGCGATCGGAACACTTAGCTCCATTTTCCCTATCGGGACCATTGAGCAGAAGGGAAGCCACCTCTATATCTCTACAATCAACGGGGAAAAAAGTGCCAAGGCGCTGGAAGAGACGCTGATCACGGTAGGAGGCAAGCGTATACGGGTGGGGGATATTGCCCGTGTGAGCTTCGGTCTGAGCGACAGCAGCGAGATATCGCATTTTAACGGTGTGCGCAATATCTCGCTCAATATCAACAAGACCAAAGAGGGGAACGCGATCACCCTGAGCAGGGAGATCAAGGCGATGCTGGCAGAGATGGAGAAAGTGTATGAGGGGGTGACCCTGGAGGCCTATACGGATACTTCTATCTGGATCAAGAACCGTCTCAATCTTGTCTCTTCAAATATCCTCTTTGGACTAATCCTGGTCTTTCTGGCGCTCTTTATGAGTGTCAACTACAAGATCGCTGCGGTGGTGGCGATCGGTATCCCGGCCAGCTTTATGATCACGCTTATCGGGGCTGACCAGATCGGCTATAGTCTCAATATGCTGACACTGCTTGGGGCGCTGATCGCATTGGGGATGCTGGTGGATGAGGCGATTGTTGTGGCAGAAAATATCTACAGGCATATGGAGATGGGAAAATCTCCAAGGCAGGCAGCAATAGACGGCTCAGTGGAGATGTTTCCCGCAGTGCTGACTGCTACGTTGACGACGGTTTTTGCCTTCCTGCCTCTGTTGATACTGAGTGGAGAGATGGGAATGTTTATGAAGGTGTTGCCTGTGATGATCTCTATTCTGCTGATCAGTTCGCTTTTTGAAGCCTTCTATTTCCTCCCGCTTCACTCCAAAGAACTCTTCACAAGAAGTGATGCGGATCAGGCACATACCAAAAATGACTTTTGGGTACGTATGGACCGTATCTACGAGCGGATATTGGGCAGACTGTTGGTGCAGAAGAAACGCTCCTTGGCCCTTCTGGTCGGCGGGATATTGCTTGCTACAGTCGGGATGATGAGTATCACCAGGTTCCAGCTCTTCCCGGAGTTTGATTCTACACAGATCTATCTGAACGGTAAAGTAGATGTCAACTATCAGCTTGAAGATACGGAAGAGGTTGTCACACAGATAGAGAAGCAGTTGATGGACTATTTGGGTAAAGACGAGGTCTCCTCTATCACCTCGGTGGTCGGACTGTTTGTCAACTCTGACCAGACCTTTGAAACCGGGGACAATCTCTTCCATATCTTTATCAACCTGCATGAGAAAGCACCGGAAAACCTCTTCGATACCTATCTTAATCCGATCTTTTCACTGGAGTATGACGGCAGCGATATGATCAGGCCAAGAAAGGCGCAGGAGATCGCGCTGGCAACCCAAAACGATGTGATAGAGGGGCTCAGGGAGCTGAAAGCGCCAAACGGTGAAGCACTTTTCAGTCAGATCAACCTTTTTGTCCCCCAGACGGGGATCGTGGGGCATGATATTGAAATAGGGCTGAGCAGTGCAGATGAGAAGAAAAAGTTTGATGCCCTGCAGAGGCTTAAAAGTGAACTTGCCGGGATAGAAGGGGTCTTTGATATCGCCGACAATGCCAAAGAGGGGGTCAAAGAGCTCAAGCTCCGCGTCAATGAGTACGGACAGATGCTGGGGATCACCGAAGCCTATGTCACCTCTGAACTGAAGGGGCTTTTCCTCAAGGGCGAGTATGGAAAAATGTTTGATGAGAGCGGACTGGTGCGTCTGCGTATCGAGGACCCCGACAAGGATAAGCGTCTGGAAATCGCTTCGGTCACCCTGACGACGCCAGACGGGCTGAGTGTGGTCAGGCTGGATGAAGTGTGCGATTTTACCTATAAGAGGAGCTTTGTCAAGATATTTAAAGAGGACGGACAAAGAGTCAGCAGTGTGACTGCCAGAGTGGACAGCAACAAGGTGCTGGCAACAGAAGTGATGGAGAAGATCAGGCCTCTGCTCGGTACGTTTGAGAATGAGGGGCTAAAGGTCATTATCAAGGGCGAAGAGAAAGAGAATGCGCAGATGAAAAGAGAGATGACCCAGGCTGCACTGATTGCAGTATTTCTTATCTTTATCTCGCTGGTGTGGATGTTCAACTCGCTGGTACTCCCGCTCATTATCGTCTCAACGATACCGCTCTCTATTGTAGGGGCGCTGATAGGCACCTATGTGATGGGGATCAACCTGACGATGCCTGGCGTGATGGGGCTGATCGGGCTTGCCGGTGTCGTGGTCAACGACGGTCTTATCATGCTGAGCTTTATCAAGGGAAGCAAAGATGATGCCAAGCTGATGGAGAAGGCAGGGCAGAGGCTCAGACCGATCCTGCTTACCTCCGTCACTACGGTCCTGGGGCTCTTTACGATGATCTTTTTTGCCAGCGGACAGGCACTGATCCTTCAGCCGATGGCGATCTCGCTCGGCTTTGGTATCGCCTGGGCAACGGTATTGAACCTTTACTATGTGCCGCTGGTCTATGCGGTGATTTATAAAGTGAAAAGAGACAGTTAAAAGATTTTGGTTATAATATCTTTTTTTAAGAGAACCGGAAGAGTACTATAGAGAAACGATAAGGAATGAAATATGAATATTTTTGATGATGATGATGCATTTGTGGGAACACCGAAATCCAACTATTTTTCTATTGCAAGAACAGCAAACCAGAACATCGTTGAGATGGAAGTAGAGAAGATGTTCAGACGTCTGGCGGTTGCTGAAAAAATGCTGGAAGAAAAAGGGCTGGAAGATGAGTATGAGAGGATGATCAAGCAAACCGTGATTGATACGGATATAGACAATGGTGTGAACAGTATCTTCATCGAGCTTGTGGGTAACATCGTTACGCAGTGTGAATAAGGATAGAGATCAGTGTTAAGTGCAGTAGAGAGAAAGATAGGGCAGTTCATTGCTGAACTGGGAGACAAAGAAGTAAGTGTACTCTATACAAAGCTTCCGGCAGGAAAAAGGCTGAGAGCGAAGCTCATTCTGAAGATCGCAGGCAGTAATCTGGCAGCGGTCAAAACCGCAGCAGTGGTGGAGATGATCCATGCAGCCAGCCTGCTGCATGACGATGTGATCGATGATGCCTATACCCGCCGGAGCAAACCCTCTCTCAATGCACTCTACGGCAACAAGACAGCGATCATGCTGGGGGATATCCTTTACTCCAAAGGTTTTCTAGAGTTAAACAATATCAGCACGGAAATCGCCAAGATCGTTTCCAATGCCGTTGTGCAGCTGAGCCTCGGTGAGCTGGGGGATGTTTCACTCTCCAAAACTTTTAATGTCGACAGAGAGAGATATCTTAGGATGATCTACCAAAAGACGGCATCGCTGATCGAAGCGAGTGCGGGTGCTGCTGCGGTACTGGCAGGCAAGCCAAAAGAGGCTTATCTGACCTACGGACGCAATCTGGGTATGGCGTTTCAGATGATCGATGATATCCTTGATATCACACAGGATGCCCAGACGCTCGGCAAGCCGGCACTGCATGACTTTGCAGAAGGGAAGACGACACTCCCCTATATCTATCTCTATGAAGCGCTAGACAGCGCGGAGAAAGCGGAGCTTCAAGGCTTGCATGCCAAAGTGCTGAAACCCGAAGAGGCGCTCTGGATACAGACGAAAATGAAAGAGCATCAGATCATTGAACAGTCTTATCTGGAGGCAAGAGCGTTGATCGAAGAGGCAATTGCATTGATGTCTGTCCAGGGTGAGGATGCATTGGCAGGTATTGCCCAAGAGATGATAGAAAGAGAGTTTTAATGTACTATCAGGTGGTGAGTTTTTCACACAAAAACTGTGATCAGGCTTTCAGGGAGAAGTTGGCATTTGCGAATGAGGAAGAGAAAAAGCAGATGCTTGACCAGCTGGTTTCATTTGACTATATCAGTGAAGCGTTTATTATCTCTACCTGCAACCGTGTGGAGATCATCATGGCAAGCAGTGATAACTTTTCAAGCTATCACACCGTATTGGGGCTGATGAGCCAAAAGAGCGGCCAGAACTTTTATGACATCAAAAATGTGGCGAAAACCTATGATGATGAAGAGGCGATCAGCCATATCTTCAGCGTGGTCTCTTCGCTTGACTCGCTGGTGATCGGCGAATCACAGATCACCGGCCAGGTGAAAGAGGCATTCCGGCTCTCCCTGGAGCATGGTACGGCAGGCGAGAAGCTCAACCGTGTTATCTCCTATGCACTTAAATGTGCGGCGGAGGTGCGTAATGCGACCAATATCTCGCAAAACCCTATCTCTATCGCTTCGGTGGCAGTCGCCCAGGCACACAAACTTCTTGGCGAGCATATCCAGGGGATGACCGGAGTGGTCGTGGGTGCCGGCGAGATGGGAATACTTGCGGCGAAGCATCTCCTCAGGGTGGGGTGCGATGTTGTCTTCATCGGACGTGACCTGGAAAAGGTACAGAAGGTAGCCAACTCGTTGGGAGAGAATGTGAAAGCTGATACGATGGATAAGCTTCCAAAGTATATCAACCGCTATAAACTGCTTTTTTCGGCAACCTCCTCGCCTGAACCTGTCATCACCAATAAGCTGATCGAAAACAGAACGATTCCAAGAATCTGGTTTGATATGGCGATTCCGCGTGATATCGAAGATATGGATCTGGAGAGGCTTAAACTCTTCCGTATCGACGACCTGCGCGAGATCTCCAAGAGCAACCATTCCATGAGGGAAGAGAAAGCTCTGGAGGCTGCTGCCATCGTCGACCGCTATAAAGAGGAGTTTTATACCTGGCTGAGGGCGCTTTCGATCGAACCGGTGATCAAAGAGATGAGGTCACAGGTCTCTGCCGCGATAGAGAGAGAACTGGAGCGTGCGATCAAAAAAGGGTTTGTCCCCGCGGAGTACGAATCCAATATGCGAAAAATGGCAGAACAGATGTTCAACCGTTTTCTGCATGACCCTACCCAGAATCTCAGGCACTCTTCTGCGGACAAAACAAATGCCAACACCATAGAAGCGGTCAAAAAAATGTTTGATATAAAGATTGACAGCTGCAATCTGGTGCTATATAAAGATGATCATCATATAAAAGGATACGAATCGTGAGATTTACACAACTACTGATACCGACAACCAAAGAGACGCCAAATGATGCAACGCTGGCGAGTCATATCTATCTTATCCGGGGTGGATTTATCCAATCTGTCGGAGGAAGCGGACTTTACAATTTCCTGCCGCTTGGTAAAAAGGTACTTGACAAGGTACAAAAAGTAGTAAAAGAGGAGCTTGACCGCGCAGGATGTCAGGAGGTCAGCCTTTCATTTGTGACGCCTGCATCCTTATGGCAGGAGAGCGGGCGTTTTGAGAAGTACGGTAAAGAGCTTCTGCGCTTCAAAGACCGCAAAGAGAACGACTTTATACTGGGCCCGACACATGAAGAGATGATGGTAAACCTTGTACGTCAGACGGTAAAAAGCTACAAACAGCTTCCGCTGAATCTCTACCAGATCAACCTCAAGTTCCGCGATGAGATCCGGCCTAGATTTGGTCTGATGCGCGGACGTGAGTTCCTGATGAAGGATGGGTACAGTTTCCATATCTCCGAAGAGGATATGAAGCGTGAATTTGATCTGATGGAAGAGACCTACAAAAAGATATTTACACGCCTGGGCCTTGAGTTCAGAGTGGTTGAAGCAGACAGCGGTGCGATAGGCGGAAGCGGTTCCAAAGAGTTTATGGTACTCGCTGACAGCGGTGAAGATACGATCGTCGTATGCGATAAGTGCGAGTACGGGGCCAATATCGAAGCGGCAGTGCGACAGCCGGGACAATGTGAAGTGGCAGCACCCGAGGCAACATTTGCAAAATTCCATACGCCGGGGATCAAAACGATCGAAGCACTGAGCGCATTTTTCAGGGTTGACCCCTACTATCTGGTGAAAACCGTAGCCAAAAGAGCACTCTATGATGAGGGCAAGAGCAGGATCGTCCTCTTTGCACTGCGCGGATCGGATGAACTCCAGGAGGTCAAAGCCTGCAATGCGGTGAATGCGAACGATCTTGTCGATGTCTCCGAAGAGGAGCTGGCTGAAGCCGGTTTGGTAGCCGGATTTATGGGGCCGACCGTTCTGCCCGAAGGGATCACTGTCGTCTATGACAATGAGCTCAAAAATGCTTCCTCGATGATCTGCGGGGCCAATGAGAAGGACTATCACCTTGTGGGGAACAGCTTTGTGGGAATCGAAGCGCACTTTGATGACCTTGTCGCGGTACAGGAGGGTGACCGATGTGCATGTTGCGGCGGTGCATTGCGCTATACTAAAGGAATCGAAGCGGGTCATATCTTCCAGCTGGGAACCCGCTACTCCGAACCGCTTGGATGCGACTTCCTCGATGAGAACGGAAAGTCTGTACCGATGGTAATGGGTACTTACGGTATCGGTGTGAGCCGTCTGCTTGCGGCGATCATCGAGCAGAACCATGACGAGAACGGGTGTATCTGGACGAAAGAGTCCGCTCCGTTTGAGCTCTATATCCTTGTATCAAACATCAAAGACGAGGAGCAGCTGGCATTGGGTGAAAAGCTCTATGCCGCTATGAAAGCCAAGGGTGTCGATGTGATCCTCGATGACCGTAAAGACCGTTTCGGTGCGAAGATGAAAGACTATGAGCTTCTGGGGATTCCCCATGCTGTGGTGATCGGGAAAAATCTTGCCGAAGGGAAGGTAGAGTTCGTCACACGCAGGGGGATGGTCAAAGAGCCAGTAGCGGTTGATGAGATCCTCTCTCTAGTTGAGGAGAGACTCTAGAGATGCCGATATTAGTCGCGATCCCGTTTCTTCTGCTGGAGCTTTACCTCTCTTTGAGTGTGGGGGAAAAGATCGGTTTTTTATGGTCGGCAATATGGATCGTGGTGACATTTATCATCGGGTTACAGCTCTTAAGGGTTTCTCCCTTTGCTATCATGGGCAATCTTGATGCCGTCAAACGGGGAAAACTGAGCCTGCAAGGTTTTCACAGTGTCAGTACAGCTTACTTTATCGGGGCTGTTTTGCTTATTATCCCCGGAGTATTGACGGATATTCTTGGCGTTTTTGCGTTACTTTATACACTTTATTTGCAATTTGTCGCTAAAATAACCCCTGAACAAACCAATTTCAAATCAGAAAAACAAGGAGAAGATAATGTCATTGATGTCGAAATTATTGACGAGCATACTGATCGCAACCCTCACGCTTAGCGCAGGAGAGAGTGCAAACGAAAAAGAACTTCTGAAATATGTGAAGAAGCATGTCGTCCTCAACCCCCAGGTGGAAGTGAAAGGGATCACGGTCATTGAAAAGACTTCTCATCCTGATATCCCCGATTGGAACATATACCTTACCACAATAGACCTGGTCTATCAGGGGAAAGAGATGAAGGCGCCTGAGACAATCTTTGTCAAAGACGGTCTGGCAGCAAGAAATCTGGTGAACCTGAAAAACGGAAAAGAGTACCGCAATGAGATCAAACCGACGGTTGCAGAGAAGTTTTATGATGATGCACACCTGATCTTCGGTAATAAAAATGCTGCCCATAAGGTACTGATCTTCTCCGATCCCCAGTGTCCTTTCTGTCAGGATGTAGTTCCCGATATTATGAAAGCAGCCGAAGAGCATCCTGAAACGTTTGCTGTCTACTATTATCATTTGCCGCTGTTGCGTATCCACCCCGTTTCAGATGTTCTGACGCGTGTGATGCATGTGGCACAGCATGAAGGGAAAATGGATATCCTGCCAAAAGTCTATGCGATGAAGATCGATCCGAGGGAGACCGATACGAAAAAAATCCTGGCAGAAGTGAAAAAGCAGACAGGATACAGCGTGACAGAAGCGCAGGTAGATGCGCAGGCAGTCAAGGATGCGATAAAAGCAGATGAAGATGCAGCCAGCGAGTTGATGGTCAGCGGTACGCCGACGATCTATGTCGATGGTAAGTGGGACAAGATGAGAAATAAATATAAAGAGTTTATCAAGTAATGGCAGAAAAATTAATTATCGCAACGAGAGCAAGCCAATTGGCACTTTGGCAAGCCTATCACATCAAAGAGAGAGTAGAAAAACATTTCTCGGGTGTGGAAGTGGAAATCAATAAGATCACCTCCAGAGGAGACAAGATACTTGACAGGCCTTTGGCGCTTGTAGGCGGGAAAGGGCATTTTACCAAAGAGCTCGAAGATGAGATGCTTGCGGGCCATGCACACCTGGCTGTCCATTCGCTCAAGGACGTACCGACCTATATCCCTGAGGGACTGGAGTTGGTTGCGATCACGGAACGGCAGGATCAAAGCGATGTGTTTCTCTCTCACCGGTATGAATCACTGGAGGCTCTTCCCCTTGGCGCGGTAGTGGGTACCACAAGTCTGAGACGCCGTATGCAGATACTGCAAAAACGTCCGGACCTGAAGATAAAAGACCTCAGAGGCAATGTCAATACGCGTTTGAGAAAGCTCGAAGAGGGGCAGTATGATGCGATTATTCTTGCCTATATCGGCCTCTACAGGCTGGATCTTCTCAAAGATATTCCCTATGTTGAGAAGCTGGACTTCATGATCCCCCCGATGGGGCAGGCCGCATTGGGTATCGAGATCGTGGAGAACAACGAGAGGGTGAGAGAGATTGCCCTTAGCCTGAATGATGAGAAGAGTTTTCTCTGCACAAAACTGGAGCGTGACTTTATCGCAAAGATCGGTGCAGGGTGTTCTGCTCCTGTAGCAGTTAATGCGATTATAGAGGGTGATAAGATGATGATCAGGGCAATGCTTGGGTATCCGGACGGAACAAACATATTGGAAGCTTCTCTGAGTACTCAGATCGAGTGTTGCGAAAATCTCGGAGAAGCACTTGCCCAGGCGATGATCGATGACGGTGCCATGGAGATACTCAGCAAGGCTGAAGCGCTGGCCTTTAAAGAAGAGATGCCTGAAAGGCTCTGATACTCTCCCCCTCTCTGCATCCTGGGCAAAGAGGATTTTATATGCCCCATCAAATAGATACACGGCACTTGTCATGGAATTTATGGGGGGATCTTCCTGTGGCTATAAGAATCACTGATATTTGGCGATTCTCGTTCTATAAAATTCATCCGGTTTTGCTATAATCTTTCCAATCATATAGAGTTGATGAGATTTATAGCAAGAAGGATGGATATGAAAGATGTGGTTGCATGGCTGAAAGAGCATGGAAATTTGAAGGTCATCGATGCGCCGCTTGATGTTGAACTGGAGATACCGCATGTGGCCTATATCGAAGTAAAAAAAGAGGACTCCCGTCCTTTGCTTTTTACGAACCCTGTCAACAAAGCCAAGGGCATTACCTATGATATGCCTGTATTGATGAATATCTTTGCCAACAAAGAGATCACAGAGAAGATTTTCGGCAAACATCCCGATGAAGTGGCAGAGGGGATTGAGGAGCTGCTGAAACTCAAACCGCCGAAGGGAGTGGTAGCAAAGCTGAAAATGCTTCCCAAGCTCTTCAGTCTGAAGAATGTTTTCCCCAAACGACTCAAAGGAAGGGGGGCGTGTCAGGAGGTGATCTACACGAAAGAGGAGGTCGATCTTGACAGCTTGCCCATACTGAAAACCTGGGAGGAGGATGGCGGTCCGTTCATTACGATGGGGCAGGTCTATACACAGAGCCTTGACGGGCAGATGCAGAACCTTGGCATGTACAGGCTGCAGCAGTACGACAAGCATAGGCTGGGGATGCACTGGCAGATCCATAAAGACGCTTCCCATTTTTTTGACCAGTATCAAAGGGCTGGAAAAAAAATGCCGGTGAGTGTTGCAGTCGGCGGTGACCCGCTCTATATCTGGTGCGGACAGGCACCGATGCCTCACGGTATGTTCGAGCTGCTGCTCTACGGATTTGTGCGCAACCAGAATGCAAGGGTGGTGAAGTCGATCACCAACGATATCTATATCCCGGAAGATGTCGATATCGTGATCGAAGGCTTTGTGGACCCGGAGAAGATGGAGATCGAGGGGCCGTTCGGTGACCATACGGGCTACTACACGCTCAAAGAACCTTTCCCCGTGTTGGAGGTGGAGACGATCACGATGAAGTCAAAGCCTGTCTTTGCCGCGACAGTGGTAGGGAAGCCCCCGCTTGAGGATAAGTATATGGGATGGGCTACCGAAAGGGTTTTCCTTCCGATACTCAAACCGATGGCGCCGGACCTGATCGATTACAATATGCCGGAAAACGGGGTGTTTCACAACCTGATTCTTGCCAAGATGAAAACACTCTACAAAGGGCATGCGCAGCAGTTTATGCATGCCTTCTGGGGAGTGGGGCAGATGAGTTTTGTCAAACATGCGGTCTTTGTCGGGGAGGATGCTCCAGAGCTTGAAGCGTACGAAGCATTGACCGAGCATATACTCAACAGACTCGATAAAAACAAGATACTGATCACCCAGGGGGTCGTCGACCATCTGGACCACTCCTCACCCGAGCAGTTTGTCGGCGGCAAACTGGGGATCGATGCAACAGGCAGCGAAGTGGGCGAAGGTGTCGCTGTACCGCTGAGCGACAGTGAACTTCTGGCAAAGATGCAGAAGATCGACAGCAATATCCTCGAACTCAAACAATATATGACCCATACCAAAAATCCTCTCTGTGTGATTACCGTAGAGAAGAGTCGGGCCATTTCGGATGACTGGGAGAAGGTGGACAGCCTCCAAGAGCATATCAAAGTGCTGGTGATTGTCGACAAAGCCAACAATGACATCCATGAACCCTATATGCTGATCTGGCGTGTGGCGAACAATATCGATGCACAGAGGGATATCAAACTTTCTCCTTTCATTGTCATTGACGGGACAAACAAGGGTATCGTAGACGGATATGATAGAGAATGGCCAGGTGATACGCACTGTACCAAAGAGGTTTTGGATGGATTGCAGGCAAAAGGTCTCATCGATATCGATCAGACCTTTATTAAAAAATTTGGGTTATTACCCTTTTAAATGGATTAAGAATATATTAAATTAATTATGATAAAATTATTTTGTTAATAAAAATTATCAATAAGGAAGTAAAATGCTAGTAACTAAAAAAGCGCCTGATTTTACAGCTACTGCTGTGCTTGCAGATGGTTCGATCGTAGAGGATTTCAATCTTTATGAAAATCTAGGTGAAAAGGGTGCGGTACTCTTTTTCTACCCTCTTGACTTCACCTTTGTATGTCCATCCGAGATCATCGCATTCTCACACAGAGCGAAAGAGTTCAGAGAGAGAGGGATCAATGTCATCGGTTGTTCGATCGATTCCCAGTTCAGTCACTTCGCATGGAGAGAGACACCTGTAGAAAAAGGCGGGATCGGCAGAGTGGATATGCCGCTTGTAGCAGATATTACTAAACAGATCGCTAGAGACTATGATGTACTTCTTAACGAGTCCGTAGCGCTTAGAGGTTCTTTCCTTATTGATGCAGACGGTACAGTAAGACATGCAGTGATCAACGACCTGCCGCTTGGAAGAAACATCGATGAGATGATCAGAATGGTGGATACAATGCTCTTTACGAACGAATATGGTGAAGTTTGTCCTGCCGGTTGGCAAAAAGGCGATGAAGGTATGAAAGCTGACACTGCCGGTGTTGCAGAATATCTCGCAAAACACGAAAAAGATTTATAATTTAAGCTTAGGCTCAGCTTTGCTGGGCTATAATACGCGCATAACAAACGTTACATCTACGTTACATAACGTGGAGGTAATGCTTTAGCTTCTTCTTCGGCACCCCTCTTCCCCTTTTTAGTCGGAGCAAGAAGCTAAACCATTGCCTCCCATCTTCTATATGCGCTTTGAAGGATATAAGATGACAGATTATGTCACACTGCTCAAAGAGAGTGGGCTCAAAGCAACTTTTCAACGTATAAACATCCTTGAGACAATCGAAAAATATGGACATATTACGATTGATACTATCTACGATGAAGTTTCTAAGATCCATGCCTCACTATCACTCGCTACCGTTTACAAAAACATCTTGTTGATGGTCGAAAAAAATGTTCTGGTAGAGGTCCCCGTAGCAGGGCAGAAATCAAAATATGAGTTAAAGAAAGAGGATCATATCCACTTGATATGTACAGAGTGCGGAAAGGTGGAAGACAGACCGTTGATCCGCAGTGTGGATACATTGATAGAAGATATGACCAAAGAAGAGAATTTTACGCTAAGCAGCGAACAGATCAACCTTTACGGTCTCTGCAGCGACTGCCAAAGAGGTCAGCATGCAAGCTAGATTTATCTAGCTTTTAAATAATGCTGAGCCTACCCTCACAAGGTTTGATCCGCATCTGATCGCCAGTTCATAATCCCCGCTCATTCCCATGGAGCAGATGGTTGCTCCCTCTTTTTGTACCTTATCGTAAACCGCATAGGTCTCTTCAAAGCTTTTTTGTATCAATGCCGTATCATCTGTATGGGCGCCGATCGTCATGACCCCTTTGAGGTTGATATTGGGACAGCTCTCTTTGATCTGCTGGTAGACGTCGTAGGCCACTTCAGTGGCAACACCCGACTTTGTTTCTTCACCTGCCGCATTGATCTGAAGGAGAGCGCTCATCGTTTGTGCTTTTGCTTCGAGCTTTTTGTTGAGCTCTTCTGCCAGTTCGATGCTGTCTAGTGAGTGAAGCAGGAAGGGGCGTAGATCGATCAGCTTGTTGATCTTGTTTTTCTGTAGTGTTCCGATCATATGCCACTGTAGCGGAAGGTCATCGAGTGCCTCCATACGCTGCGCCAGCTGCTGTACCTGGTTTTCTCCAAAAGCCCTCTGTCCAAGTTCGTAGAGTGTCGTGATATTTTCGATCTCCGTATACTTTCCGACACCCACAAGCTGGACAATGTGGTGTTCGCTCACAGCGATACGCGCCTGTTCGATCTTCCAGATCACTTCATCAAGGTTTCTTCTTAATTGTTCTTTGTCAAGTATCATTTTATATCCTTCCTTTGTTAGCCTAACAGTCTGTTGATATCATTATACAATCCAAGCAGCATCAGAGAGAGTAAAACTCCCCAACCGGTCACGGTCATATAGTACATTGCCGCTTCGCTTGGCGCTTTTCCTCGTATCCATTCATAGAGATTGAAGAGGATGTGTCCGCCATCGAGTGCCGGAATCGGCAGCAGGTTGAGTACACCCAGGTTCACGGAGATCAGTGCAGTGAACAAGAAGAGGGCAACGATGCCGACATTGCTTGCCTGGGCTGTGACATCGACAATGGTGAGCACGCCTCCCAGCTTGTCCGCGCCGATGGCACCGGTAACGAGCTTTTCTACACTCTGGAAGATCAGCATCGATGCATAGAGCGTCTCATTCCAGGCAAACTGGACTCCCTCAAGGAGTGAAAAATGCAACTTCTCCTGGTTGAGCAACGGTCCTACCCCGATCAGCTTCCGCTCGATATCTTCACCAAACTTGTTTTTCTGAATTTGGACAACGGGAGAGAACCGGAAACTCATCAGTGCACCCTCTCTTATCACCGTCAATGAAAGCGTGTGGTTGGTCGTCTGTATCGCTTCACCCACATCTTCCCAGTCTTCGATCCTGATATGGTTGACCTGTACGATCGTATCATTGATATCCAGCCCTGCCTCTTTGGCCGGCGAATCAGGAGCAAAACTGCCGATGGTCGCAGGCATATATTTCGCATAGTTGAAAACAGGGCTCAGGTGGGTGCCGATCTGCGATACGGCAAAGTAGAGGACAAAGGCGGTGAGAAAGTTTGCAAAAGGACCTGCCAGCAGGATCACGATACGCTGGAGAGGTGTTTTGGTCGTATAGCTGTCGCTGTCATAGCTTACTTTTGAGGGATCGCTATCATCCTGCCCTTTCATCTTGACATACCCGCCCAGGGGGATCGCTGAAATACTCCAGAGTGTATTACCGATCTTTTTGGTCAGCAGTTTTTTCCCGAAACCGATACTGAAGACTTCAACTTTGACGCCAAAAAAACGCGCAGCTGCAAAATGGCCCAGTTCATGAAAAAAGATAAGAACAGATAAAACGAGTAGTGCGATAATGATGCCCATAGTACTCCCAGTAGTGGTGAAACCCGAACGATGCAACAGGGTTGATATGGCGCATTATATCAAAAAGTCAACAAAGAGAACAAACGGAATATCAAGTTCTCTCTGAAATCTTATTCTTTTTCAACTTCGATTTTTTTTGCTTCTTCAGCTCTGAGTGCCACAAGGGTACCTTCGATCTCTATCTCCATGGTCTGTTTTGCCAGGGAACAGCCTCTGACCGTCAGCAGTTCACCTTTGCAGACCCCCATCGACTTCAGACGGTCTTTAAGCGCCTGTTGTGCGTCTACCTTGATGATCGTTGCACTTTGTCCCTTTTTGAGTTCGGTTAAAATCATTTTATACTCCTGTGATTAGTTGTGTGACATTGTAGGCAAAAAAGCTGAGTATCCATGCCGTGGTAGTTGTCATCAGGAACAGATATGCCAGATATCTCCATCCTCCCGCCTCTTTGGCAAATACCATGGAGGCTGCCAGGCAAGGAAGATAGATCATCACAAAGACGATAAAGGCGACTGCCGATGCAAAGGGGATATTGTCCCGAATCTTCTTGATCAACCCTTCATTGCCCTCATCTACTTCATCTCCCAGAGCATAGAGTACTCCGAGGGTAGAGACCACCACCTCTTTGGCAGCAAGCCCTGTTTCGAGTGCCACTGCCATACGCCAGTCAAATCCCAGGGGCTGGAAGAACGGCTCTGTGGCATGGCCTATCATCCCGAGGTAACTCTTCTCGAGCAGTATCATTTTTAGCTCATTTTCAAGTTGATGCTGCTCCTCTTCCTGGGTTGCCTGCTCGATCTTTGTCTGGTAGCTGAGCTCAAGCTCAGGATATTTGGGGTAGTTGCTGGCAAACCAGATCAGCACCGAAGCAGCCAGGATATAGGTACCTGCTTTTTTGAGGTAGCTCATTGCCTGGCCATAGACAGTGTGCCAGATCAGTTTGAACGAGGGAGCACGGTATTTCGGCATCTCCATTACAAAAGGCTCGTCTTCCCCTTTGAAGACGAAGAGTTTCAGCATTTTTGCCATGACAAGCCCCAGCAGAGCCCCTGAGATATAGATAAGAAAGAGGATATTCCCCGCCTGCTCCTGAGAGAAGAATGCGCCGGCAAAAAGGACATAGATCGGAAGTCTTGCCCCGCAGCTCATAAAGCCGATGATAAAGAGTGTGATGAGCCTGTCTTTTTCATTTTTGAGCGTACGTGCGGCCATATAGGCGGGTACAGAACACCCGAATCCGGTAACCAGCGGGATAAAACTTTTCCCGTGCAGTCCGAATTTATGGAAAAATCCGTCAAGCAGGAACGCCACACGGCTCATATATCCGGTTGTCTCCAGCAGGGCAATACCGATAAAGAGGATAACGATATTGGGAAGGAACATGATTACCGCACCCACACCGGCGATGATCCCGTCAGCGATGATAGAGCCCAGCTGCCCATCGCCCAGGATCGACTTGGCCTGATCCCCCATCCAGCTGAAGACTGCATCGATATAGTCCATGGGGATGGATCCCAGTTCGAAGGTAAGCTGGAAAAGGAGCCACATGAAAAAGAGGAAGAGGGGGATGCCCAGAAACTTGTTGATCAGAAGATTGTCTATCTTCTGTGTAAGGTTCTTTGCTTTCATAGTTTTGGTGGACATCACTTCCATTTTTGCACCTTTGGCAAAGGCAAAATGCTCCTCCTCGAAGATCTCTTTGAGGTCTTTTGTATTGTGATGCAGGTAAAGGTGACCGAGTGCGTCACGCACAAGCGGTAGCATCTCGATCCAGATAGGCTCATCATGCATTTTTTTGTAGAGATCTTCATCTTCCTGAAGCAGTTTTACCGCCAGAAGTCTATAGGGAAGTTCTGATCTGTAGTGTTTCTCTTTCAGGAAGTTGACGATATGTTCGATCTCCTCTTCTATCGGATCAGAGTAGACCACTTTGGCGGTTGTCTCCTTTTTGTGATAGACCTTGACGATTGCTTCTTTGAGTTTATCGATCCCCTCACCGGTAGATGCTGCTGTTTTGATACAGGGAACCCCCAGGATCTTTGAGAGCTGTTTTTCGTCGATATCGATCCCTTCTTCTCTGGCTTCATCACTCATATTGAGTGCGACGATCACCTTTTTCCCCGTCTCAAGCAGCTGTGTGGTAAAGAGAAGGTTTCTCTGGAGGTTGGTAGAGTCTACGACATTGACGATGATATCATATTCGTCACTTTGCAAAAAACTCTTGGTTACTTTCTCTTCAATCGTATACTCTGTCAGGGAGTAGGCTCCGGGAAGGTCGATGATATGTGTCTCATAGTTCTCACAGGAGAGATCATCACAGATGGTAAATACCACTTCGGTCTTATCGACCGTTACTCCGGAAAAGTTTCCTACTTTCAGTTTGGCATTGGAGATGGCATTGATCAGGGATGATTTTCCCACATTCGGTTGCCCGGCCAATGCTACAGTGATCTGTTTCACATCTTTTCCTTGTAATCTTTCTTTTATTATATAAATAAGAAAAAATGATAATAATTATCACTTAATACAGCAGAGTATAATCTAATTTCTCTTAAAGTTGCTTAAAGTGATAATAGTTATCAATAATATTTTTCCTCCGCACATAGTGTGTAATTATATCTCATAATACAAAAAGTAGGGCTAAAGGAGTACTCCCCGGACACTCTCGGGAGAGAGTGGTGTATTCAAAAAGGGGAGATTGTAATGAAAAATTCTCTATCATGTATCATACTCATGATTTTTATTATACTTCAGAAGAGAGTAAAAAAAATCTTTTTTGTGATGATATTTTAATCAACGTGAATCTTTTAAAATAGGCTGTAAAAATGCTCTCAAACTTTGGAGGCATATGCTTTAAAAAGAGTATAGTGCAGAGAGGTTCTGTCACGCACAGTGTAACGTGGCAGATTGATATCAGGAGTAATATGAAGATCAGAATTTATAGGTAGCGATAAACTCAAGCTGGTTGATATTTTCACCATCGCCGTAATCAGTGTTGGAGTAGATCGCATTCAACGCGATACAGTTTGTGAGTGCATAGCCCGCAATCAGGTCGAACTCATGCCCCTCTTCGAGTGCATTTTCATACTCGTAGTAGGCGTAGCTTGCTGTGAGTGAAAGATCCGAGAACTCAGTCGCTGCTTCGACTTTGAAAGCATTGCCCACAGAGTTAGCTACAGTGGTGTTCCATGAGTTGGTGTAAAGTCCGTTCCATCCGACATACCCTGCAACATTATCTGATACGTTGTTGTATGCACCCATGAGTGAAACGCCTGATACCTCAGTGGAGGCTTTGATACCGAATGCATCCGAGTTATCTGCACCATCCCAATCAGTGCCCGCATATTGTGCAGCCACTTCGATACCTGCAAGTTTTGTAGAGACATCCGCATACACTTGTGTATAGGCTAATGCATCTACATTATAGTACCATCCGCTTGCACTGAAGGCTTTTCCGGCATAGGAAGCACCTGCTGTCCAGTTGTCACCGTCAAGTTCCATAAAATCTACACCAGAGTTGTTCGGTCTCCACTCATCGATATATGCAGCAACCAAGGTCACATTAGAGATAGAAGTGTTTACCAGTGTATAGGCCTCAAATGACCCCGGTGCCAGCAGCCAGTCATATCCCTGGACCATCGGTGTACCCAGCAGTTGGCGTCCCGCGATCAGTGTCGTATCTTTGTAGCTTGCAGTAATATTCGCGACGTTGAAGTAGGCGCCGTTTTCTACCCCTTCATAGTATCCCCCATCATCGGTAAGATTCGTGAAACCTACGGCAGTGATGTTGGCAGTGATATTTTCGATGATCTTGTGCGATACATTGACTGTTGCGGCCGCGCCAAGTTTGCTGGCCTCCTCATCAAAGAGGTCAAATGAAGCGGCATCCGCAGTGATATAGTAGAGTGTTGCCTTCCCGTCGATTGTAGTGTTGGCATTGCACGCCTCTGCTGACGGTGTTTCCACTGCCGGTTCTACGGGAGCGATGTCTCCTCCTGCCATTGCCGAGCTGATTGCCAGCGCCGTGATTAAACTGAGTTTTGTTATTTTCATTGCATCTTCCTTGTTTTAAGATAAGAAAATTATGACACTAAAATAAAAAAATATAAACATTTTATTGATTAATTTTTAACCAATAGAATGTTAAAGAGAGTTCATGGACAGAGATGTATGACTTAGCGTAACATTGTACAGATAATATGTCGGTAGTGGCAATGGCAGGCAGGCGATTGAGAAGATGAAGGAAAAAGAGTGTTATCGTTGATAAAAGAGAAGAGGGTGGGAAAGCTTCTCTTTTAATAATGCTGCGCGGCTTTGAAAAAGTCCCTCACATATTCATAGCCCGAGTAGAGCGTGAGAACAACCGCAAACCAGAGGAGCATCTCCCCGCCCGGCCACTCCATCAGCAGAAAACCGATTGCGATCATCTGAACGACGGTCTTCACCTTTCCCATCCAGGAAGCAGAGATATCGATCCCTTCTGCAACTGCCGAGACGCGCAGTCCTGTGATAAAAAGTTCTCTGGTCAGGATCAGGAAAATTGCCCAGGGTGAAGCACTCCCCAGTATCATCAGCCCAAGGAAACCTGCCAGGGTGAGCATCTTGTCTGCCAGGGGGTCAAGGATCTTTCCCAGTGTCGTGATCTGATCGAATGTTCGTGCGATATATCCGTCAAAAAAATCGGTCGCCGAGGCCAAAACAAAGATAAACGCGGCAAAATAATTGAGCCATGAGTGGTGTACACCTTCGAAAAGAGAAGCCTCCTGGTTGACGAGGAAAAAAAACATCAGAGGCGCAAGAAGCAGGCGGATAAATGCCAGAGTGTTCGGGATGTTAAAGAGTTTTGAGTAGGACACCGTTTCTCCTCTGTCTTAATGATAAGTTAAAAATTAAAAAGTAAAAATGCTGGTTTTGAATATAAATGATGATCAATCTTTTTTAATTGTTACTTGTTACTTTTCAGATAATACTGTCAGTATTATCTGAATGTGGTTCCGCCGTCGACTACGAGCGTCTGGCCTGTGATCCAGGAAGCCTCATCGGTACAGAGGAAGTAGACGGAACCTGCGATATCTTCAGGGCTTCCCATTCTGTTGAGTGCCGAACGTTTGATCGTCTCTGCTTTCACCTCTTCATAGTTGGTGAAGGCTTTCAGCGCGTCCGTATCGATAGGACCGCCCGATACGGCATTGACGCGGATCCCCATCTCACCGAGTTCTACCGCAGCATAGCGTGCCATGGCTTCGACCGCTGCCTTGTTGGTACCGTGACCCGCATAGTTCTCGATATAGATGAGGTTTCCTGTCGAGCTCAGCGTTACGATCGCGCCGCCGCCTACTTTCTCCATACGCTTTGCCGCTTCCTGTGAGCCTGCCACGAAGGCACCTACGGTTGCCGTATAGATGTTTGTCAGTCCCTTTTTGGGTCTCAGTTTCATAAATCTTCCATAGCCGCCTACAACAGAGCGTCCATAGATCATCGCATTGCTTACAAAGAAATCTACACGCTCAAAGTCCTGATCGATCGCTTCAAAAAGCGGTTTGAACTGGTCCGTATCCAAAATATCAAGCGGATAGGCCTTCGCTTTGATGCCGTAGTTGGCACTGAGCTCCCCGGCGATCTTGTCGGCAGCTTCTTTGTTCGAGTTGTACGTAAATGCGACATTGGCACCATTTTGTGCGAACTTTTCAGCGACCGCTCTTCCGATCCCCTTTGTAGCACCGGTGATAACAACGGTTTTCCCCTTCATTTGTGACATCCATATACTCCTTTTTTGTAACGTGTCGTACGCTGCTTATGCACCGACGATCGTGTATTTTTTCATGACTGCTTCGATCTTTTTCATATTCTCTGCACTGGGCGGCACAAGCGGCAGCCTGTACTCTAGGGTGTCGATCAGGCCGGCGATATACATTGCAGCCTTGATCGGGATAGGATTGCTTTCGCAGAAAAGCACCTTGTTGATATCGATCAGCTCTTCATTGATCGCCTTTGCTGTCTGGTAGTCACCAGAGAGTGCCGCCTGAACCAGTTTTCTTTTCATATCGGGCAGAAGGTTCGAGGTGACGGAGGTGATCCCTTTCCCCCCGCTTGCGAGGACAGGGTAGTCGATCGCATCATCCCCGCTGAAGAGATAGAGCTCAGGGATCATCGCCATTAGCTCGACCGTACGCTGGAGCGAACCGGTCGCTTCTTTGATCCCCATGATGTTCGGTACATCATCAAAGAGTCTCTTGACCGTCTCAGGGAGGATATCAACCCCCGTACGCCCCGGTACATTATAGAGCATGAAGGGGACCTCCACGGCACTGGCTACGGCTTTGTAGTGCTGGTAAAGACCCTCCTGGCTCGGCTTGTTGTAGTAGGGGCTTACCGAGAAGATCGCATCGGCGCCTGCAGCCTGGGCATTCTTTGCCATCTGCACCGCTTCGTGGGTGGCATTGCTTCCCGCGCCTGCGAGTACTTTTGTGTCGGTACCTTTACAGACCTCTACGGCGATCTCTATACAGCGCATATCCTCATCATAGCTGAGTGTCGCACTCTCTCCGGTCGTTCCTACGGGACATACCGCATCGATTCCGTTAGCCACCTGTCTCTGGATCAGTTTGGCAAAACCCGCCTCATCAAGTTTCCCATTTTTAAAGGGTGTGATCAGTGCGGTGCTTACGCCGGTGATATAGTTGCTCATTCCTAATTCCTAACTTACTTTTTTGTTTCGTCTTTTTTGAGTATCACAGTGGTCGATCGTGAATGGTCAAAATACTTGTTCGCGACATCCTGGATGTCTTTGAGTGTAATTTTATCCAATTTCTCTTCATATTCAAGTAAAGGGTCCAGATTTCCCTTCACGAGGTACTCTCCGTAGAGCCCGGCTACGGAGTGCGAACTCTCGAGAGAATAGATGAACTCTGCTTTGGTGTTGATCTTCACTTTGTCCAGTTCGGACTGGGTGACATCCCCCTGTTTGATCTTTTCAAGTTCGGCGAGGATCTCTTTTTCCACCTGATCGGGGTCCACGCCTTCTGCACACATCGCCATGATCAGAAAGACTCCCGGGTCCTTGAGCTCCATGTTGTAGCCGTAGACCGTGTTGACCAGCTTTTTCTCGTTCACGAGCGATTTTTCAAAGCGGCTGCTTTTGCCGTGGCTGAGGATCGAGGAGATCGCAGAGAGTACCACCTGGTCCTCGTGTTCGAAGTTGGGGATCGCATAGGTGATCGCAAGGGTAGTGACCTGGTTCCCTTCCTTATGGAGGACCGCACGTTTTGCCCCGTCTACTTCCGGCTCTACCGCCTTGACTTCGGGAACCTCTGTATGGTTTTTGATCTTGCCGAAATATTTTTCCGCCTCTTTATAGACATTCTCCGGTGCGATATCCCCGGCAACGACCAGGATCGCATTGTTCGGCTGGTAGTGCTGCTTGTAGAAGGTACGGATATCCTCGATCTTCCAGCTTAGGATGTCTTCCATAAACCCTATCGGAAGCCAGTGGTAGGGGTGGTAGATATAGTGGGTATTGAAGATCCTGAAATAGAGGTATCCCATGGGGTTGTTATCGGTTCTGAGCCTGCGCTCTTCGGCAACAACGTCGCGTTCGGTCTGGAACTCCTCATCTGTCAGTTTCAAGTTGCTCATCAGCTCGGCAAAAAGCTCCAGGGTCATCGGGAGGTTTTGTGAAGCCGTTTTGATAAAGTAGTGTGTCTTGTCAAAGCCTGTGGCCGCGTTGTTCACCCCGCCGCGGCTCTTGACGATCATATCGAATTCGCCCTCTTTGAGCTTTTCTGTCGATTTGAAACTGAGATGTTCGAGCATATGCGCCATGCCGCTTTTGCCCATTTTTTCGTTGCGGCTTCCGACCTTGTAGTAGATGTCGCTTGTGATGACACCCGAGCCGTTATCCATCGGGATCACGACGATCTGAAGACCGTTGTCAAGTGTTTTTGTGTAGTGTTTCGGGAGTGAGTTTGCCATAAGTGTTCCTGTGAATAGCAGTGTTAAAACCACTGCTTTAGTGAGGAGTGAGGAGTGAGGAGTGAGGAGTGTCGGTAGGTATTGCGTTGCAATACTTTTACTATTTTGATCTGACAAAAGCTTTTTGAAAAAAAGCATACATACACTTCTCATTCCTATCTCCTCGTTCCTAATTATTTTTCCAGTCGGCCCCGATTGCTTCGCTGATATGCGTATAGCCGTCCTGCTTTAAGAGTTTGATCAGCCCTTCGTTGATCTCTTTGATGAGTTCAGGGCCTCTGTAGATCAGCATGGAGTAGACCTGCACCAGAGAAGCACCGGCTTTGATACGTCTGTAGGCCTCTTCTGCCGAGTCGATACCGCCTACGGAGATCAGCAGGGTCTTTCCGTAGAGCTCTTTGCCCAGGGCCCTGAAGAGCTGGTAGGATTTTTCGGTGAGCAGTGCGCCGGAGATCCCGCCGAAGCTGCGCTTGTGGGGAGAGTCGGTCAGGGAGTAGTCAATGGTCGTATTCGTAGCGATGATCCCCGCCGCGCCTGCATCCACCGCCACTTTGCAGAGCCTGACCGCATCTTCGACTTCCATATCGGGAGCGATCTTGAGGAAGACCGGCTGGTCAGTGATCTGTTTTGCCATAGCAAAGATCGCGTTGATGAAGTTCTCGTTCTGCAGGTCACGCAGGCCCGGTGTGTTCGGAGAGGAGATATTGATCACGATGTAGTCTCCATACCCCTTAAAGGCTTTGAAGAGGGTCTCATAGTCACTCAGTGCCTGATCTTCCGGCGTCACTTTGTTCTTTCCGATATTGATCCCCACCGGATAGTCAAAGAAGTAGAGTTTTTTGAGACGCTGGATCATATAGTGGCTTCCCTTGTTGTTGAAGCCCATTGCATTCTGGAGAGACTCCTCGTCCGGAAGTCTGAAGAGTCTGGGTTTTGGATTGCCCGGCTGCGGTTTGGGTGTCACGGTACCGATCTCGGTAAAACCGAATCCCAGGGTCGGCATCGCAGTAATATACTGGCCGTCCTTGTCAAAGCCCGCACCCAAACCCACCGGATTTTTAAAGGTGCGTCCGAAAAGCTTCTGATGCAGCATTTTATCATCGACAAAATAGTGCTCCTTGAACATACGTAACGCAATCGGACAGTGGGCAACCGCTCTCAGTCCCAAGCTGGCCATGGTATGTGCGGTTTCAGGATCCAGTTTGAAAAGGATTTTTTTGAGGGTCTGGTAAGAAAAAAATGACACTGTGTGTTCCTTTAGTTAAAAAAAATAGTGGATTGCCAACGTAGGGCCGTGAAGATGATCCAGAAAATCCAGGTTCCCTACCTTGTAGTAGTGGTACCCCAGATCTACATCGATATTGTCTGCCGCATAGAGGATAAAGCCGAAGTTTCCGCCATAGTAGATGCCGACCGTTTCATCATGCGGTATCCCCTCAAGCGCATCTTTGTCATACTTCAGGTATCCGACTGTCCCCCCGAGATAGGGCCTGAGCTTTGGCGTGCCGAACATCTCGTCAAGGAGGATCTTGTCGATCTCTACGGAGTAACTGGCATAGTTGTTCGGGTAATACTCCAGGGAAAACATGGTTCTCCACTCCAGAGACTGCTGTCCGTACCTGATCCCCACGCCGGTTTTGTGGGTGGTTGCCTCATCATCGATATTGATCGTCTGCGTTGAAGCCAGGAGACCCGCAAAGGCGTAGTTCTTTAGGGGCTTTGCTTCTGAAAGACTGAAGAAAAGTATAAAAGAAAAGAGTAATCTGATCATCACGAACCTTTGTGTGGATTGGGTCAGATTATACCATCTGTAGCGTTATATCTTACTTGCAAGACGCTGGTAGACCTGGCAGTGTTTCAGCAGGTTGGGATGCGTGTCGCGGCAGATGATCCTCCCGTTTTCAAAGACAAGGATCGTGTCGGCATCCTGAATGGTGCTCAGCCTGTGCGCCACGGTAATGGTGATCATTCCGGGTTTGAGTTTTGCTAGTGCCTGCTGGATCAGCGCTTCGCTTCTGTTATCCAGTGCGGAGGTCGCTTCATCGAGTATCAGGATATCAGGGTTTTTGTAGAGTGCCCGTGCCAGAGCGATACGCTGCCTCTGCCCGCCCGAAAGATTGCCTCCCCCTTCCGAAAGCTGGGCATGGATGCCCTCTTCAAGCTTTTCGATAAACTCCATCGCGAAGGCTTTCTCCAAAGCTTCGATGACACGCGATTCATCGATCGTTTCCCCGTAGGCGACGTTGGCTGCGACCGAATCGTTGAAGATATAGATGCGCTGTGTTACATAGGCGATCTTGTGGTGGAGCGATTCGAGCGTGAAGTCACGGTAGTCCCTGCCATTGATCAGGATCTCGCCGCTGCTGGGGTCATAGAAGCGTACCAGCAGGTTGACAAGCGAGCTTTTCCCCGCACCGCTGTCGCCTACCAGAGCGATCGACTCCCCTCTGTGTACCTCAAAGGAGATCTGCTCCAGCGCAGGTATCCCGTGATAATGAAGCGAGACATCCTTCAGAGCGATCGTTTCCACGGTCTCTGTCAGTGTCGTATCACCTGAGATGATCGTCGGTTTGGTATCCAGCAGTTCATTCATACGGATATTGGCGCTGATGGCATCCTGGGCTCTGTTGTAGAGAGAGGAGAGGCGTTTGATAGGGGTATAGAGCATAAAGAGCGCTGCGGAGAAAGAGAAAAATGCCCCGACACTCATCCGTCCCTCTATCACCTCAGTACCCCCGATATAGATCACGATACCGATCGCAACGGAGCCGAGTATTTCCATCACCGGTGAGGTGAGGGCGTTGGTCCTGATCTGTTTCATGATGTACTTGAAGACATTTTGATTTTGTGCTTCGAACCGCTGCTGCTCATAGGTTTGGGTTGAGTTGGACTTGATCACTTCGATATTGGAGAGTATCTCGCCGAGCCTTGATGTCATATCCGCAGTGCTCTCCTGGGAGGACCTGGAGTATCTCCGCATCTTTTTTGCCAGTCTGCTCAAAGGGAAGATCGCCAGGGGCATGATGATAAGAAAGTAGAGTGAGAGCTTGGGACTTTCGTAGATCACATAGGCTGTCAGTGCGAAGATGGTCAGTGCTTCTCTGAGGAGCTCGGGGATGATGTTGGCTACGACGGCCTGGATGCGTGAAATGTCATTGGTGATACGTGAGAGTATCTCGCCGCTGTGCATCTGTCTGAAAAATGCCATGTCAAGGTGGGTCAGGTGTGAGACGAGGTTGTCCCTGAGCCTTCTGACCACATCCTGGCCGATATAGGAGGTGTAGTAGGTCTGTACATAGCTCCCGACCCCTTTGAGGGTAAAGACGCCGATAAGCAGAAACGGCATGAGTGCCAGCATTTGGGTATCTTTGTTGATAAAGACATCATCGAGTACGGGTTTGATGAGCTGCGCGGTTCCGGCGGTACCGACCGCCACGGCGATCATCCCCAGTACGGCAAAGAAGAAGGACTTTTTGTATCCGGCGAGATAGGGAAGGTACTGTCTAAGCAGCTCTTTCATCGCGTGCACCTTTCGGTACAAGATAGCAGATAGCAGATAGAAGGTAGCAGTTGGGGGTTGTATGATGCGATCATACTTTGATCGGTCAGGCTTTTTCCCATACGGTTCCTTCTGCTGTGTCCATGATGGCGATCCCCATTGTGGTGAGCTCATCCCGGATCGCATCGGAGCGCTCGAACTCTTTGGCTTTTTTGGCTTCACTGCGTTCGTTCAGAAGGGTCTCTATCTTTGCTTTGAGTGCTTCATCGATGCCGATCTGGAAGTAGGCATAGGGTTCTTTGCCTCCGAAACCGAGGAGCGTGTCGATGAACTCGATATTGGCGATCGTCTCTTTTTTGAGCGCCTTGTACGATGCGCCATTTAGTGGCTTACTTGCACTGCCTTTTAGAGGCTTGTCTTTGGGGTTGCTGTCGAGCTGTTCATTGGCCTTGGCGACCATCTCATCGATCACAGAGAGGGCGATAGAGACATTGAGGTCATCGCTCATCGCCTCCAGCAGGGCTTCTTTGAACGCCTTGTTCACCGCAGACCCTTTCCCGGGGACGACGCGTTTTTTCAGCCGGTAGAGCCTGTCGAGCCTCTTTTTCGCGGAGAGGAGGTCCTCTTCGTTGAAGTTGAAGTTGTTGCGGTAGTGCACGGAGTTGAGGTAGTAGCGCAGCACCTCTCCGTCGTAGACATTCAGAGCGTCTTTGAGGAAGAAACTGTTGCCCAGGCTTTTGCTCATCTTCTCGCCGTCTATCTGTACAAATCCGTTGTGCATCCAGTACTTGGCAAGCTCATGTCCGGTAGCACACCGGCTCTGTGCCGCTTCGTTCTCATGGTGCGGAAAGAGCAGGTCCGCCCCGCCTCCGTGGATATCGATGGAGTAGGTGTCGTTACCGTGTGCTTTGGCAAAGTGTTTTTCGATCATCGCCGAACACTCGATATGCCATCCCGGACGCCCCCTGGAAAATGCGGTATCAAAACAGATATCCTCGTCCCCCTTGCAGGCTTTCCAGAGTGCAAAGTCTTTGGGGTTTCTCTTCTCCTCGGTATGCTCGATACGGCTCTGGTTCTCCTCGTCCTCTCCGACCCGATGGGAGATATCGCCGTAGTGCGCATCTTTGCTTGTATCGAAGTAGACATCGCCGCTGCTGACCACATAGGCGGCATCCTTCTCTATCAGTTTCTGTATCATCTGCTCGATGGCATCCAGCGACTCCGTCGCCTTGGGTTCGATATCGGCACGCGCCACGCCGAGCGCATCCATCTCTTCGAGGTAGCGGGCGATATAGTGGGTGGTGATCTCCTCCAGGCTTTTGCCTGTCTCTTCGACCTTTTTGATGATCTTGTCATCGATATCGGTGAAGTTCTTGCCCATGGTGACCTTGTATCCCAGGGCCTTCAGCGTGCGCGATAAAAGGTCAAATGCCAGGGCGCTGCGTGCATGTCCGAGGTGTGCATCATCATAGACTGTAGGACCGCAGACATAGATGCTGGCTTCGCCTTTTCTGATGGGCTCAAAAGGGACTTTCTTTTTTTGTACGCTGTCATAGATCTGCATAGAGTGGGATACCTTCAATCAAATTTATTATCCTGAGATTATATCCAATTTATCTGATGAGCCCGGTAAGCCAGCCGCTGATGTAGAGGAGCAGAAGCGCGAAGAGGGCTGTGGCCAGCAGGAGGTAGAGGAGTTTTTTCGTCCACAGGATCGCATAGAAACGATCCGGCCCGACTTCCCTGACCGTAAGTACAAAGAGCACCCATCCGCCGATACTCCCGGCCAGCGCCAGACCCGAGGCTCCCATAGGCTGCATCAGTATCAAAGAGCCGGTGACGGAGGTGATGAGCGAATAGAGCGAGATCTTTGCCGCTTTGAGATGTCTGTGCGTGGCATAGAGGAACAGAGAGAAGAGTTTTGCCAGCCCGAAGGGGAGCAGTCCTATCATATACATCTGAAGCACGCTGACGGTTTCGAGTGTCTGAACTTCGGTGAACTTCCCTCTCTCAAAGAGCAGCCAGACGATCGGTTCTGCCAGCAGTATGCCTCCCAGCATGGAAAAAGTGAGGAGAAATGCCAGCAGCCAGAAGGCTTTGTCCAGGTTGTCATAGGCTTTGGCTTCCTGCTGGTTTTTGATCGCCTTGGAGATCGCCGGGAAGAGGGCGGTTGCCGTGGCGATGGCGATGACTGCCAGCGGCAGCTGGAAGACACGGTTGGCATAAAAGAGGTACGAGACCGATCCTGAGATAAGGAAGGTCGCCAGTATCGTATCGACAAAGGCCGAGATCTGCGGCGTGGAGTTCCCCCAGATCGAGGGGAGGAAGAGTTTGTTGAAATGCTTTTTCTCTTCCTCTACGTTTTTTTGCTTGCGGTATTTCCATCCGCCGATCAGGATGCGCTGAAGGTTGAACTGTTTGACGGCGATGAGGTGCACGGCGACCTGCAGTATCCCGCCTGCCACCACGGCGATGCTCAGGGCATAGGCGACGATGGCGGGGTCCTCTTTCATGTAGAGGAGGAGTGCTGCGATCATTGCGATGTTGAGCAGGGCGGTGGACATCGCTGTGGTGGCGAAGTGCTCTTTGTACTGAAGCAGTGTGGCAAGGAACGAGACGATGAAGATGAGGTCAAGGTACCAGAAGTTGATCGCGGTCAGCGGCGCGGTCAGCCCGATCTGTTCCCACTCCCACCCCCACGCAAGCGCTTTGGTGATCGGTTCGGGGAAGAGGGTGACCAGCAGAGAGAAAGCGCCCAGAAAAAGCAAAAATCGCAAAAAGATCGCCGTCGCAAAGACACCTTTCTGCCTGCTGGCGACAAACGAGGGCATAAAGGCCTGGGTAAAAGCCCCCTCGGCGAAGATACGGCGAAAGAGGTTCGGCAGTTTGAAAGCGACAAAGAACATATCGCTCCACACAGAAGCCCCCAGCGCAGACGCCATCAGGACATCACGCCCCAGGCCGGTGACACGGGAGAAGAGGATACCGAAGCTGTTGGTAAAGATGGATTTTAAGCGCATGGTGTTCTTTGTTTTGGAATGGTGGTATTTTAGCATAAATGGTTATAATTTTTTTATGGCATACCAAAAACAGAAAACCCCGACCCCCAGGATTCTTGATATCGTCCGGCGTCTCTATGCCGGTGAAAGACTCAGTGCAGGAGTCGTATCCGTAGAGTACGGTGTATCCTCACGTACGATCCATCGCGATATGCTCAAAATTGCGCAGAGTATTCCTTTGCAAAACCGTAACGGCATCTGGAGTCTGGACAGAACCGCACTTTCCAAAGGAGATAATGATCTCAACCATATACTGCTCTCTTCTTTTGCCCGAAACCTTGAGATCGAGGTGGAATGTCTGGAGCGTTCCAATCTCTCTTCTGAGAAGATCTCTTTTGCCGTTGAGTATAAAAACCTGCCCAAGAAGCTTGGTGAGGCACTGGCTATATCTTTGATGAACGATGAGAAGTGCAGCTTTGTCTATCTCAAGGCAGAGGGGAGTTCAGAGAGGGTAGTCGATCCTATCAAGATCTATACAGAAAACGGCAGGTGGTATCTGATCGCCAGGGATTATAAAGATGACGGGATCAAATATTTCAACCTTGATAAGATTCGTAATTTTGGGAGAATAGAGGAGAAACAGACGCTCACACCGGAGATGATAGCCCAAGCCAACAACATGAAGAGTATCTGGAGTTCCACGGGGAAAGAGACCTTTCGTGTGGTCCTCTATATCAAGCCTGAGATCGCCGAGTATATCAAGGATATCAAACTGCACAAATCCCAGATCATCGAGGATGAACACTATGACGGAGGGCTGGAGGTACACTGCGAGATCACTCACAAACTGGAGATACTCCCCCAGATCAAGTACTGGCTGCCGAGGGTACACATCATCGAGCCGAAGTGGCTGTGGGAAGAGTTGATGGGGGATTTGGAAATTTATCAAGAAGAGGAGAGGAAAATACGGGGGTGAGTGACATATGAGTGTCAATTCGCTTCTGATATCATAACAATATGATATGGAATAGAAGAAAATTTATACAAAGACTATCACTGGCTTTTACGGGTTTGACACTGGGTGCTTTGGCTTCTGATAAAAGAAAGCAGACAGGGTTTAAACTTACGACACTGAAAGTGGCGGGGTTGCAATATCATAATGCCAAAGCAAGAGAGTTCATGCTACGTGAGAAACTATGCTTGATCAGAGAAAAAGATAATCCCTATGACAGATACGCTGTAGCGCTCTATAGCGGAGAGCTCAAAGTAGGCTACATCCCAAAAGAAAACAGCCGTATCTTTGCTTCAATGCTTGACAATGGTATGGCCCTTGATGTTGAGGTACGTTATTTTGACAAAAACAAACCGATATGGGAGAGGCTCTGGGTGAGTGTTTGGCAGAAGGGATAGAGAACTTTTGGTATGATATTTGAAAAATAAATTAAAAAAGGGAAGAGGATGAGTAAGAAAATTTTAGCTTTGGATTTGGGTATCACATCATTAGGTTATTCTATATTAGAGGAGTTGGGAGAACATAGTTATAGCTGTTTAGACAGCTCTGTTATCATGCGTGATGCTCCCTATGATAAAGATGGAAATTCTAACCAAACAGTTTACAGAGGACAAAAAAGTCAAAGAGCACTTATTCATAAAAGGCAAACTCGCATCAAAAATACTGCCAAGGTCTTTGAAAAATTTGGTATTTTAGATTTTGCCTCTTGTATGCTGGTGCAACATGATAATAACATTACTGACAAATGGAGACTCAGGGCCAAGGATGCTTTACAGAGATCATTAAGCCCGCAAGAGCTATTTGCGATCATGTCACACATGGCAAAACATCGTGGGTATAAGTCCATTGCCACAGAAGATTTACTCTATGAACTTGAAATGGAATTAGGGCTCATTGAAGAACATGTTAATGACGATGAGGCACAAAAAGATGAAAAACGTCAGGTTTATGCCGCACTTAATAAAGTTGAAAATCTAAAAAAACAATATCACTCAGAAACAATTTCCGAGGTAATCCATAGGGCGGTACAGGAAGGGAAACTTCATTCCTACCGAAACCATGATGACTATGAAAAGATGATTAGGAGGGAAGATATTGAAGATGAGATTGAAACGATTATACAAAAACAGTGTGAATTTGGAGCTCTAAAGCTTACATCTTCACGCTGTTCAGAGTTTATAGAGGCACTCCACGAAGTGATTACTGATCAGGTAATGCCAGAAAATGATACTTCATTGTTTGGTAAGTGCGCTTACTATCCTACTGAAATCGCTGCTCCGAAATATAGTTATCTTTATGATCTTTTTAGGCTTTACAAAACGGTTTCGGATTTAAAGATTACAAACTTTGAGATCGAAACGGAAGATAGAGAAAAAATTATTGGGTATTTGCATCAAAAAATTAAAAATGGTAAAAATATTAATCAAATCACCTACAAAGAAGTGCGTAAAATTTTATCTTTGAATGATAATCAAAAAATATACGGGAAAGACGATGATATAGTCATTAAAGGCAAATCCTCTGCCCGTTCCTTGATAAAGTTCTTCTTTTTAAGTGATATTGCCAAATTTCCAACCGTTGTCCAAAAGATTTCACAACATGAAGCGAGTATTGACCTGTTTGGTAAAGTTTCAGAACTTGCCAGGGAACATAAAACACCAAGACCTGCGATAGATGCGATAGAAGAGCTTTTAAGTTTACATGGCATAGAAACAGATAAGAGTGAACTTTTAGAGCTGATACGAAATAAAAAACCGGGGACGCTTTCTGTATCGCATCGTTTTATCATCGATGCCCTGCCGCATCTTCAAGAGGGAAAAAGTGAAACAGATATTAAAGAGATATTGGGTGTCAAGATATCTGAAGACTATAGTAGTTATCCAAAATCGCTCAAGAACCTTCATCTAGGAAAAGACAACCCGTTTGAAATGTATCAAAACAAGATTAATAATCATGCTATTAAGTCATTGGGATCATGGATACTACAGCGTATAGCTGATTTAAGTTGGCGGTACGGTGCATTTGACGAGATTATTGTCGAAAGTGCAAGAGATGCATTACCCAAAAGTATACAGGAAGCTATCGATAAAGGTATGAGAGAAAGAGAAAAAGAGATCGATAAGATCATTGAAGCATATAAAAATGAATTCCCGACTATAGATCGAAAAATGGCAAAAAAGATCAAACTGCTTGAGTCACAAAAGTTCATGGATATTTATTCCGGAGATATGATCAATATCTCTGATCTGTTTGAAGGCAGGGCAGATATAGAACATATTGTTCCAAAAAGTTTGGGAGGATTGTCTGCTGACTACAATTTGGTCATAGCCCATAGAAATAGCAATATGAAAAAATCAAACCTTCTCCCAATGGATTGGCTCAATGAGGATAGTGGTTATGTTAATCGTGTAGAATCACTTTTTAAAGAACATCTGATTAGCTGGAAAAAGCGTAAAAACCTTTTGGCAAAGTCTCTTGATGAGACTTATGTGGAAGTATCTGATACTAAAGCATTAAGGGCAACGAGTTATCTGGAAGCACTCGTAACAGAAAATTTGAAAATGTTCTATCCCTTTCAAACTCAAGCACATCGTGCCAATGGTGTTGCGGTACGAAATATACCGGGGAAAACAACTTCGAAAGCCCGTTCACTTCTTGGCATAAAATCAAAGAGTAGGGATACAAACTTCCATCATGTAGAAGATGCACTAATATTGGCGACATTGAATAGGGGATGGCAGAACCGTCTGCATCGTATGCTGAAAGATAATTATGGGAAAAGTGAAAAGGAACTAAAAACACTTTGGGAAAAATTCACTCCACATATCGAGGGGGTAGCGATAGGGGATTATGTTAAAGAAGCGTTCGAGCGGTTCATGTCAATGGATGAAGAGAGTCTTTGGTATCGCGATATGTTCGGAGGGAGAAGAAGTATATCGTACTGGATCAATAAAAAGCCGCTTTCAGCCTCATCTCATAAAGATACTGTCTATTCGGCAAAACATGCTGTCCCGACATTACGTAAAAGTATTACAGGAGCCTTTGATGGGCTGGGGATAGTCAAGGATAGGCATAAATTGGATGGAGAGTATTTTAAAGAAATTTACGAGAAAGAGATACGGAAAAAACTTTGGCTTTACCATATCGGTAATCTGAACGACCCGGTACTGAGAGCTATTGACAATAGGGCTGATGAGATCGTTCAGGTTTTACACCGTTATGAAAACGGGGATATAAAAAAGGATAAAGAGCTTGATGAAACTTTTGTCAATGAGTTGAACAATATTTTAAGAAACCCGATTGATGTTGATGGAAAAATTGTTCGCAAAACCCGTTTTGTGTACACTAAACTCAATGCAGTAGAGATAGATAGAGGGTTAGTTGAGACAGATAAAAATATGCTGGGAGTTTTTATCAGTAAAGCGGAGAACAACAGGGTAAAGATAGAAAGAATGGATGTCAACAATGCTCCCAAATTATTAAAACGAAACTCCGGTTTGAAAGTTTATCTAAATGAAATGATCTATCTCTTCAATGAAAAAAAAGTGATTCACTATGGATGTTTGAGAAGTTATGTAGAAAAAACTGGAAATTCTAAATTAGTAGCACTGTTTAATCCTCGTTTTCCTGCAAGTCCCAAATCACAGCCAAAAATGTTCAGTACAGGAAGCCAAATCAAACAGGTAAGTGTCGGAAGTGCAACAGGTGTGATCAAAGTGCATCTTGATCTAAGTGGTCAGATCAAAAGCTATGAAAAGTTCGGCATGATCTCTAAAGAGCTTGAAAATGAATTTTTGCAGGAGTGTGGGTATGGCAGCATGGAAAAGCATCCGGATCACTAAGCCCTGCACACTGCGTATAGACAACGGCAACCTCATTGTAGAAGATGATGAATACCGTTTTAAATTGAGTCTTGAAGATACAGATAGTATCATCTTCGAAGGAGACAGGTTTATGCTCAGCGCCAAAGTCTTAGCTGCACTGAGCAAATATAAAGTGGCAACCCTCTTTTGTGACGAATACTACATGCCTTCTGCTATTTTGCATCCTTACCATCAAAGCTCCCTTGCGACAAGAACACTCAAAGCACAACTTTCATGTAGTACTGAATATGCTGATAAACTCTGGCAGCAGATTATCATTGCAAAGATAGGATTGCAAAAAGAGGTACTAGAGGTACTTGAAAAAGAGTCGGAGAAGCTAGAGATTTACAGGGGACAGGTACGGGAGGCGGACAGATATGGTGCAGAAGCAAAAAGTGCAAGGTACTACTGGAGCAGGCTGTTTGATGAGCTTATTCGTGAGGCTGAATCATTGGATATACGAAACCAGGCACTTAATTATGCATATGCTTTGGTGAGAAGCCTTATCACTAGGGATTTGAGTGCTGCTGGGTTTTTGCCTGCGATCGGACTTTGGCATGACAATAAATACAATGCTTTCAATCTTAGTGATGATCTAATGGAGCCTTTTCGCCCGATAGTAGATATCGGTGTATATAAGATATGGGAACTGCATATGGATGAAGAGATATTGACACCGCAAATGAAAAAAGAGCTTATCAATTTGTTGGATATCGAATATTTGGAGTATGAAAAAGGTAGTTCATCTTTACGTAATGTATCGAAGCTTTATGTGCAATGGTTTAAAAAGTCTGTAGAACAGTTAGATGTTACACTCTTAAGCTTTCCAAGATTTGATATAAAGAAACTGGATGAGTGCCTTTAGAATCATGTGGCTTGTAGTAATGTTTGATCTGCCCACACAGACAAAAAAAGACCGTAAACGCTATCGTTGGTTTTCTAAACATCTAGATGCAGAAAGTTATGTACGTTTGCAGTATTCGGTTTATGCTAAGGTATTTAACAGTGTTGAGTCTGCCAACCATGGCAAAAAAAGGTTAAGGAACTTTCTCAATATAAATGTAAAAAAAGGTAATGTGAGAATGTTGATGTTTACGGATGCCCAGTTTGGAAAAATGGAGATTATTATAGGTGAACAGTCTTCTCAGGAAGAGATTGTACAACCGACACTTTTTGATTTCTAAAGAAGGAAGCCTGTCCGAAGACAAGCTTTATAATGGTGCTATAACAGCACTTGATTTTAATACCCCTACTAAAACACTAACCTGTTATAACTGAGTTAATTCTATCACATTTATACTTTTTTTGTCAAATTTTAAAAAATTAAAATTTTTTTAATGGTTTTAATACCCCTACAAACGCTAACCTGTTATAATAACACTTTGCGTGCCTGGTCGTCAAGCGCAGTTTTAATACCCCTACAAACGCTAACCTGTTATAATTGCGATCTCTGAGGTAATGATGAAGATGCTGTTTTAATACCCCTACAAACGCTAACCTGTTATAATAAAGCCTCTGATGTTCATCGGGATCTTTCCGTTTTAATACCCCTACAAACGCTAACCTGTTATAATTAAAAAACAAACCGCATATGATCTGGGCGTGTTTTAATACCCCTACAAACGCTAACCTGTTATAATCGAGACGTGTTGATATGACCTTTTCCCACTGTTTTAATACCCCTACAAACGCTAACCTGTTATAATAATTCGTAAAGTGGTATGACCGATTTCCAGGTTTTAATACCCCTACAAACGCTAACCTGTTATAATAAAGAGGGAAAAAGTAGCGATTCTTTTCTCGTTTTAATACCCCTACAAACGCTAACCTGTTATAATGTTGCAAGCTATGAAGCTTAAAGAGTTTGAGTTTTAATACCCCTACAAACGCTAACCTGTTATAATAGCTTTAAGTGATTTATTGCCCGCTTTACTGTTTTAATACCCCTACAAACGCTAACCTGTTATAATGAAAAACAAGAAAGGGGTCAAACAGTACAGGTTTTAATACCCCTACAAACGCTAACCTGTTATAATCTGTTTGCACTTTCGAGAATGAGAAATATCGTTTTAATACCCCTACAAACGCTAACCTGTTATAATAAGCGACCCTTACAATAATTACTATCTTAGTGTTTTAATACCCCTACAAACGCTAACCTGTTATAATAGGTGTTGCACTCATAGCTATACGATACCTGTTTTAATACCCCTACAAACGCTAACCTGTTATAATTGACAAACATATATATCTTCTAGCCCAACTGTTTTAATACCCCTACAAACGCTAACCTGTTATAATAAAAATAAATAATATGTTGAGTGCAAAAGAGTTTTAATACCCCTACAAACGCTAACCTGTTATAATAAAGCGAGTGTTTGGGTGGTTTAGTGAAGAGTTTTAATACCCCTACAAACGCTAACCTGTTATAATTTTAGCCATAGCCTTAAAATCAGTAGGATTGTTTTAATACCCCTACAAACGCTAACCTGTTATAATAAAAGATAATTTATTTTAACACAGAGACACGTTTTAATACCCCTACAAACGCTAACCTGTTATAATGAGAGCAACCGGCCAAACCTAAACACAAATGTTTTAATACCCCTACAAACGCTAACCTGTTATAATTGGGATAGAAGAGAACAGTTCAGTAATCTTGTTTTAATACCCCTACAAACGCTAACCTGTTATAATTAATATTCACCGATAACGTCATCCTCGATGGTTTTAATACCCCTACAAACGCTAACCTGTTATAATTCTTCTCGTGTCTTTACTTCTCGATATATAGTTTTAATACCCCTACAAACGCTAACCTGTTATAATAAGTAGATCCCGAAACTCTCCGGTGACTGTGTTTTAATACCCCTACAAACGCTAACCTGTTATAATCGAGCTTAATGTCGGGGCACCGATAGCATAGTTTTAATACCCCTACAAACGCTAACCTGTTATAATTAAGCCGCATACCAGCCTCACTGTACGTCTGTTTTAATACCCCTACAAACGCTAACCTGTTATAATATTTGCGTGGTTCATTAAGAAGCAGGCAATGTTTTAATACCCCTACAAACGCTAACCTGTTATAATCCACATGAGCACTAGAAGAGCGAGTAACCCGTTTTAATACCCCTACAAACGCTAACCTGTTATAATTTGCAGCAGGGACAGCAAATACAATATCTTGTTTTAATACCCCTACAAACGCTAACCTGTTATAATTCGTTGAAAAAGGGCTAGGTGTTGATCTTGGTTTTAATACCCCTACAAACGCTAACCTGTTATAATTACACACACAGAATTTTTCTGTAAATTCTTGTTTTAATACCCCTACAAACGCTAACCTGTTATAATGAGACCCCCCGACCTGCTTGTCCCGCCAGTGTTTTAATACCCCTACAAACGCTAACCTGTTATAATATACTCTTCAACCATGACATCGTACTCATAGTTTTAATACCCCTACAAACGCTAACCTGTTATAATTACACACACAGCAATTTTCTGTAAATTCTTGTTTTAATACCCCTACAAACGCTAACCTGTTATAATCAGCAAATCGCGAAACTCTCCTGTAACGGTGTTTTAATACCCCTACAAACGCTAACCTGTTATAATAAGAGAGGGAAGTACGAGACGGACGAACAGGTTTTAATACCCCTACAAACGCTAACCTGTTATAATTCTGGAAGAAATCTTCCTTGTCTTGTTTCAGTTTTAATACCCCTACAAACGCTAACCTGTTATAATAAACCTTACAACGACAATAGACGGCACACCGTTTTAATACCCCTACAAACGCTAACCTGTTATAATAATACGATAGAAAAGTGTCCAACGGGGAACGTTTTAATACCCCTACAAACGCTAACCTGTTATAATGACTGTTCCCACGCGGTGCGTGGAAGATCGGTTTTAATACCCCTACAAACGCTAACCTGTTATAATATCAAATAGAAACACACCGTTCCACTCTTTGTTTTAATACCCCTACAAACGCTAACCTGTTATAATACATAAGCGTAATGATGAACCCGTGTTCTTGTTTTAATACCCCTACAAACGCTAACCTGTTATAATAGTGTCTATTGCATACCAATCCTGACCGCCGTTTTAATACCCCTACAAACGCTAACCTGTTATAATAAATGCGGGTATTACTAACACCCGCAAATAGTTTTAATACCCCTACAAACGCTAACCTGTTATAATCGGCTTGATGGGCGGTATGATGGGTGCCGCGTTTTAATACCCCTACAAACGCTAACCTGTTATAATAGTCGCACAAAACACTTCCTCAAACCTTCTGTTTTAATACCCCTACAAACGCTAACCTGTTATAATGCAGCATCTTGTAGTGCAGAAGCGCAGGCTGTTTTAATACCCCTACAAACGCTAACCTGTTATAATACTATCTATATCGTCGTCATGCTCAATATCGTTTTAATACCCCTACAAACGCTAACCTGTTATAATGAACAAGGGGGATTAAGAGTTAATATATCTGTTTTAATACCCCTACAAACGCTAACCTGTTATAATGCTTAGGGCAGGGTTAGCTTCAAAACTCCAGGTTTTAATACCCCTACAAACGCTAACCTGTTATAATTGGAACCCATGAATATACGTTGGTCTATGCGTTTTAATACCCCTACAAACGCTAACCTGTTATAATTAACAGATGAAGCATATCTCTATACACTGATGCTGTATATCGAACAAAATCCGCTTAAAGCCGGTATAGTACAAAAGCTGGAAGCGTATCCCTTTAGCTCTTATCACTACTTTATCAACCCTGCACAGATACCTGAGTGTCTGAAAAATGCTTGGATCGTAGAGCATTATCAAGACAATGTGGATGAGATCAAAGCTTTTTTGAACAGCAGTGTAGATACCAGTCAACTTGAAGAGATGAAAAAAGCTGCCTCTTTGGTAGAAGCACCGAATAGAGAGAAAAGTCCAACAGAGCTGGCAGCCGAGCTGCAAAGCCTGTTTTCCAAAGCTAAAGACAAACAGGAAAGAAACAAGCTTATACTAAAAGCATATGAACAGGGATACTCTCAGCATATGATCGCCAAAGTATTGGGTATTACACAGCAGGCGGTGCATGGAATCATCAAGAGGAAAAGGAAGTGAGTTGTTATTGTCACCTGACCACAATATGTGATTTTATTAGCCCTTTACTTATGTAAATAATATAAGTATAATTATGTAATTTACAAAACAAAAGGATGTTTATGTTCAAACGTTCCGCACAAACCATACTACAAGAAGCGCTAAGGATATCTCCATGTGTACTGCTTTCGGGTGCAAGACAGGTAGGCAAGTCTACGCTTTGTCTCTCGCTGGATCAGGAATACAGGGTATTTGACAATCTTACCCAGAGAGAAGCGGCGCACAATGACCCGGTAGGGTATATCGCATCACTTCCCAAACCGATCACACTTGATGAGATACAAAAAGTTCCCGAAGTACTGGAAGGGATCAAGATAGCTGTTGATAAAGAGAGAAAAAACGGTACATTTTTGCTAACAGGTTCGGCCAATGTGCTGGAGATGAAAAAAGCCAAAGATACGCTTGCCGGCAGGATCATCGAGATACCGATGTGGCCGCTCTCCCAAAAAGAGATACATCACAAGCCAGATGACAATCTCATCGACAGGCTTTTTAAAAACGGAGTCGGCGGGCTGCGATGTGACAGAAAACCTCTCGGTGAGATCTCTGCTGCGATCGTTGGAGGCGGGTACCCGGAGATCCTCAAGATAGACTCTCCAAGAGGAAGGTCTTTGTGGTACAACGGCTACATCAGCACCTATATCGAAAGAGACATCCGTGATGTAGGCGAACTGAGGGACATCTCTGCATTTATACGGTTTTATAACATTATCGCGCCCCGAAGCTGCGGGTTGCTGAACAAGTCCGATCTTGCATCCGATGCGAACCTTTCTGAGCCAACGGTCAACAACTACCTGAGTATGCTGGAGATGATCTATCAGGTCTCACTGCTGGGGGCATACAGCTCCAACGTCTCCAAACGCTTCATCAAGTCACCCAAGATGTACCTCACCGACAGCGGGCTGTTCTGCCATCTGCTCGGCATCACCAGTGCAGAAGAGCTGAATGCCTCTTCGCACAAAGGAGAGGTGGTGGAGACCTTTGTCTACAGTGAACTGCTCAAACACATCAGCTACGCACAGACGGCCGTACAGATCTATCACTACAGGACCAATGACAAAAAGGAGATAGACTTTATCCTCCAAAAAGGAGATATGCTCTTTGCCATCGAAGTGAAGTCCTCGCAGAGTATCAAAAAAGAGGCGTTCAAGCATATCATCGACTTTCAGAACAAATCAAAACAGCAGGTCGTGGGTATCGTCATCTATGGCGGAGACGAGATCGTTTCGTTCGGCGATGCACAGTATCAGCGTTATGCGGTGCCTTTGACAGTGTTCTTCTAAAGATCTTTTGTTTTTTTGCACCTGCGCATACCCGGCGCATACCCGGATTTTGACGATTTAATCCTCCATCTCTGTTTCCGTTACCCTGTAGTACATACTAGGGATATCCAGCTGGATCTCATCATCTTCTATGAAAATAGGCTTATCCTCTCTCTGGGGCGGCTCTATGATGGCTTGAATCGTTGTATGAACCCTAAACCAATCAACGGCATCCCACTCATTATAAAGTACGCCTAGCTTGTCGATGATATCGTTATACATCTTCGTTGTATCTTCTGCCGGAACAAGCTCTAAAAAATCACTGACATCTTTCAGGGTTTCAAGATCGGCTTTTTGCAGTAGTTGGCATATCTTCTCAAAACCCATCAAAGTATCTGTATCCATAATTATTTCCCCTTATAACGTAACAGTGTTACTTCTCTATATTTCCTAAAAACCTTGCCAAGCTTTATTTTTTTAGGATATAATTTTTTGTTGTGTCACCATTTTTAAGACATTTAACGATTGTTATTGCCTGGCAGCCCTTGGCTGCTGGGATCCTTCTTTCATAAATTCCATATCCTTTTCCGTGATGATATCTCTTAACATTTAGCCCGAACCCCAAAAGAAGGAAAATCACAAGAAAGTAACGTCATCGTTCTGTTCCCACTGCTTGATACTCTCACTCAATTTTTTATCAAATTCTTCTCTCTCTTCGGGAGTCATTTGAGCCATCATCTCCCAAAGAACAGCAGTGCCGCATGGTCTAGATTCTATTTCGTTTTTCTCTTCCATACTCTTCCCATAGGTTGATTTAAATGATTATATCATAAACGGAGGAATAGGAAAAAATACGAGGTGATGCCAATCGTTTACAGGCTGCCAGCCGTCCTTTGGAAATCTGTCGGAGCGGGGTGCAGCAGTGCTGTTGAAGTGCAGGCAAAGACCTCTCAATCCACTGCCCTTAAGATCGTATAGGTATGGGAGATGTCGTATGGTTTATAGCGCGCCGGTTCTCTTCTGTGCTCTCCGGCATAGCTGAGTATCAGCGCAATGTTCCGTCCGCGGTCGATCCATGCAATGAACATCCCGCTGTGCTCTACATTGTAATAAGAATGGTTCATGAAGTAAAGCCAGTCGCCGGGTTGAAGCAGATATGCAGGGGCATACGGCCCCTTGGGAGTAGCGGTAAAAACTCTTGCAAGGTCGGGGTACGCATACCCCGACCTTTGACATGCCTTGTTGAGGTAGTCCCAGCACGCACCCCTTACGATCTCTCCGTTGACCACCATGCTACGCGCCGTACGCAATACTTTTTTCGCGGGGGGAGTGGCACGTCTTTCGGCGTTGATGATGACGGGATAGTAGCGCTTATAATCTTGCCAGTGTCTTTGGGCGCGCGTGTCTTTGGACGAACACCCGCCAAGCAGCAGCATCGCTGCAAGCAACAGATACTTCATGTGTTTATCTCTCCTCTCCGGCGTTCTCCCCGGGAGAACTTCTGATGACTTCTGTCGCAAAAGGGCTCTTCTTTTGCTTCTTTGCAGGTTATTGTAACATTTGGCGCCACAAAATATAGCCCAAAAGAGCCACTATCGACATGATGATCCTTTCACTTTCGAACCCCACCCATCCGAGACATGATCATCCACAGCTGCATGAGCTGCAAGTTTTAAGCGTGGCACTATTGCCGATCTAAAACTCATTCAGATAAATCTCAAACAGCATCATCATAAAAGTGTGCAAAGATTGTTCTGCCATTTCGTTCATCTGGGATTTGATCTTTTTTTGTTTCTTACAGAGTTTCTGGAGCTGGTTAAAACTGTACATGTACGCACTGAGAGTCTGTGCAAACTCCTCATTGGTTCTTTGCGCTATCGTCTCTATCGTGTCATTCTGGATAGAAAAATCTATATCAAATGCCTTTTCTATCATCGAAAAAAGGGTAAAAGTTAAAAAGTGCATCTCTTCGGCTAGAGCATGGGGAGTTGTTTTGTCCATGAGATTGTAGAGGCCGCCGATAAAGCTTTGATACTTTTGGATCAGGTCTTCCCGGGCGCCTTTTTTATCGAGTTGCGTAAACTGCATGATGGTCATATGGGCATTTTGGAACAGCTCATGATAAAAGTGAAGATATTTTCCCCGTTGTGCCCCTATCACCCTCTGCAGGTCAACAAGATCTTCTATCAGTTCTTTTTCATTCAGTATGCGGTGTATGGCGATTTGGCTGAGCATATAGATGGTCTGGCGAAAAAGATTGATATCAAGTTTTTCCCTGAGAGAGAGTTTGTGCATCTCATTGAGTACTTTTCTGTCAAAAACCCTCTTTGTGTCTATAGCGTCCATGGCTAGCAGGAGAGTGTCGAACAGAGCGGTCTTTTCGTAGATATATTTTTCGGGGTATTTTCCCTTTTGCTGCACCTGTACTAGTCCCATTGGAGATAAAAAGTTTGTGATGATGCGGTGTTCGAGGATATCAAAAAAGATCTCTTCTATACTCTGTTCTATCCAGGTTTTCTGTTGTATCTCCGTCTCTATATCATCATATATTCGGGGATACATATCCAGTAAAACTGCACCAAAAACCTCTGTTTCCCGCGGCATCTTTTCTCTATCCCGGATGAGCTGTATAAAGAGCGGTGCGATCTGTTGGATGATGGGCGCCTCTTGATATCTGTCAAAATATCCAAGATTCAGTTCAAAAAAACCCATAAAGACCGTGACGAACTGTTCCTGTATTGAGAGTTGCAGGAACTTTTGGGCTTTTCTTGTCAGAAAGAGTCTGTTGTTCTCTTTTTTGACAAGCTTTGCAACCCGGGAGAGGATATGGACTCTTTGGGCTACGATCTGTTCATCCTCGATAAATCTTCTGGAGAGCTCTGAATCCATTTTATCTGAAAAGGTGCTTGGCATCATTGCAAGTATTTGGACTACTTTGGAGGGAAGGTTCCCTTTGGCTGTAAGCTTGAGACCCGTTTTGGGGATAAGTGACAGAAATGCTCTGACATGATCAAGCATAAAAGATTCGACAGGTTCTGTATGGAAGAATTGCGGGTTGATCTGAAGCATAAAATTTTCTTGAAAAGTTTTTATCTCTTTTTCCAGGTTCGGGCTCATATCTCTTCTCCATGTTTTTTGAACTGATTGCCAAGATCCATGATCTCTGCAATATACGCTTTTTTCTCCTCACCGAGTCTCTCCAGCTCTTCTCTTTGCAACAGCCCCTCACCTGCATACTCTGCAAGGAGGCGAGGAAGTCTGGAGTACCTGTAGTCATACTTCTGATCAAACGCTTTGGCTTGCATGTTCAGAAACTCCCTGAGTCTCCAGAGATCATCATACTCCTCGAGCGGAAACTCTTTTACACGCTCCATGAGCCTCCCATAATCCCTCTGACGGGCCAGATCAAATAGAAATCTGGCAGCTTCCTTTTCGCTTTTTGACCATTTTAGATTACCTTGAATCATTTTTATCCTTTAAAAGCCGGCACTTTTCCCTTCATTTTAGGAACATTAGTATAACACCTCAAAGCATAATGTATAGGAAACCGGTGAAATCCCGGACCTCTCTTTGGGGAGAAGAAATGATAATGAATCTTTGGTTACAATACTCCTCAGAGAAACAGAGAAGCGAGGGAAGCAGATGGAGATAACGTTAGAGAAACATGCATACATTGCAGAACTGGAAAAGGTGCTGGAGCGGTTTTATGAGGCCAAAACAATTCAGGACAGAGAACAGATCAAGTATTTTCAGGGATACTGCCACGGCATGATCCAGATGATGAAAAAGCTCAAGATCGTGGATGAAGATGAACTGAAGCAGATCGTACATAATGCCGAGCTGGATGCTCCTGCGATCTTCAGAACACAGTAATATAGAGTGATGATCTGTAGATCTGAGCGCTGTTCCGGGTAGTCATGATAGTGTGAGGGGACAAAATGGCCTAACTCATCCTTCAGGCCTCCTCTTCAGATAACATAAACTGTTGTATGGAAATAAATTTAGTTTATCTTGGTTATGATACAAGTGATGAACAAAGAACTTGAAATTTTAACCGATATTCCAAACATGATCATTTTGAAACTGTCAGATACTTCTATCGTAGAGATATATGGAGAGAAGAGGTTAAAAAAGTTAAAAGGGAAACACCTCAAGGAGGTTTTCACCCCGGAGCAATATACGCTTCTGCGCTATCTACTGCACGGTGAAAAGGAGCATATTATAGTTGATTTGGAGGGAAAGAGCTATGAAGTCTCCACTCAGAACACGATACTCTATTTTTATGATATCACGAAATACAACAGTATCGAGTCACAATTAAAACAGAGTCTGGATGACCTTATATCCAAAAAAGAGGAGCTTCAGGCCATCTTCGATCTTGCCGCCAACGGAATCTCTCTGCTTGATCGTAACGGATACTTTGTATACGCAAACAAGTTTTTTCAGCAGATGATGGGCTACACGATGGAAGAGCTCTACAGCGAGTCCTGTATCTCACTTTCTTCCCCCGAGTATGCGGAACCTTCTCAAAAGGCTGTTGAAAAAGCGATACGATATGGCAGTATCGAGAAGTTTCGCAAGATCTGTATCACGAAATCAGGTAAAAGGCTCAATGCCAGTATGTCATTAGCCTATCTGGAGAGTCGGGATGAGATCATCATGATCACTTCGGATATCACTGAAGATATCGAATATCAGGACAAACTGAAAAAACAGGTAGAGATAGAGGTTTCAAAAAGAGCAGAACAATACGAGATACTCTGTCATCAGTCAAGACTTGCCGCAATGGGGGAGATGATAGATTCGATTGCCCATCAATGGAAACAGCCGCTCAATACCCTGGGGATCATTGTGCAGGGGCTGGGACACTTTTCCAAGCAAAAAGATATCGATCACAAGCTACTCAGAGAGATAGAGGGGGAGATCATGGAGAAGATCAACTATATGTCTCAGACCATTGATGACTTCAGTACATTTTTTAGAACCTCAAAACAAAAAGAGGTTTTCAATGTATTAAAAAGCATAGAGGAAGCGCTCCGGTTGATCGATTTACAGCTTAAAACACACAAAATAGTCGTAGAGACTGCTGTAGAGATCGGTATGGATCTTGAGATAGTGGGGTATCAAAATGAGTTTAGACAGGTGATACTCAATATGGTGCATAATGCGATGATGGCGATTACGGAAAACCAAAAAGGGGGTAGGATACGGATCAGTATTAAGTCACACAGAAATAATCTTCATATCATAGTACTGGACAACGGTGGAGGGATACCAAGAGAGATCATGCCAAAGATATTCGATCCGTACTTTACGACCAAAGAGAAGGGCAGCGGTATAGGGTTGTATATGTCCAAAGTCATTATAGAGACACATATGGGTGGGCTTTTGGCCGTCAAAAACAGAGATGAAGGGGCACAGTTCACTATTATGCTGCCACAGGAGAAGTGATGGAACTTTTACATGTAAAACTGCAGCCACTTACTGTCATTATCGCAGAAGATGATGAGAGTACTTTAAAGTGGCTTGTGAAAATATTGTCGATCTACTTTAAGGAGGTGCGGGGAGCAAGCAATGCGATCGATGCTCTGGAGCTTTTTAAATCCTCCCCGAGCGACGTGGTGATCTCGGATATTCAGATGCCCCAAGTGGATGGACTGAATTTTTTACAAAAGATTATTTCGATCGCTCCTGAAACTCTATGCATCGTGATGACGGCATTTACCTCTCCGGAGTATCTGAATAGAGCTATTAATGCAGGAGTCGATTTTTATCTGAAAAAACCGATAGACGTCGATGAACTTCTGGTTGCAGTGGCTTCCAATATAGCCAAGAGCGAAACCCCGCTGCAATCGATAGGAAACCGCTACTACTATGATGAGAAAAAAAAGGTGGTTGAGAAAGAGAGCGAGATCATAAAACTGACAAAAAAAGAGATAGCGCTCCTGGAACTTCTCCTGCAGCATAAACATGCTACTGTAAGTATAGAACAGATCGAACACAGCGTCTGGCAGGAACCTGCCAGCAGTGATGCAATACGTATGGTCATTGCAGGGATACGCAAAAAACTCTATCCTGAAGTGATTGAAAATATCAAAGGGGTAGGGTACCGGCTAAATATATCATAAATCTTATGTAAATCTTATACTTCTTTTACACTATCCTTTTTCTTCTTGGCTATGATTGATTTAGAATTCATCATAAGGAGCTAGTATGAAAAAGAAAATTCTGATTGTCGGCGGCGGTACGGCCGGCACGATGACCGCGAATAACCTCGCCAAAAAGCTGATGCCGGAGATCGACAGGGGTGACGTTGAAATCACTCTGATCTCCAACTCCAAATACCACTATTACCGACCGGGAGCGATGTATGTAGCCTTTCACAAATCAGAAGGCCATGAGTTCGTCCGGGAACAAAGATCACTTCTGATGCCAGAGATCGAGTTTATTGTGGATGCGGCTGTTGAGATCAATACAAACCGTAACTTTGTGAAGGGGCAAAGCGGAAAACGGTATGAGTATGATTTCATGGTACTTGCCACAGGCTGTGAAGCTGCACCGGAACGCATTCCGGGACTCAAAGAGGGGGGAGACTGGTTCTATACCTATGAAGGGGCGAGAAAGCTGGCGGAAAAATTTCAAACGATCAAAAACGGGAGGGTGCTCATTACGGTAAACTTCCCCAAAACGCCGAATATTCCCCATCAGTGCGGTATCGCACCGGTCGAGACGACAATCATGCTGCATGACTATCTGACAGAAAAGGGCGTCAGAGAGAATGTCGAGATCGTATACACCTACCCGACAGAGGCCCAAAGTGTACACAATGGACTTTTTTTACAGGAACCGACTTCAAAAGTGTTACCGGCAATTTTTGATGGAATGGGTATCAAACACAAAACCGGGTTTACACTCAACAAAGTAGATCCAAATAAAAAAGTGGCCTACTCTGAAGAGGGAGAGGAGATGGAGTTTGATATCCTCATGTCCACACCGCCTTTTATCGCCTCAAAAGTGATCAGAGAATCGGGACTTTCAAAAGCTTTAGACGGTGAAGGTTGGCTTCCTACAGATAGGAAAACCCTTAAAGTCAAAGGTTTGGGTAATGTCTATACTTTGGGAGATACGGTTGACCTTCCTGTATCAAAGGCCGGAGGGACAATACACAACCAGACCGATGTCGTAGCCGATAATATAGCTTCAGAGCTCCGTTATGGCTATCCTACCGAGAGTTATGACGGTCTGGTGATTGCGATTGCCCAGATGGGTCTGTCCTGCGGTATGCCTCTCTGGTATGACTATGAAGAGGATGTGCAGCCGACTCCGTGCAGCAAACTCGGTAGTTTTGTCAGAAAAGGCTTTAATAAAGGTATTTATTGGGCAGCAGCTCGTGGAATGATATAGGAGAGAACGATGAATGAAAAAGTAGAAGTATTAAAATCAAAAGAGATGCAAGCGTTGGAAGAGAAGATGACGATGTTGGTGCAGACAGGACGAATCGATAATCTGATCGATCTCCTGGCTGTTGTTTCCGACAATATCGAAATGACCACACAGCCCATGGTGGAAAAGATGATAGGTACAGTGGACAATATGGCTACGGCGGGATTTGTAACAGAAAACGCTGTCAGGTATGCAAAAAGAGAGACAGACAAAAATGAGGTACCCTCGCTCTTTGGAATGCTGAAACTCTTAAAAGACAAGGATACAAGAAAAGGCCTTGCGTTCATTCTGAACCTCACAAAAGGTATCGGGAAACAACTCTGATTTTGCGTTTTCAGATCAAAGAAGTGGCAGAAAGAGGCTCTGCGGGCATTTTTTCTTCCCCTTTTTTGAGAGCGCAGATATTCCCTGTCTGCTCCCTCATGTTGCTGCATGGTCTCCCCGGAAGATGCAGCATCCTCCATTGCCCGAAGGAGATACCCCTTTGTAAACCTGAGAATGACATCTTTTAACGTGCAGATGACCTGCCCACATTTGCAATGTACTCGTTGGAAATTCGTACACGTGTTTGGTGGTATGGAAAGTGTTTTCATGTTTGCAGGGATGATATAGGCGTTACCACGGAGAGAGATTTTGAAAGAGCGTGTATTAATCTGCAAGTGGAGGCTTTAGACCCACCTAAAAGTGACATAGTTCTCAATTTTTATCTCCAAAATTACTGAAAACCATGAAAAACAATAACCTTTTTATGTCAAAAAATAGTTGTGGGACTACCTGCAGGAAATACCCCTGGGGTGTAAGTCTCCACTTTCCTGAGTTATTTTACCCCTTCAGTATATTGGAGGGTGGAATGGTTCCACTCCTTACTTCCCTTGCTACTCTTTCTGCCCCAGCTTTTTATCGAGCAAAATCGCAAAGGGTATCTGGATGAGGTAGGCGAACATGATCGGCAGAAGCATGGAGACGCCGAAGGCTTTCATCGAAAAGGTTGAGAGGACCAGTGCCAGCGTGATGTAGCGTGTGGCGCTGTGCCAGAATGCCGCTTTCTCCTGGGGAGAATCAAGATCGAAGATCAGGCGGGCAAAGAGCAGGTCAAGGAGGTAGAAGAGGATCACAGCGATCAGGGAGATCCCGACAAGCTCGGGCTGCAGGTCAAAGAGATCGACGAGGCTCTGCGTGCTTTGCAGGCCGAAAAGATAAAAGAGGATCACGAAGATGCTTGCGTTGCTGATATGGGGGCGGTAGGTCTCTATCCATGCTGCCAGCGGTTTGATCAGGATCACGATCCTGCTCGCTACAAAAGGGATAACGATCAGGAGCGTCACGACCAGTCTGGCATAGCTGCTCATGTTGTTGGTATCCTCGGTGTAGAGTGTCGAGAAATAGCTTTCGGTATAGATGCCAAAAAGGTGCAGCATCAGAAAAGAGAGCGATACCAGAAGGAGATTGATAAAGAGGATGATAAATCCCAGAGAGGTGTCGCCGCCCGATTTTTTGATCCAGTACATCACCATGCCGCCGCCGCTCAGTACAGAGAGCAGAAAGATCCCCGCGGCGATACCGTAGTCATGGGTGGCCAATCCGATGGCCACGGCAAATGCGGGCAGCAGAACAAAATTGAGAAAAAGGCTTTTTGCGATCACGGTGCGGTAGACCCATACCAGTTTCACATCGGAGAGCCTGACCTTGAACAAAGAGGGCATGATCATCGTCAGGCCGGCAAAGAGGCAGATGTTTGAGCTGAAGATAAATCCCTCGGTATTGTAACCGTAGAGAAAACCAAGCGCCGCTCCCAACAAGACAATCATAAGCTGCATAGCGTCCCTTTCTATCGAAGTGTATTGATGCTGATAAAATACTTTTTCACCCGACAGCTGCCTAGTGGTGGGTACCGCAGAAGTTGGCATCGCATCCGTGTACCACGCCTGAATATTTTGAGTTGTCGATGAAAAATTTCAGGATATCCTCCCGGTAGTACCTGAAGCGTTTTCCCTGTACGCTCTTCAGGGCTTCGGGGTCTTTCTGATGCATTTTCACCAGTGTCTGCTCCTCTTCAAAGTATTCTGTCCATGTATCTTCATCTTTCTGTTTTGCAAAGTAGAAAGGGGTACCGTGGCACTTCCCGCAGAGCTTTGTGATGACACGAAACGTTTTGCTGTCGTACTTTTCCGCTCCGTACAGTGTCTGTATCAAAAGTGCCGAGACGAGCAGCTTGAGGAGGGAGGGATGCATAGGTATGCCTTTTTCCTGCAATGATAAAGTGTCAGTGTGTAAAAGCTGTGCAGCGGAGGGAAAAAGGCCCCAAAGAGGGTGTTTTAGCGCTCTTTTTGAACGTCTCTCTTCATGCTTTGCGTGGTATCGATGGTGATACTGATGCTGCCGGTTTTCCTGTCAATAAGTGATCCACTCCCTTTTCTTATGCTATAATCAAAAGTTATCGCCAACGAAGGAGCAAGCAGATGAAAAAAATGTGGATAGGAATGGCAGTCTCGTTTATGACCCTCTTGATGGCGGATGCATCGATCCCCGCCTCCGACCTGCAGGGAAGCAAGGATCTTGCTTACCTGAAAAGATATGAAGGTTCAATGATCATCGCTTATCAGCACAAGCGGTTCGACCGCTTTGTACTGCCGCTGGCAGCATTGAAAGCCGATAAAGGGAAAAGAGACGGGAAAAACAACATCTATTTTGCACCCGAAACGAGCAAAGTACTCGAAGGGGAGCATACAAGGCTGGTCTATCTGCTTCCCCCGGAGCGTACGCCTCTGGAAGTGCTCAAAAACAATGAGGAGGAGATCCTCTCCAGGGGAGGAAAGACCCTTTTTGAGTGCGAAAAATCCGAATGCGGGGGAGATGCGCACCGCACGACTTCCGGAGGAGGAGGGGAGATGAGCCTCTCGATGTTCCTGCAGTCCGAAGAGGATGTCAAAGGGTACAACGAAGTCTTCAGCAACGGCTACTGTGCATTGACAAGCCGGATCACCGATCAGCATTACCTTACTGCGGAACTTCCCTCTGACAAAGTATTCCTTTCCGTCCTGACCTATCAGGTAACCGACAGTTCGTTTTGCAAAGCGTTCAAAGACAGAACGATCGCAGTCGTCGATGCGGTAGAGATCAAAGAACGTGAACAGAAGATGGTCGTGATCAAAGCGGATGAGATGAACCAGAAGATCCGGGATGAAGGGATGATCGCACTCTACGGCATCTATTTTGATACAGACAAAGCAGTCATCAAATCGGAGTCAAAACCCACACTCGACGAGATCGCCAAAATGCTGGAACAAAATCCGCAACAGAAGATCCTCGTCGTAGGGCATACGGATAATGAGGGGAGCTTCGAGTACAACAGGGGACTTTCCCAAAGACGGGCCGAAGCGGTTGTCGACAGGCTGGCGGGAGAGTATAAGATCTCGCCAAAGAGACTCCATCCTACCGGCGTATCCTATGCCTGCCCTGTGGCAAGCAACAGCTCAGAGGAGGGAAAAGCGAAGAACAGACGCGTGGTCCTGGTCGGGCAATAGATGAAACAGAGCGAGAAGAGGCAACGCTAGTGCCTCTTTTGCCATCGGTTCAGGTGGTGTGTATACAGATCACTGGCACTCTGATAGTAGGTAATGATCTCCAGCGCATCACTGGGTGAAATACTCTCTGTCTCCCTATAGGTTGCGTCTCTTAAACTCTCCTCAACGATATGGTATTGATGGATGGTTTTATCGGGTTCCAGGACAAAAAGGTTTTTCTCTTTGAGCAGGCCCAGCTTTTGGTAATTTCCGATAAAGGCACGCTCTTTAAAGTTCGGATCCAGGATATTATCTCCATAGAATTGACTCTCATATTCCCAACCCATCAAAGCGAGGAGTGTAGGGATGGTATCGATCTGGGACGAGAGTTTATGGATCACTTTGGGTTGTATGATCCCTGGAGCATAGACAATCAGAGGAATCCTGTATCGCCATACGGGGAGTTCATTTTTTCCCGCACTTCCCCCATTGTGGTCGGCAACGATGATGAAGATCGTATCCTTGAACCATGGTTTTTCTTTTGCTTTTTCCAAAAAGTCATGAATCGCATAATCGGTATATTTCACACCGCCTGATCTTCCTGTATGCGAAGGTATATCGATCTTGCCTTCGGGATAGGTATAGGGTCTGTGGTTGGAGGTGGTCATGACAAAATTGAAAAACGGTTTATCTGCTTTGTATGACTTATCAGATTCTTTCATTGCTTTGGCAAAGAGATCCTCATCACACACTCCCCAGACATTGGCAAAACTGATCTCATCTTCTTCAAAATCGGTTCTGTCGATCACATCAAACCCATTGTGGGAAAAAAAATCGTTCATGTTATCAAAATAGCCGTGTCCCGCATAGATAAATTTGTTCTCATACCCTTTCTCCTGAAAGACAAATCCTGTTGAGAACATATTGTGGTTGTCGGGTCTCTTGACAATACTTCTTCCCGGCGTAGGAGGAAGAGAGAGTGTCACTGCTTCCATACCCCTTACGGTTCTTGTCCCTGTGGCATATAGATGATCAAAAAAGAGTGATTTTTGGGTCAATGCATCCAGGTGAGGGGTCAGGTTCTGGTCATTGCCGAATGCACCCATATAGGAGGCGCTGAGACTTTCGACCATGATCAGCATTACATTGTATTTTGACTCCCGATTATCCCCATTTTTGACGAGTTTGAGATGGGTATCATTGAAATGCTCCAATCGGTCCAGATTGTTCATGACCGTGGATCTCTCTTCTGTTTTGTAAAACGCATGATAATCCAGGGTATTGTTTCTGAAAGCAGAGAAGAGCGAATATAATCCGTTTTTTGCCAGCTCATTGTTGTACTGGTTCTTTGATATCTGCGAGAGGTTCTGTTGTTCCATCGTATTAAAAAAAAGTATGGGTAAAAGTAAAAACACCACACCTGCTTTGGCCCTTTGAAAAAAAGTTTGATCTGAATCAAATGTTTTGGTGAGCAATGCACTCTTTTTAAGGATAAGGCTGAATAAAAGAGTGTTGAGAATGAAAATAAGAGTGACCAGCAGCGGGATAGGATAGGATTCGAGAATATTATGTATCACTTCGTGTGTATAGACCAGATAATCAACCGCGATAAAATTAAATCTTTTTCCGAACTCTTCCCAGAAAAACCACTCTGAAACCGCATTGAAAATCAACAGATAGGTGGCGATGAAAAAAACGGATACAAAAAGCAGTTTATGTATTTTCGTATTGAATAATCTGTTGGGTAGCAGGATAAGATAGATCACCAGAGGGATCATATAATAGCTGGAAGCGACCAGATCATAAAACAAACCTACTCCATAGAGTTTAAAGAGGGGGATAATCCCCAGATCAACCTGGGTGATATCCGTGAAGAGTAAAACGGTTCTGCTTGCAAAACTGATAGCTGTAAATATCCCTATGATGAGAATGAGAAATAGAAAACGATTGTTGTTGGTGTTGGACATGGGCATCCTTGTGTACAATAGTATAAATTCTGATATTATATCTCTATTTTATTAATTAATTTATATGAATAATTAACAGTTGATAAACTACTCTCTGATTAGTGAGAATGGCGTGACGTCCGCAGTTGAAAAAATGACAATGTGACATATTTTTCACTTTGGACAAGAAGAGTTGCTATACTTTGACCATCAATTTGAGATCCCCCGTTGCCCAAAGGAAATACCCTTGGGTGCAAGCTGAGGATGAGGTTTCCAAGGAGTAAAGATGATCGTAGGGATAGAAGGGATCGTGGAGCGCAAAGATCCAACATTTGTGCATATCAATGTCAACGGACTGATCTATGAGGTGATGGTCTCGTTCAACACCTCCAATGCCATACAGGAGAAGAGGGTCAAGCTCTTTACGACACAGATCATACGCGAGGATGCACATCTCCTTTTCGGTTTTATGGAGATGAACGAGAAGAAGATGTTCGATACGGTACTGAAGATCAACGGAGTGGGCCCCAAAGTAGGGCTGGCGATCTGTTCGACCTTTACCCCGGAGAGCTTTGCGAGGGTAGTGAGTGCGAAGGATGTGGGGCTTCTCAAAAGAGTGCCGGGTATCGGACCGAAGGCGGCAAGCCGTATCCTGGTGGAGCTGGCGGACTTTATCGTGGATAGCAGCGCAGATAGCAGCGGCAACGGATCGATGATGGAGGCGGAGATGGCGCTGGAGAGCCTTGGCTTCAAAAAAGAGGCGATCCGCAAAGCGCTGGCAGGCTGCAGCGGCGATACGGCTGCGCTGGTCAAAGAGGGGTTGAAAAAACTGCAGAGGCTCTGATCTTACAATCCGGCAGTATAGATATCGTCGGTCTCTTCTATGACGCGCCTGGCTTTGACAAATGTCCGGGCATAGCTTCCGTGCGTGATCGGTGAGATGATAATGCCTTTTTTCCTGGAAGCGGCATGGATGAATTCGCCGTTGCCGATATAGATCCCTACATGTGTGATGGGGATATTGCGTTTGCGGTCGGTCAGGAAGAAAAGAAGATCTCCTTTTTTCAGCTCATCCAGGCTCACTTCTCTTCCCATCTTGGATTGTTCCCATGCGGTGCGCGGCAGATCGATATGGTGTTTTCTGTAAAGGTACTGGACATAGCCGGAGCAGTCAAAGCCTTGCGGGGTTGTCCCGCCCCAGACATATCTGCCTCCTTTGAAATATTTGGCATCCTCAAGGATCTGCGTGCTCTGGTCGGGAGAGAGGGTAAAACTGACCCCCATTTTTTCTGCCTGCGCTTTGGCGATGGCAAGATGTCTGGCGCGCTCCTTTGCCAGCCAGGCTTTTCTTGCATGCTGCTCTACGGAGTTGAGCTCGTCATAGAGTGCCTGGATGGAGTATTCACTGGCTTTTTGAGAGATCGCGGCATTGTGTGTCGGTTTGAGATGTTTGACTTCGACGGTGTTGCTGTCCGGGTCCGTGATGACAAAAAGACTGCCGTGTCCTGCTGAACAATATAAAGCAGCAAAGAGCAGGCACCGCTTCATCATCTTCTTCCTTGATCTTTCTTGGAGGTAGTATATCAAAATTTGGAGGTCGCTGCAAAAGCTTTTTCGTTCATTTTGCAGGATTTAGGCTATAATCTGCCTCATGAATCCTATCGTTATCATAGGCGGTGGAGCGAGCGCATTGATGCTTGCCTCTTTGCTGCCTTCAAGCCGTGCCACCATCATAGAAGCCAACGCAAAAACAGGGGCCAAAATACAGGTCTCGGGCGGTGGCAAGTGCAATATCACCAACCAGGTGATGGATCCCGCCTACTTTCTGGGTGAGGAGTATTTTATCCAGCCGGCGCTTGATCTGTTTGACGAAACGATGCTGCTGGAGTGGCTGAAAAAAAGAGGGCTTGAACCTGTCATCCGTAAAGGTACCCAGTACTTCTGCCCCAACAGCTCCAAAGAGATTCTGGAGATCTTTCAGCGTGAATGCAGCAAACAGAAGCTTCTGCTGGGAGAGCAGGTCATCGGTGTGACCAAAAAAGGGAAGGGCTTTGAGGTCAAGACGGACAGAAGAACCTTGAGTGCAGAGAGGGTGGTGGTAGCTTCGGGAGGGTTGAGTTATCCTCAGCTCAATGCCAGCGATATCGGTTACAGGATCGCCGAATCGTTCGGCCACACTATTATCAAAACCACTCCCGCACTGGTCGGAATGACCCTGCAGCCTGAACAGTTTTTCTTCAAAGAACTCTCAGGGGCCTCAACGGAGGTCAGGATCACAGTGGGAGAGAGGGTGGTTGAAGGGTCGCTGCTCTTTGCGCACAAGGGGATCAGCGGTCCTGCGGTGCTGAACGCCTCTCTCTACTGGGAAAAGGGAAAGATAGAGATCGATTTTCTACCTGCTGTTGACTGGGATGCCTTTGTGCGCAGCGAGAAAAACATCTCTTCCCTTCTTCCCATGCCGAAGCGTGTTACAAAGGCATTTTTGCTACAATTAGGCCTACAGGACAAACCGGGGAAAAAACTCGCTTCATCAGAACTGGAACAGTTGAAATCGCTTTGTCACTACAGCTTTGCTCCTGCAGGTACGTTCGGCTACGCCAAGGCCGAAGTCACCAAGGGCGGAGTCGCTACGGACGAGGTCAATGCCTATACGATGATGAGTGAAAAAGAGGAAGGACTTTATTTTATTGGTGAAGTTCTGGATGTGACGGGGAGACTGGGCGGATATAATTTTCAGTGGGCATTTTCAAGCGCCTATATCTGTTATCAACATCTTATGAATACATAAAACCGGAAGGAAGAAATGAAAATCAGAGTACCGGCAGCGCTGCTTATGGCTTTAGTGATCAGCGGCTGCGCTAATACACCGGATGAAGAGGGGTGGCGATCTTCTCAGAAAAAAGAGTTTTTGGAGATGCTGAAGGAAGACAGGTATGCTTCGGTCTGTGAGCAGCAGCCGCTCTACGAGAAAGTAAAACAGACAGAGAACTCCAGGCTGATGAGCAAACTGCTCGTGGAATATACGGAGAACCTTGCCAACGGCTGTATCGACCTTCAAAAGTTCAGAGAGGTGCAGGCTGCCAAAAAAAAGAGAAAAATCGAATCGCACTATGACCTCTATCTGCAGAAAGTGGACAGCACGCGGATTCTTGCACAGATCAAGGCGGGACAGACGGTAGAGAATATTCTGAAGCCCTATCTCCCGGCTACGGAACAGTTTCCAAAACTGGTCAAAACATACCATGCATTACAGGACAATGAGAGCGTGACGCCGGAGCAGCTTCGTATACTCCGTCTCAATATCGAAAGAACCAAGATCATGCGTTCCGACCTGGGGGAGGATTATGCACTGGTGAATATCCCGGAGTTTATGGTGCGTATCAAAAAAGGTGAGCAGACGGCGCTGAAGTCTGCTGTGATCGTAGGGCAAAAAGATCTGCAAACCCCGGTATTTGCCGAACCGATGCAGTATATCACACTGAACCCGCAGTGGGGAGTGCCCGACAGTATCGCCAGAAACGAGATCATTCCCAAGGTGCTCAAAGACCCCGCCTACCTCGCACGCAACAATATGGTCATACGCCGTGACTATAACCTGGATTCACAAAACGTCTCGTTGAGCGATGTCAATCTGGCTGCCTACAGGGGAGGGAGAGGAGCAGTGCCGTTCAAGTTTATAGAGAGGCCCTCGGAACGCAACGTGCTGGGGCGCATCAAGTTTATCTTCCCCAACAGCCACGCGGTCTATATGCACGATACGCAGGGAAAGTCGCTGTTTAAACGGGAGGTTCGTACCTTCAGCCACGGATGTGTAAGAGTAGAAAAACCCAATGAGATGCTGATCTATATCGCCAGCAATTTTACCGCTGAGACACCGGAGAGCATCATGGAAAAATACGAATCGCTCAAAACGCACCATATTCCTTTGAAAAAAAGAATGATGGTACATACGGCATATCTGACAAGCTATGTGGATAGCAATGGAACAGTCTTGATGTTCAATGATATTTACGGATTTGACAGAGATCAGGTGCTGAATTTCCAATAAGAGAGGAAAAGATGAAAGAGTATAAAGCGGTTATTTATCAGGAGGGGATGCTGGGGTCCCTGCTTCTTGGTGAATCCAAGATCAATCCGGTACGTTTTTCGGAGTTTCTCAACACCAATGCAAAGAAAGGATGGGAAGTGGTCACTATGGAAAAAGATGTACGGAGAATGCTGCTCTTCTTTAAAAGAGAAGGGTACGTGGTCATAATGCAAAGGGAGAAACAGTAGATGAAAGTAATGAAAATCGCAAGTATCATCAGCGGTTCGGTTTTTGTCCTCTATGCGGTACTTCTGTTGCTTCAGCTCTGGACAGAAGTGGTCAGCTGGACAGTGTTTGTGAAGCTTACGATTACCGCCGGTGTACTCATCGTAGTGACGTTCGGTGTCGCTCTGCTTTACCGGGAGTATATCGAAGAGAAGCATATGAAGGATGATCACTTTATTGATTAGATATAGAGGCTTTGTTTCCTATTACGATAGCGGAACATTTCAATGATGAGCCGGTTACCCAAGCGGGCAGGACGACCTTTTCGCTCTCCGAGCCCAAGGAGTGAAGAAGAAAAAGTTTGCGATACGTTGAAATGTATAGCATAAGTGCCGTTATGATAAAATACTCCAATTTTATTGAACGGTACACTATGGCATCAAAAGAGATCATCTACAACAATCAACCATTTCAACTCTCCTACGAACTCCTCAACCCTGCGGCCAAAGATGCGATCCTGATCCTGCATGGCTGGGGAAGCAATAAGGAGATCATGAAGCAGGCCTTCGGGAAGACACTGCCCCAGTATAAACATATCTATCTGGATATGCCCGGGTTCGGCAAAAGCAGCAACGAGATGATCCTTACTACCGAAGATTACGGAAAGATCGTCACGCTCTTTTTGGAAGCGCTGGGAGTAAGACCAAGGATCGCAATGGGGCACTCCTTTGGAGGCAAGGTGGCGACACTGCTCAATACCCCCTGCCTGGTGCTTCTCTCAAGTGCCGGTGTCGTGACGGAGAAACCCTGGTCAGTGAAGATGAAGATCGCCACCTTTAAACTCCTCAAGCCTCTGGGGTTCAAGAAGCTGAGGGATATCTTCCGCTCAGCCGATGTGACGGGCATGAGCCATGAGATGTATGAGACCTTCAAAAATGTGGTCGATGAAGACTTTGAGCATGAGTTTGCGAGAAGCCGCGCCAAAGCACTCTGTTTCTGGGGGAAAGAGGATACGGCTACACCGCTTTATACCGGGGAGAAGATCGCAGGGCTGATCCCGGAGAGCAGATTCTACCCGCTTGAGGGGGACCACTACTTCTTTTTACGCCATCAAGCGTTTATCGCACAGACTATTACCGAAGAATGTAAGGAACAATACAAATGCTAGTACTCAATACGATCGCCTATCTGCTTTTTATCTCCGCTCTGGGATACTACTTTATCACCAACCTCCAGTGGTACAGCTACAAGCTGGAGCGTGTGATCTTTCACCATACAAAGACATGGTGGCATTTTGTCTACTTTTTGGTACCGTTTGCGCTTTATGTGCTGGCAGACGGGGTAAGCGAGTTCGGCTTTGTCGTGGCGCTTGCCTATCTGCCGTTGCTTTATCTGTGGTACAGGGGGCTGGATAAACCGCTGGTGTTTACCGGGAGGGTGAAGCGCTTTTATGCCGCACTGATTTTGTTTGCGCTCTTTATCGCCGTGGCCTTTCAGCACTTCGGTGTAGTGCTACCACTTTTCCTTGCGTACTTTGTTTCGATGCTCATCGAGAAGATGCTTTTTGAGGGCTTTAAACGCAAGGCAGAGCAGAAGCTTGCAGAGATGGAGGATATGACCGTAGTGGGAATCACCGCAAGCTACGGCAAGACCAGCATCAAGAACTTTGTCGCCCATATCCTCGGGACAAAGTACAAAACCTACGCCACACCGCGTTCGGTCAATACCCTTGGCGGCGTGATGAAAGACATCAACGATGACCTTCCTGCCGATACGGAAGTCTATGTTGTCGAGATGGGGGCGAGGGGCGAGGGGGATATCAAGGAGATCACGACCTTTGTCAACCCGCACTATATGGTGGTAGGCAAGATCGGGCCAGCGCATATCGAGTACTTCAAGACCCTGGAGAATATCCGCAATACCAAAATGGAGATCCTGCTGAGCAAGCGTCTTAAAAGCGCGTGGGTACATGAGAGTGCAATGGTCAAACCCGAAGCGCATATCCATACCTTCGGAAGCAAGGAGAACCTGAATATCAGGAGCGTACTTCCGGCGCCGCAAGCGGTCATAGGGGAGGTGAAAGCGACGCTTGAGGGCACCCGCTTTACCCTTGATGGCGTAGAGTATCAAGCGGCTATCCTGGGAGTCTTCAATGCGATCAACCTTGCCGCAGCGGTACAGATCGCCAAAGAGCTCGGACTGACGACGCAAGAGATACAGGAGGGACTGGCGACACTGCAGCCTGTCGCCCACAGGCTTCAGCGTATCGATGCGGGCGGGAAGGTGATCCTTGATGACAGCTTTAACGGAAATATCGATGGGATGATGGCCTCTTTCGATCTGGCAGAGAGTTATCAGGGAAGAAAAGTCCTTATCACTCCCGGGCTCGTTGAAGTGGATGATGCCCTTAATGTGCAGGTTGCGCAGAGAGCCAACGCGGTCTTTGACAAGGTGATCGTCACAGGCGATCTGAACTACCAGATCTTCAAAGCACATGTGGATGCGGATAAACTGGGAAAACTGGAGAGTAAAGCGCAGATGGAGCAGATGCTGATAGAGGAGACGCGGGCGGGGGATCTGATACTTTTTGCCAACGACGCACCCTCTTTCATCTGAGTTTACTGCATCTTTGATCGAATGGGCACGTTCCATTCGGTCACTTACTTATATGTAAGCTCTCTCACTCCACTCACGCGCTCAAGCCAAACCTACAGCAAACTCAGACGAAAGGCTTGAGAGGTAAGTAGTAAGCAGCAGGTCATGGTAAGCTTTTCTCTGAAAAGCTTTTATCCACTAAGGTAGGGCAAAGCCCAACCGTGAAAATCTTTCACTATTCACTATTCACTATTCACTATTCACTATTCACTATTCACTATTCACTATTCACTATTCATCCCCCATTTTTTTCAAAAAGAGCTCATGTGTTGGGCTTTTGATCGTTGCCCCTTTGATACCGTATTTTTCTTCTTCTTTGATCGTGAATCCCTCTTTCATTATCTGATGCAGATGTTCCCTCACCCACATATGTATGGACTCTCTGCATGGCATACGTGTGGTATTGAGTTCCTCTGCGTGTATATATTCTTCACTCTCCCTGATCAGCCTGCCCTCCATGCGGTTGCAGGCATCAAAACCGGAGAGTTTCATCTTATCCAGGTCAAGGTCAAGTATCGCTCTGGCTTCACGTACATCTTTACCGTCGATGACGCGTACATGCCAGTTACCGTTAAATTTATTTTGCAAGAGACTGCGGTTGAGATCTTTGACCGTTTGGACTATTTTTGAAGGAAATGAAGCGATGTTTTCAAAATAGCTGTCATTGGATTCGCTCCAAACCAAAGCAGTGAGAGCAAGTGTGGCCACAAGTGATCTTTTGAGCATCGAAAGTACCCTCTATTATCTGTTTTTTGATAGTATATTGGATAATGATTAATGGAGCGTATATGCGGGCGATACTCTTTTTATTTTTGAATACGGTGTTACTTTTTTCTTCGGAATTGAAGCTGACACAGCAACAGGCGGACTATATCGCAAAGAAGGTCTGGATGAATGAGGGTGCCGGACTCGATAAGTATCTGGTCCACTGGAATGAGGGAGAGGATTTCGCATCCGTGGGGATCGGGCACTTTATCTGGTTCAGCGAGGGACATACCGAACGTTTCCGGGAGGTCTTCCCGATGGTGCTCGCCTTTATGGAGGAGCGCAACGTAACAATGCCGCAGTGGCTCAATGCCAACACCCCTCTGCCGTGGAATTCCAAAGCGGAGTTCTATCGCGCCAAAAATTCCAACAGAAAAACATACAGGGAACTTTTTGATTTTCTGAAACGTACGATGCCTCAGCAGGCGGAATTTATGGCGGCAAGGCTCAGCCATGCACTCCCCGAGATACTGAATACGATAGAGGATCGCAATACGCAGCAGCTCATCGAGCGCCGATTCAACCGGATGCTCTATCATGCGGACGGGAATATCGATGAGAAGGGGCTCTATATCCTGCTGGACTATACCAACTTCAAGGGCGAGGGGACACTGGAGAGCGAACGCTACAATGGGCAGGGATGGGGGCTGCTGCAGGTGCTTGAGCACTTCGATGAAAAGGCATCGGACAAATACAAGGCCTTCGCCGATGCCGCCAAAGTGATGCTTGGCAGACGTATCAAAAATTCTCCGCCTGCCAGAGGAGAAGAGCGCTGGCGAAAAGGGTGGAATGTAAGGCTGGATACCTACTGGAAATAACCGATGCCCGCTTGGAACACAAATCTCCCCTTTTACTTAAGGTTTTTTCAGTAGCGGGAGGGTATAATGTCATCCTGCTTATCGGGGCGTGGCGCAGTCTGGCTAGCGTGCTACCTTGGGGTGGTAGAGGTCGCCGGTTCGAGTCCGGTCGCTCCGACCATTTAAACACCTATATTACGTAACCTTTGTTTTACTGTCAGTGGATTTGTCAGTAAATAACTTTAAACCTCTATCTACTTTTAAGTGTTCACCTTTGATGAATTTTCCATAGTTTTGAATGATCATTTGAGTATTTGTATGACCGACAATTTGTGCAATCTCCAATATACTAAGATCACTATACTTCAACATAGAAACTATGACGAGTACTATAGAGTTTTCGATACTCTAAATTACATTCTCTCAAGAGTTCTCTCCAGACTTTTAATTTATTGCCTGATACACTTTTCAAGTGTGTACTGTCAACCGCGGTGCTAAAATAGGCAGTATAGAAAGCTGCCGAGAGTGGTTTTTACAACCTCAAGCTGTAGAAATTGGTTACATGGAAACATAGAACCGATTTTGATAAAGTTTTCTTTTAAACTGATGTTTAAAGGAAAATAATGCTTAAAAAAGGTGAAGTAAAAATGATACACAAGATGATCAAAGAAGGACTGAGTAAAAGTGCGATAGCCAGAAAGCTCGGGATCAGTAGGGACACAGTTGCCAAGTATGCCAAACTTCCGGAAGGACATGTTCCTGTAATCAAGAGAGAACCTCCCGGAACTACAGTAGATGCCTACCTTCCCCATATTGCAAGGATGCTTGAAGAAGCACATCGTTTGGATGTTCAGATACCAACCAGTGCGATCTTTCAAGAGATACAGAAGATGGGATATAAAGGATCTCTTCGCTGGATGCAGGAGATCATACAGCGTCACTCTCTAAGAGAACGTGTGGAGAATGAAGAACCGTTGGTACGGTTTGAAACTGATCCTGGACATCAGATGCAGGTAGACTGGGTAGAGTTTCCCAAAGATGGGCTCTCAGCCTTTGTAGCCACCATGGGCTATTCAAGGACTTCCTATGTTGAGTATGTGACCGATGAGAAGGTAGATACACTGATCAAGTGCCATATGAACGCATTCAGCTATTTCGGCGGTGTTCCAAAAGAAGGGCTCTATGACAATATGAAGACCGTTATCATCAAACGAAATGCCTACGGGAGAGGTCAGCATAAGTTCAATGAACAGTTCCGTGACTTTGCCAAGCACTGTGGGATGGAGCTAAAGGTATGCAAACCCTACAGGGCACAGACCAAAGGGAAAGTGGAACGTTTCAATCACTATCTACGGTATAGTTTTCATAACACGTTTAAAGTACGGTTGTCGATGATGGGATATAAGATGACCAAAGAGAATGCTAATGCCGAAGTGATGGACTGGCTCGATTTCACTGCCAATGCACGGATACATCAGACAACCCTGCAAAAGCCCTTTGCATTGTTGGCACAGGAGCAGCTGCAACTGCTACCTGTGCCGAAGCCTTATCATGGTATCCACCCAATAAAAGCTACGCAAAGAAGTATAGCACAAGAGGAAAAGAACAAACCTAAACAGAGGGTACATATCCCTCAGCGTGATCTACAAAGCTATGATGAGTTCATCCCTGCTGCACTGGCATACCTCTACAGCTATGCCATGATTACGGGAGGTGCGGTATGGCGATAAATGAACAGATCGAAACCCTGTGTAAAGAGCTGCAACTAAGCACCCTGGCTAAAACACACCACGAGCTTAGCAACACCGCTGCCAAAGAGGGATGGAAATATAGCGAGTATCTCTATGAAGCACTAAAAAGTGAATCGGAAGGCAAAGCCGAACGTTCAAAGAGTACGCTTACCAAGATGGCAGGTTTCCCAACCATCAAGACCCTTGATGCGTTTGACTTTGATTTTACCGTAGGGGTGAACAGAAGACAGATCGAAGAGCTCTCCACGATGGAGTTTGTCAAGAAGAAAGAGAACATCATCCTCCTTGGCCAGTCCGGTGTAGGCAAGACACACCTTGCTATTGCTCTGGCATACCAGGCTGTACAGCATCGTATCAAGGCAAGGTTCATTACAGCTGCTGATCTCATTATGCAGATGAGTCAGGCAAAGAAGGAGAAGCGTTATGATGCTTTTATCCGTCAGGCCGTGATGGCCCCGGCATTGCTTGTTATCGATGAGATAGGCTATTTCCCTATGAGCAAAGAAGATGCCCATCACTTTTTTCAAGTGATTTCAAGACGCTATGAGAGAGGATCGGTGATCGTCACTTCCAATCTTGTCTTCTCACAGTGGAGTGGCATATTTGCCAATGACAAAGTCGTTACCACTGCTATACTGGATAGACTATTACACCATTCTCATGTGATAAATATCCTTGGTGATTCTTACAGATTAAAAGAGAAAAAGGAGGAAGCTATGAACGACTCAGATCTTTATACATTTGAGCCTAAAAAACGAAAAAATAAATAGGATTTAACCACGGTGTTTGAGGTTACTTTTCGTAATACTAACTTTACGAAAAACTGCCTAATTTATCTCCGCGGTTGACAACGCTCCAATAAAAGAGTTGTCTCTACGGCCATAATGATAGCCTATGGTGTAGGCATGGATGGAAGAAGAGAGGTACTGGCAATAGAGCCTTTTTACTCAGAAAGCAATGAGAGTTGGACAGCTTTCTTTAAAAAACTCAAACACAGAGGTGTAAAAAAATGCGCTCTTGTTATCTCAGATGCACACCAAGGTATACAGAATGCCGTTAAAACAGAATTTACAGGAACCTCATGGCAAAGATGCAAAGTCCACTTTATGCGTAATATCCTGGCCTATGTCTCTCCCAAAAGCAAAGCACTCTTCTCAGACAGGCTCAAACAGATATGGCTGCAAAAAACCTATGAAGATGCACGGAAATAATCCACCCTCTTTGTAGCGGAGTATCAAGATAAATACCCTGAAGCCATAGAATGTCTTGAAGAGGGACTGGAGGATAGCTTGCAGTTCTTTCACTTTGATTTTATTGACCATAGGCGTATTTCTTCTACCAATGTGCTGGAGAGACTCAACAAAGAGATCAGACGAAGAAGCAAAGTGGTTGGTATCTTTCCCAGTAGAGAATCCTATTTGCGATTGCTAACATCCTACCTGATGGAATACACCGAGGAATGGGAGGTAGAGAGAAGCTATATTCAGCCACAAAAGCTCGAACTAGTAATGATTAAGCGTGAAGAGTTGCTGCAGGATGCAGCCTGATACATAAAAGGTGTTTTGAAATTGCGAACTTTTAAGGGCACTATCTCCGATTATACATCAAATCTATTACATCATGGTTCCGGGAAAAACAATTCATCCAATATCTATGCTGTTGCCTGTTGGAAAGATATGGTCAGTAATGCTATTTTCGATCTAAAGGGGGGAATACTATCCTGAAGGTTTTTTGTGCCGCGGCAGAAGTGCCGCGGCGTTTGGAGATCACATAAAGAGTTCGCGTTTGACGCCTGCAAACCACTCTCTGGTCGCTTTGCCTGTCCCTTTTGAACGGAATTTCCCGTTTCCGTCTTTTGGTTTGGGAACATTTCCATTCCCTACAAGCATACCGTTTTCATGGGCAACAAACTCATGGGTGACCATGATCGCTTCTTCCGGGTTGCCGCTGACCATAGAGTAGCAGACGTTACCTACAGGAACCGGCAGACCTGCTTTGGGATCAAATGATTTGCCCGCAAGCTGAGCCTGGATCTGTCCGGCTGCACGTTTCGCTGTCCAGATCGCCGTATGGCCGCTTGGCGGAATACCGTGACTGACGGCATCTCCGATAACATAGACGTCTTTATCGGTTTTTGACCGGAGTGTATATCCATCCATCAGTGCATATCCTGCAGGATTGGTCTCAAGTCCGGCCATTTTGATCACCGGTGAACAGATATTGTTCGGGATGAGGTTACATACCTGATATTTGATCGTATGTTTTGTCGCCTCTTCGGGATCGCCTTCAAGCAGGGAAGCCGCATCGGTGAACTCAAGGTAGGTGATCTCGTTTTTCGCCGGATCAACATCGATCACTTTTGTGAAGCCTTTGTAGTCAATCATCCCGTCATAGAGATCTTTCCAGCTCTCCTGGAAGGCTGCACCTTTGGAGAACTTGCCACCTCTGGTATCCAGTACGATCACTTTCCCTTTGATCCCCTCTTCTTTGAGGTAGTTCGCGACCATCGATGTTCTCTCGTAGGGTGCCGGAGGACATCTGTATTTGCCTTGTGCCGGCGGTACGATCACTACGTCACCGTCATCCATATCGACAAGTTGTCTCTTAAGCGCAAGGTGTTCGCTTCCTGGCATCAATGCGGCAGGACAAGCATGTGCTACATGGGCGATCTTTTCGTCACTCCACTCCGGAAACTGCCCTTTATAGTCATAGGCGATGCCGGGAGAGAGGACAAGGATATCATACGTGAAGTTACCATTGGTCGTAGTGACAGTTTTTGCTTTTCTGTCGATCGCTGTTACTTCTGCCTGCACGAAGTTGTATCCGTGTTTTGTTGCCGGGGCATAGAAGTCGTGTGTCAGTGTTTCAAGAGAAACACCTTCGAGCCCGCCCAGGTAAGTGTTGCTGAACGGACATGCCATAAAGATATCTTTTTTTTCGATCACAGTCACATCGATGCTTTTATCTTTTTTCTTCAGCTCTTTGGCGATCGTCAGGCCTCCAAAACCGCCTCCCACGACAAGAACAGTTTTCCCACTTGCTTTGTTCGCCATTTCCGCAGCACCGGCTGTTGTGACTGCCACTGATGGCAATACTGCAGCAGCAGCAGCTACACCTGCAAGTTTAAACACATCTCTTCTTTCCATACTCATGTTGTCATCCTTTGCTTTTAATTTTTTGGGGTAACGTTATCTTAACAAGTAATACTTAAAGAAAATATGAATTATATAGATTATTTTAATAAAAAATAAATCATAATTATATTTAATATTAATTATTTGTTCGAACGCAATCTCATATGACATGAGGTACATTCACGCAGCGCCAACCCATAGTTGTGAGCCACCGCATCCATATCTTTTCGCTTCAGTTCCTCCAGCATCTCATTGAGATACATGTTTAACATAAGCTGTCTTTTTTTGGCAAATTTATGGGCATACTGCTGCTCTGCATCCAGAAAATCTTTCGGATCGACTTTTTCCAAATGAACAAGAACGGATTTGATATCTTCCGCACCCTTGATGATGCATTGGCCTTCTTTGCATCGGTAGAGCAGTCCTGACTGGATCTGCTCCATCCCCTCTGCCATGGTGATCATATCTTTGATCCTGTCCGCTTTCGTATAGTGTGCCTCTTCTGCCGTGAGTGCAGTTGCCGCCAAAAGAGAGCTAAAGAGTAGTGCCTTGCTCAGTTTTCGTATCATTGTTTGCTCCTTTAGTATTGAATAATCTCTTTGGTGAACTGCTTAAGCATCACCACTTTCGCTTCCTCTTTGACAAGTCTCTTTGCTTTTCTTTTGTTCTCGTAGTATTTCTTGAACTCAGGCTTGAAAGCATCCATATAGTCATGGAAACGGTTGGGCCCCAAAGCACCTACTGCCCAAAGCTCATCATTCTCATCGATCTCAAGCACGATCTGCGTTAGCCCCTCGGTTGCGGGTCCGGCTATGGCTTTCCCCCCGTTTACCGGGTCAAACGCCGAAAGGTGGGAGGAGCAGACAAAAATTCCAGCTTCTTTTGCATCGGGAAGGGCGAGTGTTTTGCCTTTTCTCTCAAGGTATTGGAAAAAACTGTCATCCGGAGTAGGATGGGTCAGCTGGTGCGGACAGATCGCCGAGTAAGCTACGATAGAGCCATTTTTGCCCACACCGCCTTTGAAGAGATACTCCGTCCCGTCATCTGCTGTGAGTTTGACATCTTTGTTAGCAGGACGCCCGAGATCCACAAGGATGCAGGGGGTTGCGATATGGGGAAAATTGAAGACATAGTTCACTTCGGGCTGTAACGTGCTTGCTTTGAGCGGGTTGCCGTCCGCATCTTTCAGATGGACTTTCTCATAGCTTTCATAAAGTGAGAGGCCGTCTTCTGCATAGAGCCTCTGGGTGATCAGCGATGGAGCGATCACTACAGCCGCAGCTGAAGCTCCTGTGATTTTTAAAAAACTTCTTCGTTCCATTGGAATCCTTATAGATTGAATTGCGTTTTTATTATAAAGAGAGATATGTAAAATTTCTATTAATCTTTTCAAAATTATTGATTTTTTATATATCATACTATTATTTTATGCACTTTAAAAAGCTAAAGTACCTACTTGCATCATACGGGAAGGTATGTAATAACAATTTAAAATCTTGATCAATACTTTACATTTGCAAATAACAGGGAACAATGAGTTTGACAATATAGATGGATATCAAGTAGAGATAGGGTAAAATCATTCCAATGAACACAACGGACAATACACACGATGACAGAACGTTTTAAACTCTCCTATCTTCTTGATCGACTCTCCACATACAGTGGTCTTCTGGCGGCAATGCTGGTCGTGATGCTTTCACTTCTTGTCGCCTATGATGCGGTGATGCGCTATCTCTTCAGTGCCGGTTCCATCGCATTGCAGGAAGTGGAGTGGTATCTTTTTGATATCATTTTTCTTTTGGGGCTGAGCTATGCGCTCAAGCATGACAAACATGTGCGGGTGGATATCTTTTTTGACCGCTACAGTATCAATACGAAGGCCGTAGTACAGATTCTCTCGCAGCTACTGCTGGTGATCCCTTTTTCCCTTCTTTTTATCTATGACGCCTATGATATGACTTATCAAAGCTACCTTCAGCAGGAGATCTCATCGGATCCTGGAGGTCTGACGCACCGGTGGCTCATCAAGGGGATGCTGGTGGTGGCATTTGTACTGCTTTTGATACAGTCGTTTAGCGAGATCATCAAAGCGTATGGAAGGCTGCAGCAGAAGCGGGTACTGTGGCGAATGTTGAGTGTCGTAGCGCTGCTCGGTATGCTTGTCTATGCGGCATGGTATCACAGGATGGCTTACTGGATCGATCCTGTGATCCTTTTGCTTGCACTTACATTGTTTTTGCTGATGACCGGTTTCCAGGTGGCGTTCGTCTTTGCCGGTGTGGCACTCTTTTTTGCACTGATCACCGATGAACTTGGGCTTCATGTACTGGAGATGCTGCCCTACAGAACCTACGGGATCATGGGCAATGTGACTTTGATGGCAGTGCCGCTCTTTATCTTTATGGGATTGATACTGGAGAGATCCAGGATGGCAGAAGGCCTGCTTATCTCCATGGGAAAACTCTTTGGCAGAGTCAGAGGAGGGCTTGCGATCTCTGTGGTACTTGTGGGAGCGATACTGGCTGCCAGTACGGGTATCGTAGGGGCATCGGTGGTAATGATGAGCCTCATTGCGCTGCCTCTGATGCTGAAGCAGAACTATTCGCCGGCACTCGCCTCCGGGAGTATCGCTGCAAGCGGTACGCTAGGGCAGCTGATCCCGCCTTCGGTCGTGCTGATCATTCTGGGGGATCAGATGCACCTGTCGGTAGGAGATCTCTTTAAGGCCGCAGTAGTCCCCGGACTTATCTTGATCGGGCTTTATATCCTTTATATCTTGGTCGTCTCTTTTTTGAACAAAGAGGCGGCACCCGCGATCATCTCCGAGGAGCCTTACCGTGAAGTGCTCAGAGATGCCATCAAGGAGATCATCCCCCCTCTGCTACTGATCGGGGTGGTGCTGGGGTCCATTTTTGCCGGTATCGCTTCACCCTCGGAGTCTGCAGCCATCGGTGTACTGGGTGCCGTACTTCTGGCAATAGGCAAGAAGAGCTTTTCTCCGGAGATGCTGCGCTATGCGGCGATAGAAACAGTGAAGCTTACGGCAATGATCTTTATGATCCTGATCGGCGCTACGGCATTCTCCCTGGTTTTTGGCGAGCTCGGCGGCGGAGAGATGGCGATGGAGTTCTTTGCGGGTGACCTGGGGGATCAGTGGATGTTCATTCTGATTGCCATGGCAGTGATCTTTCTGCTCGGATTTTTTATCGACTTTATCGAGATTGCTTTTGTGGTCGTACCGATCCTTGTACCGATTGTTGCCTCGTTTGGGATCGATCCGGTCTGGTTTGCGATCCTGATCGCAATGAATCTGCAGGCCTCCTTCCTCACGCCGCCTTTTGGGTTCGCACTTTTTTACCTCAAGGGTGCAGCAGGAGACAAGATCACTACGGGGGCAATATACAAAGGGGTGGTACCGTTTATCCTCCTGCAGCTCATCGCACTGCTGATTATTGTACTTTTCCCGGATCTTATTTATCTACTTGGGAAGTGATATCCTGATATCTTGTGAAGTTTTTGATACAATAGAAGAATAAAGGCCATCCCTGAAAGGAGAAAGTATGACACCACGAGAAGCGATAGCTTCACTGCGAAAGCAGATGAATGAGAGGATCATCGGTCAGGAGCGGGTTGTAGACCGGTTTATTATGGGATTGCTGGCCAGTGGCAATGTATTGGTAGAAGGATTGCCGGGGCTTGCCAAGACACAGACGGTACGTGCGATGTCAGAGGTGATGGATGCCAAGTTTTCGCGTATACAGTTTACGCCTGATCTGCAGCCTTCCGATGTATTGGGATATGAAAAGGTCTACGAAGTGGACGGGAAACCTGTGCTGCATCTGGAGAAGGGAGCGATTTTCGGCAATATCATCCTCGCTGATGAGATCAACCGTGCGCCCGCCAAAGTACAGTCGGCGATGCTTGAAGCGATGGAGGAGAAGCAGGTGACGATCGCCGGCAAAACCTATCCGCTTCCCGAACTTTTTATCGTCCTTGCGACGCAGAACCCTATCGAACAGACGGGTACCTTTCCTCTTCCCGAAGCGCAGAAAGACAGGTTTCTGATGCATGTGAAGATCGATTATGTCGATACGGCTTCCGAGTATCTGATACTCGAACAGGCACACAATAAACGTATGAAAACAAAATCCGAAGAAGAGCCGAAAGTCCCCCAGGAGCTGATCCTTGCGGCAAGGCAGGAGCTGGAGCAAATCACGCGAAGCGAAGCGATAGGAAAATATATCGTCGAGCTGGTCTTTGCAACACGTTATCCGCTTCGTTACCAGAGCAAACAGCTTGAGATGCTGATCGAAGTAGGAGTGAGTCCCAGAGGTACGATGGCTTTGGATCTGTGTGCAAGAGTGCATGCCTGGATGCAGGGAAGGGATGAAGTGGCTGTCACGGATGTCAAGCAGGTGATCCATGATGTCTTCCGCCACCGTATCATACAGACGGAACATGCCAAATTCAATGACTTTACCAATGACAAGATCATCGATATTGTACTGAACCAGGTGCCTTCGCCTTAAAACTAAATCGTGTAAGGATATTCTATGCAAGAAGATATGAAGATAGAACTGAAACACTCCACTGTCGAGAATCTGCAGCTTTACAGCGAACTGCTCGGCAAAGATGTCAACAGGATGCTCGAAGAGGCATTGGAGCTCTATTTTGAAGCACAGCAGAAAAGGCTGCGGGAAAAGAACTTTGAGAACGAGAATATGATGACAGACCTGGACTATGATGAGTTCTGGGACGGTGTGGATCTCTAAGTGATCCGGGGAAAACTCTCCCGGCTGCTGGATAGCGGGGTATCCGATCTTTCCTACCTGGATGCGGGGCAGATAGGGGATATCTATCAGGCGCGGCTGGATGGGCAGCCTGTTCTGATCAAAACCACAGCAGAGGAGAGGGATGATCTCCTGATCGAAGCAAGGATGCTGGAGGATCTCAGGAAAGAGGGGGTGAGAGTTCCGCAGGTGGTCGCCTCCGCCCAAGAAGCACTGGTCCTGGAGTATATAGAACCGTGCAGGAATCTGAGTTATGACAGTGAGATCGAAGCTGCCAAAGCGCTGGCATCACTGCACCAGGTGACTAACGAAAGCCGGATGTACGGCTACTACTACAATACCACCATCGCCTCTTTCACCCAAAACAACGAACAGACGCAGTACAACTGGGGCCTTTTCCTCTCCCAGATGCGTATCCTGCCGATGGCAAAACTCTGTTATGAGAGAGGGATACTGGAAAAGTCTCTGCTAGGGCGGCTTGAGGCTTTATGCAGCGGGCTCTACAATCGTATCGACATGGGTCGGATCACTCCTTCTCTGCTGCACGGGGATATCTGGAGCGGGAATATACTCTATGAAAGAAGCGGAGTCTGTTTCATCGACCCTGCGATCTATTTTGGGGACAGGGAGATGGAGCTTGCTTTTATCCTCTTCTTTCATACCTTCGGGGAACGTTTTTTCGGGGAGTATACCAAGGTACATCCTCTAGGCGCGGATTTCTATGAGACGAAGGTGCCGCTCTACCAGATCTATCCGATTCTGGTACATATGGCACTCTATGGAGGGGGATATGTGGGAGAGCTGAAGCAGAGGCTGGAGCAGTTGAAGGTATGAAGCTGAATATAAAAAAACTTCTCAAGGAGATACTCCTCTTTGTCGTAATGCTTTTTGTGGTCAGCAATATCCTGAGTTATCTGAGAAGTCCCGAACTTCAGAACAGCAGTTTGCCGGGGATAGAGGCAACACTGATCGACGGTAGCGCTTTCAACAGCAGGGAGGCAGAGGGAAAACCGCTCGTGGTGCATTTCTGGGCGACATGGTGTCCTGTCTGCAAGGCAGAAGCCTCCAACATACAAGCGCTCTCAGAGGAGTATGAGGTACTGAGCATTGCGGTGAACTCGGGTTCAGAGGATGCATTGCGCAGATATATGCAGCAGAACGGCTATCGGTTCCGAGTACTCAATGATGCAGAAGGCCAGTGGGCCGGACGTTTCAATGTTGAAGTTTTTCCGACAACCTTTATCTTTGACGGCAAAGGAGAGCTAAAGTTTACAGAGGTCGGCTACACGACTACGTTGGGACTGAAAGGACGACTTGGAGTCTTAAAGTAGCATTTCGATAGAATATAATTAAAAGTAATTCAAAGGTGGTACATGATGCTGAATCTGGAAACGATACTCAGGGAACGCAGCGGCGAAAAGTGCGAGTTGTGCGGTGCGACCGAGGGATTGTCCGTCTATCAGGTGGAGCCTTCGGACGGGAGTGCCGAGCAGTCTATTTTGCTGTGTGATACCTGCCGGGCGCTGCTGGACAATCCGATGGAAAATGTCAACCACTGGCACTGTCTGAATGATACGATATGGAGCCCGGAGCCTGCAGTACAGGCGATGGCATACCGTATACTCAGACAGATCGCTTCTGAAGGGTGGCCGCAGGATATGCTGGATATGCTCTATCTTGATCCTTCGGTACTGGAGTGGGCCGAAGTGGGGCTGGAAGAGGGAGGATTGCAAATGGAAGTAAGGGATTCCAACGGTACGCTTTTGAATGAAGGGGACAGTGTCACTATCATCAAAGACCTTCCCGTAAAGGGTGCCGGATTTACGGCGAAGCAGGGGACCACAGTGAAAAATATCCGCATGGTAGCCGATGATCCGACACATATCCAGGGACGAGTCAACGGGACAATGATCTATCTGAAAACGGAGTTTTTGAAAAAATTGTAGAGAGTACAGAAGAGTGAGGAGCAGCCTTTGCTGCTCCTTGAAGATTATGCAGCTTTTTTGATCACTTTTTTCGCTACCTTTTTTGCCGCTTTCTTAGTAGAGGGTTTCTTCTTCAGCATGGTTTGAGTCACTTTTTTGAGTACTTTCTTTTCAGATTTTTTAGCCACTGTTTTCTTAGCCACCGCTTTCTTTGTCGCCTTGTTTGCTACTTTTTTCATAGCTTTCTTCTTCAATACTTTTGCCATAAACGAATTCTCCTTCTGATTTGTTTTTTTATTTTATAGCCAATAATGGTAATAAAATATAACTATTATATTGAATTTATAACTATATGTCAAATAATATAGTGATATGTTATAATTTCTGGATCAAAATCAAAGAGTAGTGTATGACATTTATAGAGTTTAAAAAATTATTGCTGGATGCCGAGATCACGCTCCCCAAGTTCAGCAAGCTGATAAAAGTAAGCGAGAAGAATCTGCAGTCTTATAAGAAAAAAGGTGAAGTGCCCAATGCCATCGCAGTCATCGCTGTCTGTTTTGCAGCGATGCATCAGTCGGGAATGGATTATCGTTCGATGGTTGATGCTTTGAGGTTAAAGGCAAAAGTGAAAAAAGGTGCCGGCTTTGCCAAAACCAGGAAAAAAGAGAGCAGTGATTAAAAGAGAAGCGTATCGTCACCCTATACTAAGCGTATAAAGTGGGCTAGAACCCTTTCATGACGATCCCATAGAGGTACTCCACTTCATCATCCTCTAGAAAGACCGTTTTTTTGCTTTCGAAGAACTCAAATACTTTTTCTTTGGGCAGTGAAGCACTGTAGAGGCACTCCGGATGCGCCGGTATGAATGACTGCATCAGAGAGATATGGCTCTCCACCGGCGCTTCGCAGATGTAGCAGTGTTCATCATAGTGGATGCGTCCCTCATACTCCAGCAGCCGTATATAGCTTTCGCAGACGATGCGTTTGGGGTTTTGCCTGTTCCATCTTTTGGCGGCATCCAGCAGCAGGTCGAAGTAGAAAGGCTCTATCTCTTCGGCATCCTTGAGGTGCGGTTCGAAAAGGCGTATAAAGTTGTGCCAGAGCAGCAGCCTGTTTTTATCAAAAAGCCAGGGAAACCCGATATGGGAGAGCGAACGTATGCGGGGGAGAAACCTGCCGTCTTCGCCATCCACTTCAAAGTCCACCAGGTTCCCAAGCTGCAGAATCGAATGCCGTGCACCGTAAAAACGGTAGTAGGAGCGAATACTTTCCTCGCTCAATACCACGGCAATGGAGTCCTCATTCTTGGCTTTTTTAACCCCCAGTATAAATCCTCTGATAGCATTTCCTTCTTTGAGATTGTGGAAAATTATAGTAAAAAGCGTATTAAACAACACCCCTTTCTGACGGCATTTAAAAAGAAATTAAACAATATTTAACGGCCATTTTTGTATAATCGGGCCTATTTTGTAAACACGGAACGTAGTGTTCTCTATCCCAACATTTAAGGCTGAACAATGCAAGATCTATATACTTCATTCAAGGATAATTGCGGATTTGGACTTCTGGCATCCATCGACAATATCCCTTCCCATAAAAACCTCGAAGACGCTGTTACTTCACTGGAACGCATGATGCACAGGGGTGCGATCGCAGCGGACGGTAAAACGGGAGACGGTTCGGGGCTGCTTCTCTCCATGCCGAAATCTTTTTTCAAAAAAGTCGCTGCAAAAGAGGGTGTGGTACTTCCCAAACAGTACGGTGTGGCGATGGTCTTCTCGAGAAACGAGAGCGATTTTGATGTCATCAAAACGATCTGTGCACAGAATGATCTCAAGGTAGTGTATACGCGTGAAGTTCCGGTAGATACCAATGCACTGGGAAAGCAGGCGCTTGAAAGCCTGCCGATGATCAAGCAGGTCTTCGTATCGCCTTACTCGGCGGTAGCACAGGAGCGCTTTGAAGCGCTGATCTACCTTTCACGCAAAGAGATCGAAGCGGCATTGAAAGAGGAGGAGGATTTCTATATCCCTTCATTCTCTACCTCCGTGGTCTCCTACAAAGGTCTTGTAATGCCAACGCATATCAAAGAGTTCTACACCGATCTTGCCGATGAGGATTTTGAGATCTCTTTCTGTCTTTTCCACCAGAGATTCTCTACCAACACACTGCCGCAGTGGAAACTTGCACAGCCCTTCAGAATGATCGCCCACAACGGCGAGATCAACTCTGTTACAGCCAACAGATTTAACGTTGCAGCGAAGATGAGCGCAGTGAAGAGTGAAGTATTTACCGATGAAGAGATGAAAAAACTGACCGATGTCATACAGGACGGGATGAGCGACTCGGCCAGCCTGGACAACTTTATGGAGTTTCTCAGAGTCAACGGCGTAGATTTCTTCAAGGCAGCACGTTCTCTGATCCCTGCGCCGTGGCACAACGCCTCAACTATGGACTCTGACCTGAGAGCCTTCTATGAGTATGCGAGTACCTGTTTTGAGCCGTGGGACGGCCCGGCTGCTGTCAGTATGACGGATGGGCGCTATATCGGCTGTGTGCTTGACAGAAACGGATTGAGACCCTCAAAGTACATCAGAACAACAGACAACAGACTGATCATCACTTCGGAGTACGGAGTACTGGAGTTCCCGGAAGAGGAGATCGTGGAGCGCGGCAGACTCCAGTCAGGCCAGATGATGGGAATCGACCTTAAATACGGGAAAGTACTCTACGACGAGGATATCAACAATTACATCAAAAGCATTTTCCCTTATGATGCATGGCTGAACCAGAACATGACCTACCTCCAGGAGCATGTGCCTAACACGAAAGTAGAGAAGTGCTATACCGACGATAAGGACATGGAGGCGAGACAGCGTTACTTCAACTATACGCTGGAGGTGATCAGGGAGGTGATCAAGCCGATGATCGAAGAGGGGAAAGAGCCTACAGCGGCAATGGGTGACGATGCGCCGATCGCAGCATTCTCCAAAGAACAGAGAAATTTTACGGATTTCTTCAAACAGAAGTTCGCACAGGTGACAAACCCGCCTATCGACCCGATCAGGGAAAAGATGGTGACGAGTCTCAATACGGGTTTCGGTGAGGTAAGAAACGTCCTCTCCGATGACCCGGAACACGGAAAGAGACTCAAAACAGTACTGCCGATCATGTCAGCGGAGAAGTTTCATCTCCTACAGGAGTTTGGTACTGAAGGGAATGAAAAATATGATCCAACCTATAAAGTTGGACGTTACGATACGACCTTTACCAACGATCTTAAAGCCAGCCTTGATGCATTGATTGAGAAGATCATCGCCGATGTCAAAGAGAATGGTGTAAGGACGATCATCCTTGATGACAGGGGACTCTCTGCCGAGAACAACGTAATGCCGATGCTGATGGTTGTGGGGCGCCTCAACCAGACACTGCTTGAGCAAAAAGTGAGGCATCTGACCAGTATCGTAGCAGCAACAGGCGAAGTCTTCGATCCTCACTCTGCAGCCTGTATGATCGGGTACGGTGCGGCTGCAGTCTTTCCCTATATGCTCTACTACACGGTCGAATCCCTGATCGATGAAGAGGGGCAAGAGCTTGAGATGACAATGAAAAGAGTACGCAGGGCGGTCGGCGGCGGACTGCTGAAGATCATGGCGAAAATGGGGATCTCAACGATCGCCAGTTACAGAAACTCCAGGCTCTTTGATGCGATCGGCCTGAGTGAAGAGATCGTAGAGGAGTGTTTCAGGGGTACCAATGGGCTGCTTAGAGGACTGGGGTACGGTGATATCGAACAGCGGCTCAACAGCAACCACCAGAGAGCTTACACTGATGCGTTCGAAGGCGCGAAAAACGTACTCTACAAAGGCGGATTCTACAAATACAGAAAAGGTGAAGAGTTTCACGACTTCTCAAAAGCGACGATCAATGCGATCCAGAAAGCCGCAGAGACTGGAAATAAAGATGATTATGAACTGGTAAAACAGCTTGTGAACGAAAGAGACAGAAAGTTTATCCGGGACTTCCTCAACCTCAAAAGCGAAAGAACACCGATCAGCATTGATGAGGTAGAGCCTTTGAGTAAAATCCATAGACGTTTCTCCACCGCGGCGATGTCTCTGGGGTCGATCTCTCAGGAAGCGCATGAAACACTTGCTGTGGCAATGAACCGTATCGGCGCCAAATCCAACTCGGGAGAGGGTGGCGAAGATGAGGCGCGCTACGGTACAGAGAAGGTCTCGAAGATCAAGCAGGTGGCATCGGGAAGATTCGGTGTCACGCCTGAGTACCTCCAGAATGCCGAAGAGCTTCAGATTAAGGTCGCGCAGGGTGCGAAGCCCGGTGAAGGCGGCCAGCTTCCGGGATCAAAGGTGACACCTCTGATCGCAAGACTGAGACATACGAAACCGGGCGTGACGCTGATTTCGCCTCCGCCGCACCATGATATCTACTCGATCGAAGACCTTGCTCAGCTGATCTTTGACCTCAAGCAGGCAAACCCGAAAGCAAAAGTGGCGGTCAAACTGGTATCGACAGCAGGTGTCGGTACGATTGCGGCGGGTGTTGCGAAAGCCTATGCGGACAAGATCATTATCTCCGGTGCTGACGGTGGTACGGGTGCTGCACCGATCGGATCGATCAGGTTTGCGGGTAACCCCTGGGAGCTTGGACTGATCGAAGCGCACAATGCCCTGAAGGTGAATGATCTCAGAGGCCAGGTCACACTTGAGACGGACGGCGGGCTCAAGACAGGTCTGGATATCGTCAAAGCGGCGATCATGGGTGCGGAAGAGTATGCGTTCGGTACGGGTGCGCTGGTGATCGTAGGGTGTCTGATGCTTCGTGTCTGTCACCTCAATACCTGTTCGGTAGGGGTTGCGACACAGGATCCGAAGCTTCGTGAAAAATTCACAGGTAATGTAGAAAAAGTGGTCAACTACTTCAACTTCGTAGGTGAAGAGGTCAGAGAGATCCTTGCAAGCCTGGGATACCGATCTCTTGAAGAGATCATCGGTAAAACAGAACTCCTTGAAGTGATCGATGACGAGTTCGCGAAGAAGTTCGACTTCGAGACGCTTCTTGCAAAAGTGGAGGGTGTAGATACCTGTCAGGTACCATTTAATGAGCCGTATGACAAGAACGAATACGAGCAGGAGATCCTCTCGGAACTTCTTCCTACGATCGAGAATCCGGCAGCGCCGATCACACTGACCAAAGAGATCAACAACCTGAACAGAAGCTTCGGAACAAGAATCTCCGGCGAGATCGCAAAACGTTACGGGAACAAAGGGCTCCCTGAAGGTACGATCAATCTCGACCTTACCGGTACGGCAGGGCAGTCTCTGGGTGCCTTCCTGACAAACGGGGTGAATATCAACCTCAAGGGTGCCGGCAACGACTATATCGGTAAGGGGATGAACGGCGGAAGTATTGTCATCACCGCCGACAAGATTGCGGGTGCGAAGTATGCGCTGGGCGGAAACACCTGTCTTTACGGTGCGACAGGCGGTACACTCTATATCAACGGTATGGTGGGCGAGCGTTTTGCCGTGCGTAACTCGGGTGTCACAGCCGTGGTTGAAGGAACCGGGGACCATCCTTGTGAGTATATGACGGGCGGTGTCGTGGCGATCCTTGGAAAAACAGGGGTCAACTTCGGTGCAGGTATGACAGGCGGTAAAGCATTTGTCTATGATGAGGAGGGGAACTTCTACGAGAAGATCAACCCTGAACTCGTCGAAGCTTTCCGTATCGATACGGACGAGTTTGACTACGAGATGTTCGCTCTGAAAGACTTGATCAAAGATTATGGCGCAAAAACGGGAAGCAAGCGAGCGGAGTTTATTCTGGAACACTTCAGAACGGAGATCAGAAACTTCTGGATGGTAGTACCCAGAGGTGCAAAACCTACACTTGAGGCACAAAAGAAAGGTGAATAAGTTCGGCTTTGCCGAACTTAGAGTTCTACGCTAAGCGTTTAGAGATGCGTCTTTGACACATGATTTTCTACTTATAATTTCGTAGCTTCGGGGATACCGAGCATCTTGCACGAAGGAAATACAATGACCCCATTTATAGCAGCTGTTATTGAGGTAAATAAAGAGATCTTTACTGCACTGCAAAACTTTGACAGCACGTGGCTTGAAAAGAATGAAGTGGGAGCCGGCGGTGATGTGAGTTCCAACCTTGATCTCTTTGCAGAGGAGATCTTTGTGAAGCACCTCGGTTCATTCGGCATGATCGAATCAGAAGAGAGCGGCTTGATCGGAGAAGGTGAGGAGCAGATCATTATCGACCCGATCGACGGCAGTTCCAATGCCCTCTCCCAGTTTCCTTATTTTGGTACTTCGGTCGCCAAGATCAACAGGGAGGGGGTACTTGACTGTGCCGTGGTCTGCAACCTTGCCAACGGGGATCTCTTCCTTAAGGAAGCCGGGAAAGAAGCGGTGCAGGGAAAACTCTTCAGCCATGAGTTCCGCCCGCTCAGGGAGATGCCGGGAAGCGAGATAGGGCTTTTTGAGAAGGCCTATGCAAATGGTGCTCTGGTAGAGAAACTGCATCAGGAGAAGATGAAGTTCAGAGCCCCCGGCGCGGTAGCACTCTCTTTAGCGTATGCCCATAGTGTAGCGTTTGTCATTTTTGTCGGCAGGTTCCGCATCTATGATTTTGCTGCAGGATTGGCACTTTGTGAGGGTCTTGAAGTGGTTGTTGATGAGGATTATGTTATAGTATCGAAAAATAAAAATATCGTTGAGAAGATCGTTGGATTGATCCAGTCGGTTAACCTGGAGGAATAAACAATGTTTGGAAATTTGTTCAAAAAAGATGAGAGCGTAAAAGAGACACCAAATCAGTGGATAAAGTGTCCCAAATGTACCTCTCTAATGTTCTATAAAGAGGTCGAATCAAAGCTGAATGTCTGTCCGAAGTGTAATCACCACTTCCGTATCAGTGCGGAGAAGCGTATTGAAGCGCTTGTTGATGAGGGGTCGTTCGTCGAGATGGATGCTAGTTTGGCTCCGGTCGATCCTTTAAAATTCTCAGACAAGAAGTCTTACAAGAAGCGTATCGAAGAAGCTAAGGCAAAGACAGGGAAAACCTCTTCTGTTTTGAGTGGAAGCGCTACGATCGATGGTCAGCCTGTGGAGATTGCTGTATTTGACTTCTCCTTTATGGGGGGAAGCCTCGGTTCTGTAGAGGGAGAGAAGATCGTACGATGTATCAACAGGGCGATCGAAAAAGAGTGCGGTTTTATCATCGTCTCAGCATCGGGAGGAGCGCGTATGCAGGAGAGTACCTACTCACTCCTGCAGATGAGCAAGACCTCTGCTGCGCTTAACCGACTGCATCAAAAAGGTCTGCCGTTTATCTCTATATTGACAGATCCTACGATGGGTGGTGTTTCAGCATCTTTTGCAATGCTGGGCGATATCATCATGGCCGAGCCCGATGCACTGATCGGATTTGCGGGGCAGAGGGTGATCAAACAGACGGTGGGGGTGGACCTTCCTGAAGGATTCCAACGTGCCGAGTTCCTGCTTGAGCATGGGCTGATCGATATGGTGGTAAACCGTGCAGAGATGAAGCAGACACTATCGGATCTTTTAAAGCTCTTCAATAAAAAGGTGGGTTGATCACCGGACATGTCTCAAAATACTTCTGCGAAGATCTATGCACTCGTCGATAAAGAGACACTTCTGCAAAAAGGTGTCTCTCTTCTCTTCCATTTGGAACATCTTAAAAATTTTGATATCCCGATACTTCAATACCGCAATAAAAAAGGTTCATTGAAAGAGAAAAAAGCTGACCTGCAGCTTATCCGTGAACACTATCAGGGGATACTCATTATCAATGATACGATTGCGTTGATCGATTATGCCGACGGACTGCATATCGGACAGGAGGATATACGAGAGTATAGTCACAACCTCAATGAGTCAGTTGCGAAAGTACGGTCTATGATCGGCAGAAAACTGCTTGGCCTCTCTACCCATAACCTCTCTGAGATAGAAGAGGCGAATAGGCTTGACCTTGACTACATCGGACTTGGTGCCTACCGTTTAACCAAAACAAAATCAGAAGCCAATGTCGGTGGTGAAGCACTCTTGGAGGCTGCGAAATATTCCAGGCACCCTGTGGGTATCATCGGAGGGGTAAAACTGGAAGATGAGTTTGAAAAACCGATTATCTATAAAGTGATCGGCTCTGATCTCTATCGCTGATTTCTTTTAGCGCCTTATTGTTTAAGGATCGACAGGATCGCGCTTAAAGAAAAAGCAGTTTCTGATAAAGCGACTTTTCTTTTTTGAAGGTATCAAATGCTTTTTTAAAGGCGCCAAGTCTCTTTTTCTCTTTCTTTTTCATCTTCCTTTGCAGCACTTTTAATGACTTTTGTTTTTTATTTTTACAGTTTTTACAAAATGATTTCAGCTCTTTTTGCTGCACCTGAAGGTCATTGATCTCTCCCAGGATCGTCTGTATCTTTTTAAGGTGGTTGAGCGCATTATCGAGCTTCTCCTGAGGTATGATCGGTGCTAGCAATTCGAAAAGATATCTTAGTCTTTTAAACTGTATGCGGAGTTTGTGGTAAGCTATTTTGAGAGAATCTTCCCGGAGCTCTTCACCCTTTGAGATGATCTCCTGGATTCTCTGACGGATAACGGTGATCGCTACAAGGATCAACGGTTGTTGTGCACTCTCATGGTAGATCTCTCCGGCATTAGAGTCTTGACACAGCACCATAAGCTCGCTTGAAAGGGGCTCCCCGCCCATAAAAATTATAAGTTTTTTTTCGAACTTTTCCTCTTTTTCTTGTAAAGAATTTTTCAATGCATCAAAAGATTTTTTATTTTTTGAGCCGAGTTTTTTTTCAAAGGTATTGATATCGATCAACGCCACATCGTTGTCCCGCTTCTCATTGGTCTTTTCCATGAGCTTGGCGAGCACTTTTTTATGTTTTTTGAGCCATTTGGTATCGAAAAAATATTCAAACTCCTGCAGCAGTGCACGAAGCTTTCGCATATGGATACGGAACTGATGCAGCGCTTCGACATCTTTGGGATCATTTTGCAGTTGTGTTTGATACCCTTTTATCTCGCTGGTAAGCAGATAGATCATTGTATCGATCGCCTGATGGGTAGCCAGAAAGGGGGTAATCTCATAAACTCCTTGATCCTCATCAATATACGCACGCCTGAGTTGAGGGGTCGGGAAAATATTGGAGTTACTCAGAGCAGCATTGTTAAAGGCGTTGTCATATGTGACCTCCGTGACTAGAAGTTTCTCAAATATTTCCGGCATTTGATATGCATGTGCAGATTTTTCATCGGAAAACTCGATCTCTAGATAGCATAATCCTTTCAATGTGTCTTTGAAGCTGTCCATCTCATAAGTGTTCCCCTGATACTCAAAGGTATAACGGTCTTTGGTGATGATGCGTCCCACAGCCTGTGATCTATGTGTTTCATACTCTTCCCCGGAGACTTCGAACTCCTTTTCTTCACGCACCATCCCTTCGCCGCTTTTGATCGTCTGATAGTAGGTGTCACCCTTTTTACGGTAACGTGTATAGGGAGAGGCCGGAGTCGAAACATAGTACTGCTCAAGTCGTGCTTTTTGGTAGGGGATCTTGTGCAATTTCAGTAACTTATCCGCTCTGCAGGGCAAAAGCAGAAACTTGCGTTCTATCTCAAGCTCAGCCATCGGGTCCTCCTTTTTGTATCCTCTATTCTACCATAGTTTGGGATCAGCCATGGTATCAGGGAATCAGGCCTTTGGGATCATCCTGGAATGAAAGAGAAAAACATTTATCCGGCAGTATCCTGCCCGAATTCTTTTCATGAGGGAGAGAAAGATCCATCTGCTTTTCAGGGTAAGTGAGGGATAAAGTCTGTCAGGCGATATATCGTCTTTTCCGGTTTTCTTTCATCTTGTGATTATCGGTCATGATGAGACCTTCGATCACACCGTGCAGTTTATCGTTCCTGCTGAAATCAAAGAAGTTTACTCCTCCCTCTTTATAGAGTTCAGGATACTGTTTGAAAAGTGTAGGGATCGAGACCTTAAACTCTCTGAGATAGTGTTTCAATGCTGCCAAGCCCTCTTTATAGTTCAACCCGTCAAACAGTTTTTCATATTTTTCTTCCTCTTCCCGGGGGATATGAAACTGTGTTTTGGCCTGCATCATCTGCACATCGGGAGAAAAATATTTTGAATAAAAGTAAACGATCGCTGCTGCTGCCTTTTGCGGCATATCCGCATTGATCGTCACGATACCGTAGGTATAGCGTACTTCAGGATGTTTCTCGAGATATTTAACGATACCTTTCCACAGATTATCCAATGCCATAGAGCGCCAATATTTAGGCTGCACAAAACTTCTGCCGACTTCTATAGCCTGATCCAGATAATTCCCGAACTCCTGACTAAAGTCATACTGGTTGTAGGTATAGAGTGCCTCTATGCCTCTGTTAGAAACAATCTCCCGGCATAGTCCCAATCTGTAGGCACCCATGATCTCAAGCTCTTCTTCATTCCACAAGACCAGATGTTTGTAGTAGTTGTCGTACTTGTCATTATCACGATAGGTCTTGGTGCCGCCGCCAATCGCCCTGAAGGAGAGTTCTCTTAAGCGTCCCAATTCGTTGATCAGGCAGGGGGATATTGCAGCATCGGCAATCACAAGCTGATTGCCGTCACTGGTATAGCTCAAGAATTCTGCCTTCCTGATCTCTTCTTTCAAAAGTCTCGGATTGATCGGCGGTGCGATCGTTATCTCTGTTTTGAGTATCTCTTTTTTGGTGGTTCCCAAAGTATACAGATGATCATAGAACATTTTCACATAGGTGTCAAGCCCGATAGTTTTATCATTGAAAGAAGCCGGGGGAATCACCTTCCCGATATTCAGGTGCAGCGGTTTCAGTCTCCCCGCAATCGCAAATTCTCGGGGCAGCATAAGCCCGCTTATCTTTTTAGGCAGGATCATCGAGAGGAAATAGAACAGAGCACTGTTCCTCCCCTTGATCCTGACGGGCAGGATCGGTACGGATGCCTTTCGTGCTATTTTTAGAAAACTGGGTCTCCATGCCGTATCTTTAATCCCTCTCCAGGAGAACCTGCTGACAATTCCGGCCGGAAAAACAACGACTACCTCGCCATTCTCCAGTGCACTGTAGACACTCTCCAGACTCTTTTTTGTAATGGCACCGGTGATATTATCTACAGGGATAATGATATCCGAGGCCTGCGTCACCCCGCTGAGCATACTGTTTACCAGAAGCCTTACTTTTCTGTTCTCTCGATGATTAGCTATAAGCTCTACAAGAGAAAAAGCATCCGAAGCCCCTGTGATGTGATTCGCCACTACGATCAAACCACCCTCTGAGGGGATATGCAGCAACTCATTGGGTTTAACGGTATACTCTATATTGAGATTTCTCAGCATACTGCTTACGTAGTTATTACCTTTGAGGAAATGGTTCTTTTTATAGATGTTATCAAAATCCTCTTCATGTAATACATTTTGTAAAAATTTAACGAGCATGCCCTGTACGGTTTTTGGCAGTTGATTAAACTTCGGAAGTTTATCATGGAGGATGGCTGAAACATTAAACATCACAGTCTCCTTGTCCGGCATTGAAATGATGGATTTCCGCCGGCATTGAACCTACCTTGCCGTAAAATGCGTCTTCGGGCAAAAACTCTCTGGCCAACAACATAAAAATGATTGATCTTGCAAATTGTGATTTCAAATGACAGCCCCTTTTTCGAATTAACGAAGATCTATTATAAGATAACATTACTTTAATTTTCACATATATTGATAACATAAAGTTAGCGGCTAGATTAGTTTACATGTATTAAATTACTTTTGAAGTACCATAATACCGACGAAAAATAGCTATATAAAAGTTGATAACATTTTAGAGACCAAATTCAAAGAGATCCTAAAGTGTTTTTCTGAAGATCTGACAGCCACACTCAAGGACATTATCCGTTGTAAGATAGAGATATCGGCAGTGTAATTTATACCGGTGGATGGAAAGTTTATGACGGACTTGTGATGCAGAATATGATGTGTACATTATAGCAGAGATGAATTTGTGAATGGCAAATCTCATCTCAATGGAATTGAGTCATTCTGGAATAATGCTCAAATAAGATGAGTCAAATTTCACGGACTAGACAAAGAGCGTTTCAATTCAGATCCCAAAGAGTTCAATCACAGAGCTTAAGATTGATACAGGTTACTGTTAAAAATCTTCAAAAATTAACCTCTAAACTAGTCTAGTACCAAAGTTATTTCGCCGTTTCGAAGCAGTTTTAAGGAGAGGAAAAGAGGCCGTAGTATCCGGAAGTACAGATAGGATTGTCGAGACCGTATATATAACCGACAAATTTTCACTTTTATGCTTATGCACCGCTTGGGAGTGTCTGATAACAGCTGCCAGGAGGATGAAAAGAGTATAGACTGTCTGGTGCGTTCGGAGTATATCAAAGAGGAGTTCGAATGGCTATGTGAAGATATAGAGTTTCAACTGAAGAGCCTGGAGAAACAAAACTATGATGAAGTGACGATTTTTGGGAGAAAGAGTGCGAAAAAGATCAGGAGATTTGTCTCTCACAGCAGGGAAACATTGACCTCCATGATGGCAGACGATACCGTGAGCATCATCGAGGGCGGAAAAGCGCTTGAAGCCCTCTAATGGCTCCAACGCAGCAGTGCACATATCGATATCGCCCCTATCGGTATGCATCTGGAGGCAGCATTTGCCAGGGCAGGGGAGATGAGCCCCGGTCAGGCTTTTGGAACAGATACAAAGAGATAGAAGCAAACGTTTCAGGACGTCGGGGATCCGAATAGATATTGATCAGGTCACAATCCGATAGATCAAATCCGACAGATTGCTACGCCATCTCAATCCCTCTTTTCGCGTAGAACTCCTTCCTGAACGCTGCAAACCTTCCCTCAACGATCGCCTCTCTCATCTGTTTCATCAGGTCTAGATAGTAGTAGAGGTTGTGGATCGTCGAGAGCCTGAGGTAGGTGATCTCATGGGCCCTGAAGAGGTGTCTCATGTAGGAGCGGGAGTAGTTCTGGCAGACCATACAGTTGCACTCGGGGTCTATCGGACCCTCATCGGTGGTATAGGCAGCATTTTTGATATGCATTTTGCCAAAAGAGGTGAAGAGGGTACCGTTGCGGGCATTGCGTGTCGGCATGACGCAGTCGAACATATCGATCCCTCTGTAGACATTCTCCACAAGGTCTTCGGGTGTCCCGACACCCATCAGGTAGCGCGGCTTCTCTTCGGGCATGAACTGGGTGGTCCACTCGACGGTATCGTACATATCCTGGTTGGCTTCACCGACACTAAGCCCGCCGATCGCAAAACCGTCAAAGTCCAAAGCGCAGAGCTCTTTGGCCGATTTTTCACGGAAACCTTTGTCGATGCCCCCCTGGATGATCGCAAAGATATTCTGATCGGCACCGATACCCTTTTTCTGGTTCTCCCTGTGGTAGTTGATCGACTCTTCCGCCCATCTTGTGGTACGTTCGATACTTGCTTTGATACGCTCAGGGGTCGCAGGCAGTGCGACGAGGTCATCGAGGATCATCATGATGTCTGAACCGAGATTGTTCTGGATATCGATCACTTTTTTAGGGGTAAAGTAGTGCTTGCTCCCGTCGATATGGCTTCTGAACGTGATACCGTTTTCGTCGATCTTGACATTGTCAGAGAGTGAAAAGGCCTGGAAGCCGCCGCTGTCGGTGAGAAAGCTTTTGGGATACTTTGTAAAGCCGTGAAGCTTGCCCATTTTGGCAACCACATCGTCCCCGGGACGGAGGTAGAGATGGTAGGTGTTCCCCAGGATGATCTCGGGCTTGATGAAAGTCTGCAGGTCAACCGCATCCAGTGCTTTGACCGCGCCTACGGTTCCAACCGGCATAAATACCGGTGTCTGTATCGTTGAGTGGGCAGTCGTGATCGTGCACGCTCTGGCCTTGCCGTCAGTTTTATCTATCTGAAATTGCATTGTGTTATAATTACCCTTCAAAATGGCTTCACCGGGGTTTTGAACCCCAGGAAGTCCAGGCTTGTGCCTGAAAACAGTGGTGTAATTGTACCCAATTTTTTAGAAAGTGATGAATGAAGAATGTACTGATATTGGCTGATGGCAGTGTGGCAAAGCACTTTGTGGACTGGATCAGCAAAAAGCGCGTAGCCGAGAACAACTATTATGTGACCTGCTACCAGAGTGATATGGCGCCGGAAAAAATGGGACAGAATATTACGGTGCTGAAGATCGACCCGACCAGCTATGCGCGGCTTAAAACCGTGATGGAAGAGGTACGCTTCTGTATCATCTATGTTGTGCTGCAAAATATACAGGATGCACAGTATGCGCTTGAAAATATCCATATGATCGATAACAAGATGCGGGTGATCCTGCTGCACCAGTGGGGGGATCAAAAGATCCGTTTCAAACTGCAGCATGTCACGGTTATCGACAGCGACAATCTTCTGGCGGCCCATCTATACGACCACCTGCCAAACGTGCCTGTTGTAGCACAGAATGTAGGGCTTGGCCAGGGGGAGATTATGGAGATCCATGTCCCCTTCGGAAGCTCTTTTGCCTACCGCCATGTGGGCTCTATTATGCAACGGAAATGGAAGATTGTGGCGATCTACCGTAATAAAAAGCAGATCATCCCCACCCATGCTACGATGATACGTCCGGATGATACGCTGCTCGTGCTGGGCAAGCCGATCGTACTCAACGGTGTCTACAAGACAATCAATAAACGCAGGGGACTCTTCCCGGAACCTTTCGGGAAGAATATCTACCTGATTTTGGATCTTGCTCTGGACAGAGAGAATGCGATGATCTATCTCAGGGAGAGTATCTACCTGCTGCAGCAGCTTGAAAAAAAACAGCTCTATGTACGTATACTCAACCACTGTGATTTTGAACTGCTCGATCAGATACGGGAGTATGAGTCTGAAAATATCACGGTGATGGTCTGCTACGGAGCGCAGTACCAGCATACCATCGAGTATGATATCCATCGATACGATATCGGCCTGGTGATGAACTCCATAGCACGTTTCGAACAGGACAAGCTCAAAAACCTACTCTATGACCTCAGGAAAATTGTCTATCTCTTTGGAGACGAACCGCTCTACAACGTCAAAGAATCCGTCGTCCTGATGGGGGAAAAAGAACAGATGGAGTCGATCTCTTCGAGTGCCTTTGAAATCTCGGAACTGCTCAAACTGAAGCTCTGCCTCTGTGATTTTGACCCGGAGGGTGATTTTGCAAGTAAAAAAATGATCATTGAACACTATGAGATCCTCACGCAGATTTTCAATACTGAGATCAATATCGTACAGAAGATCGCCAATCCGGTACGGGAGCTTGAAAAGAGACAAAACCTTCTTCAGATCGCTCCCTTTGAAGAGCATCTCAATGCCAATGGTCTGGTGAAATATCTCTCTACCAAAGTGCAGGATTTCCTGCTGATCACCCAGATACATCCGAAACTGCTGGTACCCTATGCTGTAAATGATCAATAATAAAGGCTCCAAATCCGAAATTAACCACAGATAAGGTAAAATAAAGCAAATTATAATGTTATCAACAAGGCTTTATTTATGATCGTTCCTATCAAGCTGGAGAACAGAGAGGATATCTCCTATGATATTCTTATCGATAAACTTCCCAAACTCACCTTCGATACCAAGGTGGGGATCGTTACAAACCCCACAGTTGCGGGACTGCACCTTGAGACACTCCTGTCGGCAATAGAGGCGCCTGAAATAGATGTTGTCACTGTACCTGACGGCGAGGAGTTCAAAACACTCGAAACGGTAGAGTACATTCTCAACGAACTCTTTGAACATAAGTTTGACCGGAAGTCGCTGTTGATCGCGTTTGGCGGGGGAGTGATCGGAGACATGACCGGCTTTACGGCGAGCCTCTACCAGCGCGGGATCGATTTCATCCAGGTACCTACGACGCTCCTCAGCCAGGTTGATGCCAGCGTGGGCGGGAAAACAGGGGTGAACAACAAGTACGGGAAAAACCTCATTGGCGCATTCTACCAGCCCAAAGCGGTTTATATCAATCCGGAATTTCTGGAGACCCTGCCTCCGCGAGAATTTGCGGCAGGTGTGGCCGAGATCGTTAAAATGGCGGTGATGTTTGATGCCGAGTTCTTCAATTTCCTTGGGAATGCCGATTTCCATGACGAAGCGGTACTCAAAGAGATGATCCGGCGCAGTGTAGAGCTGAAAGCATGGGTGGTGAACCAGGATGAGAAGGAAGCGGGTATTAGAGCGGTCCTGAACTATGGACACACCTTTGGACATGTAATCGAGAACGAGACGAACTACAATACCTATCTGCATGGAGAAGCCGTAGCGATTGGTATGGTCATGGCAAATGCATTGGCAGTAGAGCTGGGACTGTTTGAGCAGGAGGAGGCAGAGCGCGTCAAAAGGCTGCTCGAGTCGGCCTCTCTGCCGGTGGACTACAGGATCAAAGATGTGGATGGCTTTTATGAGCACTTCTTTCTGGATAAAAAGAGTGCAAAAGGGAGTATCAAGTTCATCCTGCCCGAGGGGATGGGGCATCACAGGATCGTGAACGATGTTGACGAGATGGTTGTGAAAAAAGTATTGAAGCAATTTGGAGCAGACCGATGATATTCAGGCTTTTTGTCTTTTTGCTTTTCACGCTAAATCTGGCATTTGCTTTGAGCGCAAGTGACGGGAATGCAACAGAGGCCAACAGATCAACCCCTCAAGAAGTACAGGATATGCAACAGCACGTTCTTTCACGTCTGGCACAGTTGCAGTCACAGGTAGATGCGGTCGACAAAGAGATTCTGGAAAAGAGTGTGCTGGCAAAGATATACAGCAACTACTCCACCCTCAAGGTGCTGCAAAAAGAGTATGAAGCGATCCAGAAAAACATCAACAGCCTGAAACTCAAAAAAAGGCTGACCGAAGCTGATCAGGTCCTTCTGGCTAACTTGATGCTTGAGAGCGAGACCCTTCAGGGGAAACTGGAACTTCTCAGCGAATACGAAAAGGACCCCTTCAAAAAGTTTCTTGAACCGCCAAAGATTGATGAGGTGCCGACGGTAGGCAATCCCTTTGCGATCATTGGCGCGATCTCCTACAGAGAGAAGCTTATCTCTGACCAGGAGGAGTACCTTTCGCGCTATCAGACACTTGAGAGCGTGATAGAAAAACTTCGCACCAAAGAGAAGATCATCCAGGAGATGTATGTACTCTCGGGCAAGGAAGAGCAGTATCAGAAGCTTCTGCATGAGATCAAAGAGGAGATCACGACTTTTGCCTCCCTTCTGGATATCTTCAAGACCACACAGAATGTCTACAGTAAAAAGGTCGATGAGATCACTCTGAGCCTGAAACAGCAGATCGCCGCCGAGAGCAAGAAGACGGTCTATATCGGGGGGTTGATCCTCTTTTTCCTTTTTATGCTCTTCTTTGCAAAATATATTGTCAAGCGCTATATGTCCGATATGGACAGGTACTATACCGTCAACAAAGCCTTGAACCTTACCTTTATTGTATTTGTTGTCTTTACGCTGCTCTTTGCCTATATCCAGAATGTGAGCTACCTGGTGACGATCCTGGGATTTGCTTCAGCGGGTATCGCGATCGCGATGAAGGACTGGTTTATGTCGGTGATGGGGTGGTTTGTGATCGTGATCGGCGGAGCGATCCATGTCGGAGACCGTGTAAGGTTTGTACGCGGCAATACAGAGTACGTGGGGGATATCGTCGATATCTCTTTGCTTCGTATGACGATGCATGAGGATGTGACGCTGACAACGACCCTGACCAACCGGAGAGCGGGGCGTATTATCTTTATCCCCAACAACTTTATCTTTACGGACATGATCTCCAACTACGCACATGCAGGTCTGAAGACGGTATGGGACGGGATAGATTTCGTAGTGACCTTTGATTCCAACTTCAAAAAAGCGGCTTCGATCTCCAAAGAGATCGCTAAGAAATACTCCAAAGGGTATACTGATATCACCAGAAAACAGCTCAACAAGCTTAGAAGCCAGTACCATATGAAAAATACCAATGTCGAACCGCGTATCTTTACGCTGATCGATACCTATGGGATGAAGATAAGTGTATGGTACCTGACCAACTCCTATGCGACGCTTACGCTGAGAAGTACGATCTCGGCTGAGATCATTGCACGGCTTCAGGAGGAGGAAGATATTAATTTAGCATTCCCTACACAGTCTGTTTATATCGATAAAGATGTACCCAAACCTCAGATGGAAGCACCCCCAAAGGATATAGTATAAATGCAAAAAGTTTTTTTTAAAACCTTCGGATGCCGTACCAACCAGTTTGATACGCAGATCATGATCTCCAAGCTGAAGGATTATGAGATCAGTATGGATGAAGAGCGTGCGGATGTCGTTGTCGTCAACTCCTGTACGGTGACCAACGGTGCAGACTCTTCTGTGCGGAACTACATCGCTTCGATGAAACGCAAAAATCCCTCTGCCAAAGTGATCCTTGCAGGGTGTGGTGCCCACTCGAAAGGTGAAGCGCTTTTTGCAGATAAAAAAGTACACGGGGTCATGGGTCACTCAGAGAAAGAGAAGATCAATGAGATACTCAAGCTGGAACAGCCCTTCTACCAGATCGGCGATCTGACCCATATCGACTCTACGATCGTAGAGGAATTTGTCGGCAAAAGCAGGGCGTTTATCAAGATCCAGGAGGGGTGTGACTTCAGATGTTCCTACTGTATTATTCCCGCCGTGAGGGGAGATGCGCGAAGCCACAAAGAGTCGGATATCATCGAGCAGGTAACCCGCCTGGCAGGCAACGGGTTCGGGGAGTTCATTCTGACCGGAACCAATGTGGGAAGTTACGGCCGGGACCAGGGCTCATCGATGGCCAAACTGCTCAAAAAACTCTCGCAGATACGCGGCGTGAGACGTATACGTATCGGCAGTCTGGAACCTATTCAGATCGATGAGGAGTTCATGGAGCTGCTCACTGAACCGTGGATGGCGAAACATCTCCATATTGCCCTGCAGCATACCAGTGACAAAATGCTGGAGCTGATGAACAGGCGCAACCGTTTCGAGAGTGATATCAAGCTCTTTGAGGAGATCGCCCGGAAGGGATATGCGCTTGGTACAGACTATATCGTAGGGCATCCGGGTGAAGATGATGCCGCGTGGGATGAAGCGATCAGCAGGGTCAAGGAACTTCCCTTGACCCATATCCATGCCTTCACCTACTCAAAACGGGACAACACCCCTTCGGCGACGATGAAAAACGTGGTACGTGGGGATATCGCAAAAGCGAGACACAAGGAGCTGACAGAGATCATCAAGGCGAAGAACTATCTTTTCAGGAGAGAGCATACCAGCAACCTGGAGGTGCTTCTGGAGAGCGGCAAGGACGGTATCTATCAGGGGTTTGATCAGTACTTCAACCGTATCTCTGTCAAGAGTGATGAGGATCTCAGTTCCAACTGGGTACTGTTAAATGAGATAGAGGTGAGCAGTGAAGGCAATAACGCAATACTTTAACGCGACCAAACATCTGAAGATCATCGTATCGCTGGCAGCTGTACTGGCTCTTCTGCTGGCGTTTGCCATGCTCCGGGACAGTGCCGAAGTGATCACGCATAAGCAGGCCAATGCACTCTTCACCCAGGAGAAGATCAAGAAGCTGGTCGTTGAGGGTGAGTATATCCGTATCAAGACCGAGGATAAAGAGTACAAGGTCTATGAGGGTGCGATCAACAAAAGCAGTTTCTTCTCCCAATATCCTGTTGAGGTAAAAGAGAGCAATGAAACGCTCTATGATATTCTCATGCTGTTTATGATACTGGGGGCATTTCTCCTCCTCTTTAAAATGATTCGGGAGAGCCGTGCACAGCAGCTCAAGCATCTGAAGGTAAATCTTCAAAAGGAGGATGAAACACTCAAGGCAGAACCGGTACAGGCGATCACTTCGAATGTCAGGTTCTCTGATGTTGCCGGTATCAGTGCGGTGAAGGAGGAGCTTGAGGAGATCATCGATTTTCTGAAAGCGCCGCAGAAGTATAAAGCGCTTGATATCAGTCTCCCCAAGGGGGTGCTGCTGGTCGGTCCTCCGGGAGTGGGCAAGACACTGATCTCCAAAGCTGTGGCAGGGGAAGCGGGTGTCCCGTTCTTTTATCAGAGCGGAGCCTCTTTTGTGCATATCTATGTGGGGATGGGAGCAAAAAGGGTCAGCGAGCTCTTTAAAAAAGCCAAGCAGATGGCACCGAGCATTATCTTTATCGACGAGATCGATGCGGTGGGCAAAAGCCGCGGAGAGTTCCGCAATGACGAAAGGGAAGCAACACTCAATCAGCTTTTGACCGAAATGGACGGTTTTGAAGAGAGTTCAGGGGTGATCGTCATCGGAGCGACAAACAAGATCGATGTCCTGGATGAGGCGTTGCTGAGAGCAGGGCGTTTTGACAGACGTATCCATATCTCACTGCCTGATCTGGAAGAGAGGGCGAAGACGCTCGAACTCTACCTGGCCAAAAAGCCGCACAGTGTCGATATAGGCCATATTGCCAGAATGAGTGTAGGGTTCAACTCGGCCGCTCTTGCAACGCTGACCAATGAAGCAGCGATCTATGCGATGCGCGACGGCCGTTCTACGATCGAGACCTCAGACTTTGAAGCGGTCAAAGAGAAGGTACTGCTCGGAAAACGAAAGATCATGAGCCTGACGGATAAAGAACGCGAGATTCAGGCCGTCTATCAGGCAGCCAAGGCACTGGTAGCCACTTGGTTTGATATCGAGTTTGACAAGATAGGTCTGGTCAATATCATGCTGCTCAGAGAAGATCATGAGATACTCTCCAAAGGCCAGCTGCTCAACCGGATCAAGGTCTATCTGGCGGGAAGTGTCGCCAATTCGATCTTTTTCAAAGAACAGTTTACCAATGCCAGCAGTGATATCAAGCAGGCAAAAAAGATGGTGCATCAGGTTGTCTATGAGTATATGATGAATGAGAACTTTATCATCACGCCGTCCGCAGAAGAGGAGCTTCTGAAAAACTCTGTTGCAGAAGTGACCAACCTTCTCAACTCACTCAATGAAGCACTGAAAAAAACAGCTGCGTATCTTCTGGAGTATGAAAACATCGACCAGGAACAGTGCAGAGAGATACTCCGTGAAATATTTTAACGGGTTCTCCCTTCATGGAGAAGAGCGGCTTTTCAGCGAGTACCTGATCCAAAGTGATCTTTGTGTGGCGGGCTTCAGCTACGGCGCACAGCAGGCCTTGGAGTATGTCTGCAACACGACCCAGAGAGTAGACAGGCTTATCCTGCTCTCGCCGGCATTTTTCCAGAACCAAAAACCGAGTTTCATGCGTACCCAGCTGCGTTATTTCCAAAACAGCCGGGAAGCCTATATCCAACAGTTTCTTGCCAATGCCGCATCTCCTTCAGGCATAGATCTCTCCTCTTATCTCACTCCCGGCACGCAGGAAGAGTTGGAGGCTCTGCTAAGTTACCGGTGGGAGAGTGAAAAGATCAGGAAGATCACAGACAGAGGTACGACCATTGAGGTGTTCCTGGGAAGCGAAGACAAGATCATTGACGCCCCTGCCGCGTTTGATTTCTTTGCAGGCAAGACGGTGACTTACTGGATAAAAGGTGCCGGACATTTGTTGAGGGATTAGATGAAATTGGCCTTTTTGTTGTATCTTTGGGGCCGTTTCACAAAGAATTTAAGCAAAAATCGATAAATTACAAGAGATGTAACACTGTTTTCTATGTTATACTTTTGAAATCAAAAATAAAGGGATAAATCATGTCATTCACACCGCGAACTCCATATCTTACGATAGATGGTATTATCGAAGTCTATGAGGAGGGTATCTTCCAGGGGATCGTACTGATAGAACGGAAACATGAACCGTACGGTTTGGCTTTGCCCGGCGGTTTTGTTGAAGTCGGAGAAACAGTGGAACAGGCGCTGGTGCGCGAGATGAAGGAAGAGACGGGGCTGGATGTCGAGATCGACAGAGTATTGGGAATCTATTCTGATCCTGACAGAGATCCCCGTTTTCATGTTGCGACGATCGTCTATGTGGCAAAGGCTTCAGGCCAGCCAAAAGGCGGTGATGATGCCATGGAAGCAAATCTTTATGCACTGATCGATCTTCCGTTGGATAAACTGGTATTTGATCATAGAGTGATCGTAGAAGATTATTTGAAAACCTGTAACTAGCCGGGAGAAAATGTGCAGGAGAGTTTCGATCTACTGGCTGCACTCAGAAAGCTGGGCTATCTTCAGACAACCAGAGATCCGTTATGGTGGCCTGCGAGCGGAACCTTTGAAGTGGTGGTGGGGGCGATCCTCACGCAGCAAAGCCGCTGGGAGAAGGTAGAAGCCTCCCTCTCTGCGCTTAGAAAAGCGAATCTGCTTACCCTTGAAGCGCTCTCATCCGCCGATACGCAGCATATCGCTTCGCTGATCAAACCGAGCGGTTTTTACCATACCAAATCCCAAAGACTCATCTCGCTTAGTCAAAATATACTCAAAGATTTCGGTTCATTTGAAATATTTTCCAGAGAAGTGGACAGAACCTGGCTGCTCGCGCAAAAAGGAATAGGGATGGAGAGTGCAGACTCGATCCTCTGCTATGCCTGTCACAGGCCGGTTCTGGCGGTAGACAGTTATACACAAAGGCTCCTGGATGCGCTTGGGTATACCTTTGAAACCTATATGGAGCTGCAGGAGTGGATGCAGGAAGGAATAGAGACGAATTTCGATAAGGTCAAGAGGCTTTATGGAGAAGAGGCCGATATTGCGACTGTTTATGCCAGATTTCATGGAAAAATAGTAGAATATTCCAAAAAACATATACGCGGTAGAAAGGTAGATGTTTTACCGCTGTTAGAGGCATGGGAGGAGAAGATATGACCAATATCGTGATCACAGGCTGCAGTACCGGCATAGGCCTTGAAACGGCACTTTATTTGAAGGAGCGATATATCTCTGTCTATCCGACAGCCCGGAATGAGAAAGATGTAGCGCATCTCAAATCACTTGGGTTTGAGCATGCGATGTTGCTTGATGTGACCAGACCTGAGCAGATCTCAGCGGTAATTGCCGAGGTGAAGGAGCTTGAAGGGAAGATCGACGTATGGTTCAACAATGCCGGCTACGGGCAGCCGGGTGCGGTTGAGGATCTCCCAACGGCACTGCTCAGAGAGCAGTTTGAGACCAATCTGTTCGGACTGCATGAGTGTACGCTGCAGGTACTAAAAGTGATGAGAGTGCAGGGGTATGGGAAGATCATCCAGCACTCATCGGTACTGGGGCTCATCTCGCTCTTTGGCAGGGGAGCATATAATGCGAGCAAATATGCGGTCGAAGGGCTCAGTGATACCCTGCGCCTGGAACTGATGGATACAGATATCCATGTCTCTCTGCTCAACACTGGCCCGGTAAGCAGCAACTTTCGCCAAAACGCGATGCAGAAACTCCGGGAGAACATAGATGTCGGGCATTCCCGTTTCAGAGAGCAGTATGAAGCCAATATCAATGACAAAGGGAAAAAAGTACCGTTCAAACGAGAGGCCGATGCCGTAGCCTCAGTCGTCTATGAGATCATCGCAGCCAAAAAACCGAAACCTCGCTACTATATCACTAAGGCGACCTATCTGCTCGGAAACCTGAAGAGGATACTGAGTACTTCGCTTCTCGATAGGATCCTGCAAAGGGTGGGGTAGTTCTATCTTCTTTTCCTTTATCCCCATCTTCCGCTTCAGTGATTGTGGAAAAACCCTATTCTTCTATCAAATCATATGAACGAACTCTGAGCGGAGTTTTTACAAAATTGCCCATATTGAGCAAAAGTCAGTTAAAATTGATAATGCTTTTATTACAATAAAAATGGAATAGGAGGGGAAAAAGATGATAAAAAAAACATTCCTTGCACTTATCGTACTTTTTGTGATGGTATTTGGTGGGGATTTTGAAGATGGGGTTGCTGCTTATAATGCGGGAGATTATCAAAAAGCGGCAGTGCTTTTTGAAAAAGCGGCCGGCCGGGGAGACGTTGATGCCCAAAATAATCTTGGGGTGATGTATGAGAACGGCAAAGGGGTAGAGCAGGACTACCAAAAAGCGGCAGGGTTTTTCCGGAAGGCGGCCGAGCAGGGAGACGCTGATGCCCAGTACAACCTTGGGGTGATGTACGAGTACGGCAAAGGGGTGAGGCAGAACTATCAGAAAGCGGTTGAGTTTTACCGGAGGGCGGCTGACCAGGGGATTGCTGAAGCCCAAAGGATCCTTGGAGCGATGTATGAGCTGGGCAAAGGGGTGACGCAGGATTATCCAAAGGCGGCCGGGTGTTATCGCAATGCGGCCGAACAGGGAGACGCTGATGCTCAGTATAAGCTTGGAATAATGTATGACCATGGGAGAGGGGTGAAGCAGGATTATCCAAAGGCGGCCGAGTGTTACCGGAAGGCGGCTGACCAGGGGATTGCTGAGGCTCAAACCAACCTCGGGAGTATGTATCTTGACGGCCAGGGGGTGAGGCAGGATTACCAAAAGGCGGCAGAACTTTTCCTGAAAGCGGCCGGCCAGGGGCATGCTACAGCGCAAACGATCCTTGGGTTGATGTATGAGTACGGTAAGGGGGTGAAGCAGGATTATCTCAAGGCGGCAGAGTATTACCGGAAAGCGGCCGACCAGGGGATTGTCGAGGTCCAGTCCATTCTTGGAGCGATGTATGCGCATGGCAAAGGAGTGAAGCAGGACTATCTAAAAGCGGCAGAGTATTACCGTAAAGCAGCTGACCAGGGGATTGCTGAGGCTCAGACCAACCTTGGGAGCATGTATCTTGACGGCCATGGGGTAAAGCAGGATTATCAAAAGGCGGCAGCACTTTTCCGGAAGGCGGCTGGACAGGGAGATGCCAGGGCGCAGACGATACTCGGGGTAATGTACGAACAGGGGCAGGGGGTAGCGCAGGACGATCAAAAGGCAGCCAAGTGTTACCGGAAAGCAGCCAATCAGGGATATGCCATGGCGCAAATCAATCTTGGGATCATGTATGAGAATGGCAGAGGGGTCAATCAGGACTATCAAAAAGCAGCCGAATACTACCGTAAGGCAGCCGATCGGGGCATTGCCATGGCGCAGACCAAACTGGGGGATATCTATCTTGACGGCCGCGGGGTGCAGCAGGATTACCAAAAGGCGGCAAAGCTTTTCCGTAAGGCAGCCGAACAGGGAGATGCAGACGCCCAATATAAGCTTGGGATGATGCATGCGAATGGCCAGGGGGTGGAAGAGGATGAACTGAAGGTCTATCACTATTGGATGATGGCGGCGATGCAGGGGCACGAAACCGCACAAAAAAAACTCAATATTTTTTGCAAACAACACCCGATCGCCTGTAAATGATTTCACATGAAATCAGCCCTTGGGAGATGTTTTCATTTTCATCTGCTTTTGCTATAATGCCCAAAATCAATTATTTAGGTGAAGCTATGGACAAGATCAAGATAGGTGTTGTAACGACAAGTGACAGGGCAAGCCAGGGGATCTATGAGGATATCTCCGGTGTTGCAATCATGGATACGATGAGAGAGTACTTACTGAACGAGTGTGAGTATGTCTATCGATGTATTCCCGATGACCAGAATCTTATTGAGAATACGCTGATCGAACTGGCGCGTGATGAGCATTGCGATCTCATCGTGACCACTGGAGGTACGGGGCCGGCAGCAAGGGATGTAACCACTGAAGCAACAGAGAGTGTATGTCAGAAGCTTCTGCCCGGTTTTGGGGAACAGATGAGGGCGGTAAGCCTGAAATATGTCCCTACAGCAATCCTCTCACGGCAGACAGCAGGTATCTGTGACGGTTCACTGATTATCAATCTGCCCGGCAAGCCAAAGTCGATTAGGGAGTGCCTGGATGCGGTATTCCCTGCTGTTCCCTACTGTATCGACCTTATCGGCGGTGCTTACATGGAGGCCAACGAAGAGGTCATCAAGGTCTTTAGACCCAAGGTAAATTAATGGATGTAGCATTTATTGAAGCAAAGATCGGCGAGATCGTTACCGAGCTTGAAAAAGAGGTGCTAGAGGTTGTCTCCGATCAATCTCTGGACAAAAAGCAGACAAATTTGCGGATGAAACCACTCAAATCCACCAAACAGATACTGCTCAATGCTATTGAGAGTATCAAAATGGTAGAAGAAGTTTCAAGAAAGGAGAGGGAAGGTGCATTTGACTAACGGCACTTTGTTGCTGATTTTTCTGGTCTCTGTTGTGCTTTTCTTCTGGGGGAGCTTCAAAGCGTTGAAGACACAAAAAAAACACTATCTCCTGGCTATGGTGCCGATGGGGCTTCTGATCGTGGGAATGTTTTTGCTCTGATATATTGATCAGTATCTTGATTTTGTTTTTAACCCTTGCTTAAAGTTATTTTGTTATTATCGGGCGTAATTCCAAGACTCAAAAGGTCATTATGAAATCAAAGAAACGAATTGTATTGAAAGTAGGAAGTTCGGTGCTCACTGAACAGGGTGAGATTGCGAAGGAGCGTATGCTCAATCTGGTATCCTTTATTGGCCAACTGCGTAAAAAGTATGAAGTGGTGCTTGTAAGTTCGGGTGCCGTCTCATCGGGTTATACCGCATTGAAGCTTGACAAACGCAAACAGATAAGCAAAAAAGTCCTTGCGGCGGTCGGACAGCCGATATTGATGAGCTCATATAAGAAAAAATTTGACATTTATGATGTCGATACCGCACAGATTTTGCTGACTGAAGATGATTTTGACTCAAGGAAACGCACAGAGATCTTCAGAAAGATCATCCATACCGCGCTTGATAACGGTATCCTCCCTATTGTAAATGAAAATGATATCTCAAGTACACCTGAACAGCTTTTTGGTGACAATGATCAGCTTGCAGCACGTGTAGCACATCATATCGATGCGGACTTGCTGGTGATCCTCAGTGATATTGATGGGTATTATGACAGTAACCCAAACGAGAATCCCAAAGCAAAAATCCTTAAAGAGGTCCATCAGCTTACAGAGAAGGAGCTTCAGGCAAGCCACTCTCCGAATGATGAGTTTGCTACAGGAGGGATCGTGACGAAACTGGTAGCCGCTGACTTCCTGCTCTCCAAAGGAAGGCAAATGTTCTTATGCAGCGGTTTTGATCTTACCACCGCGCAGGAGTATCTCCTGGAAGGGATACACAACAAAGGTACGCTCTTTACCCCTGCATCCTAAGTGGCTGCTGCCATGAAAGGTGTCAGTGTGATTTTTTAGCGTCTTACCGAGGTCATTCCCGCACCCAGCCATGACTGCATCCCTCCGCGGTACCATTTGATTTTTTTGGGAGGGTACCCGATTTCAAGCAGCGCATGGATCATTTTTGGGGACTGGCTGCACCATGGTCCGTTGCAGAAGATCAGGATCGTTTTGACGTGCGTAAAGTCATACTTTCCCTCCTCATTGATGATCTTCACCCCCAGTTCCCTAAGTGCCTCTTCAAACCTGAATTCGTACTGCTCCCGGTATGTAAAGTGGTGGAAGGGCATATTGATGGCACCCGGTATTGTCATGTAGCGATACCACTTCTCTTTGCGGCTGTCGATCAGGAGCAGATCGCCTCTTTTCTGCATCTTTTTGATAAAACTTAGTGTTTCCAGTTCACCGTAGGTCTCCAGCTCCGGATGGAGTTTTATCGGCTGCAGGTGTCCTGTCGTATGAACGAAGGTGGATTTGCACTGATCGGGTACTTTTGCGTGGGCATAATTTCCTGTCCAGACCATCTCGTTTGTAAGAAGCTCCTGTCTGTCGCACTGCTCAGGTATCTCTCTTTTGACACGTATCTGTTGGACCTTTTGGCCGCCAGCATGGTGCTTGGCCAGGATACCGGTATACTCTAGCCCCTCCTCTTCGGAAAAAGCAAAAACAGTTGCTAAGACAAACATGGTAAAGAGCTGTAAGATCATCGCTTTTCCTTTGATACTTTTTTCGATGGTACCATAACAATGTGTACGAGTGTGTAACTGTAAAAATACACCGATGAACTCCGGATAGGTTGTGAGGATTATGCTACAATCCGGTATGAAAAAACTGAAATATATATTATTCATCGTATCATCTGCCAGTGTATTCCTCTATGGAGGTAAAATGACCCCGGCGGCATTTGAAGCGACTTTGAAAAAGTGTGAGGCGGAGGATAACGGTGCGGCATGCGCAAAGCTCTACTACTATTTCATCTCGAGTAAACGTGCTTATCTTGCCGATCTGCAGGTGGATAAACAAAAAGCGCTCCATTATGCGAAAAAGGCATGTGCACTCAATGACAGAGATGGGTGCGTGACTGCAGGAATGACGCTCTACTATGGAGACCGGCATGCAGGTATTGCTGAAGATAGAGAGGAGGGGAGAGGGCTCCTTAAAAAAGCCTGCGAACTGGGACAGGAGGATGTCTGTACTTTTTTTCTCAATCCAAACTTCTGATTCCATTCTCTTAAATCATGGTACAATAGCACAATACCACCTGTAAAGGAGTCTGAGATGGACAAGCCGGTCATTGCAGATAACAACCCGATTATTGCTTCCCTGGAAGAAGGGAAAAACTATCTTTTTTGTACGTGCGGAGTCTCAAAAGAACAGCCTTTTTGCGACGGGAGCCATAAGGGAACTTCTTTCAAACCTTTAAAGTTTACAGCGGAATCCACGACACAGAAGTGGATGTGCATGTGTAAACATACGGGCAATCCGCCTTACTGTGACGGAACGCATCAGAGGTTCAGCAGGGATGATGTGGGAAAAGTTCTGGATTAGATCCCATTGAAAGCAGGAAGTGTAATCTCGGGTAGTATCCGGTTGCTTTTATTTTTCTTAGATGGGCAGCATTCTACTAGAGCAGGCCGCTGTCAAGGAGTTTTTCCTGGTTTTTTTTGAGACTGAACTCCAGGGTGATCCTAGTGCCGTTTTGGGGATCAATCGTGATGAAACTTTCATCCAGATAATCACTGATCGCCTCCATCAACGAGAATCCAAGAGAGTTATTGGTATCTGTGCCGTTGAAGCCCTGCCCGCTATCTTCTATGCTCAATCGGCAGGTAAGGCCTTCTGTCAGACAGCTGACCTTGATCTTCTCTTCTGTATTGGGCAGATAGGCATGCTCTATTGCATTTGATACCGCTTCGTTGACAAACAACCCAATATAGGTTGCAGTAGCGGTATCCATCGTGAGCCCTTTTTCTACCTCTAAAATGATGGTATGTCTGGTCAGAAGCTGAAGCGTGGTGATAATGCTTTTGAGGTAGGCTTCGATATCTACACTGGTAGGTCTGTTGTTGCCGGAGAGCTGTTCATGCACCAAGCCTATGGCTTTCAAGCGGTTCACCTGAGACGACAACACTTTTTTGCATTGCTCGTTTTTCACTCTGTTGGACTGCATCAGCAGCAGACCCATGATCATCTGAAGATTGTTCTTGACTCTGTGGTTCAGCTCTTTGAGGAGCGTTTTTTGTGATCTGCTGAATGTAAGCAGTTCGGTCTGGAAGTTCTGTCTGTACTCCTCGAACCGGTAATGAAGAAATGAGATACCGGTGTACCCGATCAATATCTCCACATAGAGCGAAGCGGGAAATATGATCGGTTCTATGATCCTGAAATGACTGTTGAAGACAGCCAGGAGGATCATAAATACCATAAAGACGGTAAACTTCTTCCCATTTTCGGTACCTAGAAAGAAAAAGATAAACACAGGGAGTATGGCCAGGGCAAAAAGTGAAAATTCCGGGTTTTCACCGATAATGAAAAGTGCCAGAACGACCAGTATCGAAACAGCAATGATCAGGATGGAGGCAAAAGCCCTCAGCGTGATCATACGAAAATAATAGAGTACAAAACCTGTCACCTGGGCAAGGAGAGCGGTGATTTCCAGCCATACCATCGTGTAAAAATGGTGTTTGTAGCTTTCATAGGTATCTACGCTGATAATCATCAGTGAGATCATAAAAAAAAGTTTGGTCAGTCTCAGAAAGAGTTGCTGTGTATTGCGATGGTAGAGATCATTTTTCATAGGATTGTTGCATACTTATCGGTATAGGATTTGATAATGCCGGATTCGGGGAGAGCAGAAAACGGTATACCGGAATCTTTTTTTGAACCTATAGAATATATGGTGATCACCCCTTTGCATTATCCGATTCTATTTTATCATAACTTCAGCGTTTTTCTAAGAAAATGCCTCTATATCCCGGTAATCCGGCGATCTAAACCAATTGTCTCTTCTCTGAATGTTTTGGACTCTGAAGAAGCGTAGATGGCGGATTTTTCTTAACGGTATGGCCGATCTTTCAGTAGTTGGGCATTGAACGCAACGATCACCGTGCTCAGCGACATCAGTACCGCTCCAAGCGCAGGTTTGATCATGATCCCCCATGGAGTGAGCACTCCCGCAGCCAAAGGGATTGCAAGGAGGTTGTACCCGCTTGCCCACCAGAGGTTTTGTACCATTTTGCGGTAGGTGGTTTTTGAAAGCCTGATCGCATCGGTAACGCGGAGAAGCTCACTGGTTGTCAGGATGATATCGGCACTCTCTATGGCGATATCCGTACCTGCACCTATGGCAATACCGATATCCGCCTCCAGAAGTGCCGGGGCATCATTGATCCCGTCTCCCACCATGGCGACAATCTTCCCTTCTTTCTTGAGCTGATCGATCTTTTGAAGTTTTTCATCAGGCAACAGGTTGGCTTCATAGTGTGCGATCCCTGTCTGCTTTGCTACCTCTGCGGCCACCAGCGTATTGTCGCCGGTAAGCATATAGCTTTTGATCCCCATACTCTCGAGCATATCTATGGCCTGCTTTGCATGCTTCCGGATCGAATCCTCAAGCAAAAACAGACCCAGGATCCTGCCGTCGGCTGCCAGCCACACCTTGCTTGCTTCTTTATTTTCATAGGAGTGCATCGCTTCAGGGATATCCAGCGACTCTTTTTCCAAAAGCTGCATACCCCCGATCATCATCGTTTTCCCCCCGATCTTGGCTTTGGCACCTATCCCCGGATAGGCTTCAAACTCTTCTATCGGTAGCGGTTTGATCCGTCGTTCTTTTGCGTAATCGATAATGGCTTTTGCAAGGGAGTGTTCAGAGTTTTGCTCCAACGAAAGGGCATACTGAAGCATCTTTTCTTCATCTTCCAGAGCGTAGATCTCAGTGACACTCAGTTTGCCCTCGGTGAGCGTCCCGGTTTTGTCAAAGCATATCACATCTACATCGCGCAGTTTTTCAAAGGCTTCACGGCGACGTATCAGGATCCCTTTTTGGGCTCCCAGTGAAGTTGAGATCGCAGTCACCAGCGGCACAGCCAGTCCCAGAGCATGGGGACATGCGATGATCAGCACTGTGATCGCTTTCTGTACGGAATCACCGGGCGAGGTAAGCATCGACCAGACCGCGAAGGTCACTGCGGCGACACTGACCGAGAGGTAAAAGAGCCATCCGGCCGCCCTGTTGGCAAGGTCCTGGGTATGAGACCTGCTCCTGGATGCCTCCTGCACCAGAGAGAGCATCTGGGAGAGGTAGCTCTCCTTTCCCTCTTTGGAGATCTCTACTTTGAGCGCACCGTCAAGGTTGGTACTGCCCATAAAGACACTGCTCCCCGTTTTTTTATTGACAGGCTTTGACTCTCCCGTCAAAAAAGCCTCATCAGCCATGCTCTCGCCCTCTTTGACGATACCGTCTGCGGGTATTTTCTCTCCAGGGCGTATGAGTATCAGATCATCAACCTGCAGGGCTTCGACGGCCACCTCCTCCCGGCTCCCGTCGGGTCTGATCCTGAGCGCCTGTTGAGGCATCAGCTTGACCAGCTCGCTCAGTGCGCTGCTGGCAGAGAGCAGGCTTTTCGCCTCGATATAGTGACCGATCAGCATAATATCGATCAGTGTGGCAAGTTCCCAGAAAAACGCCTTGCCCTGATGGAAGAGGAGTGTGGAAGCGGAGTAGAAGTAGGCCACGGTGATCGCCATCGAGATCAGTGTCATCATCCCGGGTTTGAGTGACCTGACCTCCTCTCTCATCATGCTTAGAAATGGCCAACCGCCATAGAGATAAATAAAAGAGGAGAGGAGTAGCACAATAGTGTTCTGATAGGGAAGAGTGATCACAAACCCGAACCACTCCTGGATCATCGAGGAGAGTAGCAAAATAGGTATAGTAACGATCAGGGAGACGATGAACCTTTGTTTGAAATCATGCATGTGATGACCATGCCCTGACGTGTGGTCGTGTGCGGTATGAGTATCCGTATGCCGGGAGTGATTTTGAGAGACTGTGTGTTGATGCATAGGCATAACTGACTCCTTATCTCCCTCTTAAGAGGCCGCAGCCCCTATCGGAGAAATGCTGTTACGTATTGCTGTGATCCGCCCTGTCAAGCGCATCGATATATTCGCAGAGCTCGCTATTTTCGTTACAGGGAGTGATATGTTCTGTTCTTTTTTCATCGAACTTCAGCAGGTTCTGCGAGACAAAGTCCCAGTTGATCAATTCCCACCACTTCTCAAGATACGCCGCTCTGGCATTCCTGTAGTCGATATAGTAGGCGTGTTCCCAGACATCACAGGTCATCAGGGGTGTATGCCCGCGCAGAAGCGGATTGCCGGCATTGGAGTGTGCTTCTATCTCCAGCACCTCACCGTCATTCAAGGAGAGCCATACCCAGCCCGAGCCAAAGAGTTTTGCTGCGGTATCCAGAAAGGTCTCTTTGAATGCTTCAAACGAGCCGAAATCCCTCTTGATCAACTCCAGCAGATGAGAGGATGGTTTGGTCTCTTCGCCGCTGATGCCGTTAAAGTAGAAGTCATGGTTGAAAACCTGGGCGGCATTGTTGAAGATACCCCCTTCGGACTCCAGGATAATATCTTCAAGGTGCATCTCTTCAAACCTTGTACCCTTAATAAGTGCATTGAGGTTGTTGACATAACCCTGATGGTGTTTGCCGTGGTGATATTCCAGGGTTTCTGCCGAGAGTATCGGCTCCAGCGCATCTTTGTCAAAGGGAAGTTCCATTAATTTATGTTCCATCGTTTCTCCTTTTATTTTCTTCATTTATCATAGTGAACCAATGTGTATTGTATGTGTAGTTCAGGATATCTCAGCCGATACACATGCTTTACACACCAATTGCTTATGATAGGGAAAATAGATCTCAAAATTGAAACATCCGGTCATATCTCAATGTAAGCTAAAAGGTAAATAAAAATATGCCGGTCCATAGTGAAACCAAAGGAGTGAAAGATGGACAGAAGATACTTTTTGAACTATTCGGCGATTACTGCTGCCTATCTGCTTGCGGGATGTGAAGAACGCAGTGGCAGGGAGGAAGGCAAAGCCCGGCAGGCTGTCTCTGATTTTCCGGCAGCTGTACCGCCCCAGAAGGCAGAGGAGAAACTCCCTGAGCAAATCATGCCTTTCACCCAAAAACTGAAGATCCCCGGTGAAATAGACTTCGCCCAGATCAAAAAGGCGGCATTGACCGCACAGAAGAGTCAGGTCAATATCTTCCCGGATATGCAGACGGAAGTATTGACCTTCCAGGGAGACCTTCCCAACCCGACGATACGCATCAAAAAAGGGGAGGTGTTTGACCTGGATTTTATGAACAATCTTGCTGATCCTACCATTATCCACTGGCATGGGCTGATCGTCCCGGAAGAGATGGATGGGCACCCGAAAGATGCGATCGCTACCGGTGCTACAAAGCAGTATCGCTACCCGATAGAGCAGAGTGCGGGCACCTTCTGGTACCACACCCATCCCCACGGAAGAACGGGGGAAGAGATCTACAGGGGATTGGCAGGGTTTTATATGATCGAGGATGAGGAGGAGAAGCGGCTCAATCTACCGCAAGGGGAGTTCGAATTGCCGTTGATGATCCAGGATAAAAGGTTTGATGAGAAACGCCAGCTGCGCTACAAGGATCCCAAGGTTCCGCAGGACAACAACGGCCTGCTCGGGGATGTGATACTGGTCAATGCAACTCCTTTCCCCTATCATGAGGTGAAGAGCGGAAAATACAGACTGCGGATACTCAATGCTTCAAGTGTCAGAACCTATCAACTGGCATTTGATACGATCAGGGAGTTTGCACTGGTCGGGACGGATGCAGGGCTGCTTGAAACGCCTGTGATGGTGCAGAGTGTGGTCCTGAGTGTGGCAGAGCGTGTTGATATCATCGTGGATTTCAAAGACAAGGAGGTTGGCGACAGGGTCACGCTCAAAACCCTTGGCTTCAAAGAGGGAAGCAACCTGACCCTGCATCCTGACTATCCTGCTTTCGATGCCCCGATGGATATCATGCAGTTCCATGTGACCGAAAAGATCCTGGATACGCAGGTACTTCCTGAAAAACTGATCCCGATCCCTCGATTGCAAGCCTCTGATGCGGTGAATACCAGGAGGATCACGATGGAGATCATCGCCGGGGGTATCTGGACACTCGATCAGAAACCGTTTGATATGCACCGCGTGGATCAGAGGGTGAAGCTCGGCAGTACGGAGATCTGGGAGATCAAAAACAGCGTACATATGGCACACCCCTTTCATATACACGGGGTGAGGTTCCAGGTGCTGGACAGAGACGGAAAGATAGCGTTTCCCACAGATAAGGGATGGAAAGATACCGTCATCGTGATGCCGTTTGAGACGGTCCGCATTATTGTGCACTTTACGATGCCCGGACTTTTTGTCTATCACTGCCATATCCTCGAACACGAAGATCAGGCGATGATGGCAAATCTATTGGTCGAGTAAGATCAGAAGGAGCAGAGATGTATCAGATAGAAGGTATATCGGTTTACCTCTACGGTGATCGCAGCAATCAGCCTGTTGTTTTCATTCACGGGTTTCCCTATGACCATACCCTGTGGGATGAGGTCATCGCCGCACTTGGCGACAGATACTACTGTATATCCTATGATATCAGGGGGTTCGGCAGTTCGGCAGTGGGTACAGGTCAATATACGATGGAGCAGTATGTGGAGGATCTGGAACAATTGATCTCTGTGCTTGAATTGGAAGATACGATCCTCTGCGGATTTTCAATGGGGGGGATATATCGCGCTCAGGGCACATGAAAGAGAGAAAACAAAATATAAAGCACTCCTCCTTGCAAACACGACAACAACCGGTGACAACGATGAAGGCAAGCTCAAACGTGCCGCCGCTATCAAGGGTATCGATGAAGAGGGGGCAGCGCCTTTCCTGGAGTCTTTCTTCTCCGTTGCCTTTACGGATGCCTACAGGGAAAAAGAAGCGCAAAAACTCGAAGAGCTGAAAAGAAAGATCCTGCGCTTCAGCCCCACGGGGATCAAAGGCGGGCTTCTGGCGATGCTTGGCCGGACAGATACCACGCAGAGCCTCGGCGCCGCAGAGATTCCTGTGTTGCTGATCTCCGGGGAGGAGGACAGGATCATCTCTCCCGATCAGATGAGAAAAATGGCAGAGGGAATAAAAAACAGCACATTGGTCTCTCTGGAGCACTGCGGCCATATGAGTATGGCGGAAAACCCGCAGGGGTTTATCGCTGCACTAGAAAGCTTTTTGGGACAACGTGTCTAAGCGTTTCCAGCTGTATTTTACAGATCCGAAAGTGCTTCAAAGGTTTTGAGTCTTATCTTCAGCTGCTCAAGAAACTTGCTGGGGGCATAGGGGAGCAGCCTGATGATCTCTTCGATATCCTCTTTATGATCAAACTGTGATATATTGATATGGATATCCCCGTTGACGATACTGTTGTGGTTATTGTTGCCTACAATAGTGATCTGGTTACGGTTTTTTGAGCCTTTTTCCACCTTTTCTTTGATGATAAGTTTCCATTTATCGGGTACTCTATTGCGTTGAATCCACTTGTCAAGAGAAGATTTTGAAGCCCCTAGACACTTTGAGAGTTCTTCATCCGTATCCAAATTGAGTTCCTGTTTTACCGCGTTTAAAAAATCCCTGGCGTTCATCGATTACCTTTTAAGTTAAAAGTTATTTAAGAATAATTGTCCTAAAATAAGACAAATGTCCTATTATTGGAAGAGTTACTTTAATTATATCTTAAAAAGGTGAGAAGATGACAAAGAGAATCAAAGAGCGGAATTTTTCATGGAAGACACATTGGGATATTGATTATCTGAGAGAAAACGATCTCTATACATGGTTTCGGGAGATCGAAAAAGAGCTTGAGTCCGGATGGGTGATGGTCAGCGGAAGAAGAATGTTCATGCTTGGCGGCTACTCCTATTTGGGCCTCAATCGTGACCCGAGGATCAACCAGGCGGCAGTGGATGCAGTCGGCAGGTTCGGTACCGGGATGAGCGGCTCACGTTTTCTTGCGGGGACGACAGAACTGCATTCGGCACTCGAGAAAAAGATCGCAGTACTGCACGGGAAAGAGGATGCGATGCTGCTGACCAGCGGATATCTTACGAACATTTCCACAATCGCCGCATTGGTAGGCAAAAATGATTATATCCTTTCTGACAGGCTAAACCATGCGAGTATCGTCGATGGAGCGATCTATTCGCAGGCAAAACTCATCAGATACAAGCATAATGATCCGGGCAGTTTGGAGGCGGCATTGAAGAGTGTCCCGGAGAGTTCGAGAATACTTGTCATCACGGACAGTGTTTTCAGTATGAGCGGTGAGGTGGTAGACCTCCCCGGGATTGTCAGGCTCTGCAAAAAATACGGCGCACTCCTGATGGTCGATGAGTGCCATTCGATGTTTGTGCTCGGGAAAAGGGGCGGGGGTGTCCTTGAGTACTTCGATATGGACCCCGATGATGTAGACATCATCATGTCGACACTGAGCAAAGCCATACCTGCAGGCGGTGGTTATGTGACAGCGAGCAGGGAGATCATCGATTATCTCAAGCATGAATCCAGGGGGTTTATCTACTCGATTGCACTCTCTTCGATCATGGTCTCGGTAGCACTGAAAGCACTGGATATTTTTGAAAGCGAGAGAGAGGAGCTTGTAGGCAGGCTGCATAGCAATACAGAGGTTTTCCGTGAGGCACTTCTGGCCCGCGGTGTCCCCCTGGGTCAGGACAGTGTGACTTCCATCGTCCCGATCATTGTGGGGGATGCCCACCTGGCAGCGATACTGGCAAGAAAATGTCAGGAAAGCGGGCTCTACATCCACGCCGTTTTCCCGCCGGTCGTTCCGCCGGGACAGGCGATACTCAGGGCGTCTATCACCGCGGAACATACCAAAGAGGACCTCTTGATGGCGTCAGAGAAGATCTATCGGATCTTTAAAGAGGCTGACTTACTGCACTAGGTATTTTTAATTTGATTGAGAATATTTAATGACATTGATGCGATAATGTACCAAAAGGAGAAGTCTGTCATGCCAAAAACTGAAGCATTTGAAGCATATTCCGAGGAATATGAAGCGTGGTTTGAAACCCATCAGGAACTCTATGAAGCCGAGATCAGAACGATACAAAAACTGCTGCTTCCCTTTGAGCATGCTGCCGAGATCGGTATCGGCAGCGGAAGGTTCGCCTTGCCTCTAGGGATCAGAATAGGGATCGAGCTTTCACCAAAAATGGCCAAGATGGCACAGACCAAAGGGCTTGAGGTGATTGAAGGTTTTGCCGAAAAACTTCCTTTGATGGATGAGAGATACGATTTTGTCCTGATGGTGACGACGATCTGTTTTGTCGATGATGCGCTTCAGAGCCTGAAAGAGATCTACCGTATTTTAAAACCGGGCGGTTTTGTGATCATCGGTTTTGTGGATAAGGATTCGGAGCTGGGAAAACTGTATGAAAAAAACCGGAGGGAAAGCCGTTTTTACAAAGAGGCAACATTCTATGGCGCAAAAGAGGTGATCGGGTTGCTGGAAGAGTCCGGTTTTGGAGAGATAATCTCCTGTCAGACACTCTTCGGAAAAACGCTTGAAGATGTCAAAACCGATATCAAAGAGGGGCATGACGAAGGGGCATTTATTGCGATCAGGGGCGTGAAGCCTCCGCGACCCGGTAAGGGATATGAGGCAAGTGAACGCTTGATGCTTCTTTGACAAGAGGGTGCCGGAAGCATTCCCTGAAGGAATGCGGGTCAGCGCTCTTTACCGATAAGGTGTGACTGAAAGAGTGCAGGCAGCTGATCGGGTGCGATGAACTCTACCGCTTTGATCTGATGGTTTTCGATCCTGTAAACCGTGATCTTGCCCTCTTCTTTGCCGAACTCCTTCCCCAGGTCATCATTGATCAGCATGATGGAGAAGGGGAATTTTTTCATTTTCGGCATTGCAAACATTGAAGTGATCAGAGAGGGCATGGCGCTGATATCGGAGATATATCTGGCATGATGCTCTTTGAGGTAGTCCGCCGGTTGAGTTTTAAGATAGTCGTTGATTGCAGAAGAGATATCTTTTTCAAATGCCAGGATCAGCAGCCTGTCCGTACTTTTAACCTGCAGGGTATTTTCAAACTGGTCAGGGAGCGAGATTGAGGGGAGTTTTTCCCCGACTTTAAACTCTGCAAAAAGCGTTCCTGTCAAGAGGAGAGGGATCATCAGTAGTTGGAATTTCATTAAAATCCTTTTTTCATAGCTAAGTGTGCAAGGCAGCATAGGGAATATGCTGCCCTGTATGTTTTAAGAGAATGATGGCTGAGCATCAACCAAGTGCATTGATGCCGTAGGCGAAGGCCGCATAAACCATGAGGATGGTTAAAAATGCGACAGCAATGGTTTGTATCTTTGCTTCTGAGAGCGGTTGCGTATAGTCATCCATATCTTTTAGATTCGGTTCCAAGATGTCTCCTTTAGAAATTTGTAGTGGATGTATACCATAGTAGGGTTAACCGAAATACGATTGATGGTATGTTGAACGTGAGAAGATTAGGTTATAATAGCGCTATGAAGCTGCCTGAAATCCTCCAAAACATCTCCCATACCCTGACCAGACATCATGCCCGTGCGATCATCGTCGGCGGTTCGGTACGCGACCATTTTCTCGGGCTGCCGATCAAGGATTATGATATCGAGGTCTATGGACTCTCCTCTATGGAGTCGCTTGAAGAGATACTCTCACATTTTGGTTCTGTGAATCTTGTCGGAAAAAGTTTTGGGGTGTTGAAGTTCTCCCATGCGGGGGAGGAGTATGATTTCTCCCTGCCGCGTAGAGAGCAGAAGGTCGGAGAGGGGCACCGCGGTTTTGACGTGAGGGTGGATGGCTCTATGAGCTTTGAAGAGGCCTCGCGCCGCAGGGATTTTACGATCAACGCCATTGGGTATGAGATTGAGGCAGACCGTTTTCTGGACCCCTTCGGGGGCAGGGCGGATATCCGTAAAGGGGTGATCCGGCATATTGATGACAAGACCTTTGTCGAAGATCCTTTACGTGTCTACCGGGCGGTACAGTTCGGCGGAAGGTTCGGGTACAGGCTGGCGGAGAGCACCAAGGTGTTATGCAGGCAGATGGTGGATTCGGGGATGCTGGAGTCTCTGCCCAAAGAGCGTATCTATGTAGAGTGGAAGAAGCTGCTATTGAAGTCCCGCAAACCCTCCATCGGTTTTGAGATGATGAAGGAGCTGGGAGTTTTGCACTATTTCCCCGAGCTTGAAGCCCTGATCGGCGTTGCGCAGGATCCCAAATATCATCCTGAAGGGGATGTCTGGATCCATACGATGATGTGTCTGGATGTGATGGCAGATCAGATAGCGAAGTGCAGGGAACAGGGAGCAGATATAGAAGAGAGACAGAAACTCAAATACCTCTTTGCGATACTCTGCCACGATCTTGGCAAGGCGACTACGACAACGTTTGATGATGACGGGCGTATACGGGCGATAGGGCATGAAGAAGCAGGAGTGGAACGGACCGGGACGATGATGTACCGCCTGACCAATGCCCATGATTTTATCGAGAGTATTTTGCCGCTTGTTGCCTACCATCTCAGGCCTTCCCAACTCTACAGAGCCCATGCCGGAAACAAAGCGATACGCAAGCTCGCTCTCAAAGTCAATATCGAGGAGCTTGTCATGGTAGCGAGGGCAGACTTCCTGGGGCGGACCACGCCGGAGGCGCTGAGCGGAGAGTACAAAGCGGGTGAGTGGCTCCTGGAGAGGGCACGGGAGCTTAAGGTAGAGCGCAAACCTATGGAGAAACTGCTTCAGGGCAGAGACCTCATTGCACTGGGGCTGAAGCCTTCAGAACAGTTCAAAGTGATACTCAACGAGGTCTATGAACTGCAGCTTTCTGACAGGCTTACGACAAAAGAGCAGGCTCTGGAGTATGTGAGGGAACGATTTGTTAGACATTGAGTGTGAAAGATTTATTTTGTCATTTGCAAGAGAGTTTCATGGGCCAAAAATGTTTTGACCATTTTGTAGGATCGAATTGATATCAGTATAGGTATGTTAGATATAATTTTGGATATGTTAGATATAAAAGGTAAGGTTTATGACATTTGAATACCTCCAAAATCTTAAAAATCACAATAAAACCATCAAGCTTCTAAGCAGCGATAACCTTGCGATGATGGCCTCTTTTTTTTATCATGTTTTTATAGAAAAGAAAAATATCACTCTGTCTCATTCACACATTCTAAGTTTGCTTGATGATTATCTTTTTAGTCTCAAACTTAGCTATGAGGGAATGTTCCCAAGGAGTGCAAAAGAGTATCTTGATGGATTTTGTAATGATGCCAATGGATACTTACGAAAATACCATGGAACCGATGATGAGCCTTTGTATGAACTTACTACTCACACTACCAAAGCCTTAGAGTTTTTACAAAGTTTAGAGCAAAGGGAGTTTGTGGGAAGCAGGTCGAAGTTTAATGTGATATTTGAACTTCTTGAAGATCTGGAATTTGAGACAAATTTTGATGATGAGCAGCGAATCAAAGCGCTTGAAGAAGAAAAGCAAAAGCTAGATGAACAGATAAATGCTATCAAAACCAAGCAAGATATTCGTTTTGATAGCAGTCGCATCAAAGAGCATTTTATGCTGCTAGAAGAGACTGCACGAAAGCTCAAATATGACTTTACTGAGATAGAGTATAACTTCAGGGATCTTAACAGCACCGCCATGGAGCAAATCGCTACAAGGGATGAGGGTAAAGAGAAAGTGCTTGATTCTATTTTTGATATTGAAGAGAGTATAAGAAACCAAGATCAAGGCAAAAGTTTTTTTGCTTTCTGGCAGCTTTTGACCGATGCAAGGAAAAGTGAACGACTCTCAAACATGATAGAAAATCTCTATAACAACGAGGTAGTCAAAGAGTTTGACAAGGATGAGAAGCTTAAAAGCTTGAAATATGAGCTGCTTAAAAGTGCACAAAAAGTCTCCTCTGTCTCATTAAAACTGATAGAACAACTACGGCGGTTTATCGATGATAGAGCGTGGTTGGATAATAAGCGTATTTTAGAGCTTTGCAAATCGATAGAAAAAAATGCTTTGGATATCAAATCACAGCCACCAAAAAGCAAAGAGTTTTTTGCTATCAAAGGCTGTAATCCAAGCATAAAGTCCCCTTTTGAAAATAGACTTCATGCAATTAAGCAGGAGAAAAAACTTCAAAGCGAACTTCTGGAAAAAGATATCGATATCGACCTTGAGAGTTTTTATCATCAATTTTTTATCGACGAGGAGATTTTGCAAAAAAATATTAATAAAATTCTTCTTCACAAATCTCAATGCAGTATGGATGATATTGTGGATGAGTTTGGTATCAAAAAAGGGGTTGCAGAGCTCATAGGTTATCTAAGCATTGCCAAAAACTCTGAAAACGCGAGGGTAGAAAATGGTGAAAAGATACGCCTGAAAATAGAAGATTTTGATGGGAGGGTCAAAACCGTATTGATGCCCAAAATTGTGTTTGTGAAGTAGTTTTTAAGTAAGTTGAAAACTCTCCTGGAAAGCTTTGGCAAGATACTGACTCAGTATTTGAAAAATGATAGAACAAAGTAGCTTGAATAAAGGTGTGTTATAATATTAGATAAAATATTAAAGGGGCTGAAGTGGATTACCAAAGGATATTAAAAGATTGCTTTTGGGATATGGATTTGCAAGTAGATGATATTAAAAATATTGTCCAAAGTAATGATATGCAAAAAAAATCTTTTTTATTTGAAAAAATCTTACTTAATAGCACAAAACTATTTGCTGATCTTTGTGTATTTGATAAAAAAGAGCTTGAGATTTTATTAGATAACTATAAAATTCCACGATTTAATAGTGATTTTGCTTTTAGAAGGAAAAACTTGGCGGAGGTTTATTTTTTGGATAGGCCACTTCTGATAGATGAACTCAAATGGGTAGCATAGTGCTTGATTATCAAAAGTTGTATATTCTTCAGGATGAAGTGATAAAAGTAGTTTTTGAGGTAGAAAATATTTTTTATCTTACGGGTGGAACATGTTTGAGTAGGTTTTATCAAGAAAAAAGATACTCTGATGATCTTGATTTTTTTACCAATAGATCCCCTAGATATAGTTTCGCTATCAAAAATATAAAGAAAGCACTTTTGAAAAAATTTGATCTTCAGGTAGAGATAGAATCGAAAGATTTTACAAGATATAAAATCAATAATCTTCTTCAAGTAGATTTTGTTAATGATATTGACTCAAGATACAAAGATGTTGTAGTAACCAAAGAGGGTTTTATAATTGACAATGTTGAAAATATTTTGAGCAATAAACTCACAGCAGTGATGGGCAGAGATAATCCCAAGGATATTTTTGATATCTATTTGATATGGAATTTTTATGATTTTTCCTGGCAGGATATTTTAGACTCTGCTCATGAAAAAGCCGGATTTAGCGATGAGGAACTTATCGTTAGACTTAAAAGTTTTCCAAAAATTCTTTTTGATGAGATACATATTATCGATACTAATTTTTTAACAAACTTTGATTTTGAATTTCCTGAGTTGATTCATGAAATATCCACTACCATACAAATTGATTGAGACTCAATATTTAAAAGTTATACAATAGATAACAGAAGAGATGCCTATGGTAAAAAAGATGAGAATAGAGATAGATGAATAACGATGCAAAAAGAGCGATGATCTTATTGCTCAAAGGGATATTTTACAAAAAAGATGATGAGAGAGCTTTTTTTGAGATGCTTGAAAGTTCACGGCATGCCATAGCTGAATATCTTGAGACAATTGGGTTGAAGTTGGAGGTGCATGAGGATGATGGATATGCCTATGTGCAAAATATTGTCTATGAAGAGGAAGATGAAGCATTGCCAAAGCTCATCGCTTCACGGCCTCTCAGCTATAAAGTCTCCCTTTTATGTGTACTGCTGAGACAAAAAATCGCTCTATTTGAGTCCCAAAGTGAGGATGAAAGAGCGATTGTCTCCAAAGAGGATATCATCTCTCAATTACTGCTGTTTTTGGATATCCAATTTAATGAGGTAAAAATCCGAAAAGATATCGAAACTACGATCAGGAAAGTAGAAGAGTTGGGGTTTTTAAAACAGCTCAAAACTGATGAGACAAGCTATGAGATACAAAAAGCCATTAAGTCCTTTGTAGATGCTCAGTGGCTTGATGCCTTTGATGAAAAACTGCAAGCGTATAAGGAAGCCAAAATATGGAGTTAAAATTCGATTTTGCCAGTAGTGATACAGTTGCCGGATTTCGTCTGAAACATTTTGAACTTTATAACTGGGGAACATACAATAAATCAATTGTAAGACTAAGCCTTGAGAGTCAAAATGCCCTGCTTACGGGAGATATCGGCTCTGGAAAATCCACTATTGTTGACGCTTTGACCACTCTGCTTGTGCCTCACCAAAAGATTATTTACAATAAAGCTGCAGGGGCAGATACCAAAGAACGAACACTGTATAGTTACATTGTAGGGGAGTACAAATCAAGTCAAGATGAAAACTTTGGAAATGCCAAGGCAATTTCATTAAGAGACAGCAGTAACTTTACGGTGCTTTTAGCGAGATTTGAAAATGAGGGCTATGGAGAGAGTGTCACTCTTGCACAGTTCTTTTATCTGGTAAACAATCAGGTGAATAAATTTTTTGTGGTTTCACACAGCAAGCTTTCTATCCAGAAAGATTTTTTCAATTTTGGTGATATACGAGAGCTTAAAAAACGTCTGAGACAGACTTCTCATACGGAGGTTTTTGATAGCTTTAAAGAATACTCAAAAAGTTTTTGTCGCATTATGGGAATCAAAAATGAGCAGGCGTTGAATCTTTTTTATCAAACCGTATCGCTTAAATCGATCGGAAATCTTACCGATTTTATCCGTACCCATATGCTTGAATCCAACGATATTGATAAGCAGGTCGATGAGTTATGCTCAAGCTTTGCAGATCTGAGCCATACCCATGAATTGGTGCTTAAAGCCAAAGATCAAATAGCACTTTTAAATCCCATAGACAGTGAGGGGAAACGCTATGAAAAGCTTGTGCAAGAGCAAACAAACACCGAGATGCTGAGAGACAAAGCTACTCTATTCTTTGCTATGCAACACAAAGGATTGCTTGAAAATAAAATCAAAGAGCTGCAAATAGAGCTGCAAAAAAAAGAATCGATCAAAAATGAACTTGATAACACGATGGAAAAGATCTCAGATGATTTGACCAATCTACAAGTGGAGCTTCAAAAAAACGGTGGAGATAGGATAGCGACTATCAAAAAAGAGATAGAGTTTTTAAGTCTGACTCTTACGAGAGCCAAAGAGCAAAATCAAAAGTATAATGAGCTTGTTAAAGCACTGGGATATCAAGCGGTATCCAATGAACATCGATTCTTAATCACTTCAGAAGCGCTTCAAAAAGATTTTGATTCCATACAAAGTGAAGAAAGGTCCCTTCAAAGTGCTATCAACTTAGATACAATCGCTCAGGAGAAAAAGAAAAAAGAGCTTGAGAATCTTGAAGAAGAGATCAGCTATCTTCAAACGCATCCTTCAAACATCCCGGCCAAAAATTCAAAAATCCGTGCTGATCTGGCACAAAGTTTAGGGATAGAAAATGAGGAGCTTCCGTTTGTAGGGGAGCTTATCAGTGTAACTGATGAGCAGTGGCGTGGCGCTATTGAGCGGGTGCTTCATAGTTTTGCTCTTTGTCTTATTGTCGATAGCAGATACTATGAAGCAGTGAGCGACTATGTGGAAAACACCCACTTAGGCGGAAAGTTAGTATATCTGAAGATTGATTCACAAAAAGGCTATATCAAGCAAGACGGATATGCACAAGACTCACTCCTTCGAAAGTTGGAACTTAAAGTAGATAGTCCCTTTTGTGAGTGGCTTGAGAGTGAGTTGTTCAGTAGATTTAACATCCCGTGCGTGGAAAGTATGGAGGAGTTTCGGCGGTATAAAAAGGCTCTGAGTATCCACGGACAGTTTAAGACTAACTTTTCAAGACACGAAAAAGATGATCGATTTGCTATCAACGATAGCACCCGGTGGGTACTGGGATGGGATAACTTTATCAAGCTGGAGAGCTTGCAGAATCAAGCAGATACTCTTCAGGACAAACTTAAATTTTTAGAGAAATCTATTTTGAAAAATGAGCAAGCAAAAGCCGCTCTCATACAAAGAAGAGACTATTTAAGGGATGCTTTACACTATAAAGGATTTGAGTCTATCAACTGGTATAAATACTCCAAAGAGATTGAAACTTTGGAGCTTGAACAAAAAGAGTTGGAAGGGTCAAGCGATATTATCAAGCAACTTCAAGAGACTATTAGGCAAAAACAGCTTCTTGCAAAAGAGCAAAAAGAAAAATATGATGAAGTACTCAGAACCATGGGAAGTATAAAAAATACCCTTGAAAACAGAGAGGATGAGTTGGGAAATGCTATACTTCTTATCGAAAATAACATCATGGATGAAGAGATAAAAAAGAAGTTACAAAGCTTGCAAAATGAACTTATAGCGTATAAAATCAATCTCAACACCATTATGCAAGCACAAAATAGACTTAAAGAGCATCTTGAGAGTTTGCTTAAAAGTATAATTGGAAAGCTTCAAAGAACAAGTGGCAAGATACTGGAACAAATGGGGGTTTATATCACTAAATATCCTGTCGAGTCCAAAGAGTTTGATACCTCTATAGAATCACTAGGCGAGTTCCAAAAAAGGCTGCAAGTCTTGCAAAAAGACAATCTTCCTAAGTGGGAAAAAAAGTTTAAATCCCTCTTGCAGGAAAAGACGATCCAGGGGATTGTAAGCTTGCAAGCTGAACTAGAAGAGCAATCAAAAGAGATAAGCAAAAAGATTAGCACTATCAATCTCTCCCTGAAAGATATCGAATACAGCGATGGAACTTACATAGAGCTTTTAGCACAAAAATCAAATATCTCTGATATCAAAGCCTTCAAAGAATCTCTCAAGCTGGCGACTACAGGAGCCATCAATAGTGACAATAACTATGATGAGCAAAAATTTCTGCAAATCAAAGAGCTAATAGATAGATTTAACGGGCGTGAGGGGTATATCGACCTGGATAATAAGTGGCGAAAAACCGTCACAGATGTGCGGAATTGGTTTGATTTTAGTGCCAGTGAAAAATACCTCAGTGATGGAAGCCAAAAAGAGTATTATGCCCATAGCGGCGGCAAATCGGGTGGGCAAAAAGAGAAACTTGCCTACACTGTCCTGGCCTCTTCGTTGGCTTATCAGTTTGGCTTAGAGTATGAAAAAATACAAAGTAGATCGTTTCGATTTGTAATGATCGATGAAGCCTTTGGCAGAGGAAGTGATGAATCTACAAGATACGCTCTGCGACTTTTTGAAAAGCTCAAACTTCAACTGCTTGTCATTACCCCAAAGCAAAAAATCAATGTCATCGAGCCGTTTGTCAGTAGCGTCCATTTCGTTCACAATCAAGATGGAATGGATTCAAGTCTTATTAGTATGAAAATTGAAGAGTATCAGGGCAAAAAGAGTTTGTAATATATGTATAACGTAGAACAGCTTTATAAAAAGGTCAACCGTGTATATGACAGAGGGGATATTTTTATCTCTTATATCAAGGCAACTTCAATCTTTCCCTTAAAGATTCCACTATCTAACATAAAAGAATCCCAAATACAAAAAAGTTATCAAGATATAATACAAGAGATAAAAAAGCTTGAAAACAGTGGATTACCTTTGGAGTATAGGGAGTTTGCTTATAAGTCTTTAGGCAAGCAGCGACTTCCTGTTAAGGTGGTGTTTCCAAATCTTGAAGTATATTTGCAAGCTATTCAAAAAGAAGATGAATACAAGAGATTTTGCTCTGCTTATGATCTTATCATCGATAAATATCCGACTTTAAAAACATTTTTTGCTAAAAAGCCTTTTATTGTTTTAGCGTATGAAGATGTATGGAACGAGCTTTTGGAAGTGATGGATTTTTTACAATACAATCCAAAACCAAATATCTACATCAGAGAATTAAGTATAGAAAATGTCGATACAAAATTTATTGAAAAATATAAAAAAATCCTTGATACACTACTTTCATATATCAATGAAGATGAATCTCTTGCAAGCCTCGCAAACTATGCCTTTGAAAAAAAATACCATTTTTTATATCCGGAGCCTGCAGTGCGGTTTCGTTTGCTTGATGAATCGCTTGCTATGCATAATCTTAGCGATATCAGTTTGACAAAAAGTGAATTTTCCTCTTTACAAATATCAGCTGAAAAAGTCTTTATTGTTGAAAATAAAATTACCACGCTTTCCTTTCCAAAAGTTAAAAATGCCATAGTGATCTTTGGTCAAGGGTATGGGGTAGGTGTGCTTAAAAATATTCCGTGGCTTGCAAACAAAGAGATACTATACTGGGGTGATATTGATCTTGATGGATATGCAATACTTTCACGATTGAGAGGATATTATCCACAAACTCGCTCTTTTTTGATGGATTATGAAAGCTTTAAAATGTACCGATATTTAGGAGTAACGTTAACTCAAAAACAAAGTCCAAAAATTTTACACCATTTATCAGAAAATGAAAAAAAGGTTTATGATCTTCTTTGCGCAGACTTTCAGGCAAATAGCTTTCGGATCGAACAAGAGAAGATACCATTTGATGGTCTTATAAGCGTTTTAAAAAACTTCAATCAAACAAAGGGTTGTTAGAAAATAAACAGCGGGTTGAGTGATCTTTATCGTTATGCCGGGCTTACAAAAATTTGATCTGCTTCCGCTTCTGACCGATTCTGTGCTACACTGTCGAACGAAATCTCGGTTTATATCGGTGCGTGTTTACGCACCCTGCGCGATATGATATAAAGAGAGAAAGTAAAGCATTATAGACTTTGTTATTTATGTACCCTATGAGATATGAGATTACAGTAAGGAGAAGAGAAAACAATGCAAAATAAGTTTATGAAAGCGATGGATTTCAGACATGCGTGCAAGCTGTTTGATGAGACCAGGAAGATTCCTGATGAGACGATGCGGTATATCCTGGAGGCAGGGCGAAAATCTCCCAGCTCTTTCGGACAGGAGGGATGGAAATTTCTGGTGATCACCAATGAGGCACTGAAAGCAAAGCTTAGGCCTGCATGTTGGGATCAGGTGCAGATCACTTCCTGCTCACACCTTGTGGTGATCCTCTCGGCGATAGAGGATCTCAGACCGGGCAGCGGCACACCGGCGAAGCGTTTTGGCAGACGACCTCTGCCTCCTGAGAGGATAGAAGCCTATATTGAACTTTACGGAAACTTCCTGGCAGATACCTTCAGCACAGATGAAAAAACCTATGCCTGGGGCGCAAGACAGTGTTATATCGCACTGGCAAACATGATGACCGCCGCTGCCTATGAGGGGATAGACTCCTGTCCGATAGAGGGGATGGAGAAAGGGAAGGTCGAGGAGATACTGCAACTTGATACTAGTAAATATCAGGTTGCTGTCCTTGTCCCTTTCGGCTATCGTGTCAACCCTCAGTCCGAACAGGTTCGTCGGCCTTTTGAAGAGGTGGTGGAGTTTATTGATTGATGTTTGAGGTTGCAGAGTATATCGGGATCATTGCCTTTACCATGAGTGGTTTTTTCGTGGCGGTACGCAGCAGGCTTGATCTTCTGGGGGTGTTGATCTCAGTTTTTCTGACTGCCTTTGGCGGGGGTATCATACGTGATGTCCTTGTAGATAGAACACCTTATGTCTTTACCCATGCAGCCCCGGGATTTATGGTGTTGGGGATGATGATCCTCATGATCGTCCTGAAGTTTCACAAACGCGAAAGCATAGAGAACAGGCTGCTCTTTATTATCAGCGACTCTATCGGGCTGGTCTCTTTCAGTATCGCCGGTGCACTTGTTGCCATGCAAAATGAACTCAATCTCACAGGAGTACTGGTGATGGCTTTTGTCACGGCAGTAGGCGGAGGGATCACCAGGGATGTCATCATCAATGAAGTGCCATTTGTTTTCAAAACAGGCTTTTACGGTACCGTTGCGCTTTTGGTGGCGATCGTACTTTATGGGCTCGAACAATTTGATATACTCAACTTCTATACCACCTCTTTGTTGTTTGCGGGAGGTGTAGTGCTCAGGATCGTGGCCTATCAGAAGAAGTGGTCCATACCCTTGCGCTGATCCGGTATGAACTCACCGGCCTCTACCGGAAATCAGTGAGTTTCAGCAGGATCTCGTTGATCTCTTTTCCCGCTTTTTTTGCAAGTTTTTCAAACTCCTCTTTGGAGTCTTGATAGAGTGATGTCATCTGGGACTCTTTTTCTTTCCACTGATCCGCAGCTTCCATTTTGGCGAGATGGGCATGCAGCTTGGCAATATCGAGCTCCTGAGCGGTATTGTCCGTGACCTTTTTTATAAACTCTTCTGAGGTGTCTTTGATCTTTTCCAGGTGTTCTCTGGCTTCCATCACACCGAGTTTTCCATGAAGTTTTGCTTCATTTTGTAATTTTTCACTGGCACCTGAAAGCGTTTTGTTGATCTGGCCAAACTCACCCTTGAGTTTTCCCCAAAACTCACTGATATCGTCTCCCATAGACTCACGAAAAGATTCTACGTTTTTTTCCACTTTCTCCAGTGACTCTTTTGACTTTTTGATATATTCGTTCAACTCTTTTTCCATTATTCTTCACCCCTTTTGTGCTGATTTGTAAACTTGGATTGAAAGCATGATTGCTTATGTCGCTTTTGGGAGAGATGTTTCTCTTCTCTCTATATTGTAACGAATTTTTCTCTCATTTTGATAGCGTTTGATCGTAGAGAGAAAAGCCCGGTTTAAGAGAAAACGGTTTACACTGTCATACTACATTTTAAAAGGAGCAGATCAATGAAAAAGACAATTACTATACAAACCACCAGAACGCTCCTCTTCTCCTGGCGCTAGCCTACTACCTACTTTTTTTTATCGATAATATTATCACTGTTCAACCATTTGCGTTTACTTCTTCGGAAGTAGGGATTTGAGGCAGATAGGTTTAGAGATCTGCCTGTTGCTATGTCGGTAAGGATAGAAAATGGCACAAATAAAAATCTATGGGATAGAGAAACGACTCAATCTCATTAAAAGAGAACTCTCAGATACGATTCACCGGTGTATCGTGGAGGCTTTGGAGTTTCCTGAGAATAAACGTTCGCACAGGTTTATTCCTCTGGCCCCGGAAGATATCTATTATCCGGCCGGCCGTACACATGACTATATCATCATAGAGATCGTTATGATGGAGGGAAGAAAAAAAGAAACCAAGAAGAGGCTGATCCAACTGCTGTATGAACGGATACGCAAGGAGGTGAGGTTGTCAGCCTCGGATATCGAGATATGTATCCTGGAACAGCCTGCCTATCACTTCGGTTTTCGCGGCATGACAGGGGATGAAATGCTGCTGGATTACAAGGTAGAGGTATAAGATGAAACAGATCACCTTTATCAGACATGCCAAAGTGGATATGGACTCCATCCTGCCTATCTATAGCAGGGAGCTCACTGCATGGGAAGAGAGATATAACAGTGCGCAGATCGTCACTGAAACACTGCCGGAGGATGCGCTTATACAGCGTATAAGAAGTGCTGACTATGTGGTGAGCAGTACACTGAAACGCAGTATAGATTCACTGGGACTGCTGGAGGTGGAGATCGATGAAAAAAACGGACTCTTTAATGAGGCAGCGATCCCTCGGCTGAATGGAGTACGCTTGAAGATGAAGCCCGTTCATTGGCTGGTGCTCTTCCGTCTGCTTTCGCTGCTGGGTGTAGGAAGATGGGCGGGAACGCTGAGGGAGACAAGAAAGGAGGCACAAAAAGCTGCTGAAAGGCTCTCACAGCTCTCCGCAGAGCATGACCATATCGTCTTGATGGGACACGGCGTGATGAACTGGCTGATACGCAAAGAGTTGTCAAAAAAGGGTTGGAGAGCGGAAGGGAGAGAAGTGCATGGCAACTGGGGCAGTACCGTGATGTGCTTTGAGGTATAAAATGATATAAACAGTACTATCCAGCTCTTCAAGAAAGGCAGTGGTGCTTTTTCAAAAGCACCTGTAGACTACTTTAGCAGATGGAGAAACTCTTCTCTCTGGCTGTATCCTGTGACTTTATGCAGGACTTTTTCATCGGTGGCATCAATAAAGTAGATCACCGGGGTGAAGGTACTGGTGAATTTTGCGGGAAATTGCTTTTCGTCACGGTTGAGCACCACCGGTACATATTTTTCGTGCACTGCACGGTTCACCTCTTCCTTTTGAAGCACATTGGTTTCAAACTTGCGGCACCATGGACAGTAGTTGGTTGTCAGAACCAGCATCAGGTTTTTCCCCGTTTTCTTCGCTTTCTGCAGGGCTGTCTGGTAGTCGGTCTCATACCGCATCATCTGCGCAAAACTCTGATCCCCCGTATGGGTCATCTTGGGTTTGAGTTTGTTGTCATCCCTGTACTGCTCGGCAAATCTCGAAAGTATAGCGTCCACGCTGTCCTCAACTCCCTCCTGGATACTTTCCGTATCGTTGATGTCCCGCACAGCAAAATGCTCCCTGTCCTGGTAGGTGAGTCCAAAGACTTTCTCTCCATCATCGAGCCGTCGCAGCTCTTCGCCTATGATGAGTTCTGTCTGTATCATCAGTGTCTCTCCGGCATAGGCGTGGTAGACGATCAAAGCGAGTGAACGCGGGTCATACCCTGAACTGTCGATCCCCAGTTCCTTGAGTGTCTCATCCATGGTGTCGCGGATCTCTGTTTTGTAGCTCTGGTCGATCTTGTCTGTCTGGATCTCGATCACAGGATAGACCTTCTTGATATTGTTGAGCACGAAAAAAGACTCGGCATTGAGCAAAGCGGAGACAGAGAGTAAAAGTGTCATAAAAAATTTCATAAGAAAAAATCCTTTTGATGTGGTATAGGGAATTCTATCCAAAGTTTTTAAATCCATGATGGGCTTTGGAGAGATTCTCCATAAGGTTTATCTTGGAGTAGTATGTTACCATACAGGATCATTAGATGGAATAGAGGAAAAATAGTGCTGGTCAATAAACTTTTTGAAACGGCGATTATAGGGGGAGGAGTAGCGGGTACCTCGCTGCTTTTCACCCTGGCAAGATATACCGATCTCAAAGATATCATCATCTTTGAAAAGTATGAAGAGGTGAGCCTTCTCAACTCCAACCCCAAGGCAAACTCCCAGACGCTGCATGTAGGCGATATCGAAACGAACTACACCTACGAGAAAGCGAAGCGGGTGAAAAAAGCCTCATCGATGGTCAGCAACTTTATCCATCATTTCGGAGGTGTCGGGGAGATCGGTTTTGTCCGTGACAAGATGGTGATCGCAGTGGGGAGCGATGAGATAGAAAAGCTCAAAAGACGCTATGAATTGTTTAAAACGCTCTATCCCTATCTTGAACTCTGGGATGAAGCAAAACTGAAGCAGATCGAGCCGAAGCTGATGGAGGGACGCAAAGAGCCGGTCCTGGCGATGGGTGCATCGGGGCAAATCACGACGGTAGATTTCAAGAAGCTGAGCGAACGATTCGTGCAGGAGGCGATCGATACGGAGAAAAATATCCAGATACGCTACAATGAAGAGGTGACCCGGATCGTTCGTCTGGAAGACGGTACCTATGAGATCACGACAGACACGACACGTTTCAACGCCAGGAGTGTCGTGGTCAATGCAGGTGCCTACTCTCTGCTCTTTGCCCAGTCAATGGGATACGGCCTGGACTATGCCATACTGCCGATCGGCGGCAGCTTCTTCTTCACCAAAGAGAAACTGCTCAACGCCAAGGTCTATACGATGCAGCATCCCAAGCTTCCGTTTGCCGCGATACATGCAGACCCCGACTGTACGCAGGAGTGGTGTACCCGTTTCGGGCCGACAGCCTTTGCATTGCCGAAACTGGAGCGCTACCACAGCCTGCATCTCAGGGACTTTATCTCTGCGCTCAATCTGGACAAAGATGTGACCTCTGTCTATATGGATCTCCTCAAAGATAAAACGATCAGAAACTATATCCTGAGAAATGCGGTGGAGGAGCTGCCGTGGCTGGGGAAAGAGCTCTTTGTCAAAGATGCGCAGAAGATCATCCCGACACTGAGAGCGGAGGAGATCGGATTTGCGGAAGGATACGGCGGCATGCGGCCGCAGGTCATTGACAAGAAGCAGCAGAAACTGCTGTTGGGGGAGACAAGGATTGCCGATAGCGGTGCGATCTTCAATATGACGCCCAGCCCGGGTGCCTCAAGTTCTCTTTCTATTGCCTACCAGGATGCACTGGCACTCTGCGCATACCTGGGTGCTGCCTTTGATGAGGAAAAACATCTCTCTGAAATACAGAATAGGGAGCAGGGAGCAGGGAGTAAGTAGTAGGTATGGTAGGCTTTTATTCATTAAGATTGGGCAAAGCTCTACAATGAAAACCTGCTGCTATCTATGCCTTCACGGCTACACTTTGTTCCGACCGTTCCGGTTCCGAAGCTACAAAGTCAAAGCAGTTTGACTTTGCTTAACGCTTCTCATCTGCTCCCTATTTCGCCTCTTCCGCCATTTTGAGTTCGATGCCTCTTTTGACCTGGAGCTGCTGCTGTGCGAACCATTGTGTGGTTTCAAGCTTTGGAAACACTGCACTCATGATATCAAGCGGTGAGCTGTCCCATTTGTCTGCACTGTCGGCAATGGTCCATCCCAGCTTGTTCAGCACATAAGAGAAGATCTGGTTCATGATCTGGTAACCCGACCTGATCGCTGCCTGATCTTTGTTCTTTTCGTGTTCCAGAAGACTTTTTACCAGCTGTTTGCGGAGGTCCCTGGTGTATTGTTCTTTGATACTCTCAATGATCTCTTCGTGTGTCATCACTTTGCCTTTCATCCGGGGTTTATTTTAGTGACGATATTGTACTATGATAGTGATTAACCCGAACTATTGCTTATCCGGATTTAAAGGAGCGGAGATGAAATTTTTGAGACTGTTGGTGTATCTTCTGCTAGGAAGTGTGTTGGCTGCCGCCTCCTCCGATGCGATAAAAAACCCGTTTTTGTGGCATGTGAGCAAAGGCGATACCGAGTTCTATCTCTTTGGCACGATGCACCTGGCTGATCCCTCGCTGCAGGTACTGCCTGAGACGCTTGGAAAAGCACTTGAACGTTCAGATGCCGTCTATACCGAAGTCTCGATGGAGCCTGCAGAGCAGCTAGAATCGACAAGGTTGATGCAAAGAACGGACGGAAGGACGCTGCAGGGTACGCTTTCCGCACCACTCTATCAAAGGAGTGCGGCGTATCTCAGGTCTCTCAACCCGGCACTGAACATGCAACCTTTCGAGAAGATGAAGCTCTGGGCATTTTCGGCGATCCTGCAGTTTCTGGAAGCGCAGCTGAACCATCCGTCACTCCCTGCGATCGATAGTGTGATCTATCAAAAAGCGAAAAAGGAAGGCAAAGAGGTCGGAGGGATAGAGACGGTCGAAGAGCAGCTGGCAGCGATGGAAGCGTTGAGCGATCAGGAACAACAGCTGATGCATGAAGCGACACTGGACTATCTGGAGCAGAACAGGGAGTATGTAGAGATCATGCAAAAGCTCTATATCAACGGCGATGAGAAAGCGCTGATGAAGTACCTGACCTCAATGATGTTCCAGGAGGAGAAGTACCGTGCACTCGAAGCGCGTTTCCTACAGCTGATCCTCTATGAGAGAAATAGACGTATGGCACAACGTATCATAGAAAAGGTGAGTGAAAATCCAAAGAAGGTCTACCTTTTTGCCTTTGGAGCGATGCATTTTCTGGATAAGGACAGTGTGATAGTGTTGCTTGAAAAAGAGGGGTTTGAAGTTGTAAGAGTGAGATAGTTTTTGCTTGTTCCCACGATTTCGTGGGAATCCATACGTGACTTGAAGTTTCAGATCAGCTACGCGGTATGACGAATATCATCGTAATGAAAAAAAGATTGAATATAGATTCCCGATCGGGGTCGGGAATGACGCTAGGGTGATATATCTTTTCTCAGAAGCAGTAGGATAGACCTAATCTCTTAGCTCTTTTTGCTATACTCCACCCAATGAACAGTGAACTACTACAAAAGATACGAAGCCATCATCGTACGCCTGAAGGACGTGAAAAACTCTTTTACGAGTTAGCCGGGATAGAGTCAAAGATCTGGGAAAATATCGAGTCTCAGAAGATCACCAACTGGACAACATTTTTCAGCCAGATCGCTGAAAAAGAACAGCATAAAAGTGTGATCACAGAAGTCGATACCGGGGCAACATACAGCTATGGTGAGCTTGAAGCGGCCTCTGAAAAGATCAAAGCCTTTATATTGGCTACTACGGATGACCATCATATCGGCCTGCATTACCATAACAGTTTTGCTTTTATGGCAGCACTGATCGGTATCAACAAGGCCGGGCGTATCGCGATACTTTTTAACAACCGTGAACCGCAGGAGCGGCTGGTCAAACTGGCAGAGACGACATTGGTAAAGACTGTACTCGGTGACCCGGTAGGGGATTTGGAACACTATACGATCGGGAAGATCATACAGAGTGAACAGAAGGATAGTATAAAGTACGGAGTACATACAACGACACTGGAAGATCCTGCCTTTGTGATCTTCACCAGCGGTACCAGCGGGCCAAGCAAGCCTGCACTCTTTTCCCATCGAAGGATGATCGGTGCGGGGGTGTCATGGGGACTGCGTACGGGGATGGAGAGCAGCGACAGCTGCTATATCTCTCTGCCGCTCTATCACGGTAACGGGCTGGCGGTTGCCTTCTCGGCAGTCATCTTCAGCGGGGCGACGGCAGTCCTGCGCCGGAAGTTTTCGGTGACACACTTCTGGGAAGATATCAACCGCTACGGATGCAGCCATATGGTCCATATCGGGGAGCTCTGGCGGTACCTGGTCAGTGCAGACAGGGGAGGAAAAAACCCGAACCGTTCACTCAAAGTGATCTTTGGAAACGGTTTGAACAGAAGCCTCTGGGAAGATGTTGTCAAACGTTATGGGATCGAACATGTGGTGGAACATTTCGGCGCGACAGAGATGCCTGCGGGAGCACTGACCAACTGGTTTGATATCCCCGGCTACTGCGGTTATCTCCCTCCCGATGATCCCAAGGCCCAGGAGATGGTACTGGTCGATGAGGCGTTGAAACCAAACCCTCACCGGGGCGAAGCACTCTTTGTCGTGCCGAGCGGGAAATATCGCGGCTATATGGATGAGCGTTTGGATGAGAGGAAGCTGGTGCGCAACCTTTTCAAAGAAGGGGATATCTGGTGGCGTTCGGGCGATCTGCTGGAGCGCAATGAAGAGGGGTTCTTTACGTTTATCGAACGGTTGGGGGACACCTACCGTTTCAAAGGAGAGAATGTCGCCTGTGTGGATGTAGAGGAGGCGATACGAAGTGCAGGTAGGTTTGATGAGGTGGTGGTGTACGGTATCGCTTTGCCATCTATCGAGGGCAAGATCGGGATGGCTTCGCTGGTCAGCAGTGAACCATTCGGAGCAGAAGATGCAAATACATTATATGAGAAGCTCAAAGGGAAGGTGGCGCCTTACGCGCTTCCTTATCTTCTGAGAGTGCAGAGAGAGAAGCACCGTACCACCTCGACCCTGAAGATACAGAAGGCGCACCTCGCAAAAGAGGGGATAGAGCGATTTCAGGAGATGCCGCACTATATCCTGCTGGATGACGGTTACCACCCTTTGGATGAGCAAAACTATCAGGGTATAATGAAAGGCAGGATAGTGTTGGGTACAAAGGGGACAAAATGAGAATGGTCGCAACACGGCTGCATACCACCAATGACAATGCCAGGATCAATGTCGATCATGTCCGGGCGTGGTGCGAGCATGTACTGAACTACTGTGATCTGCTGATCGTGGTGGTTGACAGGCACTATTTTGAAGCGACCAAGGAGATACTCTACGGCTTTGGCGAGAAGATCAAGCTCTTTCATATCGATCCCTGGATCAGCTACACGCAGCCGCTGAATATGATGGTCGAAAAAGCACTTTCGATGGGGGCAAAAGAACTGCTTTTCCAGAGTATCGAAGTGACGATCTCTCTGGAAGATATGGAGCGGCTGGAGAAACATCTTGACGGCAATACGCTGGTCGTAGGAGCAAGGCTCTGTGAAGGGCACGGCGATGAGGGGGAGACCTGCAAACTGGACGGCTGGACAACGCCGTGGAATACCCTGGCGATCTGGAATCTGAAGAAACTTGCACTGACTGGTTTCCTGTCCGTCTCAAGCGGCAATTATGAGGATGTCCCCGGCGGTGTAGAGGAGGTGGTGACGATCTCCCTTTTGCAGCGTCTCAAACCCTACACGATGAACGCGAAGGTGATACACCTGGACTCTGTGGAGTGGGATACGGAGTGGAGCTCCGAGGAGCGTCAGGCGTACCATGAAATGAAAATGGCCTCCAAGGATGAACGGGCAAAGATCCAGCTGGCAGCCCTTGGGGTGGAAGCGGGAGATGTGATATTTGTAAAGGATAACAATGATTGATGTATTGGTTGTCGGTATCGGCGAATATGTGACAGGACTTTCGGGCGAGGGGGCCGCGAAATCGGATAAGAGCTTCGGAGTGGTCGCACTGAGCCTTTTTGATATGAGGGATCGGGGGCTGGTCGGAGAGATCCATCTGGCCGGAAGAGACGCCAAGCGTTTTGAACTGATACGGGAGCATTTTGAGACCAACCTGAAAGCTGCCTATCCTGCGCTTGACAGATCTTTTGAGGCGCATCCCAAAGAGGGATTCAGTGATGAGGCATACAAAGATGCATTGGGGAAGATGCCGGAGGGTTCATGTGTGATGGTCTTCACCCCCGATGATACCCATTTCGAGATCGCCAGAGAGGCACTGGAAGCGGGGATGCATGTGCTGGTAGCCAAGCCGCTTGTCAAAACGACAGCCGAACACCTCGCACTTCAGAAACTGGCAAAAGAGAAAGGGCTTCTGCTGATGCTGGAGGTGCATAAGCGTTTTGATCCGATCTATGCAGATGCTGTGGACCAGATACGCACTTTCGGGGATTTCTCCCTGATGCACAGCTATATGAGCCAGCCGAAGACCCAGCTGGATACCTTTGCCAGCTGGGCAGGGATCAGCTCGGATATCAGCTACTACCTCAATGCCCATCACATCGATCTGCTCTGCTGGGCGGTGCAGGATATAGCCAAACCGGTCTCGGTCGTGGCCACGGCTTCAACCGGTGTGGCGGACAGAAAACTGGGGCGAGAGGTGGAAGATACGATCACGCTCACGGTACAGTGGAAAAACCTGCAAAGCGGTGCGCTGGGGACGAGTGTCCATACCGCTTCATGGATCGCTCCCCCTTCGGATGTGCACTCCCAGCAGCGGTTTTTCTACATGGGGCACAAAGGCGAGGTGACCATCGACCAGGCGCACAGAGGATACGGGATCTCCACCGATCAGCACGGATATAAAAGTGCCAACCCGCTTTTTATGAAGTACACCCCTAGAGACGGCAAATTCGCAGGGCAGCAGGGGTATGGGTACCGGAGTATCGAAACTTTTGTACGCTCAGCAGACGAGTTGGCGGAAAAGCCTTCCAAACTTGCTGAATTCAAGCAAGATCTGCCTACGATCGAAAATACCCTGAATGTCACAAAGATACTGGAAGCCGGGCGCAGAAGCCTGGATGAGGGGAGAGTGATAGGTCTGTAAGGCAGTAGACTCCCAGAGGGAGTGTACTTTCACTGGATCTCAATATCGCTTTTATCTGTTAAACCAATCGTAATGTTTGTTTCCTTCATTAAGTTTTTTAATATTTCCATAGTAAGAACTTTTTTTCAAATGTTTCATTATTTTTTCAAAAATGTATCTATTGTCCTCCAAACTGAAGAGTCTGTTTTCCTTTTGAAATTTACTTTTTATCTGCTCGTTATATCGGTTGAAAAGCTCCACCGCCATATCGATTTTTCCGGTATAGATATATTTAACGATATGATAATATAAATTGTTGGAAAATGATTCAATGCGTTTTGTTTTTTTAGAAACCCTATCGCTTGAAATATACATATCATCATTCAAAGCATCCTGCAACGTCTTCTCGATCGGGTCTACATCCTGGCCTTTCATCTTCTCATAGGCAAATGTATAATTCTCATAAATAATCGCAGGCAACGGTGAAGCTGCATAGGCGCCAAAGGCATAGGCAAAAGTATCATCACAGGTATGTATCACATTGTTTTTAAACTTTATATGACAGTTGCCGCCGTCTATCGCCATTTTAAATACTAATGAACCATTGTCTCCAATCTCAAAAAATCTTCCTTCATAACAGCAGTGAGCACCACCTGACCAGCTTGATATCATGAATGTTTTTCCATCTATATCTAGATAATGCTGATAAGCGAACTCATCCCCCTTTTGGTAACCGGGAAGCATTTTTTCATTATACACAATGGTATGGTCTTTTTTATCTCTGATCTCCCAATACGAGTTACTCGAGATAAGATCATCACTCTTGACAATGCGTACCTCATAGCGATCATTGATATCTTTTATCTCAGCCGGAGCTGCAGATAGATGAACCAAAACAGATAAGAACAATGCACCCATGGAAATTTTTTTCATCTTTTCCCTTTCCTTGTCAATAACCTAAAATGTATGTATGTCCGAACGTGCATAGGTTACATCATTTTATGGAAACAATGTTCCATTTAAAAGAAACAGCAAACCCCGCCAATGAACCAGGAGAAGATCCAAAAGCTCCCGATAGTTCATTTCCCTTTATCAATCTCTTTGGATATTTTACCATCTATATGATCAAAAGGATTTAGATCTATAGCGTTGGATCCTTCTCTTGCCTAGGAAGATCTTTTGCTCTATAGTATTCTCTTTCTTCGTTTTGGGCTAAAGAGGTTTTCCATCACTTGGCATCACGGCTGTTTTTGAAGCCTCCTCTTTTATCCAGTTATCAAAGTCCTCTTTGATCTCTTTGTTAATCTCAGGCAATTTACCCGTATAGTACTTTTCACCTTCCATTGTCTTCCTGACAAGCTGAACTTCTGATACATCTGCGAAAGAGTAGCCTGTATATTTAGACTTTACGACACTACTCTTTTTACACTCAATGTCGATATGGTATTTAGGGCTATGGTATTGCTTTACACCAAGCAACTCTTTTGCCCCATCTTCTTGCTTTTTGAAGCCATATTGAGTAAGAAGAGTACTCTCACACTTCTTGCCCAGCAATCTGTTTGCAGCTGCCACGTTACCATAGCGAACCGGCTTAAAGTAGAATCTCCCGGCAACCAGTCCCATCTGAGGCTCGGTGACAACATAATATTGGCTGGAAGCTTTGGTAGTCACTTTGATCATATCATCATTCTCGCCCCCAAGCATGTAGAAGTAGTGTGTACCTGGAGTAGTTTGATATTCTATCTTTGTCTGAGGACCAAGCGTACCTACATAGCTAGTAGCTTTGGTCTCAGGATCAAACGCTACCACCGTATTGGGTAGGGCAGCGCCTAAAAAGCTCGGTCTGGAGAAAACGATAGTAGCGTTCTCTTTTACTCTGGTATCCACTGTTGTTCCGCTTGGCGCGGCTTCATATAGGCTTGATGCACAACCGGACAACAGCAATGTGATCAATACAAACGGTATTATTTTACTTTTCATAATTCAATTCCTTCTTTGAAATCTTATATTCTTTCAGGCGCAATGATGCCGACACACGAACCACCGCCTCTGCCCACTTTTGTACACTCTTTATATTCACTGTAGGCATCACAAGTTACAAGGTCAGGGTAATACTTTACCGACTCTATTTTACCGATCAAAAGCAGCAGATTACTATCGATCAAACCTTCTGTACACTCCCCTTCATTGGCGACGCCCCGGACTATCACCACCTCTTTTTCACTTTTTGAAAATGACTCTTCTGCACAGCCTGCAAATAACACTACTGCAAATAGTCCATAAACTACTTTTCTCATTTTTCTTTTCCTTTTTTTATCCTGTCTCAAAACACCTCTTGATTTATCTCATATCAGCTTGTCTGTCTGTTATCCCATGTCGTGTCCTCCTCTTTGTGACTACCGTCTCTGGCAGTGTATTTGCGCGTAGAGGCGATACTACCCTTGGCGAGGGGAGTGTTTGTCGACCGTGTGTAGCGTATTTCGATATCCTTGGTGAGGTTACCTGCGAATATGACTTTGTTGAACATAGATTCTCCTTCTGTTTGTCTACCCTGCCAACGAACAAGTAGGCATATCAAATTATAGATCATTTTATAGACAGATTTTGTCTAAAAGGGTGACGTTTTATCTTTTTAGTTCAATAATATTATGGACAAAATATGTCTAAAACTAATTCTATACTACGGGTAACAAAATCAAATAGAGGAGTCAAGGATGCCTACAGCTTACATTACAAAACGAAGTTTCAACCTAATCAGTTCAAAACTTACCAATGTTATCAAAACAGACAAAAATACCATGCTTGACGAACTCTCTAGGGATTTTCCTATAGATGACCTCATTGACATCCAAAAGCTCAACGAGCTACTCAACCACTATGAGATCGGTCAGATGTTTGCGGCCAAAAAACTCTTTGAGAACTTCGCAGGTGTCTTCACCGAGATCCAAGAGAACCAAAGAAGCATCAAGGAGATCATCCAAACACAAAACCGTTTCTATATGAATGATGTAAAGATGCCTGCATACCATATAGATGATAATTGCGAGGGGATGCATAGCAGTTTTTTCAATATCAGCTTCCCAGATATTCTCTCCGACGTTGAAGCTAAACGTGCCAAAGTGTGGGCAAAGGAGCAACCTGAATATACCAAGATGCACAATCATAAGGTAGATCCTGAAGCGTTCCAAAGCTCTTTTAAGCAACTCAACCTACGCTTCAAAGAGACCTTCAATTGCAAAGAAGACTTAAAGGTCATAGACTTGGCAAACTCAGGAACCACTTCCATCGACAACAGCCCGATAGAGGATCTTGTCGAGAATCCTTTTACCACACTCAAAGAGGAGTATCTGAAGAAGTACACCCAGCTTCGCTTCTACTTTGACGGGGAGTTTGCAGACAAGATAAGAAAGATAGTCTATATGCCTCACTACAAAATGGAGGGCTATCTCAGGACAAAGGGTGACCCGAAAGAGAAAGAGGTGATCCATGAGTTCCACGAGGTCAAGCGGCAGCTCATCAGTGTGATGACCGAGGCTTTTCAACAGAAGTATAAGTTTGACTTTTCCGTTGACAGTGAGATCCTGGATGCCTTGGGGTTCAGAGCGTGCAAACGTTGCAAGCGTACTCCTTCTATTACTATCGCTGCATAATGAAATTTAGATAATTACAAAAAATATATAAGCATATCTTATATATTTTTTGTATAGTTGCAACCTGGATATCTTTCACACCCTAGAAATTCACCATATTGCCCATTTCTTTTTATAAGATGCCCATTGCATGTTGGGCATAATGTTGACTCAAAATCACACTCTTTATTTATACATTTTGCAACTCTATTTTCTAAATCCTTTTTGACTTCACTTTCACATTGAGGGCAGTAATGTATATTTTCAGTGTATTTACATCTTGGATAATTACTACAACCATAAAAATGTTTTGACCTATCTTCATGTGTTGTATTTTTCTTAAGAATTCCTGTTTTACACTCTGGACAATGTATCATCTCTACACCAGCATCATTCATAAAGTAAATTTCATCTTTATAGTTTTTGATTAGCTCTTCTGCAAATGATGATTTTTCATATTGATTACTAAGTAAAAACAGAGGTCCTTTTGTTCTTGTGAGTGCTACATAAAAAAGTCTTCGCTCTTCCGCATCTTCGTATTCATCTCCAGATGGCATTACAATATCTAAAATCGGATCATCCACAATTTTTGATGGGAATCCAAACTTACCATGATCTAAACCAACAACAATTACGTAGTCGGCTTCATTTCCTTTTGAGCCATGAACTGATGATTTTTTTATAGTTAATGTCGGAAAATATCTAAAGGTTAAATCCTTCAATAAAAAATTATATCGAGCCAAAATCCTTACTTCTTTATGATTTTTTCCTTCTTTTCTTACAATTTTATTTAAGACACTTTCAATATCTTTTTTATTGTCTCCTGTTGACCAGTACAACATAATACTAAACTTATTTTGTTCTTGAGTCTTGATTGTTTTAATCTCTTTTTGTAGTTGATTTGGATTTTTTTGTATAAAGTCAGATGCAACACTTGAGACAATATTGTCAAATCTAAATGTATAATCCAAAGCTACAATTTGTGAGACACCAAATGTTTTTTCAAAATCTTGAATGATTTTAATATTACTTCCTGCAAATCTGTTGATTGATTGCCAATCATCTCCAACTGCTGTAATAGAAGTGTTATTTATAGGCAAGAGTGATTTTATAAGCATAGCCCTTGTTGTAGAGATATCTTGAAACTCATCAATAAATATATGTTTAAAACCATGTCTATACTTGCCTTTTTCTATATTGTTCAAAGCTTCTACAATCATATCATCAAAATCTATACAATTATTTCTTTGTTGATATTCTTGATACTCTTTAAAAATAAATTCAAACAATCTAATAAACAGACTTGATCGCTCAACATCTTTTGATTTTTCTTTAATGTCTTCTAATGTATGCCTATTTGATTTAAAGTGACTCAAAAAAGTTGTAAATAGCTTTGTAAACTCACTATCTTCAATCGGATCTTTTAAAATCTCATACAATTCTGCTTCAGTAGGTTCTCTAAAATGCACATTATGGGCGTGCAGCTTCTGTTTTAGTAGTTGCAGTCCTCTATCTTCTGAAAACTCATAGCTAAATGTTTCGATGAGTGTAGTTTGATTTTTATTGTGTAGCTCTCTTTTCCATTCCATACCATCTAAGTATTTATCTCTATCTATATATGGAGCAGTGTTTCCTTGTCTGTCTATGCCAAAGTGTTCGATGTATATCCCATAATCGGGTAAATAAAAATCTGGCTTATATTGTCTTTTCTCACGAGTCCAAGTTTGTATCTCATAAGGCTCTTCGTATAAATATCTTATCCCATTAAGCGTGAAAAAATTTGCTATCAATAACTCTTGATAACTTTTTACAGTCTCTTTTTGAAATGTTATAAGATTTTCTCCGTCTGTTTCACCCCATCTTTCAACTTCATGTTTAAGAGTTTTCATATCAAAATCTTTTTGATAATCATAATATTCGCCAAGACTATTAAACTCCGACTCATTTTTATATGGAATACTAAAATAAGCTATATATTGAGTGAACTCTTTTAAAAATGTTCCCATTGAAGTAAGTAGTTTAAAGATACTATCTTTGATAAATTTGTTCATATTCTTTGGAGATTCAGACATAGGACATATATTAAATCTTCTAGCCATTGATTGGGCTATGATGTCTAATCCATAAGCATGAAAGGTATTGATTTGTAATCCAGAAGAGTGAGTGGTATTGTTTTTAACAGGGATGCCTTTTTCCTCAAATCTCTCTTGCAACTCCTCTTTAGCATTCCTGTTAAATGCCAATATAAGAATTTCATTTGGATGTAAAATATTTTTTTTTAATTAAATAGCTTACTTTTGCTACAACAACACTTGTTTTTCCAGAACCTGCACCTGCCAAGATTAAGTTGTTGTTTTCATTCACAAGCACCGCTTCTTTTTGTTTTTCTGTCAATGGTTGTGATTCAACTGTATCGAAAAAATCTTTTTCACGAACCATCTCATTTTTTATAAAGGCACTATTTTTATTTTTCACCCATATTACATCATCGCTATAAAATGATATTATCTCTGTGAGAAAGCTTTTTATTTTACTGTGAGTTAAAAACTCATCTTTATTTTTAAGGATACTATTCAGTTCATTTTTTAACTTGTTTCTTGTATAGTCATTGATGTATTGATTTTTAGATAGTTTGAGGACTTTGGTTTGAAAGCTTGTAAGTGTATTTTTAAATAGTTCAAGCTTCTTATCAAAACTATTCTCAAGTATGGAAATCTCATTTTTAAGCTGTTTAATTTTTTGAATAATACGTTTTTGTTCAATCTCTTCATACTCAATCTCTTTTTGTATCTTTACAATATTTTGTTCTCTAGTCGATAAAGTGTCTTTTAGTTTGTTCTTCTCATTATTTAAAGTTTCTAAGTGAGATAAGTATTCTTTTTTGTAGTTTTTTATACCAAGGCTTAACCATAGTATAAGTAGTTGCAAAAAAGTAGGTTTAAAGCTTGTTGGTAATTGATCTATCGTCTGTGTATATTTAGCTATTTCCAAAGCCGTAGTTTTGTTTTGCTGCTTGATTGAAGTAATGTCTGCTTTTAAAGTTATAATTTTTTTAACTTTTTTATTGTAGGCATCTTCGTATTCTTTCTTTTGATCTATTGTTATTTTAATTTGTTTTGCTAATTGTCTCAAACTTTATATCCACATTTTTTGGTGTGTTAATTATGCCTACTCAACTATAAAGTCAAGATAAATATCAGCCGCGTTGAAAAGTTTTGACTTGAAATATATTGTGAATGCTATCAAATAGATGATACTTGATATAGGTTTTTCAGAAATGAAAAGCTATAATAATAGCGGTTCAATAATATAAATTTTTAAGCAACTGTTCCGGTTGTCTTCTAGCATGGGATACAGTTTATTCCCACAAATTTTAAGGATTTCCCTTACCGTATCCACCTTTGTTCTTTTGTGTAGTGGACGTTTTGAATATTTATTGAGCCAATACTAAAAAATGATGTGCTAACACTTATTCAGACAAGGGAGATTAAAGATTCCCAGTTAAAATAAAGAATATGTGAGGGGAAGTTTTAATTGAACGACGAATTGATACATTACTATTTTGATAATGAAAAACTCATTATGTACTCACTGTATGAAGTCTATAAAAAAAATGGATATGTAAGCAAAAAAATCACTAAAAAAAATGGTAGTCCAAGAGAGCTTTTAATACCGCCCAGCAATTTAAAGTCTCTACAGAATAAAATGCTTGATATACTCCAAAAGTACTATTTTGCCAGTGGGGCAGTTCACAGTTTTATAAAGAGCAGAGGTCAAGATAGAAGAAATATAATCACCAATGCCTCACAACATACAGAAAAATATGTAGTGATAAGTGTTGATATAGAGAACTTTTTTGATTCAATAAACTTTGGGAGGGTTAGAGGATTCTTTCTTTCCTACCCATTCAGGATGCCCGAAAAAATTGCAACTTGCTTTGCTCAGATGACAACATATAAAAACAAACTACCCCAAGGTGCACCAACATCACCAATTATTTCAAATTTCATATGCCATGGAATAGATAATGAGTTGAACAAATTAGCTAAAAAAGATAACCTTAGCTACACAAGGTACGCAGATGATATTGTAGTTTCATCTAAAAAAAAGCTGGATAATTACGAAATTGGATCAATAACCAATAAGATCATTAAAATCATTGAAACCAATGGTTTCAAAGTAAATGAGAAAAAAACAAGAGTTCAATTTGCAAACCAAAAACAGATAGTGACTGGTCTTGTGGTTAACAAAAAAGTGAATGTTAAAAAAAGGTATATGAAGCAGATACGAAGTATGTTGCACTCTTGGAAAACAAACGGAATAGATCAAGCTGCCGATAAGCATTTTACCTTATATAACAAACAACCAAAATACCATGAAGACAGAGCCGCAAGTTTCCGAGCAATTGTCAAAGGGAAAATTAACTTTTTAGGACAGGTCAAAGGGTATGAAAACCATCAGTATCTCAAATGCAAAGAACTGTTTATGCTGTTAGATTCGCAGTTTACTCAAAGTAAAAAGTTTAAAACTTTATGACATAATATGTCCATCCAATAAGATATACTTACCACATACCAATTTATATACGAGGTACACAATGACCAATCAAACTGCCCGTGTTTTAGAGCTTCTGAAACGATTTAACAATGGTAGGAAAGTCTGTATCGGCCAGTTGCAGAACGAAATCCTATGGGAGGGAAAAAGTGAAAAGACGATACGCCGTGACCTCGATGTGATCAAGCTGGTGTTTCCTAAATCCTTTGAGCTTATCCGTGGAGAGAAAGGATGCTACAAAGCCATCACTCACAAAGCCTTCAAGAACTTCATGAACGAACGCAACATCTCTCTCTTTGTCCAGACATTCAACATCGCACAACGAAGCAACCTCTTTGAGAGCTTTGACATCGATGCTTCTGATAAAGCGATACTCGAAGCAAAGTCCAAAGAGTACAAAAACCTCTATAACTTCAAAACCAGTCCCTTTGAGAACAAAGAAGCAGAATACGAACTCCTCAAGAAGATTGAACATGCCATCTACCACAACAAAGTAGTCTATCTCAACTACAAGGTAGAGAATGAGGTGCAGCAGTTTGAAGTGAAGCCCTACAAGATCGTATTTATGGAGGGGAACTTCTATCTTGCTTGTGAAGTGATCGATCAGGTGTTTCTTTTTAGCCCTTTTAGGATCACCAACATCCAAGAGATTATCTATACAAGTAGAACATTTCACCCAAACCCTGAAGTCAAAGACTTCATCAAGCACATGCAGACCCCTGTAGCCCGATACAGCCCAAGATTTAGAGAAAATATGATAAAAGTGATTCTTGAAGTCAATAGTCATAAAGCACGCTACTTCAAAACAAATAAGTTTTTTCCTTCACAAGAGACTCTTGAAGAGCTTGACAATGGCAACCTTAGACTATGCTACACTGTGACCAGAGAACTTGAAGTGATTGATTTTATCAAACAGTGGATACCTCATATCAAGATCATAGAACCTTTGTCTTTAAAAGAAAAAATCGAAAAACAGTTAGCGGAGTATCTTGGGTTATAATGGTGCAGTATAATAAAATGCAAATAGTATATTTAAACAGGAATGATGATGGGATTTTTTAGTAAAAATAAAAGAGGAAAAACGTGTTTCACGATTAGTAGAAGAACAACTATATGATATTGTTATTATCCGAACCATAGAAAACTATATCAGAGTGAAATTCAAAGATGGATGGTCTCCCTGTCAACCACGGTGTTTGAGGTTACTTTTCGTAATACTAACTTTACGAAAAACTGCCTAATTTATCTCCGCGGTTGACACTATGAAGTACTTCGGTGCAAAGATGACCTCTGAAGGCTCTTTTTGCCTCTTTGAGCAGTCGTTTCTCTGCTTCTGCTCTATGGTGCATCGTAGAAGTGCTATACCCTTGCTCTTGTAGATTGCCACTTAGATCGATAGACAAGGTACAGAGCGAATGGTAAGTATAGTTAATCTCACCGCTTGAGATATCTATGCTCTCAGGTATCTTCAGACCATACAGTACAGTGATGCAAGAGAAGGATGAACGCAGATGAAAAGAGGGTTCGATATAGTTAGCACCATAAGAGAAATGACCATACTCAAAGAAATCCTCTATCTCATAAGTCTCTGGCTTAGAGAATCTGGTATTACCACAGTTATCGCACCGGGTATCGAGCATATAGAGGTCATCATCTGAGATATAGGTGATCTCATCACAACTGCAAAGATACGCATGCATTGTATAGCCTAACGACATAGGTGCATCACCCAGAGATACAGGAAGTCTCCATGCTCTTTGTACAGTGTGCTCCTTTGGATAGTTGTGCATGGTTGCCTCCTTACGCTTTTGAAAAGTATAGTATTCCAATTAGACAGACTATGTCTATTTTCCTATGGATCGTGCAGATCTGATTGCTGGAGTGTTTTTCTTGATCATTCAAACAAAATAGTTTTTTATAGACAAAATATGACAATTTAATGTAATAATGGCTCTGAATTTGCTGCTTACGAAGAGATGGAAAATGAGTTGGGAATAGACTTCTATTTCTGTGATCCTTATAGCTCTTGGCAACGGGGGCTCAACGAACATACTAATGGGCTTATTAGACAATATTTGCCTAAAAAAACTGATTTTACTAAGATAGACTATAAGACCATCAAAATGATTCAGAATAGATTAAACAACAGACCAAGAAAAGCTCTTGGCTTCAAAACACCTAAAGAGGCTCTACTCGAAGAAGTGGCTTAGAAAATATTGCACTTGTTTCTTGAAGTTACACTCTAACGAGACTTCCATTGCTCAATCGATGATACTTTCAGATCAATCTTATCTGCACTACTTCGGCTAAAGCCTCCGTAGATGCAGAAATCGATCTTCAGACCATCTCTTCACAAGCGACTTGGAGAGGAAGAGGAAAAGGATGCTCAGCTTACACTTCGCATCATATGGAAGACACTATTTATTTTATAAACTTTTTAGTATACAATGCAAATAAGATAGTTGCTACAATTAAGCCAATAACTATAGATCCTATCACACATAAAGGTTCAGGTATACTACAAACAAATGTTCGGATGTAAGGTACACCACCCGTTCCTGAAGGGGTTACTTCTTCTGAAAATATTTCTTTAGATAATAATTCATATGAACCTGCTGCTGCAAAAAGACCACCAACTCCAGATACTCCTAGTCTAGCAACTTTATTAAGAAAGCCAACAGCCTTTTGAACAGATTTACTTTCAGTTACTGTTTGCACTACATTATCAATAGTATTACCTTTATCAATTTTATGCGTAACTATTGTCTTCTCTTTAATGGCACCTTCATCTGTATTATGTTCAATAGTTTTTTCTAAAGAAACTGTGTCTACTGAACTTTTTTTATTTTTTAATTCTGACTCAATAAGATCGCTCAAATTATCTCCTTTATCTATATTATGAAATCATACACTTTTTATATAGTCAATCAACTGTAATATAAAGCTCAATAAAAGATAATAAAACTACTAAAGGATGCGGGTTACCATCCAATTCATATAGCAAATCTACCTCATTGGCAATACGTGCATAACTACCATTTGTACCCACACTTCATCCGATACCCCGCCCCACATACTTCAAGAGTCACTAATCTATCCCCACTTTTTCAAGTCACCATAGACACTTCAGTAGTTCCAGTTTCTTGTTTTAATGATGTGGGCTTTAGCTCAATACATATAAAGGAGTAATCATGCTACAAGTATATCTGACAGACCTACAGAGCTACAATGAAGGCGATCTTGTCGGCAGATGGATTCAGCTACCTGATGAGCCATCAAACATCTCACAAGCTATCTCAGAAGTCTTAGCAGAGGGAGAATCTACCAGTGGTAGCTCACACCACGAAGAGTACTTCATCACAGACTATGAGTGGGTAGATATATCGCTGTTCAAAGTTGAAGAGTATAGTAATATCTTTGAGCTAAATTCAGCCATACAAGCCCTTGAAAGCTTGGAGGTATACCAACATAAGGCTTTAGCTTTTTTGATGTCTGAAGGGCTTGCTGGTGATATCTATGATGCTGTCGAAAAGGTAGATGATGTAGTGATACATGAAAACCAAAGTATGGTAGATATTGCCTACTCTCTTATCGAAGAATGCTATAGCTTGGATAAAGTTCCTGATCTGATTGCTAACCACATCGACTATGAAGGTATAGCTATAGATTTAATGCTTGAGGGTAATTACTATCATGTCGATAATGATGTGTATGAGTATATCAGCTAAGGTTATCTCTCATAGTTTTCATATATCAGGAGTCCTGATCAAAGGTAAGCTCTGATGCACTAATTAGATATGATCGACTCTCACAATTTGGTGATTCACGCAGTTTTAGAACCATTTCTTTGAGAGAGTTTTTCTGCTCATCAAGTAAAACATGAGCCAGTAGATCATTGGCAACCTCTAACCTATAGTACTCTACCTCTATGAGTTCCAGTAAATCAATAGCACTCTGCATATCTTCTTTAGCCATGCTCTTGACTATTGCAATCGATAAATCGATAGCTATACCAGGTAGATAACCTACTTCCTCATAGAGATGTTCAGCTTCACGGTAGAGTTTCAATGCCTCATAAGGATCTTCTTCTACGATCTCAAGACCATACTCTACAAGTGCCAACTGCTGATCCTCTACAGCCCTTTGGTAGCATTTGGGGTAGTCAAGTATATGAGGTTCTTCTATCTCTTCTTCCATTAAACAATTCCATATTTATTTTTACTTCCTACTAGGGGGTGTAGTTTATTATAGCAGACAATCATTCATCTATTGACTTCTCTAATTTTTTGGTTTTCGTATCAAGCCAAGGTCTTGGGGAGGGGGTGAACGTGATAGTATCACTTCCTTATCCTCTGAGAACGGATACAAGAGTGCCAACCCGCTCTTTATACACCCCAAGAGACGGCAAATTTGCCGGACAAACTGGCTATGGCTACCGAAGCATAGAGACTTTTGTACTTTCAGCAGATGCGCTGGTTACAGAGCCTGCAAAACTTACTGAATTCATTCAAGAACTGCCTACGATAGAAAATACCCTGAATGTCACAAAGATACTGGAAGCCGGGCGGAAGAGCCTGGATGAGGGGAGAGTGATAGTCTTGTAAGGAGGTACACTCTTCTCTGGTTCCACATTTCCCAATGTGGAATCCGTATCTAAATCTAAAACAATTTTATTTTTTCAACAAGATCCGTAAAAAACTCTTTGCTCCATATATCCAACACTCTCCGATCGGAGATAAACACCTCTACATCTCTTTTGGCAGCATTGATATCCAGATCTTCGATACGTTTTTTCAATATCTCCCGGATATACGACTGATCGATCGTTTCGGGCAAAGTGAATTGCTGTTTCTCCTGCCAGTCACAGCTTTGTCTTAGTCTGGCAGTCAGATGTTCGAAGTCCAGTTCATACCCATGGGAGATATACCACACCAGATCGTACCAGTCGCGCCCCTTTGGTCTGCTGACCCAGCTTCTGCAAAGAATAGCATGCATTTTCCCTGCAAAGAGAGAAGGCAGTGTCATCGAATGGACAATAAACGGAGATGGAGTCAAAAGGGTTTTCTTCTCACTGTTAAAATCAAGCGGAGGATGGGTATCCACTTCCAGTTTTATCTTGACGAGCTTACCCTGTCCAAACTTCTGGATGATATCTTGCGGGGCTTCGATGTTGAGCAGGTGTTGTTCTGTATTGCCTTTGAGAAAAGCAGACTTGATCGCTCCTCTATTCTCTTTTAGCTCTATGTGTACATCAAATCCGAATGATTGCAACGTCTCCACTACGATATCTTCGTACTTGCCAAGGTCAAAATCAGGATCGGCCTTTATCAAAGAGAAGTCAAGGTCTTCAGAGAATCTCTCCAGGCCATAGAGGATACGCAGAGCCGTACCACCGTAAAAAAGTGCATGATCAAAAAAACCTCCCCGGGCCAGTCCAAGAAGTACGATCTCCTGAAGTATTTCACGAAGTGCTTCATGGGTTTTTTCAGCACACGAGAGGTCATATTTTTCAAGCATTTTGGCAATAGCAGGATGTATCGGCTTAGGCACTTTTTTTCCTTTTGATAATGAGTTTGGCAAGGTTTGTAAGGTTGGATGAACGGTATGCCTGAGCGATCTGTGAGATAAGTGTTGCATCCAGGGCAACGACTTCCTCCCAATCAATGCGAAGATCATACATCAGATACTCTGAGAGTTTTTCCTGTGAAAGTTTACCGATCCCTCTGTCTGCACGTATTTTGTCACACAGAGCCTTTTCCGGTGTGGCGATCAGTTTACCCCCGTTATTGCTGTCGTAAAGCCAGTCTATACCCAGGGAATAAGCCTGCAAAGGTACCGGCTTGTAGGTAAAGCGTCCGATCGGGGTCTCAAAACTCTTTTTGCTATGCAGCGTTGCAGAGGTCACTTCATAAACCCTCTCCGGGATCAGTCCATAGTAGGACAATGCATATTCATACGACACGTAAGAAGGGGTATAGAGCATATTGGCTGCGGTGATCAGATCAACAGGTTCTTGCTGGTACTCTGCTCCAAAGGCATATATCCCCTTTTTCAGACGTATAAGCTCCCCTTTTTTGACCATATAGGAGATCTTTGCATTGACATTGCTTACCCTATCGGACAAAAGTGTTTCAAGTCTCTCATGGGTAAATACCGATGTGGTGATCTCTTTTTTTAGCTGCATGATATTCATACCAATATTCTATCCTATATATCTAAAATAGTATAGATAATACAAAAAATTTGTTTTATCTATTATTAAATAGCTATATTTTATATTGTTCATTTTTTTGGTTCCCCTGTTCAGGTGGGAATCCATCATGGTATGTAAGATTTTTAAAGATATTTCACTTGTTTTATATCTCCCGATACAAACGAGAGGGGAAAAATAAACCTGTTTTTTGATGTATAATGAGATAGTTTAAAAGAAGGGGTAAGTATGAGATCGACTGATGAACAAATGTATAAAAGCATATTTGATAACACCTTGGAGGCACTGAAGCACTATAAAAAAATACTCTTTTTGACCACTTCAAACCGTTGGCAGGGAGAAGAGGGCGGTGAAAAGCCCAAAAGCACTCAGTTGGCCTACGAGATCGTAAAGCGCCTTGGCGGCCCACAGGTCTCCATCATAGAAGTTCCGCTGTTCACGATCCATCCCTGTGAAGGCAATGTCTCGACCGAGAGAGGCAATACCTGCGGTGTGGCGGATGCGAGAACAAAAGATCCCTTCAAAAACCCCTCGGGCTATCACCGCTGCTGGGCAAGCGTCAACAATAAAGATGATGAGCTCTGGAAGATCAGCAAGGAGCTTTTTGCGTCGGAGTGTGTGGTCTTTTTCGGTTCGGTCCGCTGGGGGCAGATGAACAGCACATACCAAAAACTGATCGAACGTCTCACCTGGATAGAGAACAGGCACTCCACACTCGGGGAAGAGAACATCGTCCAAAATATCGATGCGGGCATCATTATCGTCTCACAAAACTGGAACAGCAGCCAGGTGCTCGATACCCAAAAGAAAGTGCTGGAGTTTTTTGGATTTAACGTGGCAGAGGATCTGTGCTGGAATTGGCAGTACAGCAAGGACGAGACAGACGAAAGCCAATCCTCCTATATCGATGCGGCAAAGCAATTTGCAAAGATATTTTTGGGAGAATAAAGGGCGATCAAAACAGAAAAATCTAAAGCGGAAAGTACTATAATCAATGATCTTTACTGTGCAGCAGCAATATGCATAAAAGGGGGACTAAAGATGAAAAGATTACGTTTTTTGATATCTGCCGGATTGGCTGTGGCATTTTCTGCCCAATTTTCCTATGCAGCCCAAAAGCCTTTTGAATTGAGCATCATACATATCAACGATCACCATTCCCATCTTGATCCGGAACCGTTGGAGTTAAAAAGAAACGGCAAAACTTATGAAATCGAAGCAGGAGGAATGGCACGCGTGGCTTCGCAGATAAAAGCACTCAGGCAGCGATCCGAAAATCCTCTTGTCTTGCATGCCGGAGATGCAATGAGCGGGACATTGTATTTTACGCTGTTCAAAGGAGAAGCCGATGTAGAGCTGATGAATGAGACAGGGTTTGATGCTTTTACGCTTGGCAATCATGAGTTTGATGAAGGTGATGACGTGCTTGCCAAATTTATCGACAAAGCTAACTTCCCGGTCATCAGCGCAAACGTAGAGGTGTTGAAAGGTTCGGTGCTATCTGATAAATGGAAGCCTTACATCGTCAAAGAGATTGACGGACAAAAAGTAGGTATCATAGGGTTGGAGACAGCACAAAAGACATCCGCATCATCGCGTCCCAGCAGTGCAGTGAGCTTTTATGACGAGATACTGAGAGCACAACGCTATACCGATGAGCTGCGCGCGCAAGGCGTAGAGAAAATTATTTTATTGAGTCACTTTGGATATGACAATGACCAAAGATTGGCTCAAAACACAAAAGGTATTGATGTCATTATCGATGGAGACTCGCACACTTTGCTTGGCGATTTTTCTGCTATAGGACTTGCATCTTCAGGCCAATATCCGACAATAGTGCGCTCTCTTGACGGAAAAGAGGTGTGCATAGCACAGGCATGGGAATACTCAAAAGCAGTCGGTGAGCTCCATGTCTTGTTTGATGGCAAGGGGAATGTAGCATCATGCAATGGAAAAACACACCTGATATCAGGAGAAAATATCTATCTCAAAGATGCCAAAGGAGAAAAGAAGCAGATAGGGAAGGATAAACTCTATGCTTTGCAAGATGCGCTTAAAAGCAGCGGTTCTTTGGCGATAGTCAATGATGATGAAAAAATTGCCCAAAAGCTCTCTGTGTATCAAGATCAGATCAAAAGCAAATCAGCTGAAGTGATAGGAACCATAGGCGAGGATCTGCGACACATCAGGGTGCCCGGCAAAACATATGACGGAGTCGACGGCAAAGCACTGCCGCTTGGCAGTGAACTGGCTCCCGTGATAGCCGCATCTTTTTATCATGCCAGTCTAAGAGCAGATCTCTGCATACAAAATGCTGGCGGTGTCCGTTCCGGTCTTACTGGCGGACAAATGACGACCCAAGGGGTTTATGCACTTTTACCGTTTTCCAATACACTCGTAGAGATAGAACTCTCAGGAGCAGAAGTCAAGCAGGTGTTGGAAGATGCACTGATCAATTTTTATGACAACTACGGCTCGGACGGATCTTTCCCGTATGCGTATGGGCTTAGATATGATATAGATATGAGCAGACCCAAAAATGATCGGGTTTATAATATGGAGATCAAAGAACGCCGTAGCGGCAAATGGGTGCCTATAGACATGTCAAAACGCTATGTCGTAGTGGTCAATAGCTATATTGCCGAGGGCAGGGACGGTTATACGACATTGCAAGAAGTGCAGCAGCAGCGCGGCAAAGGTGTTGATACCTATCTTGATTATGCTATGAGTTTTGCCAAATATGTTCAAAGTATAAACAAACAAGGCAAAAAGGTGATGAGATTGCCTAAGGAGGAGCATTGTATCAAAAGTTACAAGATCTGATGTATGTGAATCTATGACCGGATATGAAGAAGTGTAGCACAATATATCCCACTCGTTCAATCTCAAGAGATAGAGAACGAGATGGGATGATGCAGGGAGACTACTCCCTGATCTGTCCGTTTCCGTAGATCTTGTACTTATAGGTGGTCAGCCCTTCGATCCCCATAGGGCCTCTGGCATGCAGTTTGTTGGTACTGATGCCTACTTCTGCTCCAAACCCGAATGCACCGCCGTCGGTAAATCTGGTAGAGGCATTGACATAGACTGCGGCGGCATCGATCGCGTTCATGAACACCTCGGCCGTGGTGATGTTCTCGGTGATGATCGCCTCGGAGTGGCCGGAGCTGAAACGTACGATATGCTCTATGGCACCCTCCACCCCGTCAACGACTTTGATGTTGAGGATATTTGCCAGGTATTCCGTATCATAGTCCTCATCTGTCGCATCTTCCACATCGATGATCGCCTGTGTTCTGCTGTCGCCCTTGAGCTCTGTATGTGCCGCATCGAATGCCTCTTTCAGCTGCGGAAGGATCTCTTCGGCGATGGCGCTGTCTACCAGCAGTGTCTCCATCGAGTTACAGACACCGGGTCTCTGCACTTTTGCATTGATAGCGATCCTGATCGCATTTTCCCTGTTGGCATCCTTGTCGATATAGGTATGGCACTGCCCCTTGTCATGCTTGACCACGCTTACGGTCGCATTTTCGCTGACATGCTTGATGAGCCCTGCACCGCCGCGAGGGATGATCAGATCGACATATTTGTCCATCTTGATGAGCTTGTCCACACCTTCTCTTGAAGCATCCGGGATGAGGGCGATCAGCGCACGCGGAAGGTTGTTGGCCTCCAGGACATCCTGGAGGATCTTCGCAATGCTCTCATTGGAGTGTTGTGCCTCCTTACCGCCTTTGAGTACACAGACATTGGAGCTCTTGAAACAGAGTGCTGCGGTATCCGAGGTGACGTTGGGACGGCTTTCATAGATGATGCCGATCACACCGATAGGGATAGAGACCTTCTGCATATGCAGTCCATTTTCGGTGACCCACCCGTCAAGGATGCGACCTACGGGATCTTTCAGTGCAGCGATCTCCTCGATCGCCACGGCCATCGCCTCGATCCTTTTTTCATCAAGCAGCAGTCTGTCCATCAACGCAGAGGAGAGATTGCTCTCCTCTCCGGCTTTCATATCCAGGGCATTGGCTTTGATCAGTGCCTGGGCATTGTCCCTGAGCCCCTGTGCCATCTCAAGGAGTATGCGCTTCTTCTCGGCACCGCTGATCGTCATCAGTACACGGCTAGCCTCTTTGGCTTCTTTTAAAAAACGTTCCATGATCTTCCTTTATGCTTCAATATAGGTGCAGCAGTAATCCGTCACTGTATGCACTTTAAGATCAAAAGAGGAGTTCGCCGGGACATTGAAGGTTTCCGGTGTATGGAGGGTTCTCCATCCTTCACCCGGAAGTTTTATCTCCAGCTCGCCGCTCATCATCTCCATGATCTCCGCTTCCTGTGTGTTGAAGGTGTATTCGCCCGGCAGCATGACGCCCAGTGTCTGTCTTGTCCCGTCTGCCAGCATGATCGCTCTGCTTGTTACTTTGCCGTCGAAGTAGATATTTGCCTCTTTGATCATTGATATGTTTTCAAGTTTTGTCATTATGTTTTCCTTTTATTTAGTTTTTTTCTTTCAGTTCTTTGGCTTTTGCATAGGCATCGGCGATCGCTTCCATCATCCCGTGGCGCACATTGCACCGCTCCAGTGCCGCGTACCCCGCAGCAGTCGTACCGCCCGGGCTCATCACCCCGTCCTTGATCAGTGCGGGATTTTCCTCTGCTATGAGTGCGGCAAAGCCCTCAAAGAGTCCTGCCACCAGCGTCTGGGCATCCCCACGTTTCAGCCCCTGGTTTACCGCGCCGTCAGCCAAAGCCTCAGCGACAAGTGCCAGAAATGCCGGGCCGCTTCCCGCAACGCCTGTGGCGATATCCAGCTCGTTTTCCGTAGCGAGCCACAGGGTCCTGCCGATAGCATTGAAGAGCTCCAGCGCCGTTGCTTTAAGCGATGTGTCCCCGGTCACTGTGGTCATCGACTTGAGGTGGCTGGCACCGAGGTTCGGCATCGTCCTGATGAACTTTTTGGCAGGAAGCTGCGACCTGAGGCTCTCCAGCGAAGTCCCTGCCAATACCGAGAAGATCGCTTCAGCTTCCCCTTTCAGTTTTGGCGCGAGGTCGGGAAGAGAGTAGGGTTTGACAGCGAGAATGATGTGCTTTCCTGTGATATCCTCCGTCTCGCCCATCACTTTCGTTGTGATCTGGGGCAGCTCTTTTTGCAGTGCGGCCAGGGTAGTCTCGTTTCTCCCCAGTACCTCTATCTCATACTTCTTTACCATGCCCTTGATGAGCGCTTTCGCCATGTTGCCGTTTCCGATAAATGTCAGTTTCATAAACCGCCTTTCTCTGTTTTGGTTGCTTTTTTTACACTTCCTTTCGGAGTAAAGAGTGTCCCCAGCGTATGTTTTCCTTCCATCAGGTAGGATTCGGTTGCGCTGAGATCAAATCCGTTCGCAAGGAACATCTGTCTGCCTCTTTTCATCATAAAATCGGCTGCTTTCAGCTTGGTGACGATACCCCCGGTCGCGAAGGGATCATTCGGTGTCGCCTGTGCTTCAAGCACACCCTCCGGCAGTTCATCCAGGACTTTATAGGGCTTTGCATCGTGGTATTTGGACGGATCTTTGTCAAAGTAGCCGTTAATATCACTTAGTATCACCAGCATATCGGCATCGACCGCATGTGCGACATTTGCGGAGAGCTGGTCATTATCTCCAAAAAGCTGTTCGGGGGTAGAGCTGATATCGTTTTCATTCACAATGGGAAGGATATCGTTTGCAAGGTGTGCATTGATGATCTCCTGAAACATTTTTGTGCGTTTTCTTGAGTCAAAATCATCTTCGGTAAGAAGGATCTGCGCGGTATCTATATCAAAGATATCGAACATCCGTTTGTAGGATGACATCAGGATCGGCTGCCCGGCAGCGGCGATCGCTTTTTTGCCGATCTGTTTGGATTTATCCAGTTTCAGTGCAGAGTATCCTGCACCTACCGCACCGGAAGATACCAGTACAACCTCATATTTGGATCTCAGCTTTGCAATCAGATAGACGAGATTCATCATCCTCTCTTTTGCGATCACATTATGCTCGGTAATGACAGCTGTACCTACTTTAATGACAATTCTTTCCATTATTTTTTACTTCCCTCACGGTTTATTTTATATATTATATCAAGATACATTTTTAATCTAAATGTTACACCTCTTTGAACTGCAATCCCTGTATCCCGAGATTTCCGTATCGATGGTAGCTGTTTGAGATACTCTGTTCGATAAAGTAGTGCATCAGTTCGATACGTCCGTGCGATACAAAGGGCTCTCTGGCAATATAGATCGCCTGCTCAGCAATACGATCAAAGATATCTTCCGAGACATTTTCGGGATGCAGAAATCGGATCCGCTGATAGTCCGGCATCAGTGCGATCAATGCCTCCTGACTATCCCGGGTCATCGCATCCTCTTTACCTATAAAGCTTGCCTGTTTGGACTCCAGCCAGAGGAACTCAGCCTGCTTTGAGTGCTCGGGCAGGGAGATATGCAGGTTCGCACCGATCATTTTGATCGCCATGACCGTTGTCAGTATCTCTTCCAGCCGATCTCCCTCTTCAAGCCTTAAAAGCACATTTTTGACAGGCAGATAACGAATGATGTTGGATTCGCCTCTGATGTGCGCATAGTCGTGTTCTTTCAGGAACTCTATCTCATGCCAATGCGCAAAGTGGCAGATGTGGCGCAGCGCGGCTTCGCACTCTTCGTGAAAGACGGTATCCCTGGTAAGGAGTGTACGCATCTGGTCGATATAGGGGGTGGAGCAGGACTCATAGAGGTTCGTCTCCTGGTAGCTGATATCCATGAACTGGCTGACATAGTTGAACCCTCCCGCTTTTTTCCCGCTTCCGATCGCAGATTTTCTCATCCCTCCGAAGGGCTGGCGCACTACAATGGCCCCTGTCGTTCCCCGGTTGATATAGAGGTTTCCTGCGATGATCTTCTCTTTCCATTTTTCCTGTTCTCTTTGGTCGAGGGATTCCAGTCCGGAGGTCAGCCCATATCCCGTGGCATTGACGATCTCTATGGCATGGTCGAGGTTTTCCGCTCTCATGACGCTCAGAACCGGCCCGAAAAGCTCATTCATATGACAGAAGTCTCCCTCTTTTGTACCCCATCTTACGGAGGGCTTGAGCATATAGGGGTTTCCTCTGTCTGCAAAGTCCGGTTTGACCAGCCAGGCTTCTCTCTCATCCAGATAAGTCAGTGATTTTTCGAGATTGCCTGTCGGGCGGCTGGAAAGCGTGCCTATCCTGTTACTGAAGTCCCATACCGAACCGGTATGCAGGGACTCTGCGGCCTCTTTGAGCTGCATTTGATAGGTTTCATCATCGTAGAGTTCTTTTTCGAGCACGAGCAGAGAGGTCGCCGAACACTTCTGGCCCGAGTTATGGAATGCTGAAGCCATGACGTGGCCAAGCGCCTGATCACGGTCTGCCATCGCAGTGACGATCGTGGCATCTTTTCCCCCGGTCTCTGCACTGAGGTGAATATCGGGGCGGGACTGGATGATCCTGTATGCGGTCTCTTCTCCGCCTGTAAGGATCGTAAAGTCGATCGCTTTGTCCGGTATCATATGCTCGTTCACCTCAGAACCGCGGCCGGGGACGAACTGAAGGGTCTTTTTGCTTATCCCCGCATCCCAGAAACATTGGCAGAGCCTGTATCCGCAGAGTACAGCATCGCGGGATGGCTTGAGTATCACCGTGTTCCCCGCGGCAAGAGAGGCGGCGATGCCCCCTGCCGGGATCGCTATGGGGAAGTTCCACGGACTGATGACTAGGCCGACCCCTTTTCCTGCCGTCTCTATGCCGGTCAATCCGGAGAGTTTGCTGACACTGTAGGGGTAGAAATTGGCAAAGTCTATCGCTTCGCTGACCTCCACATCGGTCTCTGTAAAGACTTTGCCGACTTCGGCTGCCGCAATCCCGATAAGGTCCGCTCTTGCAACCCTCAGCTCATGGGCTACATCCATCATGATCTTCTGTCTCTCATGAGGGGAGAGTGTCCGCCAGCCGTCAGGATCGGCTTTTGCCGTGGCGATCGCCGTTTTCATCTCCTCCGGGAGCGCTTCGACATAGCGGCCTGCCAGTCTCTTCTCATGGTATTGGGATTTGTCGATCACCTCGGTATAGCTCTCTCTTTGAATGATCTTGCCGCCGACTACGGGATAGGCGCTAAACCCTCCCGCATCGCCGATATGCTGCCACTTATCACGGATCTTTTCCGCCCATTTCCTGTTGGCCGGCAGGACAAAGTCGGTATCGGGTTCGTTTCTGAAATGATAGGAGGCAGGGTCTGTCTCCTCTTTGATCACCTCACGGTTTCTGTCCTGCATCCGGTAAGGCTGCCGGTCGAGGGTTGGGATGAAGGCGATGGCATCCTCGTAGGTCTGCACAAGCCTTTCCCACTCGGGCGTATCCACCTTCAGTCCGAAGCTGTGACGCAGAAAGTTCTGCTCGGCGGTATTCTCATCAAACCTTCGTACCAGGTAGGCGATGGCATTGGTAAAGGTCTCTTTGGTGGCGGTAGGAGCATAGAGGATGACATTGAGCCCCTCTTTTTTCAGGAGATGATAGGCGGCTTCGCTCATCCCTTCAAGCATCTCCGCACTCACATAGGCTTCCACGCCACGCTCTTTTGCCAGAAGCATCCCCAGGGCTTGGTCAAAAAGGTTGTGCGAGGCGATACCGGTATGGACATAGGGGGCAACCTCCGGGTCGAGCAGGTAGTCCATGGCGATCTTGTAGTTGGCATCCGACTGTGCTTTGTGCGTATAGGTGACATTGGGCCATCCGCGCAGCGAAGCTTCTGTCAGTTCCATCTCCTGGTTGGCCCCTTTGACGATACGGATCTTGATCGGCGCACCGCCGCTCTCTACTCTTCTCTTTGCCCACGCGGCAAGATCTCTGATATAGAGCATCGCATCGGGCAGATAGGTCTGGATCACGATACCTGCATGGAGGTCTTTGAACTCCTCGGTTGAGAGTACCTTTTTGAAGGAGTCGATCGTGATGGCGATATCCCGGTACTCCTCCATATCCAGATTGACAAACTTGTGGCAGGTGTTCCCCTCTTTGTCGGTATAGGTATTGGCTTTTGCGGCACGATAGACCCTTGCGAGTTGGCTGGATATCTTTGCGACATTATGTTCATGGGCATGGGGGATGATCTGGGAGAACATATTGGAGATCTTCAGTGAAAGGTAGTCGATATCCGGGTTTTCAAGCAATGAGATATACTTCTCCACCCTCCGGTTCGCTTCTGCCTCGCTGTGCACGACCTCGCCGATCACATTGATATTGACCCGGGTTCCCTCTTTTCTTCTCTTTTGTATATGGCTGGAGAGAATGGGGTCTTCCCCCTGGATAACGATCGCACTGATATCATTTCTGAGATATTTGATAAAGAGGGGTATCGAGATGGAACTCACATAGATCCCTACATCCCGGAAAAGCCAGATCAGTATCTGCTCGAATTCGGAAAAGAAGTCCGTGTTTTGATACTTCTCAAAGATATGGTCAAGCTGATCGGCAACTCTCTGGGGGTCTTTGGAGCGGAAGCTTTGGTCGAGCAGTTCGATCAGAAAGATCTTGTTGATCGGGTTTTTGAGCATCTTCAGCATCATCGCATGAAAATCCTCTTCTTTGCCCTTGCGTGAGACCTGTATCTCTTTTTGCCAGTCGTAGGCTACCTTTTTTACCCTCTGAATGATATACTCAGGCAGACTCATCGTCTTTTCCTTTATTAGAGAGATTCAAATAGTTTTTAATGTAGATGGCTTTCATAGACTCTCTCCTGCTTAAAAAAATCATACTATTTGTAACAAAAATACATATAGTGTGTCTATTTATAACATATCCAAAGTTAACTGCTTCTTGAGTATATGCTATAATATACAATAAAACAACAGATATAAAGGAGCCTCTTTGGCGCTGCTTGACAACGATAAGGATGTATTGCCCCTGAGCAGTATCGCTGAACTCTTGAGTGCGAAAGTCCGCACCCTTAAAATGTATGAAGAGAAAGGTTTGCTCCCGCCCAAAGAGGTGGAGGGCAGTAAAAAGCTCTATTCGATCAATGATGTAAAAGTGGTCGCTTTCGTGCACTACCTGGCAAGTGTGCGAAAGATCAATGCCAACGGCATCAAGTATATCATGGAGATGCTGCAGCACCATATGAATGAATCACATCGGAACGAGTTTCTGAACCAAGTGGAAACCACACTTGAATCTCTCTCCGGGAAAGATATCTCTGATATTGAAGAGATTTGAGTCTAGAGTATAAAAACACATATTATGTAAAATAACTACATCATAAGTGTATTTAATTTACATATTGAATGTAAATATTAAACATATTATCAGTATGTTTAACTATAATCATATATGAGTTTGAAGTAGATGTTTTTCTCCTTATGTAAAACCTCTTGTGCCACTGGCTTCAAACTCACCCTCCTCGATTATCTGTGCTTTTCGAAGCCAACCAATCAAAGTGGTTATTCTCCTCCGCAATCACATAGTCGCAGAATCACTGCAAAGTACTCAAATGACTCCTTAAAAAAGACGGCTAGATGGTTGATTGCGGTGGAATGATCTTCTCTGCTATCTTCCCCTGTATCACTGCTGCGAGTAAAATATAAAAGGTCAATATCACCGTAAAAGCGATCCCGAAATAACTCGCCATCATAGGCAGCCAGGGAACTTTGACCGATCGGGCATAGAAAAATGCGACGATCAGTCCCTCATTGACTCCGCGCGCACGCAGATCGCTGAGGATCGGATACCAGAGATAGCCGGGTCCATGACTCAACACCCCGCCGCCGAGTGCGATCCCCCATCCTTTCAGCCCGCTCTTTCTGCCCAGATAATGGAAGATTTTTTGAGGCTGGATATAGGCAGAGAGAAGGGTCATGAGGAACAACACAATCAGCAATACAGGTGCAATGTTTTTAAGCACAGAAAGACTCTTCATCAGCGCCTGACCGGCAGAAGCCGGATCGAAGAGTGCGGCAAGAAGATATAAAGAGATGACGATCAGCAGCAGGATGCGGCCAAAGCTTTTTTCTCTTTCTGAGACAGTCACAGCAGCACCTCCAGCGTCCATACGGTCATCACAGAGACGAGTATTGAAAAGAGAAAGCTCAACAGGTTTCTCACCAGCGTGAATCGCATTCCAAAGAGTGTGTACTCCATCGGCAGCTGCACCACCCCTAGGGTCACAAAAGAGAGGATAAACGCCGTGACGGCGTAGAGCGAAAGCCCCTGCTGACTCAGCCCGCCGCCGATGATATAGCTGATAAAAGGCTGACCGACAGAGATGGCTCCGGTGACCGTCCCGATGAGCGTGTCATAGAGTGCGGAACCGGTAAAAAAGGAGTGGATCATCTCCGGTGTGATATAGGTTTGAAAAAGTCCCACCAGACCGATCACTGCCAATAACATGGGAGTCATACTGTAGAGTGTGCCTAAGGCTGCTTTGAGTGCCCGGGTCCATGTGTTTTTCTCTCTTTTCATAAGACAATTATAGGCTATTTATTGCAAAATCAAACAATAAAATTGAATGAAAAACATTTTTACTCCTCCAGGTCTCGCAGTCTCCTGATAAAACCGTTTTGAAGTATGCGGTTCGGGTCTTCCTGGTCCGCATAGCGCCAGAAGGCATCCCATTTGGGGTAGGTACGCTTAAAATCCCCGGTGGTAATGCGGAACTGTTTTCCCCAGTGCGGGCGTCCCCGGTATCGAAGCAGGATCGTGTCAATCTCCGTAAAGTAACGCTGATACTCGGGATGCCTGTAGTAGGGGAAGTGTATCTTGGTACCGATCCAGCAGCTGTCCATACCGTACGAGGGGCTCATCCAGTAATTGTCACCCTTGACAAAACGTACCTCCACAGGGGTGTCTACGTAGATCCCCTTTTCTTCGATCATCGCGATCACCTCTTTGAAGACCTTGAAGGTATCTTTGATATCAAAGGCGTATTCCACGACATCCTGCTTAAGTAGATGGGGAAGGAAAAATGCCCAGTGCGCATCGTAGACACTCTCGCTGTATTCGGGAAGCAGGATGCGGCTCATCAAGCGGTTGATCCTTGGGACCAGCGAACGTCTGAACGAGGCAAAGAAGAGCAGGAACTCATGAAAAAGGTTGTTGATCAGCAGACCGGTGGTAAAGTAGGTCATAAACTTTTTGTAAGCGCTTGAGCGCGGTTTGTCGGTGCGGTTCCCCAGCCAGACCATAAAATCCTTGGTGTGCGGGACCCAGATGAACTTGAAGTGGTCATTCTCCGCCAGGAGCTGATCAAACTCCGCCTCGATTTGCTCAAAAGGCATCTTTTTCTCTACCACTTCCAGTCTGAAGTAGGGCTCACACTGCAGCGTAATCCTGGTGATGATCCCCAGCACCCCGAGCCCCACCGCGTAGATCGCGAACGCGTCATCACTCTTCTCGATATGTTTTTTCTCCCCCGTGGGGGTAATGATCTCGAAAGCAGTGACAAAGGAGCTGAAGATGGCGTAGTTGATCCCGCTTCCGTGGTATCCTGTCGAACAGGCCCCTGCGAGGTTGTCGAAGATATTGGTACCGAGGTTGGAGAGTGAGAGTCCCGCTTTTTTCAGGTATCTGATCAGATCGGGCATCATGATCCCCGCTTCAACGGTGACCCGGTTCAGCCTTTTGTCCACTTCCAGCACCCGATCCATTACTTTGAGGGAGAGCAGGATCCCTCCCTCTTCGGGACAAAAGATATCGTTATAGGAATCACCGCCCCCTACGACCTTGAGTCTCTTCCCATGTGCGTTGGCCTCTTTGACCAGAGCCATGATCTCCTCTTCGTTTTTTGGGTAACGTACTTCGCTGACCTTACAGCGACAGGTCCTTGCCCAGTTGGTTTTAATGCTTCGTAATATTCTCATAGGTGCAAATATACAAAGAAGCCACTTAGTATGGGATTAACTTTTCAGAAGATGAAAAGAAGGAAGTGTGATATGACAGATACACCCTTTATCATTTTGAAAGCTGACCTCTCCCCCAAGTTCTTTGACTGTCAGCTTGATAAGCTCTGCACCGAGAGAATGGCTTTGTTCGAGTTTCTCCATCTCACACCCTTTGCCATTATCACGGTAGGTAAAGTGGAGTGTGTCATCTTTGAGATGGAGCGTGAGTTCTAGCATATTGTTGCTATTTGGATCAAATGCGTATTTCAGTGAGTTTGTGACAAGTTCATGGATGATGGAACCCAGCTGCTGCATCACCTGTGCATTAAAATAGAGTGTGTCGATCTTCATCTTTATCTTGATCGGCAGTTCACTCAGAGAAAGAATGGAGTCGATCAGTTCATCGACATAATGTTCAAAGGTGATCTTCTCTTTTTCTCCTTTCCTGTAGAGGGTATCATGAATAGCGGCGATCGTCTCTATACGGGTACGGTTCTTGTCAATGAGTGATTGGATATCCTCTTCAGCATGGCGGTGCATCTGCATTCCGAACATACTATTGATGAGCGTGAGGTTATTGCGCACCCGGTGATGGATCTCACCGAGTGCCAGCTCGTGCTTAAGGTTGTTGTCAAAGAGCTCATAGTAGGCATCTACGATCGTCAGATGATAAAAAAGCCCAAAGAGGATGATAAAGCATGCACTGAGGATATACGCGTAGATGACAGATGCCTGAAACATCTCAGACTCCACTTGCCAGACAAAGTAGGCATATAGGGAGAGTATGGTCACCGAGGTGTAGTGCAGCAGTGTCATGATGGTAGACTCTTTCAACGAGAGCGTCAGATAGGCGATCAGCGGTAGAAAAAGCGGGAAAAAGTAGCTATAGAGTGCAAACTCCTCAAAGTACATGATCAGCTGCATCTCTACCGAATAGACGATGGAGAGTCCAAAGGTAGCAAAACGGAGATTTCGATACTTGAGATAGTGTAGCAGCAGTAGGCTGTTGATCACTACGGCAGTGCCCTGTACGAGAGCAAAGTTGTACCGCTCATACGTCAGGTCAAAGAGGGCACTTACTGCATTGAGCACCACGGCAAAACTGAAGAGAAGATGTGCCAGAAGCGCTTTGAGGGGAAGGGATTTGAAGTATCTGACGATCGTAAGCAACTTAGAACCTCTGTGTCTTCAATAGGGGATCAAGGCGTATCTCATAACGGAGCCCATTGGAACACTCAATATGCATCTCTCCATTAAGATACTCTGTAGAGGCTTTGATAAAAGCCGATCCCAGTCCATTTTTGTGATTGAGCTTTTTGATATCATATCCTCTGCCGTTATCCCGGTAAACAAAACGCAGCAGATCTCCCTCTTCTTTCAGAGAGATGGTGATTTTCGGGGCAGTGGTTTGACTGAATGCATATTTGACAGAGTTCGTTAAAAGCTCAGCCAGTATGATACCCAGGTGCTGCATGGTTTTGATGGAAAACTGGAGAGGATCGATCTCTTTTTCAAGGCTGATAGGCTGATCGCTATAGTGAAAGATATAGCTGCTTAACTCATCTACATAACTCTCAAAGTCTATCGAAGCAAAATCCTTTTGCCTGTAAAGAAGTTTATGGATCAGGGAAATCGCTTCGATACGCGTACTACTTCCGAGCATCACACTGTTCAGTGCTTGTTGGTCGGCTCCGAACTTATTGATACTCAGCATCGAAGAGACAACATGGAGATTATTTTTGATGCGATGGTGTATTTCACTGAGTGCCAGCGCTTTTTTTTGATTGGCATCAAAAAGCATTTGATAGTTTTCAGAAATCGTCAGGTGGTATACCATGCCAAAAAGGATAATAAAAATGACGATAAAGAGATAGATCTTCAGCGGGATAAATGCAAAAGCGGCAGAGTCAACCCCCAAAACCAGGTAGCCGTAAAGTGAAACAAGTGTCACTGCTGCGTAATGCAGCAGGATAAAGCCTGTAGACTCTTTGAAGGAGAGGATCAAGTAACTTCCGATAGGCAAAAGGATGGGAAAGAAATAGCTGCTCGGTGTAAAATCATTGAGATATAGCAGGGTAATAAAGTACAGGGAACTGGTCCCAAGCACTCCATAGGCACTGTAGTGTATCTCTCTCTGTTTTATATAATGCAAGGTAAAATAGATCAGTGCTGTCATAAAGATAAAATGGAGTAGTGCAAATGTCACTTCATAGCGGTAGAACAGATCATACAGCCCAACGATCAACTGGTAGCTGATCACGATGGCAGCAAGAAGGTAGCTTAGTTGTTCTTTGGGAGTCAGATATCTCAATGAAGCGAGCAGTTTATTCATGCAAGTATTTTATCTCAAAATCTATTAAGAGTTAAGCGCTAAGAGGGTATAACAGATTGAATAGAGATAAGGAGTCTACCATGAGTAAAGCATTGAATGTACTGGGCGAGCCTCTGGAGCCATGCAGCCTGAAGCCGTTGACGGGGTTTTATAGGGACGGTACCTGTTTTTCGGATGAACACAATCCCGGGTATCATGCCGTCTGTATCTATGCAACAGAGGAGTTTCTGGCATACTCAAAAAAAGTGGGCAATGATCTCTCCACACCGATGCCAGAGTACAATTTTGCCGGGGTGAAACCCGGGCAGAGCTGGTGTCTTTCTGGGCCGCGTTTTATACAGGCACTGCGCGACGGGATGGCGCCGAAGATCTTTATCCATGCTACCCATGAGCGTATGCTTGAGTTGGTTGACCTTGAGATCCTGAAACAGTATGCAATCGATCTGTAACCGGAGAAGCGTATGACGAAAGAGCGTGAAGGAGAATGGTTGATGGTAGGGTCGGCACTCTTTGAGAGCTGGTTCCCTATCCTGTCGATCTCGGCGATGGCGTATGTAGGGGCGCTGCATACCTATGCCTACTCTTTAGTGGTTGCACTGGTATTCTTTTTGCTGATCATGTACCGCAGGGAGAGATTTGGCGAGCTTCGCAATGCGCAGGCCTATCCTGACCTGCTATGGACGACCTTCTGGATCACAGCGCTTTTTGTTCTGGTATTTATCGGGATGCGGTATACCACCGCGGGCAATATGGCGGTGATCATCTTCCTTCAGCTGCTTTTTTCCTATCTCTACTTCAATATTTTGGGAAAAGAAGAGATGCACAGGCTCCACCTTTGGGGTGCATTGGTAATGGGGACAGGGGCTGTTGTGATACTGCTCCCCGAGGATATGGCTTTCAACCGGGGGGACCTGCTGATCCTTGTGGCAGCAGCGATCGCGCCGATCGCAAACCTCTATCAAAAACGTGCCCGTACCTACTGCTCCTCTGAGACGATCCTGGCATTCCGCACCGTCGTGGGGCTGCCTATGGTGGCGATGATGGCATGTTTTTTTGAACCTGCTGTCTCCATGGAGATGCTGAAAGATGCATTGCCCTATATCCTGCTCATCGGAACGGTGGTCTATGTCGGCTCGAAGATATTGTGGATCGAAGCGCTGCATCGTACTTCGGTTACCAAGGTGAGCGCGATGATGGGGCTGATGCCGGTGATGACGCTGATATTTGCCTACCTTTATCTGGGCGAGGTTCCGCAGCCTCGTCAGGTAGTGGGTGTCATTCCTGTCGTCCTGGGCGGTTACCTGCTGACCAGGCCGATCCCGGACGCTCAGGCATAGTGCAGCAGCCGGGCTAAGGGATATCAGGCGTCTTTAGTGAGTAGTCGAGCGTGGCATAGCCTCTGCCGACTCTTGCAATGGCATGACACGCGATATCGATCTTCTCTTTGTCCGTAATGATCCGGTCATCCAGATAGAGATGTCTGATCTCGACGATCACGGGTATGGTCTGGGATCCCGGCAGCGCAACCTCCTGAAGATAGTCGCAGAAAAAAGCCACTTTGATCCCTTCGGGCATAGGAGGATACCCCTCGATCACCTTACGTGTAGCGATACCGAATGCTTCCGCTTCACTCTCCAAAGGTCCAAGATCCTTCGAGCTGAGATGCATCGCTTCAAAGTGTGCCTCATCGATGATGGCAATGACACATTTTTTTGTATCCCGGAGGTTTCTCAGGGTATCTTTTGGCGTGCCGTCGGGACGGTGCCCGATCGAGACGATCATGGTCGGGGGCTCGGAAGAGAGCGGGGTAAAGTAGGAGAAGGGTGCCAGGTTGAGCACCTTCCCCTGGGTCGCGATCCATGCGATGGGGCGCGGCACCACGCTTTTTGCCATCAAAAAGTATCTCTCTGCGGCTGTCTTCTCCCTAAAATCGATCAACATCTCTGCTCCTTTTATAGTAGATTGTTTTCTATCTGTGACAAAATGTCTTCTACGCAGCACGCTACCATCTCGTAGACCTTTTCAAACCCCTCAAAGCCTTTGAAGTAGTAGGGATCGGGCACATCCGCACCCCGGTAGCCTCCGAACTCACCGAGTCTGTAGACCTTCTCAAAGCCGAAAGATCGCAGGTCCGCCTGGTTCTGGGCATCCATCGCAATCACATAGTCAAATGCGGTGATATCCGCTCTGGTGACAGGACGGGAACGCTGCTGCGAGATATCGATGCCGTAGTTTTGAGCCACTTTGATCGAGCTGTGACAGGGGGCTTCCCCCTCATGCCAGCTGCTTGTCCCTGCCGATTCCGCGTAGAGCGGAAGCCCCTTCTTCTCGATATGTTTTTGTGCGATCCCCTCAGCCAGGGGAGACCTGCAGATATTGCCCAGACAGACAAAGAGAATTTTTTTATCACTTTGCATAGCGTGCCTTTTTGAATTGAATTGTAATCCTTCTTACTGAAATTCTCCTTGTACGAAGTGGTCAAATATCTCTGTAACCAGCGCGATGCGATCACGGAAGCTTTTCTTGGAGGCACGTTCGCGCACGGTATGGTCTCCGTCGCCGAAGGGTCCCCATCCGTCAATCGTTGGTACCCCCTGGGAAGAGATGATGTTTGCATCACTGACACCTCCCCGTTTTTCTGTGGGAAGCGCTGTATGGCAGAGGGTATTGATCTGTTCTATAAAGCGCTGCTGCCCGGGTGAAGGCTGCATCACATCCCTTTGGATACCCCCTGAAAGCGTCGCTGTGGTACCTGTGACTGTAGACTCCATGACGATACGGTTGATCCCTGCAAGGACCCTGTCCCTCTCTTCTGTGGTGGTATACCGCAGTTCCAAAGTGAGTCTGGCATGCGGCGAGATGGTGTTGGCACCTATCCCCCCTTCGATCTTTCCTACATTGACGGTCGTCTCTTTGTCCAGATCGGTCAAGGCAACAAGGCGGCCCAGTTTCTCTGCCGCTTCAAGGTTCGCATCGGCACCGTCTTTGTAATGGTTCCCCGCATGGGCGGCGATCCCTTCGATATCGATAAAGAAGGTCCCTACCCCTTTGCGTCCGATCACCACTTCATCATTGGGTCCCGCCGCTTCAAAGACCATACAGTAGTCATACGCCCCTGCAAGTTCGGAGGAGAGGTGTTTGCTGTCATCACTCCCCGTTTCCTCATCGCTGACCAGCAGCAGATCGATATTGCGGAGAGTCCCGAATTTTTCGCGGATATTGCGGAGCGCCTGAAGTGCGACATAGTTGCCGCCCTTCATATCGCATACGCCCGGTCCGTAGATCCATGCCTCATCCTCCCGGAATCCCTCAAAGGTACCCGGGGGAAAAACCGTATCGAGGTGGCCCAGAAGCAGCAGCCTCTTTCCCTCTGTGGAAGGAACGGTGAAATGGAGGTGGTCTCCGATCTCCTCTCTGCGGTAACGGGTAAGCGTATATCCGATCGCTTCCATCCATGAAGCAAACAGTGCACCGTTTTTATCGACCCCTTCTTTGTTTCTGGTCCATGAGTTGATCTCTATGATCTGTTTGAGTTCGTCAAAGTTTGGTTGGCCCATTGTTGCTCCATGTATGGTCATGATTGTGTTGCATTTTGCTGCAGATGTTTTAATCAAAAATAGTAATAAACCGGTTACATAACGGTAATCACCCTGTTACCTTTTTTCGGAAATTTTTTTAGTAAGTGAGTGTACAATTTGGCATTCATCGAGGAGGGTAAAAATGGGTCGTAAGATAGGTATGTGGCTTTACAGCAACAGCGGCGGTGATGTGATACAAAAAAAGATCGTAAAAAAGCTCAAAGAGAGGGATATTCAAACAGTGACGGATATCAATCTGCGGCATGCGATCGCAAAGAACGGGCATATCCTTTATAAGGATATGAAGGTAGATGAGCTGGATCTTTTCTTCTCTTACAATGCCGGCGAACAGACACAGTATCAGGTTTTTTTATACCAGGCGCTCAACCGTGTCATACCGATGATCAACACCTATGAGGCATTTGCATTGACGGAGGATAAGTTCCAGACCTCATTTATGCTCAGACAACACGGGATAGCAACACCGAGTTTCAAGCTTTGCCACCGGGATGATACCCATCAGCTGAAAAAGATCATCAAAAAATGGAACAAAATGGTCTATAAGCCTACGGACGGGTGGGGTGGTGTAGGACTGACCAAGATCGAAAACGAAGCAACGCTGGACATGCTGCTGCCGTTTATGAACCAGATGGATCTCTATTTCTTCTATGTTGAGAAGTTTGTCAAGTATGACAATACCGACTTCCGTGTGGATATCGTGGACGGGAAGTTCGTCGGATGCTACGGACGCAAAGCGCACAAGAGAGACTGGCGTACCAATGTCACGAGCGGCGGTTCGGTCTTTTTGAGGGAGCCCAACGACAAAGTGGTGGAGCTTGCAACCAAAGCGGCTCAAATCTGCGGTACGGATATCGCAGGGGTAGATATTATCTATGATCAGGAGAAAGAGGAGTATGTGGTCCTTGAGGTCAATGGCATCCCCGCTTTTGCGACACCCGAACAGGAGAAGATGGGGCTGGACTTCAATGACAGAAAGATCGATCTGCTTGTAGATCTGATAGACAGAAGGACAGCAGCCAGACGATAACTGCCTGCCGAGGGCAATATCTCTCAAAAATTATTTGTAAATCTATTAAAGAAGGGGAACAGTATGGCAGAGAAGAAAATGAAAGAAAAAAAACTACCGAAACTCGGATTTCTCTATCTTGATCATGTATTGAGATTTTTTGACTACTCAAATTTCAGGGGATGGCCCGACAAGATAGAGCGCGTGGTCTATCACTGGAAAAACGACAAAGCGCGTTTTATTAAAGAGGTGAAACGCAAAAAGATCGATATACTGATCGGCAATATCCCTGCAACCGCCTACGAGACCTTCAGGGAGATCGCCAGAGAACTGCCGGATGTGCAGTTTGTGCCTTCGCTGGACACACAGTTTGCCAACAAGTCCAAGGAGAATGTGACGCGTTTTGCGTGGAAGTATGATATCCCTGTGCCAAAGACCTATATCTTTTATGACAAGGCCAAAGCGGCAGCGTTTATCGAAGACACAAGCTATCCGAAGATCATCAAAAAAAGTTACGGTCCCTCCAATTACGGGGGATATTTTGTACACAAGGTAGAGAGCAGAGAGGAGGCAAAAGCACTCTTTGCGCAGAAGAAGTACTATCCTCAGTATCTGCAGGACTTTATCCCGATGGCAGCCGATGTCCGAGTGATGCTTATCGGACACAAACCGGTATGTGCATTCTGGAGAAGACCGCCTGAAGGGGCCTGGCTGACCAATACAAGCCAGGGAGGTACCATGGATTATATGGATGTCCCCAAGGAGCTTCTTGATCTGGCCGTCAGGGTATCCAAAGCGGCCAATGCGGAGTACTGGGCATGCGATGTCGCTGTGGGGAAAGACGGCAGATACCGGATACTCGAATGTGCTACGGCATTTGCGGCCTTTCCCTATATCCGTGACTGGATCGGGCAGTACCTGATGTGGAAGTTTTCCGAAGGAAGGTTCCCCCTGCCGAATATCCCGCTCTTTAACTGGGAAGAGCTCGGCAAGATGGACAGCTCCGTACTCCGAACCCTGCGCCATATCACCTTTGGCCGCTATACGCCAAGTTATGACGGTGCCTATTTCCTTGACAGGAAGGTCAAGAAGAGAGAAGAGGGGGAGATCTTCCTGCATGAACTCGACTCGCTTTACCCGATGCTTCCTACCGAAGAGAGAGACTACGAGGAGTGGCCGAGCGAAACGTGGAACTTCCAGGACAACTATGGCAAATCCGTGAAGCAGCCAGAAGTGCAGCAATCCCCTGAACTTTTCGACAAAGAGGGCTCGGATGAAACTGAGGAGTCCGAGACGTCTGTCCCTGTCATAGAAAAAGAGGAGATAAAAAAATTGTTGATGTCCGTAAAGGGGATCGGCAGAAAAAAGGCGGAAAAGATCCTGGAGAGGTATGATACGCCTGAGCTGGTTGAGCTGTTTGAAAATGCACCAAAATTGCTTAAAAAAGAGTTTGTATGGTTCAAGAAAAAGATGCTTAAAGAACTTGATGAGGTCTGGAAGTTGTTTAAAGAGAAGCTCTAGGCTTGCGAAGCTGTTTTGGACAGAGAAGGCAGCTGAAAGTTACTCTTACATTATATAATTGCAACGAATCAAAGGAAGCAGATGAAACGACAGTACAGGTCCTACCGGGAGAGTCTGGATTATCTCTACACGATGGAAAAAGCCTATCCCGATCTTTTACAGGTGGTCAAGATAGGCACGACCTTTGAAGGACGGGATATCGTGCTGGTGAAGATCAGCCATGAGGTGAAAAAAGCGGATGAGAAACCTGCAATGCTCTATACCGGAACTGTCCATGCGCGCGAATGGATCGGTAATGAGCTGGCACTTAAACTGATCGAAGATATTGCGCAAAACCGGTTCGTCGATCCTGCACTTGAAAAAAACCTCCACAATGCGACCATCTATATGGTTCCCTGCCTCAACCCGGACGGGTACGAGTATTCGCGTACCCACTTCTCTTTCTGGCGTAAGAACAGGCGCGTGAACCATGACGGGATGATTGGTGTCGATCTCAACCGTAATTTTTCCGTAGGCTTTGTCAAGCAGAGCAATACTGGTTCGAACGTCTATGGCGGGGAGTACCCTTTCAGCGAAGCCGAGACCAGGGCGATCAAAGCGTTTGTTGATGCACATAACAACATCACGCTCGCGTTCGATTACCACTCGCAGGGCAATGTCTTTTTCCCTGCACACAGGTTCATGCACGAATCCGAGATAGACGGTACTGATATGAATGTACTCTGTGCCAATATGAATGACGAGATATACAAGACTACGGGAAGAAAATACGGTATACACAGGGGGAAGCCGCCTGCAGCGCTGATCAGCGGAAGCGGACGCGAGTATTACTACTCCAGGGGGATCCTGGCGATCGTGGTCGAGGTGGGTACCAAAAATATCCCGGACTATCTCAAGGTGATGAGCGGTTCGATCAACGAGAATATCCATGCGCTCAAGATGGCATTTGGCGAAGTGGTCAACTACTCGAGCGATGCCCCCAGAAGAGTCGACGGATTTACGCTTGAGCAGAGAGATGCGACCTCAGTCACACTGGTGTGGAAGTATGAAAAGCGGGAAGATATCTTTTTTGAGATCTATCGGAGTACCAGGGACAAGGATGCCTGCAACGAGCGTACACGGGTCGGAATCGCTGGGGCGCACAGATTTGTCGACACCGATCTTTCCAGTTCCACTAATTATCACTATACGATCAGGGCGGTAAACCGGCATACCGGTTACAAGTCGCCGTTTGCCCCGGTAGTGAAGGTACGTACATGGCTGGAGGATGATGAGTTCTTTAAAATTCTCTTTGCTTCCAAAAACGGTACGGGGTATGTGGGGGAGTATACCCAGGAGCAGAACCGTTCGCACTTTGGTCTCAACTCGCTTTTTGCGGGAGTCAACAGGTCAAAGGGGGTATGTGACGCAGTGATCAGTTTTGAGCTTGACGTACTGCCGAAACATGCCATCATCAAATCGGCACGTTTTTATCTCTATCCGATGAACCGTGTGGCGGCGAAAATCGAAAAGTATGGAGAGTGGAACCTTTCGCTTCTCAAACCTGACAGTTTCAGCGAGATCAGCGATTTTCATGAGATAGAGAATGCCAAAGCCAAAGGGGTGATAGGCGAAGCGATCAAGTCCCAGAATCTCACCCAGGGGATATGGAACTTCTGGGAATTCAGTTCACATGAGTGTGAGTTGCTTAAAGAGGAGATCGTCAATGGCAAAGTGGTATTTCGTGTTGATGGCCCCAAAGAACTGCCTGATGGCGAGGATTCTCAGATGATGCAGTTTGATATAGGCTACGGGACATTCGGCGGGGGGATACACTATCGGCCGGTGCTCGATATCAAATATACCGTAGAGCCAGAAAAGATCAAACTTCCGGCCAAGACACTGAACACCATTTCCAAATACCGCATCAGTGAGGGGCTCAGGAGCGGTTATGATGGATCCGGGGAAAAAGTCTACGGCTATATGGATTTTGATCTTTCGCAACTGCCCGATCATGAAACCACGATCATTACCCAATGTGCATTGCGCATTCACAACACGAACAGCTTTAAAAACAAGTCGGATATCCGCTATTATGTTGAGCTGGTCGAACTTGACGAAGTGGGGGAGTATAATGATATAAAAAATCGTGACAAGATCGAGTATCTCGGCTATGAAGTGGCAGAGTCCGACCTCGACACCAAAGAGTGCCAATATTTCAATTTTGATACATTCTCGAGAAAAATCCTTGACCAGATGCATCAGGAAGGAAAACGACTCAAGCTTGTGATCAAGCCGACTTCCCCTGCCGGGGTGAAAGAGCGGATCGTAGAGTGGGGTTCCGATGCCGAGTTGGTGATCAAATATATCCATAAACGCCGTCATCCTGTGGCCAAAGTAGAGAACCTCCGTATCATCAAAGAGAATAAAATGATCAAGTTGAGCTGGGATCACGTTGATGATCCTGCACTCAAGGGCTATTATGTCGTCCGTAACAGTTTCCATCCTCCGAAACACTTTAATGACGGGGTAAAGCTCTATGGAGGGAGGGATACCTATACCTATGACAACTTTGCTTCTCTGGAGAAAGAGAAGTACTATTCGGTCTTTACCTATGACGATGTTCCGAACTTTTCTGAAGCGGTGACAGTGAAGTATAATCCACTCGAAAAATATTAGAATCACTTTTCAAGCGGGGTATTCTTTTTTTGATTTCACGGTTAAAAAGTGTATACTTTCAAAAAAAATCAGGACTTTCGGTGAAGATCAATGTGATTATCGTAGATAAAAAAGGGAAGGAGCCGCTCTATGCCCCGCTTATCGAACACTACAAGAAGATTGCCAAGCCTTTTGCCCAGGTAGAAGTGATAGAGGTGTTTGACAAAGAGATCGCAAAAGCACACGATATTTCACCCGAAGCTGCCCAAAAATCATACACCAGGGCATTGGAGAGATATCTGGGCAGTGGGTATAATGTCGCACTTGATCCGTCAAGTAAAGAGGTGGACAGCCATGATTTTGCCAAATTGCTTAAGGATAAGACCCAGGTCAATCTCTACATTGGCGGTGCATACGGCTTTGAGAGAGGTTTTTTAAATAAATGTAATAAAGCAATATCATTTGGTAAAATTACGCTTTCACACAAATTAGTGAAAGTGGTGTTGCTTGAGCAGATATTTAGAGGATTGGCGATCAATCATAACCACCCATATCATAAATAGGACGAGGAAGATGTTAAAAAAGGAAGAACTTCAGGCTTTCAATGAGAAGCTGGCAGTGAGAAAAAAGCAGATCGAGAAAAACCTTGCAGGTACAGAACTTGAGCTGGACGGGATGCGTGATCTTGAACTGAATGACGAGGGGGATTTCGCGGCGGCATCTGCTGAAACCGTAGTTGACAGTGCTATTTTGACACAACAGCGCAAAGAATTAGCGGAAATTGAACTTGCTTTGGATAAAATAAAAAAAGGTACTTACGGTATCTGTGAGATGTGTGAAGAGCCTATAGGAAAAAAACGTTTGGAAGTGAAAAATTTTGCCCGTTTTTGTATCACGTGTCGGGAGATAAACGAAAAAGGCCAAAGTAAGAAGTAGAAGGGGTAGAAGATGAAGCTTGGTTTATATACATTTGCCACGATCGTACTGATGATGATAGTGGGGGCTTTGGCGTATACCGTCAATGCTGACCATTATGTTGTTGAAGTGATGGGAGTGAATTTGAATTTCCCTGTAGCAGCGTGGTTGGTGTTGCCTATGTTTATATTGTATCTATTTACATTTTTTCATATGCTGGTATATGGACTGAAGAATCATTTTACCCTTAACCGCTGGAAGAAAGATGCGCAGACTCTGGATGATGCACTTTACTGGGCTTTGCTCAACGAGTCCAAAGAACAGAAGTATCTGGTAGAGGAGATAGGAAAGTCCGCAACTTTACTCTCCTGCAGCAATCTGCAAATGAAAGATGGCATACCCGAGCTCAATCCCAGGCTGACAAAGATCACCGGCATCCTTAAAAAGATCCAAAGCGGCGAATATGTCGATCTCAAAGAGCATAAACTGGCAAAAGTTTTTAATGAAGGGAACCCCTATCTTATCCAGAACAGGCTCAACCGACTGGAGACAGATGCGAAGTTCGTTGAAGAGGTGATGAAGTCCTCTTCGGAGTTTACAGAGCCTGTACGGAAGAGAGCGCTTGAGATCTTTGCGGCAAAAGAGAACTTCTTTAAAGCAAGACAATATGCGAGGCTGTTTGACATCGAGAATCTTCTGCTCATGCTCAAACGTGTAAACCAGGATAATGATATGGGTATCTCCCAGGAGATACTCAAAGATTTTATCGATCATGTCAATCCTACGTGCAGTGATTTCCTGCGTATCGCGGAGATCACAAAAAAACTCTTTACACCTGATGATAACCTGGCACTCTTTTTCAGCTATCAGACAAAAAATCCGAAGGCACAGTATGCCTATCTCTATCTTCTCTTCGAGTATGAACTGATGGACGAGGTCGGAAAATATCTGGATGAACAGGAAGATTCCGAATTTATGCGCTTCAGGGCGCTCTACACGCTGAAAAAGTCCAATACCGGATATAAACTGGAGGATATCATCAATATCCATACGATCTGCAAAGAAGCAAAGTATTAAAAGGAATCTATGGCTACAATTGATTTTGGTAAAACGCTTTACGCGCTAGCTCCTCTTGCAGGCTTTACCGACCTGCCTTTCCGCTCGGTTGTCAAGAAGTTCGGTGTTGATCTTACCGTATCAGAGATGATCAGCTCCAACGCATTGGTCCACCAAAGCAAAAAAACCTACCGTATGGTCGAAAGATCCCCGCTTGAAGATCTCTACAGTATTCAGCTTGCCGGCTCTGACCAGGAAGTGATGCGCCAGGCGGTAGAGTATGTCAACACCCTGGAGAATGTCTCGGTGATCGACCTGAACTGCGGATGTCCCGCACCCAAGATCGTCAATAACCTGCAAGGCTCTTCTCTGCTTACGGATCTAGCAAAAATGGGTGAGACGATACGTACGATCAAAAAGTACTCCAACAAGCCTTATACTTCGGTAAAAATCCGTATCGGGTTCAATGAAAAGAACCCTGTAGAGATCGCCAAAATCTGCGAGGATAACGGAGCAGACTTTATCGCGGTACACGGGCGCACTCGCGCAGGCCGCTACAAGGCCCCTGTGGACTATGATGCGATCCGTGATATCAAAAAAGCGGTTTCGATCCCGGTGATCGCCAACGGGGATATCGATTCGCCGGAAAAAGCGAAACGCGTCCTTGAACATACAGGGGCTGACGGTATCATGATCGGCCGTGCGGCAGTGGGAAGGCCCTGGATATTCCATCAGATCAAAGAGGGGATGGAAGAGGTCTCCCCGGCTCTGATCAAAGCGGTAGTACTGGAGCACTTTGATCAGATGATCGAGCACTACGGGTATTACGGAGCGGTCATGTTCCGCAAGCATCTGCATACCTACTCGAAAGCGGGGTTTCAGGGAGCTTCGGCATTCAGGGACCTTGTCAACCGTATAGAGGATCCCAAAGAGATGCGGGAGGTCGCAGAAGCGTTTTTCTCCCAGGACTATATCAGCCGCCCACACTGATCACTTTTGTTGACAATCGGGCAGGGTGATCATAAAAGATGTTATAATCCAGACAAAATTTACGGAGTAGGATAGAGATGATGATGGAACTGATACCTGTAGGTATACTGGTCGGTGCAATGTCGGGATTTTTCGGCATAGGCGGGGGGACGATACTGGTACCGATTCTGCTGGCTATGGGATTTTCGACAAAAGATGCGATCGGTATTTCGATCATTCAGATGGTATTCAGTTCGATCTACGGTTCCTATCTTAACCATAAAAAAGGGTCCCTTATCGTAGAGGATGGGATACTGGTAGGCCTTGGCGGTTTTATCGGCGGTTTTATCGGCGGATATATTACACAGTACTTTGCAGACAGGGTCCTTGAATTCTTATTTCTCGGATTACTTTTTTTCGCACTCTTCAGGCTTTTTACCGCGAAGCATGTAGAAGAGGGTAGCCAGACAAGAACGGTCAATAAGGCACTGCTCTTCTCTATTGGTGTAGTAATCGGTATCTTTGCGATTACATTGGGAGTAGGCGGATCGATCGTACTGACACCGATACTGGTAGGTTTGTTGCACTATCCGATCAAAAAGGCAGTCAGTGCAGGACTCTTTTTTGTTGTCTTCTCCTCTGTAGCCGGCATGTCAAGCCGTCTGCTCACAGGGACGATAGATTTTGAGAATGGTCTGATTGTTGCGATTGCTTCATTGATCGGCGTATGGATCGGTATATGGCTCAAAGAGCATATCACATCGAAAAAACACAAAACAGCACTGTTGCTTATGTATGTCGTAGCAATTGTTATTCTGATTAATAAAATGTGGTTTTAATAAGGTAAACAATGTCAAGCATAAAAAAAGATACGATACAGGTTTTTGGAGCAAAAGAGAACAATCTCAAAAATATCGATTTGGAAATTCCAAAAAACAAACTGGTTGTTTTTACGGGGATTTCCGGTTCGGGAAAGTCAACACTGGCATTCTCTACGCTCTATGCGGAAGGACAGCGTCGCTATATCGAATCTCTCTCTTCCTATGCCAGACAATTTCTCGGCCGTGTAGGAAAACCGGATGTGGATAAGATCGAGGGGCTTACGCCTGCGATCGCGATCGACCAGAAGACTACGTCAAAAAACCCGCGTTCTACCGTAGGGACGATTACCGAGATCTATGATTATCTCAGGCTGCTTTTTGCCAGAGTCGGGAAACAATACTGCCACGAGTGCGGCAAGCCGATCTCTTCAATGTCGGCAAGCGATATCATCGAAGAGGTACTCAGACTTCCGGATGGTGCGAAACTGGTCATTATGGCACCGCTGGTCAAAGAGAAAAAGGGTACCTTTGCCGATATGGTCGAATCGCTCCGCCACAAGGGGTATGTACGTGCCATGATCGATGGGGTGATGGTAAGGCTTGACGATGAGATCGAACTTTCCAAGACAAAAAAACATACGATCAAAGTGGTGATCGACAGGGTTGTTGTCAAAGAGGAGAGCAGGGACCGTATCGGTCAGGATGTGGAAAAGGCGCTCAAAGAGAGTTTTGGTGAGGTAGAGATCGAGGTATTGAACCATGAAGAGATAGGATTTGACCGTCAGCATATGCACTACTCCGAACATCTGGCCTGCTTTGACTGTAAACTCAGCTTTGAACCGCTGGAGCCTGTGAGCTTCTCCTTCAACTCGCCCAAAGGTGCATGTCCGGCATGTGACGGACTGGGAATCCGTTATGCCATCGATCTGAAAAAAGTGATCGATCCGGATCTCAGTATCGATAAGGGTGCAGTGAAGATCATGTACGGGTTTAACAAAAGCTACTATACGAAATTCCTTAACGCTTTTTGTGAACAGAATGAGATCGATATCACCGTGCCCTACAGCGCACTTGCAGAACACCAGCAAAAAGCGATCCTGTACGGGATAGGCGGTACGGTGGATTTCACCTGGAAACGCCATCATCTGAAGCGCGAATGGCCGGGTGTCGTGAAGTTTGCCCATGAGATGTTCAAAGAGGAAAAAGATCTCAACGAGTATATGACAGAGAAGGTGTGTGACAAGTGTCAGGGCTACAGACTCCGTCCGCGTTCACTCGCAGTAAAGATCGAAGGGAAAAATATCGCAGATATTGTCGATATGCCGATCGAAAAATCCTATGCCTACTTTGCGGATGAAAAGAGCTTTTCGCATCTGAATGATCAACAGCGGCTCATCGCCGATTCGATCCTGAAAGAGCTCTATGAGAGGCTTTTCTTTCTCTACGATGTAGGACTGGGCTACCTTACGCTTAGCCGCGATGCGCGTACAATATCCGGAGGTGAAGCACAGCGTATCCGTATCGCTTCCCAGATCGGATCCGGACTGACCGGGGTGATGTATGTACTGGATGAGCCGAGTATCGGACTGCATGAACGTGATACGATGAAGCTGATCAGGACACTGGTCTCACTGCGTGATAAAGGCAACAGCGTGATCGTCGTCGAGCATGACAAAGAGACGATCGCAGCAGCTGACCATATCGTTGATATCGGTCCGGGTGCAGGTGAGTTTGGCGGCCAGGTGGTCTTCTCGGGTACTACCAACGCACTGAAGAGAGCAAAAACGCTTACTGCAGATTATATGTTCGGACGTAAGGATGTCTCCTATCCGCATGACAAACCTCAGGAGAAGTGGATAGAGATAAAAAACGTGACGCTGAACAATATCCATGATCTCAGCGCCAAAATACCGCTCCATAATTTCGTCTGTATCACAGGGGTAAGCGGAAGCGGAAAGAGTTCATTGATCCTGCAGACGCTGCTTCCTGTTGCCAGAGAGCTTCTCAATCATGCCAAAAAGGTCAACAAAGTCGACGGGGTGGAGATCAACGGTTTGGATGCTTTGGATAAAGTGATCTATCTTGACCAGAGTCCCATCGGTCGTACGCCACGTTCCAACCCCGCGACCTATACGGGTGTGATGGATGAGATACGTAAACTCTTTGCCCAAACAAAAGAGGCGGAGCTGAGAGGGTACAAAGTAGGGCGTTTCTCATTCAATGTCAAGGGCGGACGCTGCGAAAAGTGCCAGGGTGAGGGGCAGATCAAGATCGAGATGCACTTCCTGCCTGATGTGATGGTGAAGTGTGATGCCTGCAACGGTACACGCTACAATGCACAGACACTGGAGGTGCACTATAAAGGAAAGTCGATCGCCGATGTACTTGCGATGAGCGTGGCTGAAGCGCTGGAGTTCTTCAAGGCGATACCTTCAATCGCTGTCAAGCTCAAAACACTGCAGGATGTAGGGCTTGACTATATCACGCTCGGACAGAATGCCACGACCCTTTCAGGGGGAGAGGCTCAGCGTATCAAGCTGAGCAAGGAGCTAAGCCGGAAAGATACAGGGAATACACTCTATGTCCTGGATGAGCCGACAACCGGCCTGCACTTTGCAGATGTCGACAGGTTGACAGGAGTACTGCACCATCTGGTAGATCTTGGAAATTCTGTCGTGGTGATTGAACACAATCTCGATATGATCAAAAATGCTGACTATATCATCGATATGGGGCCTGAAGGGGGGAATAAAGGCGGGCTGATCATCGCAGAGGGGACACCTGAACAACTGGCGCAAGAGTATGAAAAGACAGGCAGCTATACGGGAGAATACCTGAAAAAAGAGCTGGGGATATAACCCCTTCTTCTGGTATAAAGCGGGAACGTTTTATACCGGTCTTTTAAAGTTTTTCTTGGCACCCGGCTTGTTTCTGATGCTGAAGGTGATGGCCATTTTGACAATATAGAGCAGTGTCAATGCCGCGAGAATCTCATACCCGATCGCCCATGTCATGAAAAACGAAGACTTCTGGATAAGGGTTAAAAATGTTTCATACTTGCTTGTTGCCACATAGACAAAGAGAAACAAAAGCCCTGCAATGTACGGGAGAGAGACAAAATAGATGAGAAGAAAGAGCTTTTCAAACCCGGGAGGAAAGAAAAGAGGCGTATCTTCGTACTTGATCTCCTGTTTGCCGAAACTGTTGTTCTTTGACTGAAACTTCTTTTTCTCATGAGGTTTGATGTTGATACTGTCATTTTGATCGTTAAGCAGACCAGCCATTGTTTGTCCTCATTGCAAATTGGGGTATATTATAGACGGCTCTTCCTTAAAGTGATTAACGCTGTAGCATCTGATGATTTTCCTGTGAGGTGCATTTTACGGGTTCCCCAAGATTTCTTCGGCATTATCCGTAACTATTTTTCTTTCATTGCAATTGTCGATATAATACACAAAAAGTTGAAGGTTCATTTTGAAAACTATTACGATCATAGATACATTCGGATTCTTTTTTCGTTCCTACTTTGCACTTCCGCCGCTTCGTAACTCCGAGGGGTTCCCTACCGGACTCCTGACCGGGTTTGTCAATTTTGTCGATTCGCTGCATAAAGATCACAATACCGATTATCTGGTCTTTGCACTCGACAGCAAGGGAAAAACCTTTCGCAATGATGTCTATGAGGAGTATAAAGCACACCGTGAAGCTCCGCCCGAAGATCTGGTCAAACAGCTTCCCATTGCCATTGAATGGGTTGAAAAGATGGGGTTTGCCAACCTCTCCAAAGAGGGATACGAAGCCGATGATGTGATCGCTACGGTGACCAGGATCGCCAAGGAGAAGGGGATAAAGGTGCGTATCGTCTCCCATGACAAAGATCTCTACCAGCTAATCGATGACGGTATAGTCGTCATGTATGACTCGGTCAAAAAAAGGGAAGTCGATGAGGCGGCATGCGTGGAGAAATTCGGTGTCAGACCCAAAGACTTTATCAATTTCCAGGCGATATTAGGGGACAGTTCGGACAATGTACCCGGAGTCAAGGGGATAGGGCAGAAGGGGGCGAGCAAACTGATCAATGAATACGGTACGCTTGAAGCAATCTACGAGGACCTGGAGAACTGCGGAACTCCGCGTATCCAAAAGCTTCTTACCGAAAGCAGGGAGAGTGCTTTCCTCTCCCGTGATTTGGTGACGATGCGTGATGATATCTATGAGACGCTGGAGCTGGAGAATTTCCTCTTTGAAGACAAAAATTACCTGAGCTGCCTGCTGGACGAGTTTCAAAAATATGAGATGAACCAGGCGATCAAAAAGGCGCGTGTAGGCGAACCGGCAACCTGTGAGGTCAAAGAGGTCCCCAAAGAGGCCAGGCATGTACTTGGTTTTGAAGCGGTGACCCTTGATACAAAAGAGAAGCTTTTTGAAGCGATCGAGCGTGTCGGTGAAGAGAGTGTTGTCTCCTTTGATACGGAGACAACAGGGCTGGACACCAAAACCGACAGAATGGTCGGCTTCAGTTTTTCCTATGATGATACAACGGCCTATTATGTACCGATCGCACATAATTATCTGGGCGTAGAGGCACAGGTCGATGAAGCTGATGCGGTTGAGGCATTGAAAAAACTGATGAAGCATAAGATCGTCGGTCAAAATCTGAAATTTGACTTCTCTCTGCTCTACCACCAGTATGGTTTTGAAGAGATGGTGCCTTATGCGGATACGATGATCATGGCATGGCTGAACGATCCGGGAACCAAGGTAGGGCTTGATGCATTGGCGGAAAAGATTTTCAAGTATGAGATGAAAACCTTCAAAGAGACAGTCAAGAAGGGGGAAGATTTTTCTTCAGTGGCGATAGAGGAGGCAACCTTTTATGCCGCAGAAGATGCGTGGATGACCAGGCTCCTTTACTTTGCCCTCAAAAAGAAAATGGAGCTCGCATCCCTCACACCGCTGCTCAAAGAGGCAAAAGAGGTCGAATATCCCTTTATCAATGTACTGATCAGGATGGAACGTCTCGGGATCAGGGTGGACCAGGAGCACCTGAAAAGACTTCAGAAAGATCTGAGCAGCGGACTTGCCAATCTCACCGAAGAGATCTATGCCTTGACAGATAGCGAATTTAACATCAAATCAACGAAACAGCTGGGTGAGATACTCTTTGCAAAGCTTGGACTGAAAGGCGGGAAGAGGACCAAGACAGGCTACTCCACCAACGAAGCAGTCCTTCAGTCGCTGATCGATGAGCATGAAGTGATCGGAAAGATTCTGGAGTACCGTGAGAACCAGAAGATGCTCTCTACCTATGTCGATCCGTTGTTAAAACTTGCCAAAGAGGATCCCGAGAGCCGTATCTATACCTCGTTCATCCAGACAGGAACGGCTACGGGACGGTTAAGTTCAAAAGAGCCGAACCTGCAAAACATCCCTGTGCGTTCAGAACTTGGGCGCTCTGTGAGGGAGGCGTTTGTTGCCAAAAAGGGGTATAAGCTGGTGAGCATCGACTATTCGCAGATAGAACTCCGTCTTTTGGCACACTTCTCAGGGGATAAAGCACTGGTAGAAGCTTTCAAGAATGGCGAAGATATCCACCTGGCAACGGCTGTCAAACTCTTTGGAGAAGAGGATGCCAAAGCGAAGAGACACTTTGCCAAAGCGGTGAACTTCGGCCTGCTTTACGGAATGGGGCCCAAAAAGCTCTCAGAGGATACCGGTGTTACGATGAGTGAAGCCAGAGAGGTGATCAAGAGCTATTTTGCCTCATTCCCTACCGTAAAAAGTTTTATAGAGGGGATTCAGGAGCGTGTAAAAATCGACGGCTATGTCGAGACGATCCTGAAGCGCAGACGTATTTTTGATTATGAAAATGCCAACGGGATGCAGAAAGCCGGCATGTTACGAGAATCGGTCAATACGGTATTTCAGGGAAGCGCAGCCGACCTGATCAAGCTATCGATGCTTGAGATCGACACGATGATCAAAGAAGAAGAACTGGATGCATATATGCTGCTTCAGATTCACGATGAACTGATCTTTGAGGTGAAAGAGGAGAAGGTCGATGAGATCGTCAAACGTTTTGTTCATACGATGGAGAGTGTCCTGGAACTGAATGTACCGCTTGTCTGTTCTGCTTCGATCGGTGACAGTTGGGGTGAGCTAAAGTAGGACTACTTTAGGCTCTTTAGCGTACCCGCTCTTCTTCAGGGGCATCTTCAGGCATAAGACCGTACTTCGATAGGTCGATCATGATCTCTTTGCGTTTTTCTTTGAGGAGTTTCTGCATCACAGGGTTTCTATCCATCTTGTACTCTTCTGTTCTGATCACGTTGCCTTTAGAGTCAAAATACTTTTTTATCCCGACTTTATAATTGTTTTTATAAAAGACTTCAGAGGACTTGTATCCTTCTTGATCCCACTCAGTCATCACTCCTTCCCGTTTCCCCATCACATAGTTGACTTCAGAGCCAAGCTGTCCGTTGTTATAAAACATCTGCTGCAGACCGTGTTTCTGTCCATCGACAAAATCAACGATCAGTTTTTTATTGCCGTTGTCATAGTAGGAGATATAGGTACCGTTCTCTTTCCCGTCTTTGAAGTTGACGGATGATTTTACTTTTCCTTTGTCATCGTACCAGTAGGTCATACCGTTGCGTTTGCAGTTTTCATAGCTTGATTTCTGGGTACTATCTTCGACAACATATTTTCCCGGATCAGCACATAGGTATTGATCACCTTGGGCAACACTCTGTTGTACAGATAGAGTAAAAATCAGCAATGGATAATAAAAGTATTTCATTTTCTTTTCCTTTGGTATAAAATTTTCAAATTATATCATCTTTGATATAGGTGTTTTAATAGAAGTTTGAAAGTATGATAGTCTCAATATACATGGGAAAATGTAGGTTAGATATCCCCGGAAAATCCGGGGATAGTGTCTTACTTCCAGCTATCTTTGACGATTTGACTGGATTTTTTATATGGGTATTTTTCCACAAGCTCTTTGACTGAAAGTTTTTGATCACCTTCTCTCATAAAGTGTGCAAGTGTTACGGATGCCCAGTAGTCATTTTCATATGCTGTACCTTTCAGTTGTGACGGTACACCGTTTTTATTTACCGTGTGACATGCCGCACATGTGACAGGACCTGTATACTTGCCATCCGGTGAGTATTGAAGTGCCTGCTCATGTGTTGTAATATCCACTGATCTTTCGCCGTCATATCTTGTAGAGTAGAGTCCGTGTGTAGACTCGTGGCAGGATTGACATGCGATATTGCCGTGTGCTTTGGAGTATCTGTAGAGTGAATACTTGTTCGGTTGGTCGATCGGGAAGTATTTTCCTCCTGTATGTTGCTCTACGAACGGTGCTGCGTGACAGTCTGCACAGTGGGGTTCACCTGCTGAGAGCCACCAGTCATCACCACCTGAAGCTGCATTATACGGTACTTCTCCGCCTGTAGGATGGTTCCATGGTTTCAGGTCAAGGTTACCGTCTTTGCCGACATTCTTGACAAGTGTTGCCGACTTGTGCTCGCTGTAGTATTTGAGTACTTCATTGTCACCGGTTGATTTAGGGTCTGCAATCGCAGCGAACTTTTTCATATCGCCGCCTGCCACTTCTTTGACGATCTCTTTAAGCGATTTGTTTCTCAGTGTTTTACCTGTCTGTGTGCTATCATGTGTGATATCATCATAGGCATACATCTTGTGCGCCACTTTTGTGTGACAGTTCGTACAGTAGAGACCTCTTAGCTCACCTGTAGTTTTGCCGTGTTCATCTTTCATAGCAACATTTTCAAGCTGCCATTTACCGTAAGCATTGAGGAAGAATGGCGGTTTTGCATTCGGGTTGGAGTGTGCATCACGTCTGACATAACATCCACCGCCTGATTTTCTGATATCACCTTTGGAGAATCTACCTTCACCATATCTGTCTGTCACACGGAACGGGTTGGTATCATCGTTCATGTTAGGGTTCTGGAAGTGCGTAGGGTGACAAGACTGGCATGATTGTGATCTACCTGCAGCATCGGGCATCGGTACCATAGCAAGGTGGAATCCATGGATCGCCTCACTCAGCGGTTTTGCTTTTACTGTCTTATATCCTGTTGCTCCCGGTCTAGGCTCTTCAAGGTTTCCTGATACGTTATCCCCGTGACAGTCGGCACAGTTTACTTCACCTGTTTTACCCAGTCTGTTACCCGGTGCATCCGATCTGTAGTCATTGAGGAATGTTGTACCGTGGTGTGCGTCGTGAAGCGCAAGGATGTTGATCGAAGCTTCAGAAAGTCTCGCCATATATTCACTCTCATCCGGATAGGACTTCCAGTAATCGTATTCGGCATCTGACTGTTTCAATCCTTCATCTCTGGCCATCTGTGCCGCTTTACCGTTTCTGGAGTGACAAGCATAACAGTTGGGAATATCTACCGGGTTCGTACCGAAGTACTGGTAGGGTTTTCCCTCTTTATCCATCATCGGTTTACCGGTATTGTCATGGAGTGCAACCTGAGAGTACTGGAAGGGCTGGAAGTCCTTCTCTGTTACTGAACGGATCGTACCTCTTCTTGTACTGTCGTTAAAGGCTGTCAACGGAAGTCCCAGAGCATCCCAAAGATGAGAAGCGGTTAAGACAAGTTTGACATCTTTCACAGGCGGTACAAGGGTATCAGTCATCACAATGTTACCGCCGTCTTTCCCCACATAGTCCAAGTATCCGCCGGATACCGGTTTGCCGGAGGGACCTGCATCGATCTTGACTTTGACCTCTTTCCCGATATGAAGTCTGTCTTTTTCGGTTACACCTGCAGGTATCGTCCCTTCCAGGTCTTTATAGATAAAGAGGTGTTTCCATACATAGTTTGCTACGTTATCACCCGGGCTGTCAAAGTGTCCGTCCCCGTCAACATCTTTCGGTACAGACCAGTACTTCATTTTGTTCCCTTCACTATATGAGTTGTCTCTCGTGTTATAGTAAAGTTTTACTTTGTCTTCCGGTGTAAGAAGTTTTGGCAGTTTTCCGTTTTTCCCTATCTGGATGGCTTGAGACTGAATCGAGTTGTATGGCGGAATCACACAACAGTAACTCATTTCAAAACCGACACAGTGCATACCAAGTTCATAGTTTACGAACATGCTATAGTCCTGTTTTGCTTGGAAACCCTCATCTCCATTGATTTTCACTTTCTCCAGTTTGTCCAATGCAAATGGAGGATTCATAGGGTAATCGGATTTAGCTCCATACGCGGCACCAATGACCAGCGCAGACACTAAACCGGATCGTACTATTTTTCCAATCATGTTGTCTCCCTTTTTTTGATTTCATCAAGGGTATAGTTAAAAAATTCTTTATTTAAATATACCCTAAGGTTAGAATATTATCAAAGGTAATGTTATAACTAAGCTATATTTTATATATATAAATAAAATATATTAATTTTATAATTAAAAAAATATATAATAAAAAGAGAAAGCCAAAAGTATAAAGAGAAGGAGTTTTCGTAGAGAGAAGGAGTTTTAGTCTGGCCTTCTGGTTTTTGGGTTAAAGTCCAGTGCGTTAAACTCCTCAATGATTTCAGTATTCTTGGCAGTTTGTATCTTTTTCATCACGTTGAGGGGTCTGTCCATTTTGTAGAGCTCGGTATTTGTCACTTTACCATTTTTATCAAACCACTTTTTTGTACCCTCTTTATAGTTATTCCTGTAGGTGACGATACTCTGAAGTGTGCCATCCTCATAGTACTCTTTCTCTTCACCCTCTTTTTTACCGTTTTGATAGTGGCTCTCTTGGGCCAAAGCACCGGTACTGTAGTAGAATTTCTCCTTACCCTCTTTTTTGTCATCGATATAGTTCACTCTACTTTTTGTTTTTCCATTATCATAGAAGAGTGTATTGGTACCGTGACGTTTCCCCATTTTGTAAGGCATCACTTCAATATGGTGTCCCTCTTTGTCATACCAGTTCAGGTCTCCCTCTCTTTTCCCATCGACATTTTTTACCGTATAGGCGATCTTTCCATTGTCATGATAGATCTTCTCCATCCCATCTTTAATGCCTTCTTCTGTCTCGGTACGGGTACCGTCTTTATACTCGATTTCAGATTTGATGATGCCATTCTCAAAGTATTCGGTAAAAAGTTCTGCATGAGAAAGGCTCATCAGGAGTAGCGTGTAAAAAAAGGGTTTAAACAACATAGAAGCTCCAGGGATTTATTGATAAAGGAATGTTACACAAATATAATTATATATAACTTATTTATAGTGATATAGATAAGTAATTAATAATGATAATGTATAATATTCACAAATTTACAAGGTAAGAGCAAATATGAAAAAAATTTTATTGACATTGGCATTGGTTGCAAGCTTCGGCATTGCAGAGAACCGTATGGATAAAAAAGTAGAGATATCTTATGCAAGAGTACTGGAAGTGATCGATGTGATGGGGTATGATTATCTGAGAGTGGATGAGAACGGCAGTGAGCGTTGGGTTGCTATCGCTAAAGCACCGGTGAAAGCAGGGGATGTGGTCGGTTATGATACCAGGTCTGTAATGAAAGCGTTTAAAAGCAAACAGCTCAATAGGGTATTTGAAGAGATTGTTTTTGCCAATGAGGTCTACCTGGCACAAAAACCTGAAAAATTCGTCAGCCTCAAAGCAGCAGTGACAGAAAAGTCCGTAGCAGAGAAGGTAGAACTTATCGATGCTGATTTTGTTGACAAACCCTCTTATACGGTCGAAGAGCTGCATAAGTTCAGAAAACACCTGGAAGGCAGGCAGGTATCTCTGAAAGCCACAGTCTATAAAGTATCACATGATATCATGAAAAGAGACTGGGTACATTTAGGGGATGGTACCGGAAATGAAGAAGCATTAACTGATGATATTGTTTTTACTGTATCCCATACGGAGTTAAAGGCAGGAGATCAGGTGGTAGCCCATGGAAAAATCGTAACGGATAAAGATTTCGGATTTGGTTACTTTTATCCGGTTTTGGGAGAAGAAGCTACTTTTGAGTTAAGTAAAAAATAAGTTTTGTTTATTATTTATATAAAAATATTTTAAGTTTAAAGTATTATAATTTATATATATTTTTATTATAAGGAGAGTATAGTGAGAATTCTTATTGCTACTTTACTTATGGTCTCTTCTTTGTTGGCCGGATTTTTTGGCTCAGAGACAAAAGAGGCAGAAGAGATGAAACAGCAGGAAGATCAAAGGCTTTGTAAACTCTTCACAGAGAAAGCTGAAAAGTATCGTGAAAAAATGAGAAATGATGACTTTGCAGCTGCTACACTTGAGTCTTATAAAAAGAGGGCAGAGATCTACTGTTCAAAAGTAAAACACTCTTAAAATCATCTATTTTTTAAGAGGGACCGGAGGTATTCCGGTTTAAAATAGAGAGAGTTGCTTTATCCTATGTAATTTTGTAGTTTTAGTATAGGATAAGATTTTATTATTCTCCTATTATCCATTCATTAACCTTCCATTAGAAAATAATCAGATATAATCGCTCTTTATTATTTGGCAAATGGAGAAAAACTGTATGTTGAAACAACTATTATCTATGAAGATGGCCGTATTGGTTCTGTTTATTTTCGGAGTAACCGCGGGTGTGGCGACTTTTATTGAAAATGATTACGGTACGCAGACCGCACAGGCACTGATCTACAAAGCAAAATGGTTCGAAGTTTTTCTTCTCTACTTTGTTATGATCCTGATCTACAACATCCTGAAGTTCAAATCCTACAAGAACAAATTCCCGGTTTTTCTTTTTCATTTTTCCTTCTTGGTCATTGCTCTTGGGGCATTGATTACCCGTTATGTCGGATACGAGGGGATCATGCATATCCGTGAAGGGCATCAAAGTAGTGTCATGGTCTCTGATGTCAAGTTGTTGCAGGTGGCTGTCACTGATGGTGAAACAGGTGGGTCTTTGGAAAAAGAGCTCTATCTTTCCAGCATGACTAAAAACAGCCTCCATGAATCACTCAAAGCAGGAGAAAAAAAGGTAGAGGTCGAACTTCTGCGCTATTTCCCTACGTTCCATGAAAAGATCATCGAAGATGCAAACGGCAAAAAGATACTCGAACTGAAGATCTCTACGGGAAGCAAAGGAGAGAACTACTTTATTGCGAAGGGGGAGACCAAGACGTTCGATCAGTTTGATATCGCTTATGAATCGGTACCGAAAGAGGGGAAACCGACGCTTGTGCTCAAAGAGGGGGAGAATGGACTGACGGTCGAGTTCCCCTATATCATCCAGACACTGAACATGAATGACCAGAGCCAGGGAGAGTTGTCCCCCGGTACCAATGATTTCAAACAGCGTATGCTCTACCGTTTTGGAAGCAATGCTGTGGTACTTAAAGCGATCCATCCCAAAGCACGGCTTGTAGTCGATTCGGATGACCTGAAAAACCAGTCAGGCAAGCCCGAATTTGTAGAGTTCAAGGTGAGTGTAGGGGAGGAGAGCAGGATCATTGCCACCACACCCTACAAAGGCCAGACAGGTAAATTGCACCAGTTTGAACTGGACGGTGTCAAGATCGACCTGAGGGTCGGGGCCAAGATCATCAACCTGCCGTTTGCGATCAGGCTGGATGACTTCAAGCTTGAACGTTACCCGGGTTCGATGACCCCCTCTTCTTATGCCAGTGATGTGACACTGATCGACAAAGAGAAAGGGATCGACCAGCCCTACGCAATCTATATGAACCATGTACTGGATCACAGGGGTTACCGCTTTTTCCAGTCCTCCTATGATCCGGACGAGAAGGGTACGGTACTCTCGGTCAACCATGACCCTGGCACCTGGCCGACATATATCGGTTATATCCTGTTGACTTTGGGGATGTTCTGGAGTCTCTTTATCAAAAACGGCAGATTTATACAACTGCTCAATAAGACCAAAAAACTGCAGCAGGGTGCTGCTGCGGTATTGATGATAGGGGTGATGGCCGCTTCTCCGACACTTAATGCGGCAACCCCGGTGATCGATGAGACATCCCAGGCCAAAGTCTCAGCGATCGATGAAGTCCATGCAAAAAAATTTGGCCGCTTGACCGTACAGGATTTCCAGGGACGTATGAAACCGGTCGATACGATGGCACATGAGGTCGTAGCGAAGATATCGGGAAAATCTTCCATTTTCGGTCTGGATGCGACACAGGTCTTTCTGGGGATGACGATCAAACCTGAGCTTTATCAGGCACTTCCGATCATCAAGATAGGCCACCCGAAGATCGCGGTAAAACTCGGACTTCCGGAAGATACGAAATATGCAAAGTTCTCCGATTTCTTTGATCAGAGCGGCAACAGCTACAAACTCTTTGACGAGATCAGCAGTGCATCGCGGAAAAAACCTTTGGAGCAGAGCCAGTACGACAAAAAACTGATCGAGATCGATGAACGTGTCAATGTCGCTTATATGGTCTTTACCGGTTCTCTGCTGCAGATCTTTCCCAAGCCAAGAGATGAAAACAACAAATGGCTCGCTCCGGTGGAGGCGCTGAAGCAGTTTGACCCCAAAGATTCACAGATGCTGCAGCTGATGATCGCAAACTATTTCCAACAGGTCGATCTTGCGGCAGAGTCGGGTAACTGGAGCAAGGCAGATCAGGGCCTCGATCTTATCGCCAAGTTCCAGGAGAGTTTCGGCAAAGAGGTGATACCCAGCCAGAGACATATCGATATGGAGATCAAGTACAATGAGCTGGGACTCTTTGCCAAGCTGGTGCCGGTCTATCTTCTTCTCGGTCTGATCGTGCTGATTTTTGCTTTCATTAATATCCTCAAGCCAAGCTTCTCCATGAAGTGGGTGATGCGTATCGCGCTTGGGCTGCTGAGTGCAGCGTTTATCATACATATCATCGGCCTTGGGATTCGCTGGTATATCTCAGGGCATGCGCCGTGGTCCAATGCGTACGAGTCTATTGTATTTATTGCACTCTCTACGGTATTGGCAGGCCTGCTTCTTGCAAGAAGAACGCCTTTTGCCCTGGCAGGTACGGCGATACTGGCAGGTATCACGATGGGGGTGGCGCATCTGAGCTTTATCAACCCCGAGATCACCAACCTGGTACCGGTACTCAAATCCTACTGGCTGATGATCCACGTTGCAACGATCATCTCCGGTGATGGATTCCTTGGGCTTGGGTCGATCCTCGCGCTGCTGGTGCTGATCCTCTTTATTATCAGAGGAAAAGGGAATGAAGACATAGATCGTGCGATCAAAGAGCTGACCAGTCTCTCAGAGATGGCACTGATCATCGGTCTGATCCTGATGACTGTGGGGAATTTCCTCGGCGGTGTCTGGGCGAATGAGAGCTGGGGACGCTACTGGGGATGGGACCCCAAAGAGACCTGGGCTGCAGTTACGATCCTGATCTATGCTTCTGTACTGCACATGCGCTTCGTACCGGCACTCAAATCGGTATTTGTCTACAATGTCGCAGCGCTCTGGTCCTACTCGACGGTCATTATGACCTACTTCGGAGTTAACTACTACCTCTCCGGGCTTCACTCCTATGCTGCGGGTGACCCGGTGCCGATCCCGATGTGGGTCTACTACGCGATAGCAGGCTTGTTTGTACTTACAGTGCTTGCTGCACGCAATAGAAAACTCGACTAGAGACACCTCCTGCGATATTACAGCGATACGGCCCTCTTTGCCATATCGCTTCTATTTCGCTTCAATCACTCTTTATCTATAAAGTGTCATGACAATACGGCGGCCTCCGCCATACTCCCGATGTTCACCCAGATAGATCCCCTGCCATGTACCCAGGTTCATTCTGCCGTTGGTGATCGGGATCGTCAATGAGTTTCCAAGGAGCGAAGCTTTGATATGCGCAGGCATGTCGTCCGCCCCTTCGTAGGTGTGGATGTAGTAGGGCTTCTCATCCGCGATATCACTGAAAAAGTTCTCCATATCCTCACGTACCGACGGATCGGCGTTTTCATTGATGCTCAGAGAGGCACTGGTATGCTGGATAAAGAGATGCAGCAGTCCGTTCTCTGCGGAACTGAAACTCTTCAGTGCCTCTACTATCTCTTGCGTGATCAGGTGAAAACCTCTTGGTTTTGGTGACAGAGTGATTGTGTGTTGTTCGATTGCCATAACGGAGTATACACTATTTTTTATCCTATCGTAATACCGGGTACATAGATATTACACTCATCTCAGGTATACTCTTTTAAGCTATTGATGAACAAGGAGAAGGGATGAAGGAGTTTATGGGAGAGCTACGAGTATTGCTCAGTTACCCAAAAAATAGTATTTTGTTGGCGGTGCGTCTGGTGCTGACCTACGGTTTTACACAGCCGGCAATTCTTAAACTGAACAATATCCATGAGACGGTCACATGGTTCACGGAACTGTCGATTCCTTTCCCGTCTTTTGTTGCCTATATGGTGACGGGATTGGAGTCTCTGGGGATCATTCTTCTGATTCTTGGGCTTTTTACCCGCCATATTTCGCTGCTGCTCTCGATGGTCATGTTGGGTGCGATCTATTTTGTCCACCTGCCGAACGGATTTTCCGTACTCAATAACGGTGTAGAGATACCGCTTTACTATCTGACATTTTTTATGATCTTGATCAGTTTCGGGGCAGGGAGATTCAGTCTGGACGGTCTCTTCTTCGAAAAAGGAGATGGGTATGAATAGCCAGGAGAACTTTTTTTCCAAGTTTACGGTCCTTGCAGCTGACTGGAGTGTCTTTTTCAAAATACTGCTCCTGGCGGCGGTAGTACTGATGATCTCTGTTCTTATCTATGACCGTTTCATCCAGCGTAAAAACCAGCTGTTGATCAACTACCCTTTGGTCGGTCGTCTCCGTTATCTCTTCTACCTCCTGCGCAATCCCATGCGTCAATACTTCGGGGATGAGACCTACTATGACTCTTTTGAAAAGCTTGAGTGGATCAGCAAGGTATCGCAGCATCAGAGTCCCTATCTCTCCTTCTCTACGACCTTTCCCCAATCAAAACAGCATACGCTTTTCAAGCACGCAAACTTTGTCAAAGAGGTCAGCGAGGTGCAGCATGAGTTCTCCGTGACATTCGGGGAACAGCACAAGTATCCCTTTAATGCAAAGAGTATTATAGGACGTTCAGCGATGAGTGACGGTTCTATCTCTCCGGAAGGTACACGTGCCTTTGCCAGAGGCGCATTCCGTGAGCATTTTCCTATCAATACCGGTGAGGGCGGGCTGACGTCAAATTTCCTGACGCTGATGCACTATGATGCACTCAGTAGCCAGTTCCTGGAAAAAAAAGAGGGAACATTTTTTGCCAAAACGGTCTATAAGATCATGTATCTGATCACCAACTCCGAGATTGCGCATCGTATCTACCGCAAGATGGTGGTACGTCAAAAAGACAGAGGTTCATTTATCTTTGATCGATTAAATCTTGTTTTTTTCCGTATCAATTGGGAAAAGCCGATCAGGTATTTCCCGGAGGAGATCCCTCCCGGTGTACCTGATATTGTTTTTCAAATGGGATCGGGACTCTATGGTGTACGTGATGAAGAGGGAAATTTTGATCCTGACCGTTACGCAAAGGTGATGCGCTTTTGTCGTATGACGGAGATCAAGATCGCCCAGGGTGCCAAGCAGACGGGAGGCAGGCTGCTCGCTGCCAAAGTGAGTGACGATATCGCCTATTACCGCGGGGTAAAGGCCCATCAGGACCTCTTCAGCCCCAACCGCTTTCCCTATGCTGAGAATATGGAGATGCTCCTGGACTTTGTCGAACAGTTACAGGATATCTCCCAAAAGCCTGTAGGGATCAAGATCGTGATCGCTTCACGTGAGCACTTTGAGGAGTATGCCAAAGCCTTGAGAAAACGGCTCGATGAGGGAAAAAAGATCGTAGATTTTATCACGCTGGACGGAGGAGATGGCGGCTCGGCTACTGCACCACTGGAGATGATGAATAGAATCGGTATGTCGATCCGTGCATCACTGCTGGTGGTCAATGCCGTACTGGAGCAGTATGGGCTCCGAGAGCATATCAGGATCATCGCCAGCGAGAAGGTGTTGACACCGGATGATGTGGTGGAGCTTTTATGCTACGGGGCAGACTTTATCAATATTGCCAGAGGATTCATGATCTCGGCGGGATGTATCCGTGCAAGGCAGTGTTCGGGGGCGAACGGACGTGACTGCCCGGTAGGGCTGGCGACGATGAATGAAGCCAAGCGAAGCAAATACCTTGTCATCGAAAAGTCCCACCATATCGCCAACTACCACCGGGCGCTTCTGAACGGCGTCAGCTCCCTACTTGCCGTGATGGGCAAAACAGAAGTAAGCGAATTGGGGATAGAAGATCTGAACCTGAGAAAAAATGGGAGGTGTTAGAGATCGTGGCTTGATGCCATCTCTACAAAGAGAAAATGTGCATCGCTCAGTGCTTTTATGATCAGTTGCTGCTCTTCAGTAATCTCAAGACCATCTCCTTCATATAGCCTTGTGCCGTTAATTTCAATACTTCCTTCTATGGAGACAAAGTAGATCTGTCTCTCTCTGTCTATGGTAAACTCAAGTCTTCTATCCTTATCCAGACGGGAGATAAAAAGTTTGACATCCTGATAGATCTTGATCTGTGCACCGCCTTGTTTCGAAGAGACAATATTGAGCAGTCTGTTGTGTGAATCTTTTTTTTCAAACCTATAGGAGCCATACAGAGGTTCAAGGTTTTTTTCCGGCGGAAGGATCCATATCTGAAGAAGCCTGAGCCTTTTATCCGGATGGTGATTATACTCGCTGTGAGTAAGACCTGTGCCCGCACTCATATATTGGACTTCTCCCTCCAGAAGTTTCTCTTCATTGCCCATGGAATCTTGATGTGTGAGTTCCCCTGAGACAATGTAGGTGATGATCTCCATATCTCTGTGAGGATGGGTAGGAAAACCTGATTTTGGTTGAATCGTATCGTCATTGAGGACCCTTAATACACCGAAATTTATATGATCCGGATCATAGTAGTCAGCAAAAGAGAAGTGATGAGTGCTATGAAGCCAAGTATGCTCTGATTTACCCATCTTGTTGTTCGTTCTTTTTAGCAGCATAGAAGATACTCCATTGTATTTTGAAGTGATGATACTCTTTCAATATGCAATATGGATGTAGTGAATCAGATGTTAAAGGGGACAGGCACTTTTGGTTTTTTCATTTATTCCAGGGTGATCATGGTACTTTTTACTTCATTCTCTCTCAGGTATTGAAGCTTGATGCGGTCTCCGCTGTGATATTTTTCCAATGTATCAAGGAGGAGAGCCGGGGTATCCACTTCTTCACCATTGATACTGAGGATGATGTCCCCCACGCGTACTCCTTCCCCGGAGAGCATCCTCATACTGCGCAGCCCTGCACGGTGCGCGGGAGATCCTTCTCTGATGCCGATGACCGCTACGCCTTTGATGCCGAGTTTGCCGGTGATTGCTTTGTTCAGTTCATCATCGATCGTGATACCGAGTCGCGGTCTCCTGTAGTGGCCTTTGGCGATCAGACGGGGTACGATGCGGTTGACCGTATCGACAGGAACGGCAAAGCCGATACCGGCATAGACCCCGGAGGGGCTGTAGATGGCGGTATTGATCCCGACAAGGCGTCCGGCACTGTCGAGCAGCGGACCTCCGGAGTTGCCCGGGTTGATCGCTGCATCGGTCTGTATCAGCCCTTTGATCTGTGATCCGTTATCATTGTAGAGGCTGCGGTTCAGTGCAGAGACCACGCCGGTTGTCAGTGTCTGGTCGAGCCCGAAAGGGTTTCCGATCGCGTACATCATCTGCCCGACCTTGAGATCGCTGCTGGTTCCGATGGGGAGAGGTGCAGGCATATTGGAGACCATCGGTATGCGCAATACCGCGATATCGTGGTCCGCACTGGCGCCGACCAGAACGGCACTGAGCATACGCCGGTCGCTGAGATGGATACGGATCTCGGATGCGCCTTCGAGTACATGATAGTTGGTGATAATGTGTCCGTAACGATCCCAGACAAATCCCGAACCGGTTCCTCTGGGGATACGGGTAATATCCCGTGTCCATAGATTGAACGTATCTGTCAAAGTGGTAATATAGACAACCGAGGGGCTGGCCTGGCGGAAGATCTCGATATTGGTCCTCTCTGTATCCGAGAGCGCTCCCCTGGCCGTGACAGCACGGGACTCCGTATGCATAGAGAGCCAAAGTGTTTCAAGACGCGGAAGCAAAAAGAGCAGGGCGATCAGCCCGATGAGTATAAACAAGAGAGTACGTATCGTGCGCAAAAGTCTGTATTGCATCGGTGCATTATCCATGATTCTCACCTTCGTTATTGTTTGCTTACAGGGATATCATAATATGAAAAGATTAACAGCTGAAGTTCCGAATAAAAATATCTTTATTAGCATAGTGCCGGAGGGGCGAAAATCAGGCAAGGTAAAGCCACTTGAGATAAAAATATTGTATACTTCGGAATGCAGATGAGTAACAGTTACAAGATGACCATAATAGTCCCGATTTATAATGAGATAGAGAACCTTGAACGTGTCGAAAAGACCTTTCTTGAGTACCTTGCCCAAAGCCCCACAAAAAGCCGTGTACTTTTTGTGGATGACGGTTCGACCGACGGCAGTTTTGAGAAGATCCGCAGGATATGTGAACACCCTGATTTCCATTTTCTCAAATTCAGACAAAACAGGGGATTGAGTACGGCGATCAAAGCAGGTATCGACCATACCGATACGGAGCTGATCGGCTATATCGATGCAGACCTGCAGACCACTCCTTTTGACTTTGATAGACTTCTCGGTGAGATCGACAGCTGCGATGCAGTGATCGGATACCGGGCAAAACGCAAAGATACGATCAGCAAGAAGATACAGTCACGCATCGCCAACGCGATTCGCCGGATGCTGATCGATGACGGAGTGATCGATACAGGATGTCCGTTGAAGGTCCTACGTACCGAGAAGGTCAAAAAGATCCCATTTTTTGACGGGATGCACCGTTTTATCCCGGCACTGCTCAAGCTAGAAGGCGGTGAGATCAGGCAGATGGAGGTGCAGCACTTCGAACGTATTGCCGGAGAGTCCAAGTTCAATATCTTCAACCGTTCGATCAAACCGCTTCAGGATGCCTTTGCCTACCGATGGATGCGCAGCAGATATATCCGCTATGAAATAGAACAAGCGGATATCTAGGATGCATCAATGGTTTTCTGACCATGCGGTCATTTATCTGCTCGGGTTTGTGGCGCAGCTGCTCTTTTCTGCCCGGCTCCTGGTCCAGTGGATACTTTCCGAAAAGGTAAAAAAAGTACTGACCCCCGAACTCTTCTGGGAGCTCAGCCTTCTGGCCTCGTTCCTCTTTTTTGTCTACGGCTGGCTGCGTGATGACTTTGCGATCATGTTCGGACAGACGATCACCTACTTTATCTATATCCGCAATATGCAGATCCAGAAAACCTGGCAGAGACTTCCGGTGCTGCTGCGTGTATTTCTGTGGGTATTCCCGGCGCTGATCCTCTTTTACTCCTACTCCAACGGCCAGTCCGACATCCAGCGTCTCTTTTTTAACCAGTCTATACCGTTGTGGCTGCTGGTCTGGGGGAGTATCGCACAGATCGTTTTTACCTTCCGTTTCATCTATCAGTGGATCTATTCGGAGAGGATCAGGCGTTCCCATCTGCCTGTAGGGTTCTGGTTGCTGAGCCTGGCAGGATCGCTAATGATCCTGACCTATGCGATCATTAGAAAGGATCCGATACTTTTCCTGGGCCAGCTCTTCGGCTCTGTCATTTATATAAGAAATATCATGATAAGCAGAAAGGATTCATAAATGAGTGACTACCAAACAACGAGACAGAATGCGCTGCTCGCTTTTGTGATGATCGTTTCAGTAACGCTGATCGGCATCTACTTCCGGCCGCTTATGATCATTGATGAGACACGCTATGTGAGTGTTGCCTGGGAGATGTGGGATAAAGGTTCGTTTCTGGTTCCCCTGATCAACGGCGAACCGTACCATCACAAACCGCCTTTGCTTTTCTGGCTCTTCCACCTGGACTGGCTTCTGTTCGGCGTCAATGAAAGCAGTATCCGTTTTATCCCGATGCTTTTTGGCCTGGGAATCGTGGTGATCGTCTATAAATTCTATCTGGCGTTGTGGAGTGATGACCGGGAGGGTGCGGCGTACTCTATCCTGGTTGCGGCAGGCACCGTCATCTTCCTCTTCTACAACTCATTGATCATGTTTGACGTGATATTGACATTCTTTGTGTTGCTGGGGGCCTACCATATCATCAAGGCGATAGAGAGGCCTTCGCGTTATCACTTTATTATGATCGCTGTTGCATTCGGTCTCGGGGTTCTTACCAAAGGTCCGGTTGTACTGGTGCATCTCCTGACATTGATGCTGTTTGCGTTTTATTTTTACAGAAAAAAACTCTCAAGGGCGTTCTATCTCAGGATGGCATTGGCTTTTGGAGGAGGGGTATTGATCGCACTTGCCTGGGCTGTACCTGCGGGCATCGCCGGAGGTGAAGAGTATCGGCATGCTATCTTTTTCGGGCAAACTGCCAACAGGATGGTAGAATCTTTTGCACATCAGCGTCCTATATGGTGGTATCTGATGCTTCTGCCGCTTTTGCTTTTTCCCTGGTCTTTCTATCGGCCGTTTTACCGTTCGCTTAAAAATATCGTGATCGATACCCAGCTAAAAGTAGTGGCGGGATGGCTGCTTGCCGTACTCCTCTTCTTTTCACTGATCAGCGGCAAACAGGTGCATTATGTCATCCCCGAAATTGTTGCCTTCTCTCTGCTGTTTGCAAGGGCGCTTAGCAGCACGCTCTCCGAGCAATCCGTACAGGCAAAGCTGATAGGCTACAGTTTCCTGCTTTATGGTGCCGTTCTTGCGGTTGCCCCTTTTATCGTGCCGATGACAAAAGCCAATCTCACCTTTGAACCCGATATCGCTGCCTTCCTTGCCGCGGGTGCGATGATCTTTGGTGCCGGTATTTATATGATGCGCCAAAAGTTCATTTCGCATCACCATGCGTTAAGATCGGTTGCCCTCAGCAGTGTGCTTGTGGTCCTGGTGACGCATCTGCCGGTACACAACTTCCTGGCAAAGCAGGATATCGCACACTTTTCCCATCAGATCGCACAGCTGCAGGCGAAGGGGATCCCTGTGCTGCATGATAAAAAGTATCATGACCAGTACCACTTTATCGGCAGGCTGCAGCAGCCTCTCATTGTGGTCAACAACCATGAGGAGATCGCTCTCTATGCCCAGAAAAACCCGGAAACGGTGATCGTGACCTACGAAAGACAGCGAAAGATCGATCGGCTGAACCAGGCACTCATTATCGAAAAAACTGATTTTAAAGGGAAATATGCCTTCCTGATAAAGGCGAAAGAGTATCAGGCTTTTTACGGAAGTTCCACCGGAGAAGGAACGCAGAAGTAGCGCTTTAACCCTTCTGCGGTAGTTGCAGAGGCTTTTCCCCCGCCTTTCGGCGAATGGCATTGACCGCTTTGAATACAACAGGTTGTCTGATGACCCACTTCTGTATCCTGTATTTATACGGGAAATTGATCAAAACCAATCCTGCAGCGATCGTGAGTATCCCCTGGCCGGGCACAAAGAGCATCACAATGCCCGCAATGACAAAAATGGCTCCGAGCATATTTTTAAGCACAAGGATACTCCACTTGATGAGCAGAGGATACTTTTCCCACGGGTACTTCTGCCGTTTTGGATGGGTAAAGTAGTCAGAGGGAAGAAGGATGATCATCCAGGGGATCAAAACGATAGAGAGGATGAAAGCGATGATCGCAACGATCGCCGGGGTCACCATCTTTCTCTCCTTCTCTCTGACAGCGTGGTAGTTACGCCAATGTCGGTTTTAAAGAAAATTTCCCTATCTCTTCCAGAAAGGTCGTGGCATATGACCCTTTGGGAAGGAAGAATTTCACAGTGAGCGTTTTGCTCCCGCTTTCGTAGTCAGTTTCTACCTCTTCGGGCCATATCCAGGCATATCTTCTGTCTCCCTTGAGCGTGCTCAGGTCTCTGTCGTCAAAAGGCGCTTCTAGATGGTAGGCATCGCTTCGGGCACGTTCGACATTGGCTCCGCAGAGTAAACCGGTGGGAGAGATCTTTTTCTGTGCAAAGCGTGTTGCGCTCTGCATCATATCTTCGAGCATTGTGATTCTGCCGTAGGGGTAGGCTTGCATCATTTCTCCCAAAAAGAGTTTGAAAAACTGTGGCTGTTGGGCAAGGACCTTGACCAGTTCGAGCGGATAGCCGAGTTTTTTTGCTGCTTTGTCGGCAGGGTATTGGGTGATGGTGGCGGAGAGCTTGACGCGCATACTCAGCCAATTATCGAAGAGGTGGCTCTGGTAGGCAGAAACGAGCAGCTTCTCCTTGCTGCCTTTGAGTTTTTTCCCGCTGTGGGCGATCTTTTTGCCCTGTTCAAAAGAGTGGCTGTCCTCTCCGAATCTCTGGTAGCCGTAATAGTTGGGGATCCCCTCTTTCTGCATTTTCAGTGCGGTGGTACGGAAGAACTTCGCATCTTTTGGCGAGACACCGTGCAGGAGGATGGAAAATCGGTTGCCTTTGAGATGTCCTATCTTGATGGGCGCTTTGTTATAGGTTTTTTCCAGTATCTCTACACGTTCTGTCGTGAGGTTCTTCTCCAGTGCTTTTTCATACTTTTTGGGCAGGGAGATATACTGTATCGTAGTCGCATTTTTATCTTTGAGCCCGGCATAACCGATGTCGCGCTCTTCCAGTCCCGTAGCTTGAGAGATCACATGGATGAGTTTCCAGGTACTCATATCGGTCTTTTTGATCTTGAGGATCAGGAAGTTGCCTGATCCGCTGAATGGGTAAAGCGGTATCTCCTCGACAAAGAACCGCTCGACTGTCTGTTTAAAGTCGAAATGGATAGGTTGGTGGGTATAGGCGTATGTTTTCTGCATAACAGAATTATATCCAATCCATCACCAAGTATTACTTGTCAAATATCAATCGTCTCTTCATGATTGACCCCATCAACCTAAACAAAAATTGTATGGACTACTGTATAATGTGACTGAGAAACAAGAAGGAGTATGAGTGTCACGCAGTTTTACGCTTTTGGTGTATCGGTTTTCCGTTTTGGTTCTGCTTATCCTGTCGGTTTCAGGTTGTTCGCCAAAATCCCGCCAGTTTACGGCACCGGACGGAAAACACTACACCAAAGCGGTCATTGAGGGGTATACCAATATCCGTTACTGGGGAGACCAGCGGGCTCCCTATGCGGATACGACGATCCATCGTCTGAAGAAAAACAGGCTACTGCATAAAAGGGTGGATATCCTGGCGCTTTCAGGCGGGGCGGAAGACGGTGCCTATGGGGCAGGATTTCTAAAAGGATGGAGCGAGCGGGGCGAGAGGCCAGAGTTTACGATGGTGACCGGGATCTCTACCGGCGCGCTTATCGCGCCCTTCGCTTTTCTGGGGCCGGAATATGATGATGTGCTTCAGCGGCTTTTTACCGAAAGCTCTCGGAAAAATATCTTTGTTTTAACTCCTTTCACTGCACTTTTCGGCGGCTCTTCCGTAACAGATACGGCACCGCTGAGACATATCCTTAAAGAGGAGATCGATGATGCATTTATTGCGGCATTGGCAAGAGAGGGGAGAAAAGGGCGTATTCTTCAGATCGGGACCACCAATCTTGATGCGCAGCGTCCGGTCATATGGGAGATCACCGAAATTGCCCAGAGCGGGCATCCTGATGCCAAGCGTCTGATCCAGCAGATCATGCTGGCTTCGGCTTCGATCCCGGGGGTATTCCCCCCGGTATTGATCGATGTGATGGCCGACGGGAAAAAGCATCAGGAGCTTCATGTCGACGGGGGTGTGACGCAGCAGATCTTTGTCTACCCCTATGACTTTGATGTGCGAAGATATGAAAAATTATTGGGTATCCGTCCCAAAAAGAATTTCTGGCTGATACGCAATACCAAAATCACCCCCGAGTACAAAGCAGTCGATCTGTGGCTGAGCGATATTGCCGGGCGTTCCGTAAGCACGCTGATCAAGTATCAGGGGAGAGACAATCTGAAAAATATCGTAGCTGTTGCCAAGCGTGACGGTTTCAAGGTGCATATCACCCATGTACCGGCAAGTTTTGATGTGCCGCTAGAGGATATGTTCGATAAAAAATATATGAGAGCGCTCTATCAGGTAGGGTATAAAAAAGGGCACTCCGACTCAGCGTGGTACCCCGATTTATAGGGATAGTGAGGGTGCGGAGTAAAAAGGAATTATCCGCATTTCCCCGGAGCGCACTTCATACCTCCGCATTTCCCCTCGAGTTTGCTTTTGATGCTGCCCGACTGCATCTCGTCAAGCATTTTCTGTGTCTCTACCGGATGGGCGATAAACTGGTAGGCTTTGTAGAGGGTGTAGACACCATAAAGGATTACCATAAGGGCAGCGAGCTTCATCATTACACCGCGCAGTGAGCCTTTTTGCAAAAATTTGGTAAGGGTCGCGAGAAAAAAGAGCGCAGGGATCGTAGCCAGCCCGAAGGTGGCCATCACTATCGCGCCCCAGAGCGGCGATGCGGTACTTGCCGCAAAGATCGCAAAGGAGTAGACGAGGCCGCAGGGGATGATCCCGTTGAGCATCCCGAGCATAAAAAAGCTGGAGTAGCTTTTTGAGGTGATCAGTTTACGGAAGTTGTTCTGGTACCATCCGTTCTTGGAGATGGAGAACTCAGCGGAGTTGAGAAACTTGAAATTCCCCACGAGCGAAAGCCCCGCAAGTACCATCAGGACCCCTGTTAGCAAAAAAAGTACACCTTTGGTGGTAGGAGTAAAAGCGATCGCGCGTCCGAGCAGCCCGAACATCGCACCCAGGATCGCGTAGGTGGCAACGCGTCCGAAGTTGTAGGCTAGGTGCTGGCTTGTCTGCTGCCACCATGCACTCTTTTGATCGATCTTGGTAGAGCTGTAGGCGACAACGATACCGCCGCACATTCCGATACAGTGTCCCACACTTCCTAGAAATGCGGTGGTTAAGATAATGATAAGGTCTATATTTTCCATAACGAAACTATAGTATTATTTTGTTAAAATTGTATTAATTGAGCTGAAGGAAGAACGTGTGTTCAAAAAACTGAAAAGAAATTTTATCAAGATGTTCCGTGAACTTCTGGTCTATCATCACAGTTCACTGGAATACAGGGCAAAGGTCTTGACACTGATGGTCTCCTCCAACGAGGTGATCGACGCGTGTGAAGAGCAGGCCCTCAAGGAGATCGCACATACAATCTATTTTGACGATGAGGAGAGGGCTGAGCTGCTGATCGATACGGTAAAAGAGTATCACGATAAGATCATCACGGAGAACGGTCTGGATTTCGAACACCTGGTACAGGAGGTCGAAAAAGAGAGCAGGGCAGTCAGCCGCTATGTAGAAAAGATCGATTTTGCGCTTCTTGAGAGATTGCATCGCTGTATGAAGGAAGAAGAGGATATTATATTTCAACAGAGAATTCTGGAATTTTTACAGATGCTTAAAGAAGAATATGGTACAAAGAGAGAGGGCTCATAGGCAGTTCTTAGCTCAGTGAAAGAAAAAAGGGGAGTCGATGGAGTGGTACCATTTTATCATTCATGGCAGGGTACAGGGCGTATTCTACCGCAAGGCAGTCTCCCAGTCGATGATGAAAAAGCACTTCAAAGGGTATATAAGAAACCTGGATGACGGTACCGTAGAGGTCGTAGCCGAGATTTACGATGAAGACTTCGGTACCTTTATGGAGATACTCCGGGAGGGATCGCCTCTGAGCCATGTTGAGACGATCGATTATGAGATCATCGAAGATGCCGAGTTTCACGCCGACGGGTTTGAGATACGCTATTAGGAGATGATATGAGCAGCGGATGGACATGTCAGTATATGGGAACAAAAGGTGAAGAGAAGGAGTGGTGTATCAAGCTTTCTCATAAATGTCACCCCGGTTGCAAGGGATGCATAATCTATAATCAGGTGACATTCTCCACGCCCGATATCTCCGAAGAACAACAGAGAAAGGTGAAAAATCGCAGTGATAATCCTTTAAAAAGGTAGAACATTTAGGGAAACATACAAAAGAAGGGGAAGGCAATGATAACGATGGATGAGTTTATCGCATACTGCAGAGCATCATTCGAAGCACTTGAAAAAGATTTCGGCAGGGATGCAGAGACAGAGGCTCGATGCTGGTACTGCGAAGATATCGCAAAAGATCCTGAACTGATGAAGATGGTTGCGGAGAAACTGGCGCAGTTGTGCGATTAGGTCAATCGCTGAGGATATTGGTATCCACTATTCAGCTGTTTCCATATCCTGACTGTACTTTCCTTCGCGGGCATATCCGTTGAGCATGCAGCGTTTCAGGAGCATCTTTTGCGCTTCAGCCACGTTCTTCTCCTCGCCTTTCCATACTTCGAGTACCGGTGCTTGCAGCGCGCGTCCGTAAGAAAAACTGACTTCCCACGGATGCGCCCCCAGCATATTCATCGCGTTTAGATTGGCAGTGGCGTCTTCCGCACTCTGTCCTCCGGAGAGAAATACGAGTCCGGGAACGGCAGCGGGTACATAGCGTCTCATGCAGCGGATCGTAGCTTCGGCAATCTTCTCAGGACTTTCCTGCCGTGGGCATTTCAATCCGGGGATGACCATATTGGGCTTGAGCAGCATCCCTTCGAAGAACACACGGTGGGCATCAAGCTCGGTAAAGACTCTCTCAAGTACCCTGGAGGTGACCGCTTCGCAGCGTTCGATGGTGTGGCTGCCGTCCATCAGGACTTCGGGTTCCACGATCGGTACGATATCCAGCTCCTGGCAGAGTGCGGCGTAGCGTGCGAGCGCATGGGCATTTGCTGTTATGCCGTACTCAGTCGGAATATCCTGTTGGTCGATCTCGATCACTGCCCGCCACTTGGCAAACTTCGCCCCCAGCTCTTTGTACTCGACAAGCCGGTCGCGCAGGCCGTCCAGTCCCTCGGTGATCTTTTCTCCGGGGTAGAGTGCCAGCTCTTTGGCTCGTTTATCCACTTTGATCCCCGGCATGATACCCCTGCTTGAGAGCAGCTCGGCAAAGGGTATGCCGTCCCGGGTACTTTGGCGCAGTGTCTCGTCATAGAGAATGACTCCGCCGATATAGCGCTCGATCCCTTCAGATGTAAAGAGGAGTTCACGGTACCTGCAGCGGCTCTCTTCGGTGGACTCGACATTGACTCTGTCGAAGCGTTTTTTGATCGTGGGAGTACTTTCGTCTGCCGCAAGCACCCCTTTGGGTTTCGCTACGATGGCTTCTGCTATGGATTTAAGAGTTTGTTTGTTCATGTGTAACCCCTTTTTGTTTGATATCTATACACATTATTTTTGATTGCGGAATCGTTTGTCTCTATGAAGAGTATACAGAAAATAGCAGGCTATTTCAAGCAGGAGTGATATTTTGATTTCTTTACTCTACCGAAAGAAAGATGGAAAGATTTCCTGGAGAGGAGGGAAACTTCTACAGTACAGCGAATTATGTTAAAATTCCGCCTTTTATAATAGGATGAAATGAATGGAAATTTTTGCTTTGCAGTCACTTGCCGGAGGCTTTTTGGATGAAGATCTAAAGCATTTCAATAAGGTTTTTGATGATTGGTGTGTGCAGTTTGAGAGCTTTGAAGATGCACAGCTGATACTGGATACCCTTGAACAGCGCGATACGATCAAGATCGTAGAGATCACACCGCTGAGCTATCCCAAATACTTTTTCCCCAAGCTTCAGGGGATCATCCACGCCACACGGGAGTATGAAGGGAAGATCATCTGCATCGTTGAACCGCAAATGGGTATGAGCTTCCGCATAGCGGTATGCGATATGAAGACCAAACAGGTAAGAGTGCTCCGTACCCGCTATAAAACCGCACAGAGTGTCGAAGGGGTCTTCGCAAATCTCTCTTTTGAGTTATGAGATTTTCCCTCTGCAGCCTGGGGAGGAGGGAAGAATAGCATTAGTATCACCTGGCATATATGTTCCCTTGTCTCAGTCTGGGAGCATTTTTACTTCTTATTTTTATTCAAAGATTGTTTTATAAGACTTAAAATGTATTCAAATTCATCATCTGATTTGATTTGCAACTCGTAGTCACCATTTCCCCAATGTCCTGTACTGGAAACATCTCTGGCTAAATTTTTAGGGTCATCAAGCTCCCCTTTGTTTAGATTTATCCACATTTTCAAAGCATTTTTCTGAATATGAACATCTACAATATTTGAACCTGCCACAAAAGCTACATATAGCTGCCTCGGCTTAATTTCTATGTCATTATCAAAATTGAGAATTGCAGCCTTAAATTTGTCATATAACTCTTTGGTTTCATCTGTAGCTTTAGATAAATTGTCATCTTCTGTAAAGACTTTAATTTCTTTACTGACAGTTGAGATTGCTTCATTTTGTTGTGAAATGGTTTTAATGCTCTCTTGAGCACCGGATGTCTTGATCTGATTGTACATCACAGTATCATTGTCAAATTTGCTAATTTCCCATAATTCAATTGGTAAATCTTTAAAATTGATCGCTTCCCTTTGATAAGTGGTGAAAGAAGGTGAAATAAACATGACACGAGATTGTGACCACTCTACATCATTGCGTTTTAAAGTATCACGCTTGTTTTCATTGTATTCAAGAATAAAATCTGCTTTATTGTTGAGCATTAAAGAGAGGTAGGCATATCCTTGATCAACAACACTAAAGCTTTTGTCTCTTTTGTATTCGATAATGACAAATGAATTTGTTTCTCGGTCAAATGCTAATGTGTCAATTCTGAAGTTGTGAAGCGGAAACTCTGATCGAACAAATTCTAGCCCAAATATTGCCGATAGATTTTGTTCAGTAAGTTGCTGTATTTCTTTTTCGAGTTTAAATTTTTTTTCTTTAACTACTTCTAATGTTTCGTTTTTTTGTATTTTGAATAATGCCAATATGACTTCCTTCTTTTGTGATGCTAACTATCTTAATTAAAGGAATATAATGTCCTCTATCCCCTTGTTTGAAGTATTAGTAGTATACAAAAAATGTCTGGCTATTTCAAGAAGCGGGATTAAGGAAGTGGAGACTTCAGTCCCACAATTCCAACAATTCACAAACCTATCCGTTCACCCTGAGCCTGTCGAAGGGTTTGACAGAATGTATTTCGACAGGCTCAATACGAACGGGATTTAGAAGATTTGTTATACTATGAGAAAGTCTCCACTTCCGGGACAAAGGGAAAGGTTTACTTCACTTCCTTCCCGAACTTCGCTTTGAGTTTCGCGAGCTTCGGCGGGATCACTGCCATGCAGTAGCCCTGCATAGGGTTTTGGCGGTAGTAGTCCTGGTGGTAGGCTTCTGCTGTGTAGTAGTTCTCCAGCGGTTCGATCCTGGTGACGATCGGGTCGTTCCAGTTTTCCTGCGCTGCTTCCATGGCGGCCTCGGCAGCCTCTTTGGTCTCCTCATCGGTATAGAGGATCGTGGAGCGGTACTGCGTCCCGTGGTCTGCCCCCTGTGAGTTGAGTGTCGTAGGGTTGTGCGTGGCGAAGAAGACATCCAGAAGGGTGTCTGCCGTGATCACGCTGTCATCATAGGTGATCTTTACCACCTCCGCATATCCCGTCTCTCCGGTACAGACATCCCGGTAGGTAGGGTTGGGAAGATGCCCGTTGGCATAGCCGCTCTCCACATCCTGCACACCCCTTAGAAGCTCAAATACCGCCTCCGTACACCAAAAACATCCTCCGCCGACAACAAGTTCTCTGATAGCCATGATCTATCTCCTTTATATTGATACCTTCCCATACTCGATCAAGTCGGAAATGACAAAGTCATTTAGTTTATTTTTACGTTATTTGCTATAATACATACATATTATAAATTTACTCTTATCCTAAGTGCTTCACCTCCTTTATCGGTTGGCTATACAGATAATAGGTAACAGCACTTTTCATCTCAGTATGTGCCCATGTATTTCGAGGGTACATTCCCACTCGGGAGAGTAGGAACGAGAGGTAAGAGAAAAGGATAGATTGAATGAATGTAAATGTTGTTTGTCCGCATTGTCTCAAAGTGAATCGCATTCCCAAAAAAGAGCACTATAGCAAAGCGAACTGCGGTGCCTGTAAAAAGTCGCTTCTGGAGAGCAAACCCGTCGAAGTCGATGCGGCGAAGTTCGGTACGTTTCTGGTCAATTCGGATATCCCTGTTGTCGTAGACTTCTGGGCGCCCTGGTGCGGGCCGTGCCGCCAGATGGCACCGGCTTTTGAAGAAGCCGCGCTCTCCATGCCGCTTCAGGCACAGTTTCTGAAGGTCAATACAGAGAACAACCAGCAGCTCGCAGCACAGTACGGTATCCAGAGTATCCCGACACTGATCCTCTTCAAGGACGGGAAAGAGGTCGACCGTCTCAGCGGGGCGCTGAGTGCGGGAAGACTGCAAAACTGGGTCAGCCAGTATCTGTAACGGATCGTGCATCCATAAGAGATGAGTGTAAGGATTGAATTACGCTTATAAACAGTTCCCTGTAAAGGCAGGGGATCGATAGACAAAAGATTGGGAGAACGATGAGCAAGATATTGCTGCTGGAAGATGATACAAATCTCAACGAAACGGTGACTGAGTTTCTTGAGGAGGAAGGGTACGAGGTGGTTTCCGTCTATGACGGCGAGGAAGCACAGGAGAAGCTCTATGAAAACAGGTATGACCTGCTGCTCCTTGATATCAATGTCCCCGGTATAGACGGGCTTGAGCTGCTCAAAGAGAGCCGGGCAGGGGGAGTAGTCGCACCGGCGATCTATATCACTTCTATGGACAGCGTAGAGGATCTGGAAGAGGGGTTCAAAAGCGGCTGCGATGACTATATCCGCAAGCCTTTTGCGCTTAAAGAGCTAAAAATACGTATCGAGACCCTGCTGAAACGCGGGTTTTACCACCATGAGAAAGAGCGTATCATGATCACCGGAGATATCGCGTATGATATCAAAAACAATGAGCTTATCATCAAAGACAAACCCGTCTCGTTGGGCCATAAAGAGGCGACGCTGCTCAAACTGTTTGTGAAAAATGAGGGAAGGGTGCTTGCCCATGAGCTCATTTTTGATCACCTCTGGGGCTATGATGAAGAGCCCAGTGACTCTGCACTGCGTACCTACATCAAAAACTTACGTAAATTGATAGGAAAAAATAGAATTGTCAGTATTAAAAAACAGGGCTACAAGTTCATTACTGAAAAGTGAGACAAAATCTCTACGAAGGTTTCTCTCCCTTTACATATTTTTGGTGATGATGGTCATCTCGACACTGGGCATCCTCTACTACCAGGCGCATAAAGAGTTGATGCTCTCAGCACAGCGTGCCGACATGGCCAAATATGCCTATATTCAGACCAAACGCCTCAAAGTACTCCACCACTTTTTTGACGAACAGCGAACCTATCCGAGAGATCCCCGCTTTCGCTCCGCGATCTATGATATTGAGTACAAAGAGATCTTTTCACTGCTGAAGAACCGGTCGGTGGATTTCACCCAGGAGATCTATCTGAAAGACGGGGTGATCCATTTTGTGAAAAGTATGGATATCTTTTATCTGGGAGCTAAATATTTGATCATCGAAATAGATGATGACGGCGCATGGCATAACCATCTGATCAAAAAGATTTTGGGTTACGGTACTGCAGCCTTTTTTCTCTTTCTCTTCTTCGGGTATTTCCTTGCCAAACTCTTTGTGAAACCGATGAGAGATTCGATCATGCTGCTCGACCGCTTCATCAAAGATACGACCCATGAACTCAATACTCCGCTCTCGGCGATACTGGCAAATATCGAGATGATGGATACCGAGGTGATGGTAGAGAGTAACAGAAAAAAGCTCAACCGTATCAACATCGCTGCGAAAACCGTATCGATACTCTATAAAGATTTGACCTACCTGACGCTGGAGCAGGAGCGTGAGAATGAAAATGAGAGGATCGATATCGCAGAGCTGCTCTATGACAGGATAGAGTACTTCAATGTTCTGGTACAATCCAAAGCACTTGACTATGAGATGGATATCAGCCATGCCGAGATCGTAATGGATCGGAGAAAGCTCACGCGGGTGATCGACAACTTGCTCTCCAACGCGATCAAATACAACAAACGAAAAGGGGTTGTAGGGATCAGGCTGCGCGAAGGCAGACTGGAGATATGGGATACCGGAGTCGGTATCCCCGAAGAGAAACGGGCTTTCATATTTGACCGGTATCGCAGATTTAACGAGAGTGAAGGAGGGTTTGGTATCGGACTGAGTATCGTGAAAAGAATACTGGATGAGTACGGTATCAGCATAGAGGTATTCTCCGAAAAAGATAAAGGAACGAGGATGGTGTTGAAATGGTAAAAAAACTCTTTATGCTGCTGGTATTAAGTATCGTTGTTTTTGCGGACAATGCGTATGAACGCCACTGTGTTCCCTGCCATAGAGAACTGCCGACTGATCTGCAGGGAATGTTCAAAAACTATCTGCTGGTCTATAGCGGCGAAGAGACGGTCAAGGCGGCACTGCGTCACTATATGCGCTATCCATCGAAACACATCTCAGTGATGTCCGATCTCTTTATCGATACCTATGGGATCAAACAAAAGCTCAATATCAGTGATCAGGAACTGAAAGAGGCGATTGATCTCTATTGGGAGAAGTACAAGGTATTCGGAAAACTAAATTAATAAGATCTATTGAAATAATAACTTTTAAGTGATTCATGTTACTATATCCAAGCACGATATCAAGATAAGGAAGGATAAGAATGAAAAGAGCCATGCTGGTCATATTTGCAGCAGTCTTTGCAATGATAAGTACAACGTCCGTCGTTTCGGCAGATTCCAATACGGGACAAAAGATATTTAAAAAGAAGTTTCGTAAAAAATGTGGATTTTCCGGTGTGAAATTTGCCCGGCATCATACACAGGGTGAATGGGAAGAGCTCTGGGAAAGTGGCAAATTCAAAGAAGAGGCGAAAAAAATATGTCCTAGATTAAAGATTGAGGATATCAAGGAGTCTTGGTGGGAGCACGTATATGACTTCTCTTATGAATATGCAAGTGACGGTGTCATCCCAAAGTGTTAGGCCAAGTGTAACGTGAAGGAACAATTTTGCAAATAAAGAGATTTTTTCGCCATTTTTCTTCACAATCATTTCACAATTAACTGATAATATCAACTCATCTCAAATAAAAGGAAATAAAATGAAAAATGTAATGAAACTTGCGACAGCGGCACTTCTTGGAGTAGCGGTACTTTCGTCAACTGCAATGGCTGATGCGAAAAAAGGTCAAAAGCTTTATATGAAAAAAATGAAAGCTGCATGTGGATTCTCCGGAGCGAAATTTGCTCAGAAACATACTCAGGATGAGTGGGAAGAGATCCATGGTGCGGGTAAATTCAAAGAAGAAGCAGAAAAAATCTGCCCGGGCCTGAAACTAGACCCAAAATATGTTGATGATATTTATGACTTCTCTTACGAGTTTGCATCTGATTCAGGAAACGTTCCATCTTGCTAATCTGAAAGTCTGAATGCTAGGGAACGCCCGCTTCGGGCTTCTCTTTAAAAATAGACGTGATATAATTCAATCTTAAAATAAAAATAATCAAAGGAAGTAGAATGAAAAAATTAGCAATCTCAATGCTGCTTGCTGGCGCTACGTCTCTGATGGCAGCTGATGGTGCTGCAATCTATGCAAAATGTGTAGCCTGTCATGGTGCAAACGGTGAAAAGTCTGCACTGAACAAATCCGGGATCATCAAAGGTCAAGATGCTGCTACAACAGTAGAGCAACTTAAAGGATACAAAGCAGGTACACTTAACAAATACAGTATGGGTGGACTTATGAAAGGTCAAGTTGCTGCATTGAGCGACGAAGATATCCAGGCTGTTGCAGAGCACATCGCTGGACTGTAATCCTTCTGCTGCCAAGGGCTTCGGCCTTTGATGGCATCTTCTCTTCTTTATCCAAATTCACTCCATTGATAGAGACGAATTTTTCCAAGAACCTATTTTTCTAAAAACCGCCGCATTTGTTACTGCTGCATTTTCCTGACTGGCATTGCATCGCTGTTGTTGAAAGGGTATCTGTTTTGCGCATCCGGTCATGGGTAAAACCGACTATGATGAGCAAAGAGAGTGCAAGGACCGTCAGCTGGAGCCCTGAGACCCTTTGTATTTCCTCTTTTTTCTTAATTTCACAGACATTGCCCGGGCAGTATTGCGGAGACTTCCGATAGATCCAGTGATAGAGCGTACATCCGATGCAGATACCAAAAGCACTTTCACTGAACAAAAAAGCCAGACAGAGGATACAAATAGCGATTTTTACCGGGGTCATGAGCTCAAAGACGACAACGATAAAAAACATGATCACTGAGAGTATGAAACCGATCCCCCATGCAAAACGTTTTTGGACGGCACCTACATATTCCGGTGTCTGATGTCTGACAAAGAGGCGCCCGAGGATCAGCGAAGGGGAAAATTTCGGATTGATAAAGATACGTATAAAAAAGTCAACCATAAAAACCGTGACAAATATCTGCGTAAATAAAAAACGATGGGTCAGATAACCATTGAGAAACGAGATCATCGCAAATAAAAAGAGGATACCGGCACCCGCTCTTGCTTCTCTTTCGTTCAGCACGGGCAGATCGTATCCTTTGACCCTTTCACCGAAGCCAATGTATTTTTTCATTTTTTTTGCCTTTAAATTTTCTGAAATATACCGTAGTCGCGTGTAACCGGTGTGTAAAGCCTTCCATTATTGTGTGTTAAAAATAAATAAAATAAAATCAATAGATTTACTTGACATTAAAAAAAATCTTTGCTACAATGGCTTTATAACAAGAGAACAGGCATCTGTGCATACTCTGGATATATGCAGCGGACAAGGGTACAGAGATCTTCCCTGGTCATGTTGTCTCCCATACTACCATACTCATAACAGCAGGCAGGATCTCTGTGCAGTATGTATCCAGGGTATGCAGAGATGCCTCTCTGCAAGGAGCCCCAAATGTCACCAAGTTGTCCCATTTCTGCAAGAAGAGTCGATGCCAATATTACGCGGATGATCTCTTTTCAGGTTGCCGTTGTTACGTCGGTTTTGATCATTACAGGTTATTCTCTCCTGGCATTGCTGCTTCTGTTTGATTTTTCGGTAAGAATTTCGAGAAGGTCGGAACTCAGTCTTTTTCATCTGCTCGCGAAGCAGATCATCCATTTGTGGGATATCACACCGAAACTGTGCGATGAATCGCCCAAACGTTTTGCCCTTGGTCTGGGGCTCTTCGTCTCATTTTTGCTTGTTGTGCTCTCTCTCACCGGAATGGATGCAGCTGCCGTAGCGGTAGGTATGATGCTGCTTCTTGCTGCGTTGCTTGAAACGGTATTTGATTTTTGCCTGGGATGTAAGCTATACTACGCCATTCAATTAATTAAAGGCATTTTAAACAAATAGTCTGCCTCCTCTTTGGCAAGGAGGGTGAAGTGCCGTGAAAGTGGGTGAGCGTTATGATAGGAATTTCTACGAAGACGGTGTATGCTGTAGCTGCTCTGCATGAACTGGGCTCCATAGAAACAGGCAAAGTCCTGAAGATCAAAGAGATTGCAGCCAAAGCTTCAATCCCCCAGAACTTTTTGGAGCAGATCCTGCTCGAGCTTCGTAAAAGCGGGATACTGAACAGTATCAAAGGCGCGCATGGCGGCTACAAGCTTGCCAAAGCCCTCAAGGATGTGACGCTTAAAGATGTGATGGAGATATTGGAGTCAGATGCGTTTTCGGATGTTTGCAAGACAGACAACCCCGCACTGAAGCTTTTTTGGTCAGATGTCATTGAACGGGCAGGTGAGGTCTTTGATATACCGCTTTCAGAGTTGAAAAACTATCAGCTCAAAGCCAATCAGGCCTTGAACTTCTCAATTTAGCGAGGAAAACGAGATGGATAAAACAACAGTAGATTTTGAACAGTACAGCACTCTCATGGTACACAGTGTGGGAAATCGGGTAGGCCCTATCGCACCGGTGATGGTACCCTCGGCGGCATTCGGGTATGAGAGTGCCGAGGAGGCAGAAGGGATATTTGCCGGAAGTGTGGCCAAGCCTCTCTATGCGCGCGTAGGTAACCCGACGAACGGTAAGCTGGAATCTATCGTTGCAAAGATGGAAGGCGGTATCGGGGCTATTGCCACTGCTTCGGGTATGGGAGCGATGTCGATGGTAAGCATGGCGATTCTCAATAGCGGCGATGAGCTTCTCTGTATCGGAGGATTCTTCGGGGGAACCTATTCGCTGGTTAATGAGACATTGGCGCGTTTTGGGATCACCAACAGCTTCTGCGAGGTGGATGACTTTGATCATATCGAGTCCAGACTCAAAAGCGGCATCAAGATGGTAATGATGGAGAGCGTGGGCAATCCGAGTCTCAGGCTCCCCGATCTACAGCGCATTATAGATCTCTGTAATCAATATGAGACGATACTCGTGATCGACAACACGGCCACGCCGATTTTGTTAAGGCCGATTGAGATGGGTGCCGATATCGTTGTGCACTCATCAACCAAAAATATCTCGGGCCACTCTGCCGCGCTTGGCGGGATCGCTGTGTTCAGAAGTGTTGATCCGGAGAACGACAAATTGCTCCATCCGAAATATGCCGATCTGCATAAGTTTGTCAAAAAGATGGGCAATAAAGCATTTATGGCTATCTTCAAAAAACGTGCGATCCGTGATATGGGTATGACGGCCAATGCATTCGGATCCTTTATGACGATGATCGGGCTTGAAACCCTGCCGCTGCGGATCGAGCGCATCAATCAGAATGTAGAGAGAGTGGCAGCGATACTGCAGGAAAAACTTCCTGATGGGGTAAGCGTGAACCACCCCTCTCTGCCCGGCAGCCCTGATTACGAGAGATACAGGTCGGACTTCCCTCAAGGATGCGGACCGCTTCTGACACTTGACTGCGGTACCAAAGAGAGGGCTTTCAGACTGCTTGATGCACTCAAGGTCGTGATCCAGACAGCGAATATCGGTGACAACAGGAGCCTTGCTCTGCACATGACGAGTACGATCTTCAGTGATTTTGATGAAGCGGCACGCAAATTCCTGGGTGTACATGAGGGGCTGATACGGGTCTCTATCGGCCTTGAAGACCCGCAGGTGGTCGCCGAAGATTTTATCCAGGCGGCAAATGCGATTTAGTGTATCTGTTTCTCTCCTTCTGCTGCTCTCGGTTCTTTTGTACCCCGGCGAAGAGAGGCGTTCTTTGGACTATCTCAATATGCTGCGCCAAAAGAGCGGGCTGATCCCTCTGCAGGAAAATAGGCTCTTAAACCGCGCCGCGGCATCCCATGCGAACTACCTCGTTCTGCATGGACAGATGGGTCACCTCGAACAACACGGTCGCAAGGGATATACAGGGAAAACGCCTTCTGAACGTGCAGTATATCATGGCTATGCTTCCAAGGATGTGATGGAAAATATTGCTGTCAATGCCCAAAACGGTCCTTCGGCAGTGGATGATCTCTTCTCGGCCATCTATCACCGTTTTGTTTTTCTGAGTTTCGACAAAGATCAGATAGGTGTGGGAAGCGCTGAGGCAAATCAACGCAAACATACCCAAAATGCGTATGTCTACAAACTGGGCTCCTCGAAACTGAATGCATTGTGCCAGAAGGACTTTATCCCTGTCGGCGGGGTGACCTATCTGCAGCATGTATGCAAAAAGAGCGACCGCTTGCTTCCACAGGCACTCTATGAGAAGAAACAAAAAGCGATCAGATCCAACAATGCCAAAGTTGTCTTGCACCCCTATCCGGGGCAGCAAGAGGTGATCCCGGCCTTTTATAACGAAGTACCCGATCCTCTGCCTGACTATGAAGTAAGCGGTTACCCTGTATCGGTACAGTTCAATGATAGCTTCTATAGTTCGGTCAGGCTCGGATCGTTTCGCCTTTTTGATGAGAAGAACAAAGAAATTCCTATGAGCAGAATCCTGACGCATGCAAATGATCCGCACCGGCGTCTCAAAAAAATGCAGTTTGTCTTGATGCCTATCAAACGTTTGGAGTATGCGACAACCTACAAGGCAGTGTTTGAGGCAAAGATAGACGGAAAACCTTATCAAAAAACATGGAAGTTCACGACCAGAAGTTTCAAGGAGAAACTCTATCGTATTGAAAAAGAGGAAACCACGATCAGGGCGGAGGCCGGAAGTACAGTGATACTCTATTTTGTTCCGAGGTCAGGCAGCGATCTCCTCCGGCGCTATCGTGTCAGCAAGGGGTTAAATGTGACGCTTATAGATCAGAATACGATGAAGGTCAGCATCCCTCAACAGCTCCGCGGAGAGGCAAGTCTCAGTGGTGGAGGAAGGATGGTCAGGTTCAAATAGGATGATGCTTCTTTTCCATAGTGACAGAGGCTCTCAAGCGAGAAAGAGGGGCACTATAGGATCTTCTCCCCCGCGATATAGACCTCTGAAGCCTTCTGTGCATGAAGGATCGTCTGCAGTGCGATATCCTCTGCGGAAGAGGGGGCATCAGGCAGTGTAACGACTGCAAAATCCGACTCCCTGCCTGCTTCTATCCTCCCTACATTTAGTCTAAGAATCCTGGCGGCATCTGAGGTAACCGAGCGGATGAGCTGATGGGAAAGCGCTTCCATCGGTTCGGTATAGTGCATCATCAGTGCCGCACGGAGTTCATCAAAAATATTGAGCGACCAGTTGGAGCTGAGCCCGTCCGTGGCTACACTGAAAGGGATATTTAATGCTTTGAGTTTTTCGATCGGCAGCCTGCCGCACCCGAGCAGTCTGTTGGAGCGGGGACAGTGGGCAACAGAGTGGCCTTTTGAAGCAAGATGGGCAAGCTCCTCTTCATTCGCCTGCACACAATGGGTAAAGTGTGCAGGATAGGTGTCGAATGCATGTATAAATTCATCAATCGTGGTTAAGGGGGTCGAGGTGTTAAAGTACTTCTCAAAGAACGCCTTGAACCCGCCATTGCCATCCTCCAGCCACTCCCGTTCAGCCTGAGACTCTAAAAAGTGCGCCGAGAGGGGCAGGTTGTTCTGTTTGGCTACCTGCACTGCCCTCTGGAGAATCACCGGGTGTACCGAGTAGGGAGAGTGGATCGCAATGGCCGGAGTGATACGATCTTCTTCTGCACAGTGCTGTGAAGCCTTGATCCGTTCCAGGAAGTCGTTGTAGAGTGTATCGGCATAGGCAGCATTGGAGCCGATAAGCTCATTAAAAAAGACGACTCTCTGCGGCGCTTCCATGCAGGCTTCAAGTTCTGCACCGAAGCTGGAAATGGCACCGAAGGTCGTGACACCGGAGTGTAGCATCTCCTCTGTTTTACGGAGCATCAGAGCATTGTCACACTTCTGTAGCAGTTCATTGCGGTTTTCGACGACAGAGTCCAGCCAGGACATGAAGGTACCGTATTTCAGTGTCGTGCTGTTGGCAGAAAACTCCAGGTGTACATGGGTATTGATAAATCCCGGATAGAGTACGGAGTTCTTGCCTGCATAGTGGATATCGGCATCCGGGTATCTCTCTGCAAGGGGCTTCAGTGTATCGACCGCCTCAATCTTCTCGCTGTAGGCAACGGTAGCATTTTCTAAAAATCCGTCGGGGGTATAGATATAGTCTGCTGTGATCAGGTTCATAAAGCTCTCTTGTTTTATTATCTTTTTGCATTGGGTTTAATACTATTTGGATAAAATGATAGCTAAAATTTTTAAATAAGGTAGAACAGATGAAAATTGTAGTCATTCAAGGCCCCAATCTCAATATGCTGGGAATTAGAGAGCAAAATATCTACGGACCCATGAAGCTTGAGGATATCCATGCGCAGATGAAAGCATTTGCAGAACAAAACAAGCATGAGATCGAGTTTTTTCAGAGCAACCTGGAAGGTGAGATCGTAGACCGTATCCAGGAGTGTCTTGGGGACGCGGACGGTATTATCATCAATCCTGCTGCCTATACACATACTTCTATTGCCATCCGTGATGCGATCGCAGCAGTGAAGATCCCTACACTGGAAGTACATCTCTCCAATATCTACCAGAGAGAAGAGTTTAGACACAAGTCGCTTATCGCGCCTGTGTGTTCAGGACAGATCGCAGGTATGGGGCCATACGGGTACCACCTTGCGATGGTAGGGATGAACCAGATGTTTACAGAGATCAAGATGATGAAGGAACATCAGGCAAAAGTACAGGCGGCTCAGGCTCAGGCTTAAGATCTTCGCTTCCGGGTACGCGCCCGGAGGCATATCCTACTCATCGCTATAAGATCACTCCCAAACACCCGGAAAAGGCAATCCATGAACTATATGCTAAACAATGAAAATGCGATCTACTATGAATGCGGATACAGTTGCGACAATGCACTCTACCTCTCTTTTGGAAGTGAAGCCTATTTCATTACAGACAGCCGCTATACAATAGAAGCCGGGGAGAAGGTTCAAAATGCAGAGGTTGTGATCGATCGTGATCTCTACGGCAGGGCCGTAAAGATACTTAAAGAGAGCAAGGTCAAAAAGATGCTCTTTGACCCCAAAGAGTGGTCAGTCGCTGCATTTGGGCATTTTACAGAAAATACCAAGATCACATTTCAGCAGGAGCCTGATTTTTCGCATAAAAAACGTATCATCAAAAGTGATGAAGAGCTGAAAATCATTGCCAAAGCCGTCAAGCTGGGTGCCAAAGCATTTTCAAAACTGGCGAAAGAATTTCAGCAAAATGGTATTGGAGAAAGTGAGTTTACCCTGACCTATAGAGCCAGGTCTGTTTTGGGGGATTACGGCAAGTATGATCTCAGCTTTGACCCTATCGTTGCACTCAATGCCAATGCGGCAAAGCCGCATGCCCTGCCGACCAAAAAACGAATGAAAGCAGGTGACCTGCTGCTGGTGGATGCCGGACTCAAGTATCAGCGCTATTGCTCAGACCGTACACGTACGGTCCAGGTGGGTGAAAAATTTACCTTCGGCACAAAATCAACATTTTCAAAAAAGAAGATACAAAAAGCCTATGATGTCGTACTCAAAGCCCATGATCATGCAATTACAAAGGCAAGGTCGGGGATGAAGGCCAGGGAAGTGGATGCTTTGACCCGTGACCTGATCACCAAAGTCGGTTTTGGTGAATATTTTGTACACTCTACCGGGCACGGTGTGGGGCTGGATATCCATGAAATGCCCTATATCGCTTCAAAGTCGGATACGATCATTGAGGACGGTATGGTCTATACGATCGAGCCCGGTATCTACATCCCCGGAGAGTTTGGGATACGCATTGAAGATATGGTGGCTATGGTCGATGGAAAAGCTGTGGTGCTTTAAATGCTTCTAAAAAGTATCGGGAAAAAAAATCTACTGCTGAGGGGAGGACACTATCCCTATCTCTCTGCCAAAAGTTTCGGGAAAAGAGAGGCGATGCTTGGAATCGGCGGAAATATCGGTGATGTGGTGCGACGCTTTGAGCACCTTTTTGCCTTTTTGAACCGCAGTGCACTTGTTCATATCAAAGAGACCTCTCCGATACTGAGGAATCCTCCTTTCGGCTATCTTGACCAGGAGGATTTTTACAATGCTTTGATACGCATTGAGACAGACTTGACACCCAAAGCATTATTGCGATATATTCTCAAAGTTGAGAAGCGGTTTGGACGCAAACGTCTTTTTAAAGACGGGCCGAGAACACTGGATATCGATATTATTTTTTATGAAAATGTCTCTTTCCATGACGAGACGCTGACCATCCCGCATCCTCACTGGTTCGAACGGGATTCGGTACTTATTCCTTTATCTTATATGAAAGGTGGCCTGGCATGATCCATGAAACATTTGTAGCATCAGATCCCAAAAGTGCATATACTCAGGCTGTAGAAAAGTATGGCGGTAAGATTGAGCTGGTCTCCGCCAAACAGCTGAAATATGATGACGGAGAGCTGCGGTGCGAGATCAAAGTTGCCATCCCCAAAGCCATTTACCTCCGGAAGACACTGGGTAGTGAGGTGCCCGTAATAAAAAGCGATGAGGCTCTTCTGATGGAGGAGATCGCAACATTGAGGTCCCAACTTTCGCTGATGAAAGAGACGCTGCAAAAGGATATCAGTGTCAATGATACCGTCATTTCGGATGTCAAGGCACTTTTCATGCGCAAAGGGATCGCTGAGGCATGGTTGGATGAGGTGGTCAATGGACTGGTTGGAACACCGATTGCCGAGGAGCGCAAACTTCTGGTCTCCTATCTTCTGGAAGAGATTGATGACGCATTGAAAGAGAAAGCAGAAGATCTCTCCCTGCCGAAAGTAATGATGTTCGTAGGTCCTACCGGTACTGGGAAGACGACTACGATTGCCAAGCTGGCAGCACGGTATGCTTATCTGATGGATAAGCCTTATCGTGTAGCGTTGATCAACCTTGACAGCTATAAAGTAGGTGCCGTGGAGCAGCTCAAACACTATGCAGACATTATGCAGATTGACCATATTGCAGCAGAAAATGTCAATGCTTTTAAAGAGGCGCTGGATCGTTCAGAGTCGTATGATGTGATGCTTGTCGATACCGCAGGGATGTCACCGTATGATACCCAGAAGCTCATCCGTACGGTGGAGTATGTCGATTCAGATACGCTCAAGGAGCTTGAGGTACATCTTGTAATTCCGGCTACGGTCAAATATGAGGATATGAAGGATATCTATACGAACTTCTCGTTTTTAAACCTTGACTCTGTAATTATTACGAAGTTTGACGAGACAAAACATCTGGGTACACTGCTCAACTTCATGCTGGTCTATGGTCTGCCAATGAGCTACTTCTCGACGGGTCAGGAAGTTCCTGACGACCTGCGTGCCGCAAGCAAAGAGTACCTTCTGGAGCGTTTCATCGGAGATATCGATGCGGGCTGACACCCAGGCTGATAGTTTGGAAGTGATGATGCAAAAGCATCAGATCTACCCTTGCTATAGGCTTGCCTTACCACCGTTTGAAGTGAAAAAACGTGCACTGAAGGAGCTGAAGCGGGGTGATATCCTGCTTCTGGAGCTTGAACGGCTGAGCTTGGTGCTGCTGGATGATAAGGGGGTCAATGCTGAAGTGATGATCGAGCATCACCGGGCTTTGGACAGGCTTAGGATCGTTTCACTCAGAGAACAGACCCGGGAGTCTATATCAAAAAAATATCAGGCGGTCACAGTGATGCTAGGAGAGATACCATGCAAAAAACTGGAAGTAGGGCATGTGATAGGGGCGATGGATCTGGATTTCGGCCATCTTGCCATTATAGCTGGGCAAAAGAAGATCGCAGAGGGTTCATTGGTCAATGCAGACGGCAGGATCGCACTGCAGATCAATGAGGTGCTCCCATCGTTGTAAAAATTTGAAGGAAAAGAAAAAGAGGCATGAAATGACAAAAGGTAAAAAAGTATTGGTCGGAATGAGTGGCGGTGTAGACTCTACGGTCAGCGCCATACTCCTGCAGAAAGAGGGGTACGAGGTCGAAGGAGTCTATATGAAGCTCCATCATAAAGAGGGGTACCACGAGGAGAACTTCGCCAAAGTAGAGCGCGTAGGCGAGTATCTAGGGATCAAGGTGCATTTCCTGGATCTCAGCAGTGCGTTTAAAGAGGAGGTCTATGACTACTTTATCGAATCGTACAAAGCCGGACTTACGCCAAACCCCTGTGTGATGTGCAACCGCACCATCAAGTTCGGAAAGCTGGTAGAGTTTGCGGACAGTATCGGTGCAGAGTATATCGCTACCGGGCACTACATCAACTCTGATGGAACATTTATCTATATGGGCAAAGATCCGAACAAGGACCAGAGCTACTTTTTGTGCGAAGTCAAAAAAGAGGTGATCCCCCGACTGCTTTTCCCTCTGGGTGACTGGGTGAAGGAGGATGTCAAAGCCTATGCTGCGGATATCGGTGTACTTCAGGATATTGCTGTGCAAAAAGAGAGTTCGGAGATCTGCTTTGTAGAAAATACCTATGAGGAGGTGCTTGCACGCCATATGGATATCGATATGCCGGGAGAGACCGTAGATACGGAGGGGAATGTTGTCGGAACTCATAAAGGCTATATGCACTATACGATTGGAAAACGCAGGGGATTTTTTGTCAACGGTGCGCATGACCCTCACTTTGTGCTGGCGATAAAACCTGAGCAGAACCAGATCGTTGTAGGGACAAAAGAAAAGCTTGAAGCCCACGAGTTCGAGATCAAGCAGGTTAACCTTTTTGAAGAGAGAGAAGAGTTTGACTGTATGGTCAAGGTACGTTACCGTACAAAGGCAGTACCATGCCATGTGAAACTGGAAGGAGAGCGGGGCAGGGTGACGCTCAGGGAACCTGTCTTCGGCCTGGCACATGGACAGATCGCGGCTTTGTATGACGGAAACAGACTCATCGGTGGGGGTGTGATCTGCTAAAGGAGGGCTGCGGTCAGCTCTCCTGATTTCCAGGATGCTCCTCCTCAACCGGATTGTTCTGGGGCGCTTTTCTTCTAAGCAGCTCCTTGATCTTTCTTTGGTGTTTTGCTTTTCTTTCGCGCTTCTCTTCATGCACCGACTTGATCCATAGCCAGTTTACAAGAAAGTAGATAAGTGTAGAGACGATGACAGAGTAAAAAGAGGTACCGACATAAAGCGGGATCAGTATCTGGTCAAAGTTTTCGGTGAACCACTCCATCGTAAGTTCAATCTCATCCAGCCCTTCCTGGCCCAAAAGAAAGTTGCCGGTAAGGTATTCCATATAGTACATCGGTGGCATGGTGATCGGGTTGCTCAGCCATACCATGGCGATGGCGATCGGTATGTTGAAGCGGAAGGCAAAGCTGCTCAGAACCACAGCTACCATCTGCATAGGCATAGGGATAAAGCCCCAGAAAAGCCCTATCCAGACTCCCCGGGTAACACTGCGTCTGTTGATCCCGAAAAACTCTCTTGATAGATTATATTTATCCAGAAATTTATCGAGTTTTTCACTGCGGGATGAGGTTTTTTTCAAGACTTTTCTTATCATACGTATCCAACTAGGTTATAGTTGCATTAGTTTAGTCACAGAAGCCTTTAAATCACCTTTTTATCAACTTTTGTGTAAAATACGCGTGTTAATTATTACGAAAATGTAATGAAATTCTTCACACTAAAGGTCTTACAATGAGCGGATATATGATATTTTCCGGTACTTCAAACCCTGAACTTTCTCAAGAGGTAGCTGACTATCTTGAGATGCCACTTGCCAAAGCAACGATCAATCGTTTTTCTGATGGTGAGATCAATGTACAGATTGCAGAGTCCGTACGTGGTAAAGATGTCTTTATCGTACAGCCTACTTCTGCACCGGCAAACGCAAATCTGATGGAGCTTCTCATTATGACAGATGCCCTGAAGCGTTCCTCCGCGAAATCTATCACGGCAGTCGTACCGTATTACGGATATGCAAGACAGGATAGAAAAGCTGCTCCGAGAGTACCGATCTCCGCAAAACTTGTAGCGAACCTTATGGAGACAGCAGGGATCACGCGTGTGGTCACGATCGATCTTCATGCCTCACAGATCCAGGGGTTCTTTGATATCCCGGTAGATAACCTTTATGGCGCTATTTTATTTATGGACTATATCAAGAGTAAGGATCTTCCCAACCCTATTATCGCTTCTCCTGATATCGGCGGGGTTGCAAGAGCTAGATACTTTGCGGAAAAACTTGGGCTTGAAATGGTGATTGTAGACAAGAGACGTGAAAAAGCCAACGAATCAGAAGTGATGAATGTGATCGGTAATGTGGAAGGTAAGGATGTGATCCTTATCGACGATATGGTGGATACTGCCGGGACGATGGTGAAAGCTGCTTCTGCACTTAAAAAGCTTGGTGCAACATCGGTGATGGCATGCTGTACACACCCCGTACTTTCCGGTCCGGCATTTGAACGTATCGAAGAGGGTGAGCTTGATGAGCTTATCGTATCCAATACGATACCGATACAAAAAAAGTGTACTAAGATCAAAGTACTCTCTACTGCAAGGATGCTGGGAGAGGTGATCAGACGTGTGCACAACAACGAGAGTGTAAACTCTCTGTTTGAGACAAAGTAAAGAGGGATTTTCTATAAAGTCCGGAGTAACACTGAGTTTGCTTCAGCAGCAGGCTCACGCGGCCAGACGCGTTAAAATAAACCGATTTTTGGGTTTATTTGCTGAACACTAAATTCAAGTATGGCAAAGCATTTGCCTACTTAAGGAAATAAATTGGCAAAAGAGATACCACAATCACATATTCGTAACTTCTCGATCATCGCGCACATCGACCACGGTAAATCTACTTTGGCTGACCGTATTATCCAACAATGTGGTGCTGTCTCGGACAGACAGATGTCAGCGCAGGTGATGGATACGATGGATATCGAAAAAGAGCGCGGGATTACGATCAAAGCGCAGTCTGTAAGACTTAACTATACCAAGGACGGGGAGGAGTATATCCTTAACCTGATCGACACTCCGGGCCACGTGGATTTCTCTTATGAAGTAAGCCGTTCGCTTGCATCTTCAGACGGCGCATTGCTGATCGTCGATGCGGCACAGGGTGTGGAAGCGCAGACGATTGCCAATGTCTATATCGCGATGGAGAACGATTTGGAGCTTCTTCCTGTGGTGAACAAGATCGACCTGCCTGCCGCTGACCCTGACAGAGTACTCGGTGAACTTGAAGAGGCGATCGGTATCGATGCGACTGAACATAACCTTGTTTCTGCCAAGACAGGACTCGGTGTTCCTGAACTGATCGATGCGATCGTGGAGCGTGTACCTGCCCCGCAGGGTGATGAGAATGCCCCGTGCAAGGCACTGATCTATGACAGCTGGTTTGACAACTACCTTGGGGCGCTGGCGCTGGTTCGTGTCTTTGACGGGAGTATCAAAAAGGGTGAGATGATGCGTGTCATGGGGACAAAGCAGGACCACCAGGTACTTGACCTGATGTATCCGAACCCGATCGCGCCGATCAAAACCAAAGAGATACGAACCGGAGAGATCGGTATCGTGGTAATGGGGTTGAAAACCGTGGATGCGATTAAGGTGGGGGATACGATCACCAACGCGAAGAACCCTACGACAGAACCTGTTGCAGGGTTTGAACCGGCAAAAGCATTTGTCTTTGCCGGGATCTACCCGATTGAGACGGACAAGTTCGAGGATCTCCGAGATGCGCTCAACAAACTCAAGCTCAATGACTCTTCACTGAGTTTTGAGCCTGAGAGTTCCATGGCGCTTGGTTCGGGATTCAGGACAGGTTTCCTTGGCATGCTGCACATGGAAGTGGTCAAGGAGCGTCTGGAGCGTGAATTTGACCTTGATCTGATCGCAACGGCACCAACGGTGGTCTACCGAGTCAAAAAGACCGACGGTACCGAGGTGGAGATACAGAACCCGAGCGAACTGCCTGAGCCTCAGAAGATCGATACGATCTATGAGCCGTACGTCAAGGCAACGATCCTGACACCGCAGGAGTTCGTAGGAAACCTTATTACGCTTCTGACCAACCGCCGCGGGATACAGATAAAGATGGACTACCTCAATGAGACGCGTGTCTTGATGGAGTATGATATCCCGATGAACGAGATCGTGATGGACTTCTATGACAAGCTGAAGTCCACGACCAAAGGATATGCGAGTTTTGACTATGAACCGATAGGGTTCAGGCCAGGTAACCTGGTCAAACTGGATATCCGTGTGGCAGGAGAGATTGTAGATTCACTCTCTATCATCGTTCCCGAAGAGAAAGCCCGCAGCAGAGGCCTTGCATTTGTCAACCAGCTCAAAGAGCTGATCCCAAGACAGCTCTTTGAAGTAGCGATCCAGGCGAGTATCGGCAATAACGTCATCGCGCGTTCCAATGTAAAGTCTATGGGCAAAAACGTGACTGCGAAATGTTACGGCGGGGATATCACCCGTAAGCGTAAACTGCTTGAGAAGCAAAAAGCGGGTAAAAAACGTATGAAGTCTATCGGTAAGGTAGAGGTACCGCAAGAAGCCTTCATGGCAGTACTGAAGTTAGACAGCTGATGTCCGGCTGGCTCCTTCACCTCCACCTGATCGCTGCGATCTCCTGGATCGGGGGAGCGATCTTCATGTTCATCCTTGGGCTTGCCCTGAGGGACAAAGCGGGACAAAAAGAGGTCTATCCCCGTATCGGTCCGATCTATGGCTACTTTGAAGTTGTAGCCCTCATCCTTCTTCTCATCACCGGCTATATGATGATCGACCAGCACGGTCTTTTGGCTATCCTTTTCTCTGATATTACCAATGATGTGATGGATGCACTGCGTATGAAACTCTATATCGTAGGTGTCATTATCGTGATGACCGTCATTCATATGACCATTTCACTGATGACCATCTATAAAGAAAAAACAGTGATACAAAAACTGCTTTCGCGTGGCTCATCGATGGGGATACTGCTGCTGAACCTTTGGGTCCTGCACTATGCAATGGTACTACGGGATATGCTTTAGGAAGTGTTATCTCTTCGGGAGGAGATGTTTGGGGATAGACACACAGTAGGCTATCAGGAGTTTTGGACATTGAAGGAGTATGATAGCCTAGTGTCTGTCTATCTATAAAGAGAAGGACCTCCTGAGAGACCCGTTCCCGGATAGATTAGTATCTGTAGCTTACAGAGAATCTCAGATCCTGTGCCGTGATATCGACCGGTTTGGAATCAATCCAGCCCGCACAGTTGATATTCGGCGTATAGTCGTGCTGCGCATAGGTATATCTGATTTGGGATGGAAGATACTCTACGCCGAAGAGATCAAAATTCCAGTACGCTTCATAGGCATCACCGCGCACCGCGATTTTCGAACCGATAGCAGTATCTTCAGCCCAAGTCATCGGTGTCCAGTACTTTGAGCCGTGGTTGTACTCAAACCCGATCTTGCCGTTTTCGGTGATCATGTCGGGGATGATGACACCCGCCCAGACAGAAGTACCGTCCTGGCTTCCGCCATCTTTAGAACCAAGAAGCGAATATCCGTCTTTCGCATTGTAGTTGCTGTACGCTCCCGAGATAAAGACGCTTGTATTGTCCAGGAAGTCACTGATCCCGTCGCCGATACCGCTCACCTGAAGTCCGAGAGAGAAGAGGTCTGCACTCCCTGCATCCACTTTAGTAACCGCTGTATCGAGATTTTCACCTTTGGTATTGAAGATATGCGCCCATTGGTACATGAGTTTGTATTGACCGTTATAGTAGGCATCACCTACAGCTACGAAAAAGTCGACATTCTCATCTTCTGCATCCGTATCTTTATCTGCGTAAGGGAATCTTTCTGCCGAAACTTTTCCGTAGACACTTTCTGTTTCACCCGTGTGTGCTCTTCCGTAGACAAGTTTGGTATATGCACCCTCTACGAAACGGCCCCAGTCGAGTTTTACCATCGCAGCATTCACTTCCATATTGGTAATGTGTGCCAGAGGTGATCCCGCTTCCGGTTCGTTCTCTCTGTAGTTCGCCAGGAAGCCGTTTGTAGATGGACGACGTCCGATAGAGAAGCTGAGCGGCTGTTCTCCTGCTTTTGTACTGTAGACGAAGTAGGCTTCTTTTACACGCATGAGTGTGTCTGTAGCTTTGGAAGATGCGGACCAGTCTTTCAATCCGTCGGACTCATCAAACAGATGTGCGCCCCAGGTCGAATAGATGGCAAGTTTCCCTTTGAAGAGCAGTCCCTGCACAGGCGCAGATGCCATCGTCAGATAGAGTCTGCTGGTAAGGAGAGAGTTGTTCTCGGACTTTTCTCCGGTCTCGTTGTTCTTATAGCTGAGTGAATCCACAGCATTCCTGAAGTCCACACCGAATTTGATGTTATCAAATGCATCATGTATTTTTACTTCTGTGATCGTTTTCTTGTTGCTTTTTACTTTTTTTTCAAGCTTTTCGATTCGCG